>Ga0182030_10012026_pt1 | contig 17400 bp, 13 predicted proteins | sample 812S3MmetaG_FD_121299 | JGI IMG/M metagenome (GOLD analysis project Ga0182030, IMG submission 121299) | Permafrost microbial communities from Stordalen Mire, Sweden - 812S3M metaG (Illumina Assembly) | ecosystem: Environmental > Terrestrial > Soil > Wetlands > Permafrost | place: Sweden...
CCGGACCGAACCCGGTCTTCACCGGGCCGGGGCAGAGCACGGTCACCGTCACGCCGGTGCCCCGGAGCTCGCCCCGCAGGGCGTGGCTGTACGAGAGCACGAAGGCCTTGCTGGCCCCGTAGCCGGCCTGTCCCGGCAGCGGCTGGAAGGCCGCCGTCGAGGCCACGTTGAGCACCGCGCCGCTCCGACGCTCGGCCATCCCCGGCAGGAACAAGGAGCACAGATGCACCACCGCCTCCACGTCGGTGCGGACCATGGCCAGTTCGGCAGCGGGATCCGACCGGTGGACCGGGCCCATGGTGGTGAACCCGGCGTTGTTGACCAGCACGTTGACCGAGAGTGAACGGTCGGCCAGCTCGGTGGCGATGGCGTCCCGCGACGACTGGTCGGTCAGATCGGCCACGATCACCTCGGCCCGGACTCCGTGTCCGGCGCTCAGGCGGTCGGCCAGCTCGACCAGTGGGGCCCGGCGTCGGGCCACCAGCGTCACGCCCAGTCCCCGGGCGGCCAGCAAGGTGGCGATCTCGGCCCCGATCCCCGAGGAGGCTCCGGTCACCAGGCACGTTCGGTCGGGATGGGGGGCGGGGAGGGCCATCGACCCAGCGTAGATCGTTCCGTCCCCGGCCCTTCCGTGGGCCGATCGATGGCTCAGCCCGGCGACCGGCCGGTGGCGTAGACGGCCCGGGCCCGGTAGCGCAGGGGCCGCTCCTCCAGCTCTTCGAGGTAGTGGGCCACCCACCCGGCCACCCGGGCCACCGTAAACAGGGTCCGCCCGGCGTCCGGCGGCATACCGGTCGCCCAGGAGATGGCGGCCAGGGCCAGGTCGACGTTGGGCGGGGGGATGCCGTGATCGGCCGCGGCGTCGACGATCGACTGCACCAGTTCGACCTGTTGGGGCCGGGCCAACTGCTCGAAGAGCTCCAGGAGGACCCCGAACCGGGCGTCGCCGTGCTTGTAGACGGTGTGACCGAAGCCGGGTAGGACCCCCTGCCATCGAAGGGTATCGTCGAGAGCCCGCTCCGGCCCGTCACGTTCGGCGTCGATGAGCAAGGAGTAGGCCAGCTGGCTGGCACCACCATGCAGCGGGCCGGCGATGGTCCCCAAGGCCACCAACAGGGCGTCGTAGATGTCGGCCCGGGTGGAGGCGGCCACCCGCACGGCCAGCGTCGACGTGGCCAGCTCGTGATCGGCCATCAACACCATGGCCGCGTTGACCCCTCGGACCAGGTCGGCCGTGGGCCGGGGGGCCAACACCGATGTCAACCGTTCGGCCATCGAACCGGTGAGGTCCGGTTCACCCCCCAGCGCAATCGAGCGCGACCTCTCTGCGGATCCGGCCGGCCCGGGCCCGGCCGGATCGGGCCCGGCGGCGGGAAGAACCTTCACCATGGAGGCGGCCACCTGCCGGGCCGCCCGGATGACAGCTTCGGGCCGCAGGTCGGACCGGAGAGGATCGGCGGAGCCGGCCATGACCACCGCCCACCGCATCCGGTCGGACGTCCCGATCCCGGGTGGCCGGCCCAGGTCCAACGCCACCCACTCCGGTCCGGGGTGGAGGTCCGCAGCACCTTCGTTGTCGACGCCCCACAACCACTCGGCCACCTCCTCATACCGATATCGGGTGGCCAGCTCGGTGGCCCGGAGGCCGCGGTAGATGGGACCGTCGTCAGTCAGCTGGGTGATGCCGGTGGTGATGGTGGCCATCCGGGTCTCGACGGCCTTGCCCTGGCGGGACCGGCGGGCCAGGCGCTCCACCTCTTCCACGTCGAACAGCCTCCGGCGCCCGGTGGGCGAGGGGTGGGAGACCAGCAGGCCCCGGCTCACATAGGCGTACAGGGTGGCCATCTTGACCCCGAGCCTGCGGGCCGCCTCGTCGCTCTCCAGCATCCGTTCCACCCGATCAACCTACCCGTAAACATTGACTTGATCAACATTTACAACCACTGCCATACGGGTCATGCTGCAGGAAAAGAACCAAACCACCAGCGGCGCGGGCCGCTCGGATCGAGGAGAACACATGACCACCGCCGTCGAAGACCTGATGTCGTCCCCTCCGGTGACCTGTGGGGCGGATGCCTCGCTGACCGAGGTCATCTCGTTGATGGACCGCCGCCAGATCGGGGCGGTGGTGGTGACCGACGAACGGGCCATCCTCGGGATCCTCACCGAGCGGGACCTGCTGCGTGCCGCGGCCTCACAGGCCGACCCCTTCACCGAGCCGGTGCGCCGATGGATGACCGCCGATCCCGATGTGCTCAGCCCGGCCGACGAGGTCGGTCGGGCCTGGTCCGGGCTCACCCACCACCACTACCGCCACCTTCCGGTGGTCGACCAGGGCCAGCTGGTCGGCGTGGTGTCCATGCGGGACCTCCTGGCCGTGGCCCAGATCCGTCCGGCCGACGAAGTGGGTGCCGATGTGCCCCGGGGCCTGGAGGGCGTCATCGTGGCCGAGACCTCGGTCGGGGACGTCCGCGGCCAAGAGGGGTTCTTCCACTACCGGCAGTACTCCGCCACCGAGCTGGCAGCCCACCGGTCGCTGGAGGACGTGTGGAAGTTGCTGTTCGACGGGGCCCTGCCCGATCGGGCCGAATCCGAGCGCTTCGCCCGGGAGGTGGCCGACCTCCGGGACGTCCCGGAGCGACTGGCGGGCATCCTTCCGGACCTGGCCTCGAGCGGAGCGCCACTCGACGTCCTGCGCACCGCGGTCTCCCTCCTCGGGGCCGAGCTCGGATGGCGCCCGACCCATGACATCGACCACGAGGAGCTGCGGTCCCAGGCCCTCAGGCTGTGCGCCGTGGTCCCCACCATCCTCACCGCCACCTTCCGCTGGCAACAGGGCCAACAGCCGGTTCCCCCGCGGCCCGACCTGTCCTATGCCGCCAACTATCTGTGGATGCTGCTGGGGCAGGAAGCGCCGGCCGCCCACATCCGGGCCATCGAGCAGTACCTGGTGCTCACCATCGACCACGGCTTCAACGCCTCCACCTTCGCCGCCCGGGTCATCGCCTCCACCGGCGCCGATCTGGCCGCCTCCATCGTCGGAGCCATCGGTGCGCTGTCGGGTCCGCTCCACGGAGGTGCGCCCAGCCGGGCCCTGGACATGCTCGACTCCATCGGCACCCCCGACCGGGCCGAGGCCTGGATCCGCCAGGCCGTGCTGCGGGGCGACCGGATCATGGGCTTCGGCCACCGGGTCTACAAGACCGACGACCCCCGGTCGGTCTATCTGCGCCAGGTGGCCAGAGACCTCGGCGGCGAGCTGGTCGACTTCGCCGAGCAGGTGGAGCGGACCACCGTCGACGTCCTGGCCGACCTCAAACCGGGCCGCCAGCTCTACACCAACGTCGAATTCTTCGCCGGCGTGGTCATGCACACCTGCGGCATCCCCCGGGAGATGTTCACCCCGACCTTCGCCTCCAGCCGCACCATCGGCTGGAGTACCCATGTCATGGAGCAGGCCGCCGACAACCGGCTCATCCGCCCGGCGGCCCGCTACGTCGGTCCGCCCCCACCACAACCGGTCCCGGCCGGCTGAGTCAGAAGGGCGAGGGATCGTCGGAGACGATTCCCGGAGGCACGATGGGGCGTTCCTCGATCCACTGGAGGTGCAGCTCCCGGCGTGCGATCCGCCAGGCCGGACCGGTGTCCCGATAGGTGTCGCGATAGCGGATGACCCAGACCACGTCGGTCCCGGTGGTTTCCCCGGGGCCGCTCCCACCGGGAGCGGCCAACGCATGGTGGGCCGTGCAGAGCACCTCTCCCCAGGCCTCCCCGTCCCCGATGCGGTACCGGTGGTTCGAGATCTGATGGAACGTACGCACGTAGCGGGAAAGGGCGTCGGTGGATTCGGCCAGCTGGTGGCGGCCGGAACGGGTGCTCACCGGGTGGTGCTGGTCCTGGGGCCTCAGCACCACCAACTGGCCGTCGGGGGTGAAGACCCCGGCGAACCGCTCGCCGTCCCGCTCGTCGGCTGCCGCGGCGTACTCGATGGAGAGGTCGCGGAGCTCCTCTTCGATCCGGCGCCTCTCCGACGTCGGGGTCCCGTGGGACCGATCCGGGTTTTCGGTCACGTCCGGGCTCCCTCCCCGGCCGGCAGCCCGAACCGCTCGGCGAAGGCCGACATCTCGTCCACCACCTGCGCCAGATCGTCGGTGATCGAAGCCGACACCACCAGGCGCGAGGCGCCGGCCAGCCGGGCTTCCTCGATCTCCTCCTCGGTGGTGGTCGGGAGGTAGCCCGACAGCGAGAGCTCGATGGCGGCCGGGTCCCGCCCGGCCTCCTCGGCCGCCTCACGCATCTGGCGGAGCCGGAGGGTCAGATCGTCCGGGGCCAACCCCAGTGGCTGGAAGCCGTCCCCGATGCGCCCGGCCCGGCGGGCGGCCGCCTCGCTGTGCCCCCCGATGTGGATGGGCACCCCTCCGGGCCGGACCGGTTTGGGAAAGGAGTGGGCGTGATGGAAGGAGAAGAACTCGCCGTCGAAATCGGCGCCGGCCGGACCCGAGTCGGCCCACAGGGCCCGCATGGCGGCCACGGTCTCGTCGGTGCGGCGCCCCCGGCTCCGGGGGTCGGCACCGGTAGCCACTAGCTCCTCGTCCATCCATCCGACACCCACGCACAGCCGGACCCGGCCGCCGGAGAGGACATCGATGGTGGCCACCCTCTTGGCCAGGACCACCGCCTGATGGTTGGGCAGGACCAGAACTCCCGTGGCCAGCCCGATGCGTTCGGTGACCGCGGCCAGATAGGCCATCAGGTCGAGGGGGTCCGGTATCCGGCAGTCATCGGGCAGGGGCATCCGTCCGGACGAGGAGTACGGGTAGGTGCTCTGGTACTCCGAGATGACCACAGCGTGCTCCACCAGCACCACGGACTCGAAACCGCAGGACTCGGCGTGACGGGCGAAGGTGGTCATCCACTCCGGGTCGGCGGTGACCCCGGAGCGGACCGGAGGGATGATCCCGAAGCGCATGACTGCTCACTTTCGTCGAGGCCCCGATGATGGCTGCCGCGGACCGAAGGGGTGCACGATCCGGGCCGGGTGAGACCTCCCAGGGGCAGGCCGCTCACTAATGTAGTGATGTGATCAACCCGAGCCGACCTGGTGGGGTCCGGCCCACCACCCGAGGGCCGGTCAGGCGAGCCCGGGTGGTGGACCCGGGGTGATCGAAGACCCCGACGGCGCTCGGAGTGATCAGCCGAGGCCACACCGGTACACCGAGGAGCAGTTCCGTCTCAACCGGCGTCGGTTCATCGGCTGGACCGCGGCCGGCGGGGTGGCGGCAGCGGCGGTGGCACTGGGCATCGCCGAATCCGGGAGCGGAAATGGCCCGAACGACGCCGACCGGACCACGGCCGACACCCACCCGGCCCGGCCCCGGTCAGACCGGGCCCACGACGCCCACCGGAACCCGGCCGCCCAGAGGGCCGAGATCACCCTGGTGGACGGCGTCAAGCTCCCCACCTCCCCGGCCATCGTGGCCGAAAACGCCAAGACCGGAGACGCCTGGTGGGTGACCACCCGCACGCCCGACCGCTCGATTGAGGGCTTCGCCGACCGGGTCAGCGCGGTGGCCGGTGACAGGGTGACCCTGTTCGTCAACACGGTGGCGCCGAGCTATCACGTCGAGGCCTACCGGATGGGCTACTACCAGGGCATCGGGGGCCGCCTGGTGTGGACATCGGCGGTGAGGCCGGGGATCAGCCAGCCCCAGCCCACCCTGCTCGCCGCCACCAATACCATCGAGTGCCGGTGGTCACCCTCGGTCTCTGTCCCCATTGACGAGACCTGGCCGCCCGGGGCCTACCTGTTGAAGCTGGTGGGCAGCGGCGGCCAGCAGCAGTTCGTGCCGCTGTGCGTGCGGGACGACTCCTCCACCGCCGCCATCGTCATCCAGCACAGCGTGACCACCTGGCAGGCCTACAACCGGTGGGGTGGCTACAGCCTCTACTACGGCAACACCGGCGGGGCACTGTCCTTCACCCACAACCCCGGTGGAGGCAGCTTCGCCGACCGGGCCCGGGTGGTCTCCTTCGACCGGCCCTACGACCACGACTGGGCTTCGGGCGCGGCCGACTTCGTCGGCAACGAGCTTCCCGTCCTCTACCAGGCCGAGCAGATGGGGCTCGACGTCACCTACTGGACCGACGTCGACCTGCACGCCAGACCGCACCTGCTGATGAACCACCGGGCCCTGCTCAGCCTGGGCCACGATGAGTACTGGTCGGCGTCGATGCGCGACGGCGCCAGCGAGGCCCTGGGCCGGGGGGTGAACCTGGCCTTCCTCGGCGCCAATGCCTGCTACCGCCAGATCCGTTTCCAGCCCTCGCCCGTCGGGCCCAATCGTCGCCAGGTCTGTTACAAGGACGCCGCCGAGGACCCCATGACCAACGTGGACCCCGTGCTGACCACGGTCAACTGGCCCGACCCTCCGGTCAACCGTCCCGAGTCCGAGTTGATCGGCAGCACGTACCAGGACATCGGGGCCCAGGCCGGCATGGTGATCACCGATCCGGGTTCGTGGCTCTTCGACGGAGTGGGGCTGTCGGCCAACCAGGTCCTCCCCAATGTGGTCCAGGGTGAGTTCGACCGTTACGTGCCCGACAGTCGGGCCCCGACCAACCTGGACGTGATCGCCCACTCCATCGTGCCCAACCGCGGGGACAACTACTCCGATGTCACCTGGTACACCGTGCCGGGAGGGGGCGGGGTGTTCGCCACCGGGAACGCCTCGTGGGTCGGTGCGCTGGGCAACAGCAGGCTGATCCCGCCGAACGTGCTTCCCTGGGCCGTGCCCGGGGTGACGGACAAGCTGCTGCGGATCATGGTGAACCTGTACTCGGTGATCGGCCTCGGCCCGGCCAGCCTGACCCGACCCTCGCAGGGCAATTGGCGCACGGTCTATGCCCCGGGATCACCGTCGAGCGCCGCACCCAATACCGTCAACGCGGCCTGAAGCACAGCCTGAAGCGGGCCCTCAAGTCCCACCCCGACGGAAGCTCTCCGGGGCCGATCGGGACCCCGGTACGCAGCAGCCCGGGACGCAATTGCTGCGTCCCGGGCCGGCGATTGTGTGGGCGTTACCCGGTCTGTCTCGTCACAAAACGTAACGACCTTTAGAGGGCGGGTCTGCCCACCGACCCTCGGCCGGTGACCAGGCTCATTCGGTGAGGGTGATGGGCTGATCGTCGAGCGAGAGCCCATCGGCGTCAGTGGGCAGCCCGGCCAGGTGACCGTTGGCCTCCTCGGCCTTGACGGCGTTCTGCGCCGCCAGGTGCTCGCGTATCCGTTCGTCGACCTCGGCCATCAACTGGGGGTTCTCGGTCAGGAAGGTCTTGACGTTCTCCCGACCCTGCCCCAACTGCTCCCCTTCATAGGTGAACCAGGCTCCGGACTTCTTGATGAAGCCCAGCTCGACCCCGACATCGAGGAGCGACCCCTCGCGGCTGATGCCCCGTCCGAAGGTGATGTCGAACTCGGCCTGCTTGAACGGCGGCGAGCACTTGTTCTTGACCACCTTCACCCGGGTCCGGTTGCCGACCTGGTCGGCACCGTCCTTGATGGTCTCGATACGGCGGATGTCCAGGCGGACCGACGAGTAGAACTTGAGCGCCCTCCCGCCCGGGGTCACCTCGGGGGATCCGTACATGACGCCGATCTTCTCCCTCAGCTGGTTGATGAAGATGGCGATGGTCCGGGACTTCGACAGCGTGCCGGTCAGCTTGCGCAGCGCCTGGGACATCAGGCGGGCCTGGAGCCCGACGTGGGTGTCACCCATCTCCCCTTCGATCTCCGCCCGGGGGGTCAACGCCGCCACCGAGTCGATGACCAGGACATCGAGCGCACCCGACCGGATCAGCATGTCGGAGATCTCCAGGGCCTGCTCACCGGTGTCCGGCTGGGAGATGAGCAGGTCGTCGATGTTGACGCCGATGGCCTTGGCGTAGACCGGGTCCATGGCGTGCTCGGCGTCCACATAGGCGCAGATGCCACCGTTGCGTTGGGCCTCGGCCACCACGTGCATGGCCAGGGTCGACTTACCCGAGGACTCCGGGCCGAAGATCTCCACGATGCGGCCCCGGGGGAGGCCGCCGATACCGAGGGCGAGATCGAGCGCCAACGCTCCGGTGGGGATGGCCTCGATGTTCATGTGGAGGTTCTCACCCATCCGCATGACCGATCCCTTGCCGAACTGCTTCTCGATCTGACCCAGGGCCATATCGAGTGCCTTGTCTCGTTCCATGTCCTTCACTCTCCTCGATGTAGTTGCTCTCTTGACCGTGCCGACCCTACGGAGAAGGTGTGACACCCGACCGGACCGGATCGGGATCCGGTGCCGTCACCTTGGGGCTGTCACCGCGACAACGGGGGCTGCTACCGCGACAACGAGGTCACTCTAGACCCGAACGCATGTTCGATGACGGACCCCCGGCTGTCGGGCCCGGCCCCCTCAGATGCCATGCAAATGCCACGGTTACCCCCTGGGCCGGGAGTAGCCTCCCCCTGCAATGCCGGAAGACGAAACGCCATCCGGGCCCGGGACGGGAGGCACGCCCGGCCCCGGCCCAGATCCCGCCACCCCGTCCCCTTCCCCGGCGGGCGGCGGAGCAGGAGCCCCGGGCTCCGATGTGACCGGCATGGCCGCCGCCGTCGGCTCGGCGGCGGCCGGGGCGCCACCGGTCCTCTCCCGGAAGGACCTCCGCCAAAAGCGGGCCAAGGACGGCAAGGCCTCCTCCCGGAGTTGGTGGTACGTGCTCGGAGGCGTGGCCCTGGTGCTGATCGGGGTGGTGATCGCCTATGTGGCCACCCGGAACACCACCCCCAAGGTGACCAAGGTCGCCCTCGCCACCACCGCCACGGTCCCACCCAAGCTCGGTCCCATCTGTCCCCTGACCGGCTTGCCGGCGCCGGGCGGCGTGGTGCCGGCCCGACCGGCCCTGGGCATCAAGATCGGCAACTACCCCGGCGACCGGCCGTCGGCCGGGCTCAACCAGGCGGACATCGTCTTCGAGGAACCGGTCGAAGGAGCCATCACCCGACTGCTGGCGGTCTTCCAGTGCCAGGGGGCTGCCCTGGTCGGCGATCTGCGCTCGACGCGGGAGCCCGACGTGGGCATCCTCTCCCAACTCTCCGACCCCATGTTCGTCCATGCCGGCGGGATCGACCCCATCCTCAACCTGCTGGCCCAAGCCCCCCTCCAGGACGACAACCTCTACTCGGGTGACCGGGGCTCGGTCATCATCACCGAGCAGAACCGGGTGGCGCCCTATGCCACCTTCGTCAACACCGCCTCCCTGTGGGCCTTCAATCCTGCCGACAAGACGCCGCCCGCTCCGATCTTCCACTACTCGGCGGCCCTGCCCCGAGGGGCGGTGGCCGGCTCCGGGCAGAGCGTCCACATACCCTTCTCCTCGGTGTCCGACGTGACCTGGCAGTGGAATCCCACCCGCGGGTACCAGCGGTACTACTCGGGCCAGCCGGACATCCTGGTCGACAGGACCCAGACCACCGCCACCAACGTGGTCATCATGACCGTGCAGACCTCGAACGGCCCCTGGGTGGAGAACTCCGAGGGGGGCCTCGAGGTCCAGGTCCAGTCCACCGGGACCGGGCCACTGCTGGTCATGCGGGGCGGGGCGGCCATCGCCGGCACCTGGAGCCGCTCCACGCTCACCCAACCGGCCACCCTCACCTCCACCGGCGGGGCGCCCATCACCCTGCAACCGGGCAACACCTGGGTCGAACTGGTGCCGACCGGTATTCCGGTGACCCCCACGGCGGCCCCGGCCGCCGGGACCACCACCACGGCTCCCTGAGCAGCCGGCCGGGTCAGCCGTCGGTCGGGTCAGCCGTCGGTCGGGCTCCCGAGGGTGCGCCGCAGCAGGTCCAGGGCGGCGATGGTGGCGTACTGGCGTACCCGGTCACGGTCACCGGGCACGGTGAACCGGAACGACTGGGTGGGATGCCCGGCCCGGGCCAGGCCCACGAAGACCGTCCCGGGAGGCTGGTCATCCTGGGGGTCGGGGCCGGCCACCCCGGTGATGGACAGCCCCACCTCGGACTCCAGCACCCGGCGGGCCCCGTCGGCCATGGCCTGGGCTGCCTCCTCGGACACCACCGGGCCCTCGGGAACGCCCAGGACTGCGAACTTGACCTCGGAGGCGTAGGACACCACCGAGCCGCGGAACCACCGGCTGGCCCCGGGCACGTTGACCAGTCGCGACGAGGCCAGTCCACCGGTGAGGGACTCGGCCAGCCCGAGGGTCAACCCCAGAGCCAGGACCTCCCGGGCCACGGCATCCTCGATGGCCTCGTCGTCCACGCCGAACACGATGTCCCCCGCCGCCAGCGCCAGGATCCGCCGGATCTCGGCCTCTTCCACGTCCAGGAGCTTGGACGCCTCGGGCTCGTCGTCGGCCCGCACCGTGACCCGGACCTTGATCCCTTCGATCCCGCTGGCCAGAAAGGCGATGGTGGCGCCCCGCCCGCTACCCCCGGCCTCGACCGTGGGGGCGCCTGTGGGGAGGTCGAGCTCACGGATGTGGCCGGCCAGGGCTTCAGCCAGACCGGACTCGGTCATCCCCCAGGTGCGGATCACCCGGCTGGCGATGACTCCGGTGGCCTCGCCCCGTTCGGCCATCCTCTGGCGCAGGTCGGGGAGGATGCCCCGCTCGAACATCTCGGCCATCTCGTAGGGAACGCCGGGCGCGGCATAGATGACCTTGTGCCCCACCGGGCAGATGAGGCCCGGGGCGGTCCCTTTGGTCTGCGGGATGACGGTGGCACCCTCGGGTACATCGGCCTGCCGGAGGTTGGACTCCGACATCTCCCGGCCCCGGGCCGAGAACATCGACCGGATGGCCTCCACCACCGAGTCGTCCCGCCGGAGCGGGACGTTCATGACCTCGGCGATGGCGTCCCGGGTGATGTCGTCGTGGGTCGGGCCCAGGCCGCCGCAGACGATGACCCCGTCGCTTCGGGCCAGGGCGGTCCGGAAGGCCAACACGATGCGCTCGTGGTTGTCCCCCACCGCCTGGTGGAAGTGGGAGGTCACCCCGCCCGCGGCCAGGTGTTCGCCCAGCCACTGCGAATTGGTGTCGGTGATCTGGCCCAGGAGCAGCTCGGTGCCCACGGCCACGATTTCGATGCGCATGGGTGCTCAGGCCGCCGAGCTGGTCCCGCCGGCGGGGTCCATCCCCGGGGGGGCCACCCTGGTCCCGCCGGCCCGGGCCGCCCGCCGGCCGTCCAGGTAGTACTGGCCACCGGTGAACACGGTCATGGCCGTGGCCACCCAGATGGCCGTGGACAGGACGGTGTGGTGGGAGGCCAGCGGGGGGGCCAGGCACAGGCCGATGGCTATGTCTTGGAGCAGTGTCTTCACCTTGGCGCTGTTGCGGGCCGGGATCGAGATCCCGTGGCGGCCCGCCACCGACCGGTAGACGCTCATGGCCACCTCGCGCAGGGCGATGATGGCCACCGGGAGCCACCAGACGATTCCTTTGGCCACCAGGGCGAACAGGGCACCGAGGACCACCACCTTGTCGGCCAGCGGGTCGAGGAAGGCACCCGAGCGGGTGGTGCCCTGCTTGCGGGCCAACCACCCGTCGATCCCGTCGGAGAGGGCCAGGATCCCGCCCAAAACGAAGGTGAACCAGCTGGCCCCCCACAGCATGATCAGGGCGATGACCACCGGGGTGGCGAGCAGGCGGAGCACGGTGATGCCGTTGGCCGGGGTGAGGAGGGCCGACGGCCCGAAGGTGGATTGAGCGCGCACCGGGGTCGGCGGAGCGGGGGTGCCCGGAACCGGCATGCCGGAGTTGACCGCCGGATTGCTCATCGGACCGGTCCTGACAGGGCCGGTCGGCGCCGGCTGTCCGACGTGTCCGGATCGGCGGCGAAGCCGGCCACCAGGTCCGGCCCGTCCGCCCCGGTGACCACCAGATCCACAAAGGTGCCGGCCGGAATCTCCCCAGGCACCGCCACGATCCCGTCGATCTCGGGGGCCTCCCGGTAGGTGCGCCCTTCACCGGGGCTGTCGACCAGCACCTCGACCGTCGCCCCGATGAGCGCCTCCCGTCGGGTGGCGGTGATGGTGTCCTGCAGCTCGGTGCACTCGTCCAGCCGCTCGGCCACCAGCTCGGCAGGAACCTGCCCGTCGAGTCCGGCGGCATAGGTGCCGACCTCTTGGCTGAACGGGAAGAACCCCACCCAGTCCAGCTGGGCTTCGGTGATCCACTGGAGGAGGTGGTCGTGATCGGCCTCCGTCTCGCCGGGATACCCGACGATGAACGATGACCGGAAGGCGGCGTCGGGCTCGGCCTGCCGGATCGAACCGATCCGCTCGAGGAAGCGGTCGCCCTCACCCCAACGGCGCATGCGCTTGATGAGCGGACGCGAGACGTGTTGCAGCGAGAGGTCGAAGTAGGGCACGCCGGTGGCCAGGATGGCCTCGACCAGCGCGTCATCCAGGGTCGACGGATAGAGGTAGAGCAGCCGGGTCCACCGGACCCGTTCGGACACCGCGGCCACCAGGTCGACGATGGGACGGGTGGCCCCCGTAACCCGACCGCTCCGGCCCCGGGTGGGACCGGCCGCGCCGCCTGAACGGTCGAGGTCGAACGACGAGAGGTCCTGGGCCACCAGGACCACCTCACCGAGGGTCCGGTCCGGTCCCCCCAACTGGTCGACCTCCGAGAGGATCGACGATCGGGTGCGGGATCGCTGCTTGCCCCGGAACGAGGGGATGGCGCAGAACCCGCAGTTCCGGTCGCACCCCTCGGCGACCTTGATGTAGGACCACGGGGCCGTGGCCGGCGGTCGGGGCAGGTTCAACAGGTCGAACGACGGAACGGGTTGCCCGGATGCTGACGCTGATGCGGCAAGGGTCGGCTTCCGGCCCAGGGCCACCGGGGTCCCGGTCGGAGCGGCCAGGGCGGTGAGCGGCGCTCCGAACGGCGCCACCAGGTCCACTTCAGGCAGGGCTTGGGCCAGCTCGTCGCCGTACCGCTCGGCCATGCACCCGGTGACCACCAGCCGGGCGCCCTCCCTGCGGGCCTCGGAAAGGGCCAGGACGGTGTCGATCGACTCCTGCCGGGCCGCCTCGATGAAGGCGCAGGTGTTGACCACCACCAGGTCCGCGGCTTCTGGGGAGTCGGCGGCTTCCAGACCCTCGATGGTCAGGGTTCCGACCAATTTGTCCGAGTCCACCTGGTTCTTCGGGCAGCCCAACGTCTCGATCCAGAATCGCTCGGCCACCAGGACAATCTACCGGGGTCCCGGGGTGGAGGATCGCCGCCTCCCCGGGGCAGGCCCTGAGCACCATGCCCAGGCCGACACGCCGGTGGCTCTGCCTCGGGCCAACCTCTGCCCGATCGTCCGTCACCCCACAACAGCGGAGAGGGAGGGATTTGAACCCTCGGACCCAGTTACCCAGGTCAACTCATTAGCAGTGAGTCCGATTCGGCCGCTCTCGCACCTCTCCGTGCCTGGTCAGCGGTACTTTTTCCTGTCTACCGACTAGCCAGATTCTCGCCATGCCCTACTTCTGTCCTAATTCCGATTCCATTCCGTTTGCTAGGCGGACCACTTATCGGAAGACAACAACAGGTCACGACCGGGCAATCATACGGCGCAGGAAGCATGTCGGAATGAGTAACCACTACTGGGCTCCGCTACCCAGTCGAAATGCAGCCTCGTTCAGGATCTTCGAGACGCTCGGTAGTCAGACGACAGCAGAGCGGCGAGGTCCTCCACCCGGCCAGGTGCTGGGAGGTGAGCCGGCACCGCTAGCCGGCACCACTCAAGCCGACGGCCCGGTCATCGAGCTACCTCATCATCCGCCGGTTCCTGCGGCAAGACCCTCGTCCTCCAGAAGCACCAGCGGCCTCTTTGGATCGGAGCTTCCAGCGGGCCTGAATGGGTCAGTCTGACTGCGCAAGAAGACCAGCGACGACGATACCCGTCTGTCGGAGAGCCCTTGGTTAAACGGGCCCAGCTTGAAGAAGATAGCCGTAACGCCCCTTTCGATGGACTTAAGCGATACGTTCAGTTCCTCGGCTATGCCCCTGTTGGACATGCCGCGGGACATCTGCTCCAAAATGTCCACTTCCCTCGGGGTGAGGTCGTCGATGCCAGCGGCGTCGCCGCGGCGGACGAGGGACCCGACGATGCTGGGATCCACAAGGGAGGCCCCCGTCTGAGACCCCCGGACCGCGTCGATCACGGCCTGGACGTCGGGGAGTTTCTCGTCGAGAAGAAAGGCGATGCCGGTCGTGCCGCCCCGGAGAACTTCAAGGGCGAACTCGTTGACGCGGTCGGAGATCACCACGATGCCGATGTTCGGGTCGGCCAATCGCAAATGTCGAACGGCGGACACGACGGCCGTCGTGGTGACGACCTGTGAACGAACGCATATGAGGACAGTGTCAGGCGTAACCTCTTCGATCGACTCGACCAGCTCGTCCATGGTGCGGACTCGTCCGACAATTGTGATGTCGGGAATGTTCGCCAGGATGGCCTCGAGACCGTCGCCGACCAGAAAGCTGTCGGTAGCCAGTACCAGCGTGGTCGGGCCTTCATCGAACTGCATAGGGGTGCCCCTTCCGTTCGAGCAAACAACACCTGTTCCGCTCGAGCGGGCAAGCCTGTCCGCACGAGCAAGCCAACCTGTGCCCGAGCGACCAGGGACCGCTGCATCCCTTGACATCCGCCCGAGTACTGGGCCTCAATCAACCCTACGACCACCTCGGGGCAAATAGGGTATGAATTCCCCCTCTTTGCATTGGCACAAGAAGATATAGGGAGCAGCCCCCGTATTCCGTAGGGAATACCCCCTCCTTTGATGACATCGGCGGACCAACACTCCGTTCAAAGCCTCACAAGGCGGTGGGCAAGAACGGGCAATTCGCAACAGCCAGAGCACATGTGGGGATGTACCCGCCACAAATTTAGGACTCCCCTCACTCTATGGAGTAGGGGGCCGGTCCGATAGTAACGGAAGAAGCAAGCACGGTATCGGGTTCATGTGTCCGCCCTCGGACCAGTGCGGATCGCCCTTAAAGGCCGTGCCCGTCTGTCACCGTTGAAAGGAGATGTCCATGAAGGCATCCCGCTTGAGGTCCAGCTCCACCAATGGCATTGGCACGTGGCGTTCGCGGCTCTCGAAGATCGTGATCCCGGCCGTGGGCATCATGCTGGCCGCCATCGGCGCGGGTGCTTGCGGGTCTTCCAGCGCGACCCGCGCGCCAACGGCCGTCACCACGCTGAACCCGAAGGAGTTCGTCGCGCAGTCCGGTTCTGGGGACAGACTCCTCACGGCGGTGAAGCTGCCAAAGGCCTGGACGGTCGACTGGAATTTCCGTTGCCAGAACCCCACTACGAGTAGGCCCTTCTCTCTGGCGACCATCGGCCACGGGGGACGGCCAGACGACGTTACGACCCAGACCGGGTTGGCCGGCGGTGGAAACAAGCCCTTCAACACAGCGGGTACCTACCGGTTTGCCGTGACAACGACCTGTCGATGGAAGGTGACTGTGGGGTCCACGCCGACGGACCCCAAGACTGCCATCACGGTGCCGTCGAGGTCCAAAGCCGTGACGACGACGCCCACCACGTCGAGTACGAAGACGACGCAGCCCTGATCTCGCCGGCGAGGTTCTCGTGAGCCTCTCCTCACCGGAGTCAGGAGTCGGCTCGTCCGCTTCTGCCTCGAGCAGTTACGGGTGCGATCCGGAGCACCATGACACGAATGACGGGTATGAACGCCGATCCGACGGATCCGTTCAGCAGCATGGGCCCGTCGTCCGGCGAGAGGGCCCTACCCTTGGTCCTCGACGATCGCATCAAGACTCTTGAGTACGACAACCGGTACATCTCGAACTCCGGAATCGACTGGCCCGAAGGGATCGCTTTGAGACCGAAGAAAGATCAGCGCCGCTGATACCCGGCGATCCGATAGGGCCGAATCGAACGGACCCAGTTTGAGAAATATCGATGTGATTCCTTTTTCGATCGACTTGACCGAGATGTGCAACTCTTCGGCTATGGCCCGATTGGAAAGACCATGGGCCAACTGTTGAAGTACGTCCACCTCCCGCCGGGTGAGGTCTCCTACGCCAGCCGTGTCACCCCGCCGGATAAGCGAGTCGATGATATTCGGGTCCAGCACAGTCTGACCCACCTGAATCCCACGCAGAGCGCTGAGCACGGTTGCGATACTGGCTAGGCGCTCGTCCAGGAGGAGCGCGATTCCGGAAGAGTCCCCACTGAGGAGCGTGAGAGCGAAGTCATCGGCCCGATCGGAAATGACCACTATTCCCATTTGCGGATATACCGCTCGCAGGCGGTGAGCGGCGGCAACGGTGGCCTCGGAAGTCACTACCTGGGAACGCGCGTAAATAATCACGGCCTGGGGTGAGAGATCGGCGACTAGACCATCGAGATCCGCAAAGTTCCGAGCCTGGCCCACAACTTCGACGTCACCGACATCTGCCAACAGCGAGGCGAGGCCGTCTCCCATGAGAGAGCTGTCGGAGCCGAGAACGACGGTTATCGGCTCTTGCTCCAAGGACATCTGTGGACTCCCTCCTGTTGATGGAAGCAGATCTCAGATATGGCCGTCTGCCGAAGAAACGCCGTGGCAACCGCCGGACAGGTCAAAGATCTGGTTGCCACCCTATGACCATTTCGCCTCCCGCTGCGGCACTCCGTCTGAGTGTGGAGGGTCTCACCCACCAAGAGAATATGGGGCAATTTGGGAGCCCAGCAACCCGATCAGTCGAAGTCCAGGACCGGCTACTCGCCGGCTGCGCCGAGCTCACCGGGGTCGTGCTCCCGAACCCGTAAAGAGATTCCGATACTGTTCGAAGACAGTCAGCTTCGAGTTGTAATCGCTGGCGCTCCAACGGCGGAGTTGGGTGGAACGTTCCGAGATCCGACTTCGCTCATTCCCTATTGAACTTCGCTCAGGGAGTGGGACTCAAACCCACCACGGGCTGATTGAGCTGCATGCCACCTGTCGATCCGAGGAAGGGAGCGTTGCCGAAGGCGAAGATGCCTCCATCGGAAGCCACGAGCCAGTAGCCCTTGCCGTCGGGTGTAGACGCCATCCTCACGATGGGCTGGTTGAGAGGAGCTCCCCCCGTCGATCCAAGGAAGGGGGCGTTACCGAAGGCGAAGATGCCTCCGTCGGATGCCACCAACCAGTAGCCGTTGCCGTTTGGGGTAGGGGCCATCCCCACGATGGGCTGGTTGAGCTGCATGGCCCCGGTCGATCCGTAGAACCCGGCGTTGCCGAAGGCGAAGATGCCTCCATCGGAAGCCACGAGCCAGTAGCCCTTGCCGTTTGGTGTAGACGCCATCCCTACGATGGGCTGGTTGAGCTGCAGGGCCCCGGCAGATCCGAA
>Ga0182030_10012027_pt1 | contig 17400 bp, 21 predicted proteins | sample 812S3MmetaG_FD_121299 | JGI IMG/M metagenome (GOLD analysis project Ga0182030, IMG submission 121299) | Permafrost microbial communities from Stordalen Mire, Sweden - 812S3M metaG (Illumina Assembly) | ecosystem: Environmental > Terrestrial > Soil > Wetlands > Permafrost | place: Sweden...
CGGATGCCGCATATTTAACGCCACCAAATACCACCACCCCAAATGCAAGAATCCCTCCAAGCACCAACGCAAATTGATAGAAATTTGCGATGAACGCTCCCGGGCTTGCGTTCCCGGTGTTGGGATTATTACCGGGGATGGAAACGCTGATGTTCGTTGCCGCAAGCGCGAGCGCCGGAAGGATCAAAAAAGAAAGAACGCCGATGACGAGGAAGGTTTTTTTGATCAACCCTTTTGTTCGCATACTTTTAAGAAGTTGAGCACGTGGCAGTGCCAAGATTGACGCCGGAGATATTAAGAACGGTAATGACCGTGTTCACGATAAGATAGGAGCAGAGCACAATGATGACACCGATGACCGCCGCGGTGAGCGCCTTCTTTCCTGACCCCAGCATTTCAGGATTCGCTCCGGCCATCATGATCATAACGCCTCCCACCCCGAGCATGACCGGGGCGATGATGAATACCGCAAGCGATATCCCGAAATACACTATATTGATAAATGTATCGATAAGGTCGCACAGGCTCGTGCACGGGCTCGGGGTGCTACCGTTGGCCGGCAATTGGCCGCCGCCGTTCGGAAGATAATTCCCGGTGCATGAAACGAGCGGGCCCCAGAACCCTGTCGGCCAAATGTTCGGGGTCGTCCAGCTGCTCGCGAACGCGAACGCGGGAAGCGCGGCGGATGAACCGATAACAACGACCAACAACATCTTCGCGAACAGATTTTTTGTGAACATGGCGTTGTGGTCGTTAATTATTTTTAGTTGATTGCGTTCATCGAAGCTTGCGCTTCCTGGAGCGCGGTGCCGGAGTTGGCCGCTCCGTCGAGAACGCTCAGGATGCCGGCGTTCATGAATGCGTCAATCTGCGTGCTGTTCGATTCATACCACGATTGCGCGGTGAGCTCCTGCTCCGTAAAGATCGCGAGCGAGGGGATCGTAGCCGCCGCGGCGATGAGCGATCTGAGGGCCGGCGGCGCGCCCGTGTCCTTGGTATATATGTTCTCATCGGCAGGCGATGTCGTCAAACTGATGACGAAGTTCCATGCCCCGGCGATGTTGGCACTGCTCCGCGAGACCGCCAGGCCGTTGTATTTTGCGTAATTGACCGCCACCGTGGCGTTCGCCGGCTGGGGCATCGCCGCCACGCCGTAGTTGAGGAACGGCGCCGCCGCTTTTATCTGCGCGAGTGCCGAAGAATAATCAAAGATGACCGCCGTCTTCCCTTGCTCGAACGTGGTGAGCGCGGTACCCAAACTGTCATTCCACGTATAGTTCGTATCGTTCGCGCTCGAGAACTGCAGATAATAATTGAACGCATTAAGGCCGGAGTTGTCGCCGCCATTTGCGCCCGAAGCAAAGGTCACCGTCGTCCCGTCGGCCGACGTCATCTGCGCACCGTTCTGCATCATAAGGAGGAATATGATATCGGGCGCGTTATAGATGCTGGCCTCGGAACCGCCGAGCGCGAGTGCGGCCTGCGTGATCTGTCCCTGCGTGTTTACCATACGCAACTGCGGAAGGTCCGTCTGGAGTCCTTCCCACGTGCTGGGCACCGTCGCGATGCCAGCGGTATTGAAAAGATCTTTGTTATAGATCATCGCGAGCGTGTCGATCGAAAGCGGCAACGCGTAAATATTTCCGCCGGAAACGAAGTCGCGCGAAACGACATCGGGGAAATCGCTCTCCATCGTCACCCGGCTGAACTCCGTCGCGAGCGATACGGGGATCGGCGCGGAAACGCTGGTCCACTGCGATAGGTCGCGATTACTTATCTCGAAAACATCCGGGCCGGTGCCGGCGGCGAACGCCGAGAGCAACTTGTTCCGATACTGCCCCGGGTCAATTTGAACATACTTGATCTGGGACTGCGTTCCCGAACCGGGACCCGTATATGAACTGATAAGGTCGTTAAATGCTTTCGGGCTATCCGTCCCCCAGATGGTGAGCGAGACCGCAGCCTTGGACGAACCGCCGGAGCGTATGCCCACAAAAAAGATGATGGCCCCTACGATAACAAGGAGTACCGCTCCGCCGATGATGATGATCTGCTTTTGAGAGAGGTTTGTTGGCATTAGATAACTACCGTCCCCGCTACGCGATCGCCGCCCTTGAGATTCATGATGTGAACCCCCTGCGCGGAACGACCGGTGGTGCGAACCGTCGAGAGCTCCGTGCGAATCATCTGCCCTTTGGCGGAAAGCGCGAAGATCTCCTTCTCTTCCGTCACGACGTGCGCCGAGATCACCATGCCGGTCTTCGGCGTCACCTCCGCGGTCTTGATCCCCGAACCGCCGCGGCTTTGCACTTTATACTCCTTGAGCTTTGTCTGCTTCGCAAAGCCATGTTCCATGACCACGAGCAACATCGCATCGTCTCCTCTTATTATATCAAAGCCGGCAACTTCATCGTTCTGTTTTTTCAATTTTATCGCGCGGACGCCCGCTGCGGTGCGGCCCATCGGGCGAACCTGCTTCTCATCGAAGCGGATGGACTGGCCCTGCCGCGTCGCGAGCACCACCTGTTCCGTGCCGGTCGTAAGCTTTGCCCACTTGAGCGAATCGCCTTTTTTGAGCGAGACCGCGATGATGCCGGTGCGGCGGATATTCTCAAAATCTTCAAGCGGGGTCTTCTTGATGAGCCCCTGCTTCGTTACCATCATCAAATATTTCCTGCCGGTCTTTCCCTCTGCCTTCGCGCCTTTCGCGGAATAATTGACGATGGCGCTCACGTTCTCGTTCGCCGGCAATTCCAGGAAGTTCTGGATGGCCCTCCCTTTGGAAGTGCGCGTCGCCTGCGGGATCTCGTAGACCTTCGTCTGGAACACACGGCCGCGGTCGGTGAAGAATAGAACGTTGTCGTGCGTGTTCGCGCTAAAGAAGTGCGAGAGGAAGTCCTCGTCCGCAACCTCCGAACCGATCAAACCTTTTCCGCCGCGCCGTTGCACTTTGAATGTGCTCGGCGGTAAGCGTTTGATGTATCCGCCGCCGGAGACGGTGACGATCGCTTCTTCCTCCGGGATAAGGTCTTCGTCGCTCACCGATTCCACCGCGCGGGAAACAACCTTCGTACGCCGATCGTCGCCGTACTTTTTCTTCAGCTCGGTCACTTCGTCTTTGATGATCTTTAGAACGCGGGCGGCGCTCTTTAATATCAATTTAAGCTCTTCGATGATTGCCTTCTTCTCTTTAAGCTCGGCCTCGATCTTCATCCGCTCGAGCGCTGCCAGCGTCTGCAAGCGCATTTCCAAAATAGCCGTGGCCTGCAGGGCGCTCAGCTTGAAGTTCTTCATCAGGTTCGCGTGCGCGACCTCTTTGTCTTCCGATTTCCGGATCGTCGCGATCACGCGGTCGATCGCGTCGAGCGCGATGGCGAGTCCTTCTAAAATATGCGCGCGCTCTTCCGCTTTGCGAAGATCGAACTTGGTGCGGCGGGTGACGATCACCTTCCGGTGCTCTATATATTCAACGAGGATGTCGCGGAGATTGAGCAGGCGCGGCTCGATGCCGTTCACGAGCGCGATCATGTTGAAGTTGAAGTTCTTCTCGAGGTCGGTGTGCTTGAAGAGCCAATTCAAAACCTTCTGCGGCGCCACATCATTCTTGAGCTCGATCACGATGCGCATGCCTTCGCGGTCGGACTCGTCGCGCAGATCGCGGATGCCTTCGATCTTCTTGTCCTGCGCGAGTTCCGCGATCGTCTTGATGAGTTCGGACTTGTTGACCTGGTACGGGATTTCCGTGACGACGATGTCGAACTGTCGGCTATTCTTCTTTTCTACAATCTCCGCCTTCGCGCGCGTCATTATGCCGCCGCGCCCGGAAACGTATGCCTCACGGATCGCCTTCACGTCGTAAATGATGCCGCCGGTCGGAAAGTCCGGGCCTTTGATGAACTGCAAAAGATCCTCACTCGTAGCGTCAGTGTTGTCCGCAAGATGCAAAATGGCGTCGGCCACCTCATTAAGGTTGTGCGGCGGAATGCTCGTGGCCATACCGACGGCAATCCCCACAGTGCCGTTCAAGAGAAGGTTCGGAAGCCGCGCCGGGAGCACGGTCGGCTCCTCGCGCGTGCCGTCGTAGTTGGGGACCCAATCAACGGTGTCTTTCTCGATGTCGAGCAACATCTCATTCGCAATCGCGGCAAGCTTTGCCTCGGTATAACGCATGGCAGCCGGAGGATCGCCGTCCACCGAACCGAAGTTTCCTTGCCCTTTTACGAGCGGATACCTCAATGAAAAGTCCTGCGCCATGCGCACCATGGTGTCATATATAGAGGAGTCGCCGTGCGGGTGATACTTTGCCATCGTTTCTCCGACGACGTATGCGGACTTTCTGAACTTTGCCGTGCTCAACACGCCCATGTCCCACATGGCCCACAGCACGCGGCGATGCACCGGCTTCATGCCATCGCGCACATCCGGCAGGGCGCGCGAAACGATCACCGACATCGCGTAACTAAGATATGAATCGCCGAGCTCTTTGGTTATTTCCTGTGGTTCGATATCTGCCATGATTACTGGTTGGGTTGAATGTTATATTGCGACGGTTGAGTGACGATATTTCCGATCGAGCCGAATCCGTTCTCTATATTCTGCCATAAACTCGGGCCGCTTGCAGGCGATGCGACCGGGTTGGTTGCGGTCACCGCCGGCGCCACCGCAGTCGTTGGGGCCACCGGGGTCGAGGTCGCCTGCTCCGCTTCCTGCGCGGACGGCGCCATCACGATACTTTTGAAATAGACGCTCCACGCTCCAACGACGACGACCATGATGATGATAGTGGCCACAATAAGTATGTTTCGTTTTTGTGCTTCGTTGAGTGACTGCAGTTCTTCGAACATCAGCTTGTTTTAAGGATGATCACCCGACCCTTGTCCGCGAGAATATCTTTTTGCTTGAAGACGAGCTTGTCCATTTCTTCGGCTTTTTTGCCGAACGCCTTCACGAATTCTCCCGGATCTTTATAAAAACTCGGGATCACGATCCGCGCCTCGAGCTGTTTTGCGATCTTCGCCGCAACTTCCGGCTCCAAGAAATGGCCGCCGCCTACCGGCAAGAAAAGCACGTCCGGCTCCGAGAACTCTTCCATCAGCGCCGCATCCACCGGCTTTGAAAGATGGCCAAGGAACACGAACTTCATCCCCTCCCATAATACGGCGTATGTCGTCTTTAAAAATTTTTCCGTTGATTCCTCCGGCACCGGAAATCCCAAAATCTCGATCTCCTTCTCTTCGTATTCCCCCGCGAACGAAATCACGACATCGTCCGACGGCTCAACCGCGGAATCCATCTCCGTCGCAGTAAGCGTCTTCAGCGTAACATCCGCTTTAAGCCTGTTATTCTCGGGGTTTACCAGTACGGACGTATCTCCGCTCTGCAACCGAAAACAGCCGTTTCCAAAATAATTGATGACCATTATGGATATATTTTAGCAAAGATTGGGGCAAATTTCCAGTGTAAAAGGGCCGCCGCGATGATATAATTTCAATATGAAATATCTGGCCTATCTTGCCATCACAGGGAACATCCTTTTTGTCCTATGGATCACCTATAACGCAATTGATGAGGGCTTCTCCGGCACAGCCGTCCAAATCGCTTCATATGTGGGAATCATGCTGTTATTGATCCTCAATGCATCTCTTTGTGTGGTACTCTTAGGGCAGCTCGATAGAGAGTAAAAATAACTCATTCTATAAAGAACATGAAACAGATGACATGCCCCGCAGCTGGCGGCCCTGCCACCTGCACGGGCGTTATTCATGGCAATACCGCCGAGGAGATGGCGGCGGATGGCATGAAGCACGTCGCCGAAGCCCATCCCGAGATGGCGGCCGACATCCAAAAGATGTCCCCGGAAGATATGGCCAAGTGGACAGCCGACTTCAAGACGAAGTTCGATGCATTGCCTGAAGCGCAGGTCTAACGTTAATTCTCAACAAAAAGCCCCGCGCGTGCGGGGCTTTTTGATATTACCAGCCACAAAGAGCGGAAGAGGCTCGAAAGACTTTGGCCTTTAATTGAATCGGTTTCGAACCGCTATGTAAATAATTGACATTTTTATATTAAGAGCGGGTGCATGCAACGATGTTCGAAGGATTTTGGGCATAGGGTAAGTAGTTTAAAAGATGTTCTCTTGACTAGTTAGCACTGCTTTAACCTATACTTAGATAATGAACGTAGCTCAAAAAGCAAAGATAACAAGTGAAGTGATGAAGAGAAATACTTCGTTTGATCTTTTTAGGAAGGCCATAGCTGAAGTAATTATTAGACTAGAAAACACCCGTAAGGCGGGATTTCATATAGAAGCGGCATTGATTAACGCACAGTTGGTAGAGCACTCCCTAAAACATATACTTCATTCTTGCGAGCTGGAAAGAAGTATCACTGGGATTCTCGGTTTGCCCGACCCCTATCCCTATGGAACGATGAAAGACAAGAAGGAACTGGAAAGATTTAGAAAGGGTTTCTCAAATTTTGATCGAAGTGAGTTGGGAAAACTTATAGTATTATTCCGCCAAGCGACCGGTGAATTGGCATTAGCTACAGAGTTGGAATCTTTTAATACGTTTAGAATAACACTTGCTCACCACGTCTTTAGCGGCGAGTACAATATTGATCTAATAAACCAACAAGCGAGCGACCACTTAGATCTTCCCGAAACGGCAGCAATGATAATAAAGATGATAGATGCTTACGACCGAGTCAAAGCAACGTGTGAGAATCTATATTTTACCCACTAGCTTAATGGGCGGGGCGCACGATGTTCGAAGGATTTTATCCTCCGCTTAGGCGAGCTTGCCATATTCATACGCAAGGCTAGTATTAAGGCATGCCCGAACAACCAAAACAGGAACGTCTCTATATTTATCCTAAAACTGAGCTTGTTATCGATAATGGCGAAGATTTTATCAGCATAGACAGAGGTTTAGTAGCCGAAGAATTGTCACGCTGTGGCTTGAGCGAGGAGTCGATCATGAAGCTACTTTCCGCTGTTAACGACTATGCCGAGCAGGTTAAAAGCGAATTACAGAAAGGAGTTCATTTGGGCTCAACGGATTTAGTTCCGGGCGTGAACTCTATTTTTTACGCAGAACAATATTTAAACAATCCTGCCGCCTTCGGCCTTCAGACCGAAACGGAATTAAAGCTGGCGGCAAATTTAATCGCAAACGCGTGCGTAAAAAGGAAAAAATTCGAACTTGGAGAAGTTGAAGAGGAAATATCCTAAGCGTTTTATTCGAAAGTAACGAACTGATATTCTTTGCAAGCCTTATTTCAATTGATGGTGCGGGGTATCGGACCAGGTTCGAACCTATTTCCTAGAATATTCAATTAAATAAGGCATTTCCACGAAATTGACGATAAATATATTATATGTTATTATGTCTTTGGTTAGCGCAACTGCGCCTTGAGAGGATTTTGTATGAAACCGATAAGCCTTCTTTTTGTTTTGGTCTTCGTGATCCCGTTTTTGGGGTGCGAATCTCCAACTCATCCACAGCAAGCTCCGCAACCGGATTTCAGCACCTACACACTTGAAGGGTATGTAAACAGTGTCTGGAAAGCGCCTGATCCCAATAGGGGCTACGACCAACCCGATACCATTGTCGGATTTCAAAAAGCGGATGGCACAATGGTGAATCTGGGATTTCCCGGTGTTGAGCCTCGCCTATCCAAAGACATGCATGTGAGAATTCAAATTCGCCATCTCCCTGCTCGATTTCCCAGTCCCGGCAACGAAACGCTTTCGGTGAACGACCAGCCAATCTACGAGATCCAATCAGTTCAACTTCTGCATTAGCTTCGACAGTCGCTTCTCTGTGTTCTTTGGCCCAATCATAATGATTGGGCTTTTTTATGTTAAACGGATTTTGCGCACGGGAGCGGATTCGAACCCTCCTCTTTTCCCTCTATAAATAAAAGGCTCTTTGCTTTTGCAAGGCCTGGGCACGCCTTTTTCCGGGGTATGCCGGAGGCGCGAAGGCGCCGAGGCGTAGCGATTTTCCAACAGGAAAATACGCGACCCCGGAAAAGGCGTGCCCAGGCCTTGCAAAAGCAGAAATCTACTCTATACTTATCCGCATGCCACAAACCGAAGAACCAAAGGGCTCCGCAGTCGCGCAAGCACTTAAAACCGAGCTTTCCACCACCGACTGGCCCAAAGAAGGCAGTGTGGTAGAAGTGACCCTCCTTAAGAGACTTCCTCGTAAAGCATATTTCGATATGGGCCGCTTTGGCACCGGTATCGTCTTCGGTGCGGAGATCGCGAATGCCCGTGAAGCGTTGCGCGCATTGAAGCCCGGCGATTCGCTCCAGGCAAAGATCGTCGTCCTCGACGGCGAGGAAGGCCACATCGAACTCTCGCTCTCGGAGGCCGGCAAGCAAAAGCTCTGGCAGTTGGCAAAAGACCTTGCGGAATCCGGCGAAGTCATCAAGGCAAAGATCGTCGCAGCGAACGCGGGCGGACTTATGACCACCGTCGCCGATGATCTTAAAGCGTTCCTCCCTGTTTCCCAACTCTCACTTGAGCACTACCCGAAGGTTCCGGACGGTGACCGCATCAAGATCGCCGAGGAATTAAAGAAGTTCGTCGGACAGGAATTGAACGTTAAGATCATTGACGTCAACCCGCGCACCAACAAAGTGATCGTCTCCGAGCGCGAAGTGCTTTCGGCGAACGTCAAAGAATTGCTCAACGCCTACACGATTGGCCAGGTGGTTGATTGTATGGTCTCCGGCACCGCAGACTTCGGCGTCTTCGTCCGCTTTACCGACAACCCGCAGATCGAGGGCATGATCCACATCTCCGAGCTCGATTACAAACTTATCGACAACCCGAAGGAGCTCGTTAAGGTGAACGACCCGCTCACGGCAAAGATCATTGATATCAAAGAAGGCCGCGTCTTCCTTTCGCTTAAGGCCCTCAAAGAAGATCCGTGGGTCAAAGCCGGCGACCTCTTCAAGCCGGGCGAGACCGTCCAGGGCAAGGTATACAAGTTCAATCCGTTCGGTGCCGTGGTTGCGCTCGATGGCGACCTCCAGGGCATGGTGCACATCTCCGAATTCGGTGGCCAGGAAGAAATGAAGAAGGCCCTGAATGTCGGCGATACCTATCCGTTTGTGATTGATACTGTTAAGCAAGAAGAGAAGAGAATCACCCTCAAGACGAAGAAATAGAAGGTTCTAAAAATTTTAACGATTTAAAAACTCCCTCCAAATGGGAGTTTTTAATATTTTTTTAATGCCCGGTAATTATAATAGTTTCATGCGCTATATGCCCCAAGAAAAAGTTTGCAGGGTGTGGTCCGGGGATCTTTCCTATGCGATAGGATTGATTGCCTCCGATGGTTGTTTATCGAAAGATGGACGTCATATTTACTTCGTTTCTAAGGATCTCGATATGGTTATGAACTTAAAACAGGCTCTTAAAATTGAAGTTGCAATTTATAGAACTCGACGAGGCAACTCCTTAGAGAAAAAATATTATTCCATTAATTTTAGTGATAAAGTATTTTACGAATTTCTCAACCAGATAGGGCTCACGTCTGCAAAATCAAAAACCATCCAAGAGGTGTTAGTCCCCGAAGAGCTTTTCCCTGATTTTTTACGTGGCCTATTTGACGGTGATGGCTCATTCTATACATTTTGGGATAAAAGATGGCCTAGTAGTTTTGGCTTCAAGTTAACCTTCGCATCAGCAAGCTCAAATTTTATCTATTGGCTCAAAGAGAGAAATGCATATATTTTTGAAGTAAATGGATTCGTCCACAAAGGCGCAGGGGTTCTCAATCTTGAATATACGAAAGGCGATTCAAAAAGACTTATTAAAGCGATGTATCATAGTCCGATAGCCTTGTTTTTGCGGAGAAAACGGGATAAAATAGAAAGCGCTCTTACCTCTGATGCGTTACTGCATCAAAATCGCCGCGATAGCTTAACGGTAAAGCCCTCGCCTGAAGAGCGAGTTAAGTGAGTTCGACTCTCTCTCGCGGCACTATTCGATATTATGGGAAAAAGCTTTTGGAACGACTTGCCTCGCCCCATCATGGCCATGGCCCCGATGGCCAACGTCACCGACGAGGCATTCCGGCGGATGTTCGCGGAGTGCGGTAAGCCGGATGTTTTTTGGACGGAATTCGTTTCCGTGGAAGGATTGCTCTCGCGCGGACGCGAGCGGCTTTTGCCGGATCTGTGGTTCAGCCCGGGCGAACATCCGATCGTCGCCCAGATCTTCGGCGGCAAACCGGAGCAGTTCGAAGCGGTCGGCCCGCTCATTAAAGAGCTTGGCTTCGATGGTATCGATATTAATATGGGATGTCCCGATCGCGGCGTAGAGAAATCCGGCGCTGGGGCTGGGCTGATCAAAACCCCAGCAGTGGCAAAAGAGATCATTCGCGCCCTCAAGCGCGGTGCGGGCGGACTCCCTGTATCCATAAAGACCCGGCTTGGGTATACCAATACCGCCGAGCTTGAAACATGGATCCCGGCGCTATTAGAAGAGGACCTAGCCACGCTTACCGTCCACCTGCGAACCCGGGCGGAGATGTCCGATGTCCCTGCGCACTGGGATTTGGCCCCTAGGATAGTGGAGCTCCGCGACCGGATCGCCCAAAAAACCATACTTTTAGGCAATGGGGACGTCCGCTCCTTGGAAGACGGCCATACTAAAGCCAAAGAGTCCGGCATGGACGGGGTGATGGTGGGCTCCGGCATCTTCGGTAATCCATGGTTCTTTTCCGGCCGGACGCCCGGCGTTCGCGAGCGGCTGGAACGCCTGGTTGCCCATACCAAACTCTTCGAGGAGCTCTATAGGAGCAATAATCCCAAGCCGATCAGCCAGGGAGGCCGCTTAAAGAACTTCGACGTCATGAAGAAGCATTATAAGTCCTATACGGCCGGAATTGATGGCGGAAAAGAGCTGAGAATTGCCCTTATGGAGGCCGAAAACGCCGCCGGAGTGGCTAAAATAGTCAATGATTTCCTTAATAAATCATAAAATCAGGGCTTGACAGACCCCAAACACCTCCCCCTCCCAACGGGCGTGGCCGGTTGACTTCCGGAGGGGGGTCTGCTAGTATTAGGTTACAAGTAAATGAGTAGTATATATTACCCCGCGAGGGGCTTTTTTATTGGGAAAGGCGGCAAATTCCTGAAGGTACTACTGGTCGTAGGCCTCCTGGCTTACCCCGCCACCATCCAGGCTGATACGGCCCGGCCGATACTGTCGGCTAGTGTTTCGGCCGCCGCTTCAACCCCTCAAAATACGGCCCTTACCCCTGCCGCAACCAAGACCGTCTGGGTGACGGCCTATACGAGCGACCCGGACGAGACCTCCAACCACCCCCTTATCACCGCCTCGGGCGGCATGGTGCACGACGGAGAGGTGGCAGCCAATTTCCTACCCTTCGGAACCCGGATAGAGATCCCCTCCCTTTTTGGTAACAAGGTCTTTACCGTAGAAGACCGGACCAGCTCCAAGTTCAGCGGCCGCGTGGACATATGGATGCCCACGTATAACAAGGCGGTAGACTTCGGCATCCGGAATGCCCAGATCGTCATTCTAGACTCCAATTTGGCGTTGAAGTAAGATATACCAATGGTCAAGGATATATTCGGCGGATTTAAACAGTTTATTTTGCGCGGGAACGTGATCGACCTTGCCGTCGGCGTCATGGTCGGCGCGGCATTCAATACCGTCGTCTCTTCCCTTGTAAAGGACTTAATGACCCCATTCATCGCCGCGATCTTCAAGCAACCCAACTTCTCGACCTTTTCCTTCACCGTCAACGGCAGTCAGTTCCTCTATGGGGACTTTATCAATAACCTTATCTCTTTTCTGATTACCGCGGCGACGATCTATTTCTTTGTTGTGATCCCTATCAATAAACTCAGCGGCATCCGTAAAGGGCCGGCGCCGGAAGCAACCACTAAAGTCTGCCCCGAGTGCCTGAGCAATATCCCCGTGAAAGCCCGCCGCTGTGCGTTCTGCACGAGTGTCCAACCGGCCCAGCCGGGCGCCGAGAAGTAACGCCGAGCGTTTTTTCGCGTTACAGAGAGTATATTCTGTGAGATAATATAATTCCCATGGCATCCTCCAAGTCCGGCATCAACCGGGACACATTTTTTAACGGCTCGGCGATCATCGCGCGCCAGCTGCGTCCGTATAAAAAGATCCTCATCTGGCTGAGCGTCTTTGGATTGCTGAACGCGACGGCGCAGGCATTCGTCCCGCTCATCGCCGGAAAGATATTCGACGCGATCGTAAAGATCTCGCAGAACCCCGTGGCCGCGCTCATGCCGTTCGTCGCCCTGCTTACCATCTGGGGTATTTTGCAGATCGCGAGCAATATCATCAGCTGGTGGACCGGGTTTCAGAACGATAAGTTAAGCACCGTATTGCTCGCGGAATATACCGCCGAAGGATTCAGTAAGCTGTTCGAAATGCCGCTCGCGTTCCATACTATGCAAAAACAAGGCGACACGAGCGACCGCATCAACCGTGCAGCGAACTGGCTGGACCAGATCGTGGGCAATGTATTACTCTCGCTCTTGCCAAGCTTCCTCAGCATCGGCGTCGCGCTCATCATCACGTTCTTTATCAATTGGCAGTTGATGATGGTGCTTGTCGCCGCGATCGTCATCTACGCGGGTATTCTTTGGAGCGCCGTGCCCCAGCTTTCGGGCCTACAAAAAAAGATGCATCGCGCGTGGAACCGGGCGTACGGCGACGCGCACGACGCGCTCGGCAACATCCGCGAGATCAAACAGGCCGCGACGGAGAAGCAGGAGCGAAAGAAGATCCGCAGGAATTATATCGACCGTGCCGCACAGTTCTGGGTGGACATGAATACCATCTTCGCCCGCCTCACGTTCCTGCAAAAGATGCTCGTGTCGCTCACCCAGCTTTCCATTTTCATCATCTCCATATTCTTTGTCCGCAACGGCACGCTCACGCCGGGCGGACTTGTGGCATTCAACGGATATGCGGCGATGATCCTCGGCCCGTTCGTATTGCTCGGCCAGCAATGGCAGACGATCCAGAACGGCCTCGTGGCCATCGTCCGCGCGGACAAGTTGCTCTCGACGCCGATCGAAAACTACATGCCGACGGGGGGCGTCTCCCCGGAGAAATTGCGGGGCGATGTGGAATTCGAGAACGTGCGCTTTGCGTACAAGAGCAATAATGAGACGCTGAAGGGCATTTCGTTCCATGCGCGCGCCGGGCAAAAGATCGCGCTCGTGGGCGAATCCGGCGTGGGAAAGACCACGATCATCGATCTGCTCTCCGGGTTCTACTTCCCGAACAAAGGAAGGATATTGATCGACGGAACAGATATAAAAAAGATGAACCTCAAAAACTACCGTTCGCGCATCGGCATCGTCCCACAGGAACCGACGCTTTTTAACGATACGATCGAGGCCAACATCCGCTACGGCAATCCCGGAAAGACACAGGAGGAGATGATTGCCGCCTGCCGCGAAGCCTACGCGCAGGAGTTCATAGAGGCGTTCCCGAAGAAATATAAGACGATCGTCGGCTGGCGCGGGGTCAAACTCTCCATTGGGCAAAAGCAACGCATCGCGCTTGCGCGAGCGTTCTTACGCGGCCCGGACATCCTCGTGCTCGACGAGCCCACGTCCGCGCTCGACGCAAAGTCCGAGCACCTCATCAAAGCCTCGCTCGAAAAATTGATGGCCGGCCGCACCACATTCATCATCGCACACCGGTTGAGCACCGTCCGCGAAGTGGACCTTATCCTGGTTTTGAAGAACGGCGAGATCGTGGAACAAGGCACGCACGACGCGCTCGTAAAAGTGCCGGACGGGATCTATCGCGGCCTCTATGAAATGCAAACAGGATTCGCGGGGTAGGCCTTCCCTGCCGTTGACGCGGCTAACGCAAAAGCATATAAAGGAGTAGGTTCATTACGTCGTGCGGACAAGGAGATGGGTTTGAGGGAACACGATAGCGACAATAAAGCGAAGAGGGTGGCGTTGTTTTATTTTTTTTGCATCCTCACAAATCTTGGCGTCTTCGCGTATGAGATACTTCTCGTGCGGATGTCCATCGGACAATCATTGGTCATACGAACCGTGACGCTGGTGACGGACTTTGGGGAAGCAATTTTATTCCTCGGGTCGAATCGCCTGGATTGGGGAGCAAGCTTCGTGATCGAGTTATTGCCGTTCACGCCTCATCCCTCACTTAAAAACGGCCTCAAGCTCGCGCTCATCGGCCCTAATATCTATTTTCTCAAGCTCCTTTTTTGCAACCTGCTCGTCATCCCGCTGTTCGGACACATTGCCCGGCTCGGATGGGACAAGATATGGCTCGCATACGCCATCTCGTGTTTGCTTTCCTTTACCACGGGAACCGCATACAGCTTGTTCATAGAAAACGCTCTTGGGAGATTATTTCGCGCGGCCAAACGGCTGATCGGTAAAGCGTAGCTGCCTTTTATACCGAGGCAGCTTTTTTTAATATTCTATTATTTTCGCGCCCCTTCCAATTCTTTCCTGCTCCCGCTCAATAGCCAATGAATGAACCACGCCGACAATAATCCCACCGCCGCTCCGGCAACGATATCGATCGGCCAGTGGACGCCGGCATAGACTCGGGCGATTCCCATTAGCGTCGCGAGCGTGAAGAACCACCATCCCCATTTCCGGTTGGCAAACCAGACGGTCAGCGCGAGCGCAAAGAACCACGCGGCGTGCGCCGATGGGAACGACCATCCGGTCTCGGTGAACAGCGGCGTGAAGTTATAGAAGTTATACGGGCGCGGTTCGTGATAAAAGTGACGGATGACCTCCACGATCACTCCGCGAGAGAGAATGATCGCAAGCGCACCTTCGCAAAACAGATACACCTTCCGACGCCATCCTTTTTGAGAATAGGCCAACACGAGAAACGCGATCGCTAAAAAATATGGTAGGTATTCCGCAAAGGATATCCCAACCACGTCCCAAAATGCATTATGATGCACGGCCCCGTAGATAAATTGGAAAATATTCTGATCGAGCGCGAACATATTCATACATTATAGCACGCGAGAGCGCTCTTCTTTTATATAAAAAAACAGGCACTCGTATTCGCCGAACGGTCATCTGCCTGGAGGCGAATACGATTGCCTGTTTTTTGTTATTTCCTCACGTACGGCAAGAGCGCCATGAAGCGTGCCTGCTTGATCGCGGTAGAAAGCTTCCGCTGATGCTTTGCGCAAATGTGCGTGTGGCGCGGGTCGATGATCTTCGCCTGGCTCGAAACGAACCGGCGCAAAAGGTCGATCTCCTTATAGTCGATGTTCTTTAAGTTCTGTGAGCAGAAGAAGCACTGCTGGGCTGTTGTGGGGGCCATAATGGTTGATGATCGTTTATTTCTTATACCTTCCTTACTTGAAGCGAATCCAGCTCGACCGCGGTATCCCGGCCGAAGATGGGCACCAATACCTTGATACTGCCCTTCTCTTCGTTGACCTCGGAGATCTTGCCATCGTATTCCTTGAACGGACCGTCGGTTATTTTTACCAGATCGCCTACCTTCAAGTCAAGGATCATCTTGTTGTCGCCGTGATCGGTGCGCGCGAGGAGGAAATCCACCTCGTCCTTGGAAAGCGGGGTCGGCGTGGTATTGTCGGGACCGACGAAACCGGTGACGCGCGGCGTATTGCGCACCACGTACCAGGAATCCTCCGTCAGGATCATTTCCACGAGCACATAGCCCGGATAAATCTTCTCTTCTACGGTCGTGCGCTTGCCGGCCTTCACTTTTATCTTTTTTTCCTTCGGAACGAGAATGTTGAAAATCTTATCGCCCATCGCGAGCGATTCGACACGCTGTTTGAGGTAACGCGAAACGGCCTCTTCGTAGCCGGAATAGGTTTGCACCGCATACCACTGGCGCACCATGGGTTTTTCGCTTTGCGAGCTTGAGTTTGGATGATTCAGTGCCATAAGCCTCTCTATATATTACGCTATAATAAAATTCTTTAACAAGTAAGAGAAGAGATAGTCGAAGCCGCCCAGAAATATCGCAAGGCCGATGGCGATCCCGATGACGATGAAAGTGAGGCGGAACGCTTCCTGCTGGGTCGGCCAGTTAACGTGACGGATCTCCGTCTGGGCCTCGCTAAAGAATTTTTTTATACGCGCGAACATTTTTGCCGTTTTTTCTAATTAAAATACCGCTATACCCGCGGTTGGAGGTAAGAAGAGTATAGCATCCAATTGGGCTAAACGTCAACTGCCGGAGGCCGTAGCCGGCGTTGTGGTAGCGGAAGGCGTTAACCTACTTTTCGGCGCGGCATGCGGCGGCGCGGAAGGAATACTGGCGGAGCGTTCGATCGAAGACGCGACTTTCATCTCTATCGCGATCTCCTCCTGAAGATAACTGGCCCAATAAGCCACCAAGCCCACGATCACCACCAAAACCACCACCAACGTGATGATCACCGTACAGAGTCCAACCGGCTTGTTCATGGATTAAGTATAACAAACCAGGCGGCACGAAATTAGAAGTCTCTTTTATATATCCAAGTTCTGCACCGTCGCGGCGTGTGCCTGAATGAAATTCTTGCGCGGCTCCACCGCATCACCCATGAGCGTATCGAAAAGCTTGTCCGCCTTCTCGGCGTCATCCACCATCACCTGCTTCATCAGGCGAACCTCCGGGTTCATTGTGGTCTCCCACAACTGTTCCGCGTTCATTTCGCCAAGACCCTTATACCGCTGGATGTTCGGCTGACGCTTGCCATCGCCCTGTCCTTCCGTGACGCCCTCGGGCGATTCAGCGCCTTCCTCGAACGCGGCTTCGGTAGCAACATCGGCGAGTTCCGCGAGCATCGTCGGCGCAGGCTTCTTGCCGGCCTTCGCCGCCGCCTTGGCGCTCTTTGCCGGAAGCGCCGGCGCACTCTTTTGCATCTCGGCGACCACCTTATCCTTCTCCTCATCCGAAAATGCATACTTCACCGTCTTCCCGAGCTGAATACGATAAAGCGGCGGCTGAGCAATATACACATATCCGCCGTCAACAACTTCGCGGAAGTAGCGATAGAACAATGTAAGGAGAAGCGTGCGAATGTGCGCACCGTCGACGTCGGCATCGGTCATGATGATGATCTTGTGATAGCGCAATTTCTCCATGCTGAATTCCTCGCCGATGGCGGTGCCGATTGCGATGACGAGTGAACGAACTTCCGCATTCGCAAGCATCTTATCAAGCCGTGCGCGCTCCACGTTGAGCGGCTTACCGCGCAACGGAAGGATCGCCTGCGTATGCCGATTGCGGCCCTGCTTGGCGGTGCCGCCTGCAGAATCTCCTTCTACTATGAATAGCTCCGATTCGGCGGCGATCTTGGACGTGCAGTCCGCGAGCTTGCCCGGAAGCGTAAGCCCTTC
>Ga0182030_10012029_pt1 | contig 17399 bp, 21 predicted proteins | sample 812S3MmetaG_FD_121299 | JGI IMG/M metagenome (GOLD analysis project Ga0182030, IMG submission 121299) | Permafrost microbial communities from Stordalen Mire, Sweden - 812S3M metaG (Illumina Assembly) | ecosystem: Environmental > Terrestrial > Soil > Wetlands > Permafrost | place: Sweden...
GGTCCCCATTCGAGACCCCGTAAGACGCCTGGCAGGCCGCGGCCGGTCTCCCTACCCTTCCAGCATCCCAGCCAGTTCCGGGTATCGCGCGTAGGCATCCGCCAGGGCGGCGCCGAGCCGGCACAGCGCATCGTAGTAGTGGCTACTCAAATGGTCTGCGCTGTAATGATGAGCAAGTTCGTGGAGGATGAGCCTATTGACCGCCGAGCGATTTGGATTTCCGAAAATACCGGCGCGAGGAACATTGAATACAAGGGGTAATTTCGGACCGTAAGTGGCGGCGAACGGCCACCCCGCATCATTCGTCAAGAGGACCTCCGGCACCCGTCCGATCAAGTGCGGGGAAACCGCCAGCACATACGCGACCACCTTCCGCTGGCCCTCCGTCCATTCCTTTTCCGGGATGATGTTCAACGGCTCCCCGTCCGGGTGATAGGGCTTCGGAGACGGCGTGACCTGGCCGGCCGGCGCAATGGCCGCAGCCTCGCGCAGGTTCCGCCAGGCGGCCTTGCTCAGCATGGACCCCGCGATCACATTGAAGCCGAGACTCATGGCCCGTTTGTTCGACTCGGGGTCCGAGGGATCGTAGCTCACCCGCTGCTCCCCAAACCGCAGATCGGCGAACCGCCGGGCCGCGGCCGGGGCGCAATCCTTCGAGTTGATGGCCGTTTCCGCCCAAGCTGACGTGCTGTCGTCGGTTGTGAGAAGGTCATGCGTCGCGTTGAAGACGGCGGTTCGCACGGCGGAAAGGTACGCTGGCGTAACATTGTCCCGGTCGAAACCCATCGGCACCTTTTGCAGGATGTTGTAATGCCACCGGTCACCAGTCTCCACCACCGGAATCCCCATCTCGTACAGGCCGGCCGCGGCCCCGGGGAGAGGGTCGAAAAGCTCGATGACCGTCTTGCGCCTGGTCGGGCGGAGATTGCCGGCGCCGTCGCTGATCTCGGTCGGCAGCGTCGCCTCCACGCTCCGGACCAGTGGCCGGGCGGGAATGACCTCGCCATTCAATGACGTTTCGATGCCGGCAGGCGGGAGGAGGGAGCGGATTGTGCCGATCATCGCCTCGTACTCCCCGGCAGTGAGCGGGATTTCAGCGGTAAAGACCGTGCCGGCCGCGGTCCTTTGCGACGACCTGAACCGTCGCCGCTTTCCCGCGAAAGCGAGCGTGCCAGTCGTCGAACTGATCTCCGCACTCCGGCAGATCGCCAGCACCAGCTTCTCCCCGAGGTTGAAACGCCCGCGCCGCAGCGGGTTTGCCTTCTTGGCGTTCGAGGGAGCGAAGAGGGTGTACGCCTCTCGCAGGTCCCGGAATCCGCCCGGATCGTTGTCCGTCACCCGCAGCCGCGAGGCGCCGGCCCGCGGCCGCCCGATCTCGATCCCCACGCGGGTCACCGCCTGGTCCCAGGCGTTCTGAACAAGCTCGCACACGGCGAACCCCTTCCCCCGACGTTCCAGCAGTTGCTTCAGCCCCGCGCGGTCCACCTCAAACCAGTTGTCAATCATATGGGCAAGATACGCCAGCGGTGCTCCCACCTTTTTTTTGCTAACTCGTTGATTTGACCTATTGCCACCTCTGAACCGAGGCCCGTATCTCTTCATTACCCTGACCCAGTCATGGGCGAGAATAATATGATTTACCTGGCCGTTCCCTATTCGCACCCCGATCCAAGGGTTCGGCTCGAACGCTTTGTTGCGGTGAATCGCGTTGCGGCATCCCTGATGAGGCAGGGCTTCCTCGTTTTCTCGCCCATATCGCACGGCCATCCGATCTGCGCCGAGGGCGATCTGCCGGGAGACTGGCAATACTGGGAACACTTCTGCCGGGCAATTCTCAAGATTTGCAAACGCTTCGTTGTCCTTCAGCTTGACGGATGGGAAAATTCGGTCGGCGTTCAAAATGAACTTCGCCTCGCAAGGGAATTGGGAATCCCGATCGAGTATTGGCGGCCTGATGCGATGCAACCGTTGCCCAAAGGACTTACAATCGCGATCTCGAATTAGGGCACGTATCGATTCCACTGCGGCTCGTCCGGCTATGCCACCACCGTTTCCGCCTCGATGCTGCCATCCGCGTGGCGCATGCCGTATTGCTTGGCGAGCATTGCCCGGAGATCATCCCCGGGAACCCAGTGGATGCCGAATGCAGGCAGAACTTGGCATTTGACGGAATGCCGGCCCAGGTTGGGAAAATTGGAGTAGTCTCCGCAGATGACGGTGCGCCAGATTTCATCCCGCGTCACGAGGAAGCGCGCCCGCCACTGCTTGATTGTTTCGCGCGAGACGCCCCAGGTGTGCCGCCCGTCGTTCTTCGTCCGGTTCCAGGGGGACTCGGCGTAATCGTAGACGATGAAGGTCCCGTCCTCGCACTCCGAAACCCTGCACGGCATTTCGCAGTCCGGCGGAAGCACTGGGGAAAAGGCAATCGAGAGATCCACGAATTCGAGGACATCCTTGATGTCGGGCGTCCATTTCTGCGGGCGTTCCACCTCCACTTCACGGAGCATTTTTTGCACTGCAAGTTCAAGACTCATAGCAACAGATACCCCGACGCCAGGATTGCTCACCCTGCAATAGTGGGCAAAGGCGGATGCGGAACAACGGAACAAACGCAAAACGCGGCGATACCCGACAAGTAAACCGTGCTTTCACTTACTTTCACCTATTGCCAGCCGGAGCCATATCCCGTATCTCGCATTATACAATCAGCCAAACCTCCGGGAATCCACCTCCCAAGGACTTCAACTGGTCCCGACGCGAAAGAATGAAACGACTGACAATCACGCTGAACACCTTCCACGGCTGCGAAACCCATACCGTTCCTGGGGAGATCACACCGGATATCTCCATCTACGACGAACCCGGGTACAGGGTTGAGATAGCCGAGACAAACGCCTCCCTCTTCGGCTGCAAAATCTGCGATTGCAGGTGTGGCGGCGCCTTGCCGGAAAGCTTTTGGGTTCCGGCCAGCCGCGTTGCCAAGCGCGAAGATGGGCTCCGCGTTGAGGCGCGCGGCGCATATTTCCGCGATTAGCGCATTCCCTCTCCCAGCCACCCATGAAGACCCCATTTTCTATCCCTCAACCACCCCCAAAACATCTCCGGTTCGCCGATTGTCGACGAGAAGCACGACACCTACGACCAGGCCGCGGCCCGGGCGAGGAAGTTAGCCCGCAAATTCGCGGAGAAGCATTACAAATTGGAGACCGTCGGCGGGGTCAAAAGCGCGTGGATCCAATGCCCTCGCCCATTGGAGGTCTCGTCCTGCCGTCGCTTTCACGCCGAAGCAGATTACCGGTATCAGGAAAAGGCACATAACGCTGCAGTGGAATGGTCGAGGCAGAATGGGATCGCTCATGCCGCCCAAGGGTTCCCCGGCCTGCAGTTCGCCTGTCTGCCATTCGCCACCCTGATCGAGATGATCGCGGCGGAATTCAGCATCAAAACGCTGCGGGCGTTCTCCGTTACCCCTGGCGAGCAGGAGGATTGGGGCGCGGGTTCTGGTCCCCTGTCCCCGGAGCGGATAGCCATGCTCAAAGAGAACGAGATTTACGTGACCGGTGAGTGAGGAACAGGATGGATTCTGGCTGTTGGCGTCCCTTTCAGAGTTCTGGACCTGCACCTCTGTGCGAGAGACTCCATGGACGGTTCTCTTCTATGGCTCCGAGGACGCATTCGTTTTCCGCCACGGCAATCTGATCCGCCCCGCCGGCGTCGAGGATATCACGAGGTTTCTTGGACTGGTGAAGGCAGAGGAGGATGCCGACCCTCTCCTTGTCCAAGTCTTCGGTTCGAGCTTCGCCAACCTGACCCGTGATCTCATCGAAACTGGAAACCCGGACGCCAAGGCCGCGGCCCTGGCGGCGATGCTGGCCGCGTGACGCGCCGGCGCCGGGTTTTACGCGGCCAGCATCATTGCCAGCGCCCGGGCCTTTTGCCGCGGCGGAAGCCGGTCGAAAAACGCCCTCACCTGTTGCGCGACTTCCGGAAATTCATGCATCACCCCACCCAGGCTGAAGCGCCAGTAAATACGCTCCGTCCAAACACATGAGCGCGGGTGATATTTAAGCTTATAGGAGCGTTGGTAATACGTGCCATCCGCCTTCATCATGCCCATCGGAATGAAAATATTCCCTTCGTCGTCGATGGTCGGCCCGGCCGCAGCCTGGCGCTTATCCCACCGCAACCCTCGACAAAGGCTGCGCACCACCCCGGCCGCCGTCGCCTCCGTGAAATCCCAATCCCAGGTCTGAAGGACGGGGCCGCATTGGAGAGCCAGCCGACGATTCTCGTCATTTCCCGGCCCAAGAAAAGTCGCCTTTGTCACCGTGATCTCCCTGGCCCGGTCGCCGGACCAGCGGATTGTTGCACCTTCACTCGCCTGTTCATGAGGAGGCAGACCGCCAATCCGAACGCACTCTCCCTCTTCCAACGGAAATGCAGCAGCGACGGCCAGTAGCGTTTCCGTGGGGAGCCAGCCCTCCTGCCGTACGAAAAGGGGGCTTGGAACCCTCTTGATGGTTACCGCCATGGGAGCCAGGTCGAAGTCCAGGTTTATCCGGCCTTCAATCATTGCGGTCTCGACCGTATCGAGTAACAGGTCTGGCGTGTTCATGGTGATTGGAGGAAGGGGTCTTTCGGAGATCATGCGATGCACATTTTACGCTGCCATCGCCATTGCCAGCGCACGGGCCTTCTGCCTCGGCGGCAGCCGGTCGAAGAAACCGCGCGCCAGGGCCGCAGCCTCCGGAAATCTGTTCATCATTCCGCTGATGCTGAACCGCGGGTAATTCCACCCGCGTTCGCTCCATGCGCACAGCCGGGGACGGTAAATTAGCTCGATTGGATACTCGTAAAACGTGCCGTCCGCCCTTGGCAGGCCAATAGGAATTCGGATAAGCCCATCCTCGTCAATGTCCGGCCCGGCCGCGGCCAGGCGCTTGTACCGCCGAAAATCGTCGACCATAATTCGGACCCACCGGGCATCCGTTGCCTCGTCCAGTCGGCAATCCACGCTGAAGATGCCGTTGTCGCAGCAAAGACACACCTTGCGATGCTTGCTCTGGTTCGGATGAACCGTAGCCCTAGTCACCGTAATCTCCCTGGCCCGGTCGCCGGTCCAGCAGATGGTCGCCCCCTCACTCTTCCAGCCGCCACGCCGGATCCCGCCTATGAAGATGCTGTCGCCCTGTTCCAGCGGAAATGCCGCCGCGATGGCGAGCAGCGTTTCGTTGGAGAGCCGGCGCTTCTCTCCAATGCCATGGGTGTTCGGGTCCCTTTTGATGGCGACGCTCATTGAAGCACGGGCGCCGGCCAGGTCCGTCCGGACGTCGATCGGGAAGGTTCCTTCGGAAAAGGCCGCCTGCTCGCCTGGGGAAATGGATTCTGACATAAGTGAAAAGTGTCGTCGCTTTAGTTCGGTCAATTACTGCCGATCCCTGTCGCCCACCCACTCGAAATAGCCGTGGGATGGAGGAAAGCCCCACTTCGTTGTCATTAATTCAACCGCCAAACCAAGGCACCCTCTCGCGGCCTGGTGCTTTCTCTCCCGGAGGTCGCGACAGAGAAAGCGCGCCGTCTCTTCACCCATAGCCATCTCCAAGGGTTTGCCGTAGGTCCAAAGGTCATTCGACGGCCATCCGAGCGGGAGTTCGTCAGCCGGGACATTTATGTCGCATACGAGATGGAGCATGCGCTGCTTCCTGGCGTTCGGAAAATCCCTCTTTACCTCAACCCCACGCGTTCTTTGCCCGGTATACGTGATCGTTGCCATTTCGCTTGACCGCGAACGAGGCCCAAAACCGCTGACCTCGATTCTCTCACCCTCTTCCAGCGGATACGCGGCAGCGATGGAAAGAAGGACTTCAGTGGAAAGCCGGCACATGTTTCCGATGACAGAGGTTTCAGGATACCGCCTGATGCTTACCGTCACCGGAGCCCGGGTTCCGACCAGGTTTATGATGCCGTCAATAGTGGCGGTTGAGGTGGTTTCAAAGGAATAAACTTTCATTTGTTTTGATGGGGGTTGGTCATTTTACCATACGAAACACGAGTTTCGCCAACGACCGGCCTCATGCGGCGAGAGCGACATCCTCGTTCGCCAGGCTCACTCGACCGCGAAGCTGCCCGCCGTACCTGCGGCATAGCCGCTCGGCGACCGCGGCCTGGTGCTGCGTGAGGGTCGGGAGACTTGCGAGCGCCTTGCCGAAGGCGGAGTCGAATCTGTTGAAGCCGGCGCCGTCCAGTTCATTGGCGCCATCGCAGACCGCGGCCAGGTAGCGGATGCCGCCGTGCAGGTTTTCGATCTCCGCAAGCGAGTACGTCTTCTCCTTTTCCGCCTTCTCGTCCCTCTCGGTCGAGACATGTCCCTTGACCGTTACCGAGGTCACCGGCTCGCGGAGCATGAAGAGTTTGAGGGGATCGTCGAGGGCCGCGTCCGCGATGTTCTGCTTCTCTATAATTGTCTCCGACATCACCTGGTCGAGGCTCCCTTCAAGAACGAGATGCTGCACCAGCACGCTGTCCTTCTGGCCGATGCGGTGGCAGCGATCCTCGGCCTGGGAGAGATTCGCGGGAACCCAGTCCAACTCGGCGAAGATGACGTGGCTCGACCGAACGAGCGTGATTCCCACGCCAGCCGCCTGGATGTTGCCAACGAAGATGTCCGCCTCGCCCGCCTGAAAGGCGTCGACGCTCGCCTGCTTTTCCTTCTCGCTCATTCCACCCACGAGCTTGACCGCCTTCTTGCCCGCCTCGGCGAAGCCTGCCATAAGCGCATCGACGACATCCTTGTGCCAGGCGAACACGACCACCGGGCCGGATTCAACGGCGTCCAGGACGTGCTCGGTGACGCTGGGGACCTTCTGCACGGCGATGTCGTGGCGGATGACTGCCATCTCCTCGAAAGCCGCGCTCTGGCCCTCTTTGAGTTCGTTGATCGCTTGCTCGTACTCCTCTTTGCCTTCCAGCAGCCGCGCCAACTCCACTTTGAGTTTCAGTGCTTCCAGCATGGCCTCGTGCTTCGCGTGAGCTTCCTGCTCCCTTTTCACGAGCCCGGCGGACCCGTTGGCCTCGATTTCGATGATCTGCCGGCGCTTCGCGGGCAGTTCGGCCAACACGTCCTTTTTCAACCGCCGGACCATGACGGTAGTACGAAGGAGCTTTTGCAACTGATCGAGGTTGCTGGCACCGGAAAAATCCCACCCGTATTTGGTTTGCGTGGCGTTGCAATACCGGGTGGCGAATCCAAAAAAGCTCTTGAAGCTCTGGGGGTCGAGATAGTTGAGGATGGGGAAAGCCTCGGCTGGCCTGTTCAGGATAGGAGTGCCGGTAAGGGCCGCCTTCCGGCGGGCGCGGACGGGCGGCTGGGCCTTCGCCGGGTCCTTGTCGTATTTGCCGAGCAGGCTGATCGTGCGGATCGCGTTGCGGTTTTTGCACAGATGCGCTTCGTCGATCACAATCAGGTCCCACTCGATGGCGTGGATCTCCTTATAGAACTTTTTTAGAATCTGGTAGTTGATTATGACCATCTCGGCCTCGGGGAACTTCTTGCCGGCGATGCCTATGCTGATGGGGCGTACCAGCCACTTCTTCGCTTCCCTTGCCCAGTTCAGCTTCAAGGTCGCCGGGCAGACGACCAGAATCCTTTTTAGCGAGGGATCGCTGTTGATGAGGCCGAGGGCCTGAATGGTCTTCCCTAACCCCATCTCGTCCGCAATCAGCACCGCCTGCCGCTCGGTTGCAAACGCAACGCCGGCCTTCTGGTAAGGCAGATATTCCAGCCCGAGCGGTGCCGGAATCACCACATCCGCGGCCGCGGCCTTGCTGGCAACAATCGCCTCGGCGTGCTTCGTGGCCGTCTCGATATCATCCTGCCACCAGGTCACTTCCCATGCGCCGTTGTACTTGCTGATGCTCACGCCGGCTCGTTTTAGCGGGTCCTTGTTTGCCCGCCACAATTCCCAAAACTTTTCGGTCGGCGAACTCTTGCGAAGAATCTTCGGGCCGTTTTTGGTGTTGATCGGTTTCGGCTCGCCCCAAGCGCAGAGGCTGGCGAGATCAATCTCCTGAGATTCCGTTTTAAGCATAAGGACAGTATAGTTGGTATGACAGAAAAAGTCAATATTCTGATCTGTGAAATTGAAAATGTAACCATCCGTTGGCCGTCACGGCCAGTGGATGCTTAACATTGGCCCCGGCCACGGGATGCTTAACATTTTTTTACAGAGTAAAACCGGCGCAGCCCAACCCGTGCTCTGGTAAATTTCCGGCCACTGGATGGTTGTCAAAAACCATTTCCGGCCAACCGATGGTTACAAACCCGTTTTTCGCACTATTTCCGGCCAACCGATGCTTAACATTGGCTCCGGCCACAGGATGCTTAACCAGATTTCACCGGGGGAAAACGCCTCAGCGTGACCCTCCCTCAGGTAAATTTCCAGACACGGGATGCTTGCAAACCCAGAACCCGAGGGATCATACCACCTCTGTTTTGCTCACCAACCGGGGGATTTCCGGACACGAGATGGTTACCAAACCCGGATTTTCACGCCGCCCGGACAACGGATGCTTACCAAACCGGCCAAGCGATGATTACATTCTCAGAAATTGCGACTGGAAGCATGATTTGGCCATTTGGCCAACTTATGCTTCCAAGTTTTTACTGGTAAAAACGAATCGCTTCCCATGGTCCCAGGGGAAATTTTTGGCCAAGACATGCTTCCAGCAGTGGCCAAATGTTGGTCACAGTTGCAGAAATTGAAACCGTGACCGTGTTCGGATTTCTCCGGCGAGGATGCGCCGCCTGCTCGGTGAAGATACCGGCGCAGCGCGCGGCTTGGATTCCCGACCTGCGACACCCCCGGAAAAATCGGCGCCGTATCTGAGGGGAAATGAACCGACCCTGCCGCTTCGCATCCCCACACTGGCTCCTCGCCTTCCTCTTTTTTACGATGCCCGCCATGGCGTACCTACACCCTTCGATTGGCAGCGCCCCAACCGTCCCGCCTAACTTTCCGACCCCTACGCCAATTCCAACGGCTACACCGACGCCAGCACCGACAGCGACCCCCACTCCTACGCCAAGACCAACACCCACCCCGACCCCCGCGCCGACTGCCACCCCAACTCCTTCCCCTACGCCCGCACCGACAGCGACCCCCACTCCTACGCCGGCACCGACGGCCACACCCACTCCTACGCCAGTGCCAACGCCTACACCGGTGCCGACCCCAACTCCCACCCCTTCCCCCGCTTCCCCGCTTTCCGTTCAATTTACCAGCGCGGGCCTGACTTCGATGAAGTGGAACGGGACGGAGATGCTTGGCAGCGGCGCGCCCACGATCGGCTGGATCGGCCTGATCCAGCCGGACGGAAGCTGGACCACGGGCGATTGCAATCCCACCTCCACGGTGGATGTCGCCCACCGAGTGCTCACCCAAACGTATGCCTGGGGCACTATCCGGTACGCCTACACCACAACCAGCACGCAGCTTTTCGCCGACGTCACGGTTACAAACACTTCCTCCACCCCAATGGGCGAATTCATCATGACTTTGGCCGAAGTGCAGTTTCCTCAGACACCAACCGAGTACGACGGCTCGGACCCCATGCTCGGCTGGAATATGGGGAACCCGACGATTATCCCCACCACGTTCGGCTCCAGTGGGAAGCTGGACATTACCAACGAGGACGTCGCCAATCCGCTTATGGTCGGCTGGCCCTGGTCGCTGAACTCCTCTCAGACGCTCTTTCCTCTCCTGGTCGAGACCGGCGGGAACTCCATGCTGCCCACGAGCTACCCCTTCATCGACCGCCAGGTCCCGGCGGGCGGCGCCCTCGAATTCAAGATCGGCTTCCGCTTCGGTCCGGCTACCGCCACTGACGACCAATTATGCGACGGTATTTACAAACTGCTCGGCACCACGTTCCCATCCACGCTAAATTGGCCCGACCGTCGCCCAATCGCTCGACTCTTCCTGGCCTCCCAAAACGGTACGTACGCCACCAACCCTCGCTGCTGGTTCGGCGACTACGCGGTCGACACCACCACCCCAGCCGGCATCGCCGCCTTCCAGGCCCGCGTTCTTGCCTACGCCCAATCCTCAGTCGCCATCATTAAGGCCGAGGGCGGCCAGGGCGCAATTACTTGGGACATAGAGGGAGAACAATTCCCACAAAACACGACTTACATTGGCGATCCCACGCTGATTGACACGCTGGACCCGGAAATGTCCGGCATCGTTGATGCCTATTTCAAGACCTTCACCGACGCCGGCCTGAAAGTCGGCATGTGCATCCGGCCCCAGCAACTCATCGTTTCGGGATCCGGCAGCACGCTGTCGGCTTATCAGGAGGAGGTCGCCGATCCCGGCGCTCTCATGATCCAGAAAATGACCTACGCCTACAATCGGTGGGGCGCCACAATCTTCTATGTAGATTCAAACGGCGGCCCCGACAATCCGATGGACCCGAAATTCTTCCAGGCCGTGGCCGCGGCCCTGCCGAACTGCCTCATCATTCCGGAGCAAAAGAACATGGAGTATTACGCCATCACCGCCCCGTACGGCCAACTCAACATGGGGGTTACCGGCACCCCCGCCAATGTTCGCCTCGCCTACCCCGACGCATTCAGCGTCTATACGATTTGCGATGGTGATGTCACCGACAACCTCCAGGCCCTCATAAATTCCGTGGCCTCCGGCGACATCCTCTTCTTCGACGGATGGTACAATTCTACTTCAAACGCCCAGGTGGAGCAAATCTACCAGGCTGCGGCCGGGAACAATTGATGCTCCCCTTGGTGATTCCACAAATAAGGGCGTGCCGCCGTGCCCTCAGGGCCGCGGCCGGGCAATCCGCCTCCGCCAAAAGCCTTGACGCTTCCGTGCCATAGGCTCCTCATTTGGGCAGGAAGCCCATGGACAAAGAAACCACCGACCGCACGCCGACGACCGACTATGCCGTGTTTCCGGTAGGCTTCCTGGAGGAAGTTGAATGGGAACCGGAGATCTATCCGACGCTCCGGGCGGCGCGACGCGGGATCCCAGAAGCGGCCGAGCGGATCGCGGAGCTTTTGCTCCTGCGCGGCGATATCGGCAGAAAGGGCGACGAGGCGCTGATCCCTTTCGTGCCGTCAGGGGACTTCGGGGACGAAGAATACGATTTTTTCGAGGGACTCTCCCAGGATTCCGGCGCCACGCGCAGAAAACAGGGAAGGATGCCGTGGAAAAAGCTCCTGCGGGCAATCGCCAGAGACCTCGTCGAAATCTGCGAGCACGACTACGACGACTGGTAGCAACTGCCTCCCACGCGCCGCATTGCCGCCCTAACCTCATCCCAATCCAAACCTCCGATGATTGAAAAACCGACCCTGAACGCATTCATTCGTTCGGTTTCCAAAAAAGTCGAAGGCGGGAAGCCGCCCACCCTCGCGGAGGCACGCCGGCTCCGCAACGTCGGTTTCGAGCGCAAGCGAGACGAGGCGCTTATTTCGTATTTTTCGCCGGTTGATTCCAAAAATGCCGAGCAGGCTTTCTTTGCGCGCCTCTCCCGGGACTCAGGCGCCACCTCCAAAAGGAAAAGGCGGATGCCGTGGAAAAGGCTCCTTAGGATCATCCGCGACCGGCTGGTAAAAATCGTCGAGTATCCCCAGGAGAAGCCGCCCGCCAAAAACCGGGCCACAAAGCAGGGCCGCGGCCGGTGAGAATGGGCAGGAAAAATCGCCTTCGTATCTTCAAGAGATATGGAAGATGCCCCCTCACCTACCAGCGCTCCCGCCCAAATCCCTGACCTCCATTCGCTCCTGCGGCGTGCCTGCGAAGAGTTCCCCGCCCTGCACCACCTCGATCCCCTCAATCTCCCCGAGGCGGCGAAGAACTTCATCCAAACCCGCTCCGGGTTCGGCCGCGAGTTCTCGGCGGATGAGGTCAATGCTCTGCGCGGGTGGGCCGCCCACCATCGGATGGCGGATTGCGGATTCTCCGACGGCGGCCGGGCACTCTACGTTTTGGGAGCGCGTGGCAAAATCGGGAGCGGTCGATCTTCGGAACAATCACACGACCGTCATTCATCCTTCCGGCTACGTGGAGGTCGTTCCCATTGATCCGTCGAAACGCTTCCGGTAGCGGCGGCTTCGCGCGGGTGTGATTGACGACGCAATCCATCCAAGAACAGTGCGCTTCGTATCTCCCGCATTATGAAACCGAACTTTTGCATGATGAAACCAAACTTTTACGGGGTCGCAAGGATTTCGCGGGACAGAGCCTGCTTTGACAGCGTGAAGGTGCTGGACGGCGGCTCGACCGAACCGTTTTCCCTTCCGTTTCTTTCCGCCCGCCATCTGGACGACGGCCTTCACCTGGTGGCCGGAACTATCCGGCTGGTTCAGGGGCGGCCGTATGCCTGCATTGCTGGGGCCAGCAGGGCGCAGTTGCCGCCCATGCTGCGGCTCGCCGGCAGCATGAAGGACGGGAACATCTGTGGCACCGAGCTTTCCTCCGATATTGCGGACGGTGATTTCGAGGGGGTTGTTCTTGCCGTGGCCGGATCGTCGCTGGTTTTTGGCGACCTTGCGACTGCCTCCGAAGTTTCCGCATACGGCGCCCGCGTAGCCGGCACAACTGGCGACCCTTCCCCCGAGCCTCCACCCACCCCGGTGCTGCAGCCGCCCCGCGCAGCCGCAACGCCCGAACCGACACCCGTTTCGCAGCCGGCGCCACCTCAAACCGCTCCGGACGCAAACACAAGCGTTGCTGCTGCCGAGCCTGTCCCACTCATTACGTGCAGTATGCGAACCGAGCTTCCATTCCCGGTGGAAAGCGAACCGGTGAGCTTCCTGATGCCGACAGATGCACCAGTCAGGACCAGTGCCGTAAGAGTGACTTCCGCCGCCGCTGTACGCTCTCAGAAGCCCGCCCCCGCCGATCATCCAGCACCCAAGCCTGCCGCCGCACACGTGGACGTGGCGGAGAGGGGCCGCGTGGTGCCAGAAGGCAGGTTGCCGCCGCGCGAGCTACCCCGGGGGCCTCAAAAGACCCCGCGGCCATTGAGCGAGGCTCGCAGCCAGGCACCCCAACGGACCGTGCCGGAGCGCACTCCCCCACCGCAGGAAACACCGGAGACCAAAGACGTCATCTCGCCGGGCGACAAGGAGAACATAGTGTTCTAGCGGCGACGCTCCCCGCAATTCGCCTCTGCCAACTGCTGTAAAACCACTGTAATAGGTATGATGCTACGGGAACCTCGTAGCAGGAACGCCCGTACCTCAGTGTGCAGCGCATCCGGAAGCCCCGCCTTGCGCGGCGTTTTCCCTTTCCGCCGGACGGGATTCGTTTTGCCTTTTATCTGATTGTCCAAAAGCGGCGGGCAGTCAGACTTCCCGCAGTTCAGAGGTTCAGAAGCGGCGAAGCCAGGCCGTCGCTGTCTCGATGCGCAAGGTGAGAATCCGCGCTTCGTCCGAGTCGGGGACGAAATCCGAGAGTCTCTCCCTCCAGCGATCTATCGCCTCCCGAATTTCCCCCGCCGTCATCTCGTCGATCGTTTTCTCGCCCTCAAACAGACTCTCGGCCGCGGCCAGCAATCTTTCCTTTTCGGCGCGGATTTCCGCCAAATCTCCCTTGTCTATATCCGAGTGCTCGGGCGATTGGTGCAGGAAGCGCAGGGCGGCGTTTATCCCAGCGTCTGACCGGATGGCCTCGCTGGCCCAAGCGATGACATATTCCCCCAACTCCATCGCGTACGGCGGCTCCCCGATCGTGTCCTCCGGCGCGAAGTAACCATCACGGTAGCGGCGGCTTTTCGCGATCCGCACCGCAAGGCGCCCGTCCGGCGTCTGATCGGTCAGCGTGATTCGGCCCTCCTCCTCGGAGTGGTAAAGGACTATTTCCATGGCATCATTTGGCGGACGGCGCTCTTCATTATCCACAGCGGTTTACGGCGCAGTAAAGTCCCATCTTTTCTTCGTCGTCGACCCCTAGCCCAGTTCCGACACCGCCACCTCGAAAGCGTCCCGGACGGAATGCTCAAGCAACGCTAGTTCCGTAAAGCGCGGATAGCCGGAAAGCTCATATAGGCTCGTCAGTATTCGAAATCGCCCAGCCCGCTGCTTCGATTCAATCCCCGTAATCCTCATCGGCACTCCCCACTCGTCGGAGAAATATTGAATTCCGGCCGCGGCCCGGCGCAAGGCGGGAATCCAGGGTGTCGGCAGGTGAGACAGGTCGGCGCCGCAGAATACGGGAAAATCGTTCGCCAGTTTTAGCGCATCTCGGATTCGCACGCGGCAGATACGGCGTTGGGATGGGGCGGGCGGACCCGGGTCATGGGACCAATCACATTCTGCAAAAAATGCTCGTTACGAATTGTTGGGTATTGCCCTTATGGACATCCTCCGACACATAACACCTAGACTCGTACACGCGGACCCGATGACTTCGTCAGATGACGGTTTCGCAATTTCTCCAATGCCCGAAATCCCCCCATGAACCCGCCGGCAACCCCCGCCAAAATTCCGCCGTGTATCTCATGAAAAGCATCATCCCCCTATGAATACCCCCGAAACAGCCCCCACCGCTCCCGGCGTAGCAGATAAAAAGCAATGGCAGCCCCTTCCCCTCCCGAAAATCCCCAAAGTCGGCCCAATTGAGGAAATTCTATGTGTCCTCCACGAAACCCTTCCGGCCCTAAAGCCCCTGTGCCCCTTCCACCTCCCCCAGGCGGCAAAGGCGTATATCGAATGCCAATACAAGCTCGGGCACGACTTCTCGCTCGACGAGCGCGCAACGCTCCACGACTGGTGTTCCGACCGGAAGCTCCTTCGCGGCTTCGGGTCGGACGAGGACAAGGATGGCTACTTCGGCTACGAGGACGGCTCCATCCTCCACAACGCCGGCGGGCGGTCCGAGATCATCCCGCCAAGCCGTGCGACTTCCCCTGCCGCCTTCGCGGCGGAATTGCTCGGGCATCCCGGCCCGAAATCCCCCTCTGACAGCGAAAGGCTGGCCGCGGCCAAAGCCGAGATCGCCAACCTGGAACGCTTGTGCGTTGAGAAGACGAAGGCGATCAAGGCGGCGGAAGAAGCCGTGACCGCCATCAAAAAGTTTTGGAAGGATGATATCCGCAGGCTGGCCGAGGCCGGTTTTGAGATCGAACGGCTAAAAGCGCCCGTCAATATCGAGGCTGCGGCTTCTCGCCTGACGTACGCCCTGTGCTGCGGGTCATGGCGGAATCTGCCGGAGGAGGCGAAGGGGTTCTATTGCAAGGCGGCCGCGGCCGTTCTGCAAGAATCGCTGAAATCGCCGGGCCAGGGAGCGATCGGAAGGGACGGACGGGCTTTGTAGCCAATCGAATTCGCCAAGGACGGATGTCTGCGTTTCCGCAAGAACGCCATTGTCTGCCTCCTCCTCGATAACGGCGGGTTCGATATGAACCGGCTCTGGTTGATGGAGTTCAGCAAGTCCGACTGGACGCAATTCTATCAACTGATCGGATACTCGGTTAGCGGATTCTACGAAATTAGCAAGGTAAGCGAAGACGCCAAGGACCTCGCCGAGGCAATAAGCGCCAATTTGATGCCATGACTCCCGAGGAATATCTGAACCTTCTCAAAAAGAGGGTCCGATGCCTGTTCTCGATACGAAACACGCACCACTTCCCCGGGATGCAATCCGTTCTGCGCGACCTGATCGTCGAGGCACGCGAGATCGAGAATGACGACGATTGGGAGTTTGTCCGGCTCAAAAAGAAACGTCAGGCGCTTCATCAGCAAAGAGTCCATGGTTCGCGGAAAACAACGGCCCAGACCGTCGTATCGGTGCTATGAGCGTTTTAGCCACATCCTCCTGAATGTGCGACGGACCCCAAACCTTATGAGAAAAGGACCTGCCCCCTTCGACAATCTCGCCTTTTACAGCGAGATGTTCGAGCACTCCGCCCTCGGCCCCCTGTGCCTGGACTACGAGGAAACGGCCCGCCAGGAGGCCGAACTGCTGGCCGCGGCCTGCAGAGCCTTCGATGCCTACGATCAGCCTTGCGGGCATGGCGCCGTGGAATGGGAGAGCATGAGCGATGAGAGCCGGAGAGTCTGGGTCCGCGTGGTACAGGCCGTGCTCAAAAGCGGTGACATTCCATGAAACCACAGGTACGACCACTGAACCTCCGAACCTTTGCCGGCACCCCGGTGCTCGACTTCATTGCAGCCGGACCCTCCGGGGACGCCACCCTCCACTCCAAGGGATTTGTGGTCGGAGATCCGTGCTACATTCTCGGTCACCCGACCTATGAGGCATTTCTTGAAACCCGATTTGAAGCAAGGTCTGCCGCCGGTCTGGACAGCTTTATCAGCCGCTGGACCGAACTCGAATTCCAGGGGCGCAAATGCCTCGTGCGCGACACGGGCGACGGCTACCGGTACGGGCATCTCGTGGATTCAGGATGGATTGCCGCCATCCCACGCGACCTATGCAGCGCCGAGGCGCACAAGAATCTGAAGCGAGCCGAGTGCGAGGCGCAGAAGAATGGTTCCCCGGACGGCAAACGCTCCGGTGCGCGAAAGGACCTCACGGGGCTTTCCAAAGAAGCGCGTAAGACCCTGGCGGGTTTCACCAATGATTTGGACGCCATGCTCAAGGGGATGGCAAAGGCCAGCCGGACCACCCGCCGGCCAGCGGTCAAGAGCGCCTGAACGTCGGGCCGCGGTCGGGCGGAGAGCATAGATATCAGACTCTGTGGTATCTTGTCAGATGACCCTCACCCAAACGACCCTCGACCTCTTCGACGACGAGATCCCCGCATCCGCCCCGACCGGCGGGGAATCTGAACCGAGGCCCGACTACGAAAGCACCCGTGCCGCCGCCGAACATCCCCTTGAACCGTCGCGCTTCGGCGGCATCAAACTCCATGAGGTTGCCCGGTGGCCGTATTGCTGCTGGGCCTATGTGGATCCGGCAATTCTGACCGAGGACGTTCTGCTGTCCGTGAATGGGCGTGGTTTTAGCGTTGCGCACCTGTTGGCGAGGAAGAGCTTCCTTGACCAACTGCCACCGGCCTTAATTACTCGCCGGGTACTGATGGCAAGAGGCGGCCCTGGCGATCGTACCGTGCTCCATGACATCGCCTGGAATGGGGGATGGGATTCGGTTAACGCCTGCCTCTTGACCGAGGCGATGCTGCTTGCCGTCGATGGGCATGGTTGCACGGCGGCGCACCTGCTGGCGCGGAATGAGGGCTTCGCCAAATTGCCGCCAGACTTGATTACCCCTCGTGTGTTGCTGGCAAGAGGCGGCCGGTACAACGACACCGTGCTCCACTTTCTGGCAACAACGAGCCTCGTGGGGGCGCTCCCAGCGATTGCGCCCGAAATGCTCATGGCGGTCAATGACCGCGGTACGACCGTGCTGGAA
>Ga0182030_10012030_pt1 | contig 17397 bp, 16 predicted proteins | sample 812S3MmetaG_FD_121299 | JGI IMG/M metagenome (GOLD analysis project Ga0182030, IMG submission 121299) | Permafrost microbial communities from Stordalen Mire, Sweden - 812S3M metaG (Illumina Assembly) | ecosystem: Environmental > Terrestrial > Soil > Wetlands > Permafrost | place: Sweden...
ATATTCCCGCACTAAAACCACATTTGGCGAACCAGTGAGCGGCGGACATTGGTTTCATGCGCGCACTCAAAACTGAAAATAGATGAATGAGGTTTCAGGGCCAGCCTCGAGATACATCAGCGCGGCCATCAGGCCGTACAGATACGGCTCCGTGCCGCGCATCGTTCGCTCGAACCACGAGCGGGAAACAAGATGCTGGATCATAACCGGCAGCGAATAGAGCAATGCCAGATTATAAAACAGCTTCGGCGGATTAGGATTGGTGCTTGGCGTGAACATGCCGGACAAATAACCGACGGCGTGATCGTAGTTCGGCAGCTTGAAGAAAATCCACAGCATGGTAACGCAAACAAAAACGAACCCCAAGCGCGCCACTCGAAAAACAGCCAAGTCGATCGAAGCCAGCCGCCCCATGAGCGGCCGTTCGATCACGAGCAAAACGCCGTGCAACAATCCCCACAGGAGATAACCAGGGCCGGCGCCGTGCCAAAGCCCACCAAGCCCCATTACGATCATCAAATTCAGATAGGTTCTGAACGCGCCATGGCGGTTGCCGCCGAGCGGAATGTAAAGATAGTTACGCAGCCAGCTTGACAGCGAGATATGCCAGCGCGTCCAGAACTCTGAAAACGACGCGGATACATACGGTAGATTGAAGTTAATCGGCAGACGATAGCCAAACAGCAACGCAAGACCGATGGCGATCGCGGAATAACCGAAGAAGTCAGCGTAGATTTGGTAGCTGTACAGAAAAACGAGCAGCCACCGGTCCTGTGTCTGCAACGTCTCGTAGAGCGGGAAATCCATATAGGATGTCATCTCGTTGAGGTTGTTCGCGACGTAAAGTTTGAAAAAGAACCCCGACAAAACCCATTTCGCGGCCTCGACGAGCGCAATATCCCCGAAATATTTCGGTTGGATCTGCGGCATGAACATTTCGGCGCGCGTAATCGGCCCCGAAACGAGTTGTGGAAAAAATATGATGTAGAGAAAGACGCTTTTAAGATCCGGCGGCACATTCCGCTTCCGGGTCAGGTCGACCAGCAAGCTGATGTTATGAAACACGAAGAATGAAATTCCGATCGGCAGCGGCAATTGCAGAAGAAAGTCGATCGGCGCGAGACCAGCCAAACCGGGTGATGCCGGCTCAATGAACAGGAATTTGTACTTGAAGAACGCCAGCAGCGCCAGATTGAAGGCAATCCCCATCGGCAGCCACACCGGACGGTTCCGCAAAGCCAAGATCAAGAACAGATAGGTCCCAAGAACCGCGATGGCCAGCAGCGGCAGAAGCTCCGGCTGGCCGTAACCGTAGAAGAACAGGCTCGCGATAACCAGCAACTGCACCTGGAGCGTTCTGAACGGCGGAAGATAATATGCCCCAAATACGATCGCAACGAATACGCCGAATTGCCACGATGTGAAGGTCATGCCGCCCCGTAGGTGATCGAACGGAATCTAACACCGGCGCCTGATCGGGTACAGCCTGAACCATGGTTTCAAAACGACAGAAGCCGGTCTGGGGCTTCGCCTTGTCTTCTGGATTTCCTGGCTGACGTGCCCTTGCCTCGGGCCCGGGATTCCACGGCTTTCCGGCTGTATGGGGCACGGCTTTCCGGCCTCCCCTCGGCAGGGAATGACGAACTCGGAAAATGCAACCGGAATTTTGGTTGGCGTCACTTACCCAGCATGACTTTGGCGCCGAGCCATACCGCCCCGATGAAACCAGTGACGATGATGGTGATGACCGCCTTGAACGTAAAGCTCTGAGCCTGCTCGACGCTCTTGCGCCAGCGTCTTAGGTGTTGAAAATCCGCGCGCAATTCCTGCCCCACCCACTGGACAATCCAGATGGTGTAGGCATCGGCCACGCCGCCAGAGCCGCCGATATCGTGAAACGCGCGAATCGGGAGCAACGGATCGGCGGAGACTTTTCCGATTCTTCCCTGCGATCTGGCCTCGCTCAGCAACTGCGCGAAGTAGGCGCCCTCGAACGCCTTGACATAATCGCCTTCCCATATGTGCTGGTAGCGATCGGGATAAAGCGAGAGGTCGAGCTTGCGTTCCTCTTCGAGTACGGAAGGAAACCACGGATTGTCGCGCCAGTTGGCGTTGACGACGATCGCGCTGGGCGGCTGCCTCGCGCGCAGGAAATCGTCGATCGCGTCCGACCGCCGCCGCGGATTCCATGATGCCCATAGCTCGGAGCGTTCGGCGCGGATAGTCGGGCGCAACAGTGACAGGCTGCGCGCGCTCAGGTTCTGCGCCTCATCGATCCAGGCAATTCCAAAACCCTCGAGCGACTTGATCGATTCAGAGGTGTGATCCTGCATGCCCCTGAAGATGATGAGGCCGTCGCCGGGGGTCTCGATCTTGTCGTTGAACAGCTTGAACCGGCTGCCGACGCCAAGGGTCGCGATCTTGCTTTCGATCAGGCGCTTGCTGGATTGCGCCAGGGTTCGTTGCGCTTCGCGGATGCAGACCGCCAGCGTGCCTCGCTCGGCCTGGCAGGTCTCCACGAGCAGCTCACCGAAGAAGTGTGATTTTCCCGAGCCCCTGCCGCCGTGCACACCCTTATATCGGGCCGGCGTCAGCAGCGGCTCAAAGACCCTGGCTGTCGGGATTTTCAGGATGGACAATGACGCGCTCGATTCTGTGGATCAGTTCCAGCTTACCGTCCTCGCTGTTGCCGACTGGCTGGGTGGCTTTGCCCCAGCCGCGATCCAGAATGGCATTGGCGGCGGATACTTTTGCGGTGGCAGTGGCGTCTTTCGATCGCATGACGCCGACCAGGACATTGAGCGCGGTCCGGGTATGGCTGCGCGCCAGCGATCGGATTTCAACAAGGGTCTTAGCCATTTTTCAAATCACGCCCGGGCAGATCGAAGGATGGAACGTATTCACACGGCGCCGTGTCGGCGTGATCCATCGTCAGGTCATCGGGCCGCGGCGGTGAACGAAACGCGCCCGACGACGGACGCACAGGCTCTTGTTTGCGATTGAGTCCTGGAATGAACGCAATGATTTCCGCGCTCGTTCGCGGCGCGAGGCGCGCCGTCATTCCGGGCTTAAGAGCCGGAGCCAGCGCAAAGACCGTTCTGCATCGTCATCGCTGGGCGCCCGGGTATCGTCCCGACGGCTCCAGAACGACGGCCGCAGCGGAAATGGCAACATCGGCTGGCCGCTGAAGATTCCAACCAGCGGTTCGCTCGGTTGTGGCGACGGCGGAACGGACTGCGCGCCTGCGTTCGATATCGATGCTTGCGGTTGGCCGGCGATCCGACGGCTGACATATCGCACCGGCTTGCTGCTGGCGATCCCCGTTTCGTCGGTCGGAAGATCTGGCGCGTTCGAACTTGACAATGGCGCCGTTGGCAAGTCTCCCTGCGCCGGCGATCAGACTGGGGTCCATGTAGTTACCGAGCACGCCGCCGGTGCCTACACTATTTGGCGGAGACGAAGGCATTCCCAAGGACGCACCCTGCACTGAAGCCGAAGTCGATCCCGAACCACCGGGAACTACCGATCCGCTATATTTTTCCAGCGCCCGCAAAACCGGAGACCGGGTATCGCCGAAACGCCCCGCCGGCGGGCCCCAGTTTCCAAAACGGTTGTCGAACGATTCCGGACGATCGGATGCGGTTGGCGACGCGGTAGTTGCCGGAGCAGAGTCCCAGTTTCCGAAGCGGTCGCTAAACGAAGCCGATCGACTGGGCGAAGGACCATTATTGGGCGAAGTCGGAGCACCATCAAATTCGTTGCCGCCAGTGCCCTGCAAATATTGCTGGTATTCCTGAAGATAGGCCGGCGGGGCTGGATTGGGGTCGACCGGGCCTTGCTGATCCCAGAAAGCGCTTGGATCGATGTCTTTGCCGGCGGGATCTTTCAATTGATAGTGAACGTGCTGGTCGTGCGTCCCGGTATTGCCCATCGTGCCGATCAACTGGCCCGCAACGACGGGATCACCGATCGCGACATGCCGCTTGTCGCTATGCAAAATCTCGTGAACAAAGCCATCCTTGTCCCTGATGGCTATTCTCTCTGCCGTGCCCTGCCCCGCGTTTATCACGATGCCATCAACGGGCGAACGCAACGCGGGGTGGCTTAGATTAAGCCTCGCTGTCCTCCCGCCGACATAATTGAAATCGACGCCGCGATGAGGGATTGTTGAAGGTGGTACCCGGCCCTCTTTCAATCCAGCTCCATATCTGCCCGGTGCACCGGTGATATGAGGCGACACGCCGCCGATCGGGGGCAGCACGCGTCGCATGATATCTTCCAAAGACATCATCGATCTCCATTATGTTTTGCTATTCCGCTGACGAGCACTGTTGCTGTGTCGCCGCGGCAGAATTCTGCGTGTCCGCCAGTTGCTCAACTCGTGGCTGATCGGCTATCCTGTGTCTGGGCTGCCATCAGTACCCGCGACATTGCTGGTCGCGAGTGAGCGATTATCCCGGAGAAGTGCGTTGAAGCACAAACAAATGCGTCATCATGCTTTCAAGCAAACGGCCTTCGCCATCATGGGCATGCTGATCACAGGACTGCCTGCGTTCGCGCAGCAAGGCGCAGCGCCAGCAACGCCAAAATGGCGTCCGAAGGCAGGCATCTATGCTGTCCCCGGCAAGGGTTTCGAAAACGCTTGCGGCGAGTTTCAAGGCCTCATCGTCGAGTTAGCCGAAAGTGCTGTCAGCGGCGACGAATGGAACTGCAAAATCACACGGCTCACGGATACTGCCCCAGGCGCCATCAGGCTCGACATGACCTGCGACGACTACAATCTCGCGGGATCTCTCAACGAGCCCGAGGATACGATCTACAAGGAGGTCTTGCTGCTGAAGAAAATAGACGAGAAGAGGATTGTCTTTCGAAAGACGCTCAATGGAGAATTCAAATACCCGGAATACCCGGCTTCCTACTGCCCCGCAAATGCACAGCGTGCGTATCTCGAGAGCAAAACACAGAGCAAGGCAGAAGCCGAGCAAAAGGCCATGAAGCAAAAGTGAAGGCTGAACCCATGGCACCCGCGAGAGTGCGTCTACGCAACATCAGGCACAAATTTCAACGACCATTGCCTAAAAAACGGTGACGCGATTATCGAACTTTCCGAAAGATCGATTTCGAGTGGCGCCGACAAGTGCAGCATGACCAGGCCCGCCAGGGAAAGCGATATCAGGTAAGCTGTCATGCTGGCCTCTTCATGATCGTTCGTTGTTTTAGAGACCGCCAATGGGCCGCGCGAACGTGGGCACCGGCTAGATTAGCTGGTTCGGACGACGACCCGACGGGGACGCGTCTGGCGGCAATGCGCTGGCTGGGAGGGTGAATGCGCCCGTGAATGCGGATCGCCGTCCGAATCAAAAAGCCCGCGACCGGTTTTCCGGTGCGGGCTCAATTCTTGCGATGCTGGATATATGCAGGTGATTTGCCCGACGTGGCAAGTTTTTTCTTGGGCGCAGCGGCGACAGCGCAACGGATATATGAGAAGATGGCGGTCGCGTGCGATTCAATGATCATTCCCCGCATGGAGAGCGTCTGATGTATTTCGTGGCTGCAGTGCTGGCTGTGCTGGCCGGTCTGTTCTATGCCGCCGGCAATCATGAAATCGGCAGCCTGGGGGTGCAGATGTGCCAATACGGCAGCACGTTCTGCGATCACCCCGTCTATGTTTTGGCTGGCGCCATCCTCGCAGCGATATGGGCCTCGTTTGTCAGCATCCGCTGAGTCGATCGCGACGGAAAATCAATCGCCGGATCCGATGGCATTGGTCGGGGTTGGCCTGTCCGTTATCTGCTGGCCGAACAGGCTGCCGATGAGTTCGACCGCCGTGCGCGCAGTGCGACCCCGCTCGTCAAGAAACGGGTTGAGCTCCACGACATCGACGGATTGAACCAATCCGGAATCATGCAGCATTTCCATCACCAGATGCGCCTCGCGATAGGTCGCGCCGCCCGGCACCGTGGTGCCAACGCCGGGCGCAAGGCCGGGGTCGAGAAAATCAACATCAAAACTGACATGCAGCACGCCGTCGCGAGCCCGCACCTTGTCGATCGCGCGGCGGATCAGCACCGCAACTCCGAACTCATCGATTTGTCGCATGTCGGCAACGCTGATACGACGATTCCGCAGCAGATCCTTTTCCAGTTTGTCGATCGAGCGTATACCGAATAATTCCAGTTGATCGGGTTTGATCGACGCGCGCGGCTCTTCGCCCAAAAGGCTGTCCAGCCCCGGCTCGCCGCACAGGAACGCCGCCGACATTCCGTGCATGTTGCCGGACTGCGTCGTCGCCGGCGTATTGTAGTCCGCGTGTGCATCCAGCCATAAGACGAAGAGCTCGCGGCCGGCTTCGCGCCAATGGCGGGCCATTCCATTCACGGAACCCATCGAGAGGGTGTGATCGCCGCCGAGAAAGATCGGGATTGCCCCCGATCGCACCAGTTCATAGGCCCGCGCGCTCAATCCCCGGGTCCAGCGCTGGATCTCCCGGTAGTGCCTGGCGTTGGCAGGCGGAGCGTCGGTCAGATCGGCCATCTCGCTGATCGAGATATCGCCGTGGTCTCTTACTTCACACGCCAACCCGTCGAGCACGGTCAAAAGACCGGCTGTTCTCAGCGCCGCAGGTCCCATCAGGGTTCCGCGCTGCGACGCTCCGATATCGATCGGCGCACCGAGTAGCGCAATTCGTCGCGTCGTATCCGATTTGATGGTGTCGATCACAATTACCTCTTTGAGGGATCTTCTGCACGAATGCCCGGGAGACATCAATTTTCTTGATTGCCGGCGCAAAATAGCGAATGTCTTGGCGGTAAGCGATCGCCAATTCATCTCAAACGTCAAAGCTTTTGATGACCGAATCCAATCACCCGGCGACCAAGAAGCCGCGCAACATGGTGCTTCGGCTACTTGGTCCGGGACTGGTGACCGGTGCCGCCGATGACGACCCGTCGGGCATTGCGACCTATTCGCAGGCCGGCGCGCAGTTTGGTTACGGCCTGCTGTGGACGGTGTTTCTCACGACGCCGTTCATGATCGCAATCCAGTTGGTCAGCGCGCGGATCGGCAGAGTAACGGGCGAGGGCCTCGCCGCCAATGTCATGGAACTGGCGCCCCGCTGGCTGGTGCTGGCGCTGATTTTTCTTCTGGTGGCTGCCAACACATTCAACATCGCGGCTGACATTGCAGCGATGGGAGAGTCCCTCTCGCTGGTCATTGGCGGGCTCGATCACGAGCATGCCCTGATTTTCGCGGCGGCGTCCACCTTGCTGCAGGTCTTCGTCCCATATCGCCGATATGCCCCGGTGCTCAAATTCATGACACTCACGCTATTCGCCTATGTTGCGACCGCGCTGACCGTGAAGATACCGTGGAGCACCGCGCTGCTGGCGGCGATCTGGCCCAAGCCCACCATCAATGCCGATTATTTCCTGATGGTCGTGGCTGTTCTCGGCACCACGATAAGCCCCTATTTGTTCTTCTGGCAGGCTTCGCAAGAAGTCGAGGAAATGAATCAGGGCAAAATAGATCGTCCGCTGCGTGAACTGAGCAGAGGCGGCGTTACCGAGCTTGACCGCATGGGAATCGATACCACCGTTGGAATGATTTTCTCCAACGTGATTGCCTTTTCCATTATTCTGACCACCGCGGCCGTTTTAAACGCCGGCGGAATCACCAACATTAATTCTGCAACTCAGGCGGCCGAGGCGCTAAGACCGCTGGCGGGTGACTTCACTTTTTTGCTTTTCGCTCTCGGCATCATCGGTACCGGCATGCTGGCAATACCGGTGCTGGCGGGCTCGGCGGCCTATGGGGTGTCCGAAGCATTCGGATGGCCTGCGACGCTCGAAGCAAAAGCCCCCGACGCGATTGGATTCTACACCATCGTCGCGGCGGCTACCGTTATCGGGTTCGGACTGGGCTTCACTGGAATAGGCGCCTTTCACATGCTGGTGTGGAGCGCCGTGCTCAACGGCATTGTCGCGGTTCCGATCATGGCAATGATGATGGTTATCGTCGCGGATTCCCGGCTGATGGGCCGATTCAAGGCCGGGCGCAAGTTGATCGCCGTCGGCTGGATCGGCACCGGGCTGATGGCCTTGGCCGTGGTCGCCTTGACCTGGTCTTTCTTCGCCGGCTGAGCGGCTGGCCTCGCGCAAAGCAGCGAGCGCTACTTCACGCGGCGACCCTGAAAGAAGCCCTTGTTGGTCGTGTTTTGCTTGATGTTGGCGGTGTCGCCTTGCTCGACCGTATTTTGCGTATGACCTTCCTTCACCGACGTATCGCGCGCGGCATCGGCGTCGGCAGATTTAGGGCCCTTGTTGCTTCGATTCCCCGGAGGGATTGGCGGCATGTGACCGGTCATGGCGGCCTCCTGACTGTTCAACGTCGTCGCGTACCGATTCAAGCTCCGGCACTGACAATCGTTCAATTCACATAGGCCTGTTTCACGCGCCCGTCACCGGATTAATTGATGCAACTTCAATTAAAGCTGCGGAACCATCTCCGGACTGGCCGTTCAGGGTTGCAGGGACGAAACATAGGCCGCGAGCGCAATCATGTCGTCATGCGAGAGTTTCTCAACGACCGGGATCATAAGCGCGCCGGCGCTTCCGTTCCGCGCCTGCTGCTGGAAATTATATATCTGCCGCACGATGTAGCTCGGCGAGCGTCCGGCGATCCCGGGAATGGCGCCGATCCCATTGAGACCCGGGCCGTGGCATCCGGCGCATGGGATCGTGGTGCCCGATCCGCCGGTTTTGGCCAGGGCTTCGCCCTTGGCAATGCTTCCAACCGGAACATAGGCCGTGAACCGTGAGCGCGAGTCGCGATGTTCGAACTGCTCGACATTTACCGGTACCTCGACGATGCGCCGGCCGATCGGCTCGGTGCCGCCGTTTGCCACGGTTGTGTAATAAAAACGCGCAATCTGCGTCACCGGGACCATATCGGTCTCGACGACCTTGATGATCGGCTTAGGCTTCAGCGCGGAAAAATAAGCGGCCGCGGTCTGCACCTCGGCATCGGTCGCGGCTTTGGCAATCGCGATCATCGTCAGGACCGGACCTTCCTGCGGGCCCGCGAACTTACGGGCGCCGCTTTTGAAGTCGGCCATCTGCTGGACGATATAAGCCGCGGAAAGACCGGCGAGGCTCGCATTCTCCGGGCCACCGGTTCCTTCTGCGCGATGACAGGAGCCGCAGGCTCGCACATCGGGTCGCCGGCCGCGCGCGACGATGCCGGGCATCGGAGCATGATCGCCAGGATGCCAGTCCGGCGCGAAGAAGAGATCGTGCAGTTGCGTGGTCGTGAACGTGACCGCGCTGTCGGGAACGTGCGTCGGAACGCCGTCGTCGGGCGGAAGCTTAAAGGCCGGGGCCCAAGGATAGGCCCATGCCGGAAATGATTCGGAATCCGGAACGGGATTCTGTGCGCTGGCAGCACCGCAGCCGGCAACTCCAACTATCGCCAGCGCGCTCAAAGCGAAGGCCACCAGCCTGTTCATGGCGTGTCCCCATCGCAGGATGCCGAAAATATCGCTGGATCCTCCGGCAGCTTTTTCCACATGGTCGAATTCTAGCCGGATCTTACGTCATCGACTAGATCGAAATCTGACGGCCGATTTCGACGACCTGATCGGTCGGCAGGCTGAAAAAATCGCTGACATGAACAGCGTTGCGCTCCATCACGGCAAAGAGTCCCTCCTGCCAGTCGGGCAAGCCCAGGCCATCCTCGCGGCCGATCACGGTTTCATGGCCGACGTAATAGGTCACGTCGTCGAGATCGATCGTGCACCCCAGCGATTTGCTGGCCGTCAGGAGTGCCGGAATATGCGGGCGCTCCATGAAACCAAAACGCGCTTCCGCCCGCCAGAAATTCTTCGCAACTTCCTTGAGGGCGATCCGGCTCCCGGACGCCACCCATGGCACCGACAGGATTTCAACGCGCAGCACAAATAGGTGCTCATGCAAGGCGCGGTTATGCTTGACGTGCCAGACCATCACCGGCGGCGTATCCTGCTCGGTCCGGGTCAGGAACACCGCGGTGCCGGGAACGCGAGGAATGTTCTTCGATTCGATGTCCTTCATGAATTCCGGGATTGGAATCAGGGATTCATGCATTCGATCCATCAGCGCCGCCGCTCCGCGGTGCCAGACCCACATCACGCCGTAAACGGAGATGGCAAGGATCAGCGGGACATACCCGCCCTCGGCGATTTTGGTAAGATTGGCGAGGAAGAAGGCGCTATCGATCACCAGAAAGCAGGCCGCGACCGAACCGGCAGCCCATATGCTCCAGCCCCAGATTTCGCGCATTGCAATGAAAAGCAGCGCCGACGTCATCAGCATCGTCAGGGAAACCGCGATGCCGTAAGCGGCCGCCAGATTATCGGATTTGCCGAACCCGATGGTAAGTCCGACGGTCACGATCATCAGCAGCCAGTTGACGGTGCCGACGTAAATCTGCCCGTAGCCCTCCGATGAGGTCTGCTTGATCCGCAGTCTTGGCAGCCAGCCAAGCTGGATCGCCTGCCGGGTCATCGAGAAGGCGCCAGTGATGATCGACTGGCTGGCAATGATCGTCGCTACAGTCGCCAGCACGATCAGCGGTATCAGCAGCGGCCCGGGACAAAGCCGATAGAAGATATTGCCGTCGGTCGGCGCGCCCTCGAGCACAAGCCCAGCCTGCCCGGCATAGTTCAGGATCAGGCTTGGAAACACGATCGCGAACCATGCCAGCCGGATCGGGCCCCTGCCGAAATGACCCATATCGGCATAGAGCGCCTCGGCGCCGGTGACGCAGAGAAACACCGCGCCCAGCACCAGAAAACCCGTGACGCCATTTGAGAACAAATAGGACAGACCGTAGACAGGACTGAGCGCGGCGAGCACGGAAGGGTGCTGCACAATGCCCCAAATCCCCATCAGGGCGATCGCGAGGAACCACAGCAACATCACCGGGCCAAAGAAACGACCGATCGTTGCCGTTCCCTGCGACTGGATTGCGAACAACGCGAGCAGGATCGCAACCGCGGCCGGAACGACATAGGGCTGCAGCGCCGGGGTCGCCATATTCAGGCCCTCCAGCGCCGACAGCACCGAAATCGCCGGCGTAATCGCGCCGTCACCGTAGATCAGCGCCGCCCCGAACAGACCGACGGCCACGATGGTCGGCCGCTGCTGTTTCTTCACGCCCAACAGAGCCATCAGGGCGAGGATGCCGCCCTCGCCGTCATTGTCGACGCGCATGGCGAATGAGACATATTTTACGGTGGTAATGATGAAGAGGGTCCAGAGCACGAGCGAAAGCGCGCCCAAGACGGTGGCGGCCTCCGACGGGGCTGCAGCGGTGCCGAGAACGGTCTTGAAGGTATAAAGCGGGCTGGTCCCGATATCGCCGAACACGATGCCTAATGCGGACAGACCGAGAATGGCCAGCTTGCCCTGCGGAGCCTGCCGCATCACTTCGCCGACGTCCGTCGTTCGATTTTCGCTCAAGGTGCCGTCCAATTGCAGAAATTGATTGTTAGGCGAAGAGACTTCCGAAACCAACCTGGACGGCGTCGGCGCCGGATAAATCGGGCCGACAGCAACAAGCGTCGCCGATGGTATAAACTATTACCCTGGATTGCGACAACCAAACGACCGGCGGCCGCTTTGCAAAAGGTGCATGAGGGGACCGCTTGAAAAAAGCGCTCTCAAGCCTGATGAGCATCAGCCACTTACGCGGATCGCTTCGCCGGCGGGGGTTTGCGCATCATCACCATGGCCACCAATCCGACGGTCCCCGCAAACAGCATGTACCAGGCCGGCGCCAGCGCATTGCCGGTCGCGTGAATGAGCCAGGTGACGACCAGTTGCGCGGTGCCGCCGAAGGTCGCGATGGCGACGGCATAGATCGTCGCCAAGGTGCCGCCACGGATTTTCTTGGGCAGGCCTTCTGTCAGCGCCACATAGAAGGCGGTGTAGGGAATGCTGCCAATCAGGGACAGGACTCCGAAGCCACCCAGCAGCGCCAGCGCGCTACGCGTCTCCACGATCCACAGGAAGACGGGGTAGGTCAGCAACAGCGCGACAAGCTGCGGCCACACCATCACCGGCCATCGCCCGATGCGATCTGCCAGCAAGCCGCCGCACAGCGCTCCGACGATACCCAGACCGTTACTGACCACCGTGGTGGCAAAGGCGAGATCGGTCCCGACATGCAACGTATTCTTGGCATAGGTGGTCATGTATTGGGTGACGTAAGTTATGATTGTGCCACTCGCCAGCACGAGCAAACCGAGAACGATAATTCGTGTATGGGCACGTACAACACCGAGCGGCTTGCTGCCGGTCGGCGCCAGCGCTGTATCGGTCTCGCGCAGATGTATTGTCTCCGGCAAACCGGTACGCAACCACAGACCGAAGGGCAGGCAAATCGCGCCAAGCAGAAAGGCGATGCGCCAACCGTAGGATTCGAGCGCCGCACTGCTCATCAACTCCGAAAGCACGAAGCCGACCAGCGCGCCGGTGGTTGCAGCGATTTGCTGGCTCACAGGCTGCCACGCAACCGCGATCCCGCGCTTGCCCGGCGCCGCCGCTTCCATCAGATAGGCCGTGGTGGGCCCGACTTCACCGCCGAGCGAAAACCCCTGGACCAAGCGCGCGACGATGGCGATGATCGGCGCGGCAATCCCGATCGACTCATAAGAGGGCGTCAGCGCCAGGACGATGATGGCTGATCCCATCATCGTAAAGCTCAGGATCATCGCCGGCCGCCGGCCCGCGCGGTCGGAATAGGACCCGATCACCAATCCGCCAATCGGCCGTGTAATGAAGCCCGCGCCAAACGTCGCCAGCGACAGCATCAGGCTGGCATACTGGTTCTGCGAGGGGAAAAACGTGTGGCCAATCTGGATGGCAAAAAAGCTGTAGGTAATGAAGTCGTAGAATTCGAGCATATTGCCGATGGTAACGGCAAGCGTGCCGCGGCTAACAAGCTTGCGGCGACTGACAGTAAGGGCCGGGGGATCCGGTTCGGCCGCGGAGTCCCGCGAGGCTTGTTCTGCCATCTATCTCACTTGTTTGACCGTTGCCCGCATTCAGTTCGCGATCCCGGACTATCGCCGCGTGCAACTGTCGCACGAATCCCCGGTTTCACCAATCGTCAAGGCGCTTCGGGTTGCCCTAGCGGTCGGATGGCAACTCGCTGGCTGCGCAACCTTTGCGGTGTGCCAGCATGCAGTCCTCCTGGCTCGAGATATCCACCAACTTGTTCAGGAACAGATAGCCAAGCACCAGCGCCACCACGAGGGCCGCCAGAAATATGGCCAGCAGACGATCGGGGATCGGCCGTGAATCATAGTTGCGATTTGACGGTTGGCCGGGTGGCCCCGAACGGCCGTTTTCATCTTTCATCGACCTTGCCCGCCCTTGAGGTTTAGGCGGCGCCTTGACGAGGCCACGCCCTACACCAATCCCAATTCGGCCGGATGAACGCCGGCGAAGATCCGCTGAACGCTTGGCGTCTCCAGCCCGAACATGCGCTGGAATAGCCCCGCGAACATTGCGCGATAGTCAGTCAGAACAGGATAGTCCCGGTTTTGAAAAAGGCTGGCCTGGTCGACTTTGACCTGCTCGCCGAAGATGCGGCCGCCATTGATTCCGCCTCCCATCACCCAGTAGACGCTGCCATGGCCATGATCGGTGCCGCGGTCGCCGTTCTCGCGAAATGTCCGCCCGAACTCGGAGATAACGACAACTACTGTATCTCGCCATCCCGCAGGTCCAATCTCTTCAGAAAAGCCGGCGAGCGCCCGGCCGAGTTCGCCGAGGCGGTCAGCGAGATAGCCGGTGGCCCCGCCCTGATTGACATGGGTGTCCCAGCCGCCGACATCGACAAAGCCGAGGTTGAATTGCTCGCGCATCAGCCGCCCGATCCGGCGCGCCGATAGTTCGAAGCCGCGTGGCGACACCGCGCCGCGATTGGCCGCGGTCATTTCCTCCGAGATCGAGCGGTAAACATCGTCCCGGATTCTAAATCCTTCCGACACCGACGAAGCAAGATCGCTTTGCGCATACATATTCTTGATGAGCTTGGCCTGGCGGTCGTCGACGCCCGGCTTGCCCACGCTGTTCAGCCCGATATTCGGAATCTGCGATTTACCGCGAAAGATCAGCGGAAGCTGGTCGGTAAAGGAGATCGGCTTGGCGCGCGCCAACTCGGTCGCGAGCCTGTTCATGAAGCCTGAGCGATAGTCGCGAGAGCCGCCAGTCGACTGACCGAGTTCAATCGTGTCCTGGGTCTCGAAATGACTCCGTGTCAGATCATCGGAGGTGCCGGCAAAAGGCACAAACGCGATCTCCCGCTTGGCCCAAAGCGGGTAGATGCTGTCCCGCAATGCCGGGTGCAGCCCCCAGTCCACGCCCAACGACAATGCGGAATTCGGATTGCCGGCATCTGGCTTGGCGATACCGAGCGTCGGCCGCGAACTATGGTAGAAGTCGCTGGACACCGGTACCACGACGTTGGCGGCATCGTAAGCGCCACGCAGGAACACCACCAGCAGCCGTGCATCGGTTGCGGGCGCTGCCCAGACGCGGCCAGCCACGGTCAGCGGGGCTACGGCGGCAAAAGCCTTGATCAGATCACGGCGATTCATAATTCGATCCTGTCGCGTTTAGCGCATGAACTCGGGCGATGACAGAAACAGCGTATTCCAGTCCTGTGGCGAGATCGCCTGATCGAGCGCGGCTAGCGTCGTCGAACCGAGGGTCTGCCGCAGCCCATTGAAGTAGAGCGAGTTCTGAATCAGGGGGAAGGCCGGCTGATCGACCGCGTTCGGTCCTTCCGGTTTGAACAGGCCCGAAGAGCCCGAACCGATTTGCCGCGCGATCTCGAAACGCAGCATCATCTGTCCCGGCCCGTTCCAGGATGCCGACGTCATTGCGTAGCCGTCCGGCGTCTCGTGATTGAACAATCCTTCGCCAAGGCGATTCAACCAGTTCTGGATCGGTGCCGTGTTCAGGATCACCTTGTCGTCGTAGGCGAGGCGAACCGCCGAGAAAACGTATCGCACCGGATCCTTGAATTTCGAACCGGACTTCAGCGACGCGGCAAACTCCGGCGCGTGAATCATGGTGGAAAGCACCGCCGATATATCGCCGTCGGTCGTCTTGAAGGTTTGCGCCATCCGCTGTACCAGCGGGTCCGGCGGATTTTCTGAAATAAAATACGTCGCGATCTGCCTGCAGAGGTGCGTCGCGGTCGCCGGATGACGGACCAGGATATCGACGGCCTCATCGACTTCCGCCAGCCCGCGACCCTTGATCACATGGCCAAGGAACGTCTTGTCACCATAGTCATGCCGGGCGGGATTGAATTCGAATGCCCCCTCGCGCACCAACTGCGATTGCAGCTCCGGCTTGAGCTTGGGATCTTCCGGCTTCAGATCGATACCGAGGCCCGTCAAAATCCGCGCCAGCGCCTCGACATCGGACTGCGTGTAACCCGAGCCGACGCCCATGGTATGCAGCTCCATGATTTCGCGGGCGTAGTTCTCGTTGAGATGTCCCGCGGCATTGTCGGCATTGTCGAGATAACGCAGCATCGCCGGGTGATACAGGGTGGCGGTGAGCAGATCGTGGAACTTGCCGAGCGCAAAGGGGCGGATGGCGCGGCTCTCATAGTCGCCGACCAGGATACGAATGTTCGCCTTGTTTTGATGCACGTTGAAATGGTTGAACCAGAACCAGGTCATGCGTTCGCGCAATTGATCCGGCGCGTAGAGCGCGAGCAGGATGCTGCGCGCCACCGCCTGTCTGCCCCGATCGTTCATGGCCTGCTGATAAGCCTGCTGCGCGGCCTTCTTCTGATCGGGATCGGTGATCTGGATGGCAGCCTTGCCCTGCTGCTCGAACGCTACCGCGATGTCGAACGGAAACTTGTGCACATCCGGCATGGCCTCGATCTGCTTTTGAGCCGCATCGGGCAAGGGGACATTTGCGGCCGGATGCAATTGTTCGCCAAGCCAGCGATCGACACCGACGGCCTGCAGATGCGCGGCACTTGAGGCATTGATGCCCCAGGTCAGCCGATCGAGCAGCATCATATCATGGGGGTTCAATTCGGCCGCTTGCGCGGCGACAGCCCCGAGAAGTCCGGCGACCATCACGAGCACTACGCGGCCCAGCGCGGCGGCCGGCCAGCCCCAGCAGGATGGATTCGAGATGTCCGGCTCGCTCATCGATTCGACCAATCTTGTAAATTTACCAAACCCGCAAATTTACCGATCCTGGGAATTGTATCGTGCGCCGCCGGCAGCATCCAAATCGATCCGCAGTGTTCGAAACCACCCCACATGCAGTGCTCTCGCATCATAATCCCTACCGATAAATCTGACCGAAAGCGCATGAATAGGTACTGAATGAAATGCATATAAATGATGGCGGGAACGCCTAATCCAATGGCAAAACGAACGTTCGAGAATGGTCGTCAGACCGGGTTCCCGCGCGTTGGCAACCCGGTTATTGGCTTAAGCAACCCGGCTGCGTCAGCAACCGGTCACGCATGCGGGATTTTTGACGTCAGGCCGTGGGTCGCCTGTGAACATGCCTCGGTTCGGCATCTTGATCGCGCTCAAGGTGCGGGCGTCGAGCGTCGCGTCGGCAGGAAGCAGACCATTCAAATGAAGGATGTAGGCGGAGACCGCATAGACGTCGTCGTTGCTGAGCGATTGCGGCGCGTTCTGCGGCATCGCGCGGCGGATGTAATCGAACAGTATCGGGGCGTAGGGCCAGTAGCTGCCGACGGTCTTGATTGGCTTTGGCGTCGCAATGGTGCCCTGGCCGCCAACCAGGCGATCGCCGACGCCACCCTCACCCTTCTCGCCGTGGCAGGCCACGCATTGCTGGTCGAACACCTCACGGCCGTGCGTGACACTGCCGCTACCTACCGGAAGGTTCGCACCATCGCGACCAATATCGATATTCCAGCCGGCAATTTCCGCTGCCGTTGCCGTTCGCCCGATGCCGTAAGGGCTCTGCGCGTGGGCCGACGCGCACAGCCCCAACGCAACAGTGATCAGCATTGCCGACCCGGACTCAAGCGTTCGCATTGGTAACCTGCCCCTGCGCGTCGATGCGCCACGGCTGAATCGCGTTGTTGTGGTAGAACGAATTCTCGCCGCGGACCGCCAGCAGCTCTGAAAATGTCGGCTGCACGTAGTCCCTCTCATCGATCGCGCGGCTCTGGATCACGGCCGGCTGACCGGCCCAGTGCCACGGCAGCCGAAAGCGGGTCAAGCAGCGCGTGAGAATTGGCTCCTGCAGTTTGGCATCTTGCCAGTTTTTGCCGCCGTCGACCGAGACATCGACGCGCTTGATCTTGCCATGTCCGCTCCAGGCAATGCCGGTAATC
>Ga0182030_10012031_pt1 | contig 17395 bp, 9 predicted proteins | sample 812S3MmetaG_FD_121299 | JGI IMG/M metagenome (GOLD analysis project Ga0182030, IMG submission 121299) | Permafrost microbial communities from Stordalen Mire, Sweden - 812S3M metaG (Illumina Assembly) | ecosystem: Environmental > Terrestrial > Soil > Wetlands > Permafrost | place: Sweden...
ACCGTTTCCGCAAACTACTCGTCAGCTTCGAGAAGACCGAGGCCAGCTACGTTGCCTTACTCAGCCTCGCAGCAGCCATCATCTGCTGGAGAAAGACGATATTTATTTACGGATAAGTTCTTAAGAAGCTTGCTGTATGCAGGGTCGCGTGATTCGCCTGAGTCACCGGCAAACCGTCAGTTGATACGGTGTGACCCTGTCAACTGACGGTTTGCCGACCAACCAGGCACGACCCCAATGCAAGACACTGCGGCGTTTTTCAGGAGGTATGTCGTGGGCTGTCCCCAATTCCCGTTGAAAAGCAACTTGCCGGTCATAGCGCGTTAATCATCCCTGTGCCGCGTCGTTAGCCGCTTTTGTTATGCTTCCTAGTCGGCACTCCTATTGACATTCCGAACGAGCATTCTCTAGGCTCCTATCGTCATTCAATAGGAGGATAGCGTTGGACCCAAATCAGGCAAATCTTCTGCAGGGAACGTTGGATCTACTCATCCTGAAGGCGATTGGCGACGGTGAATTCCATGGATTGGGGGTCGCCCGACGTGTCGAGCAGATCACTTGCGGCACATTTACCGTCAAACCCGGTTCCCTCTTTCCAGCTCTGCACCGGATGGAGGAAGCCGGATGGCTGACCTCGTTCTGGGGAGAGTCGGAGAACCGGCGGCGTGCGAAGTTCTACCGGCGCACGAAAGCGGGCCAGCGCCAGTTGGGAATCGAAACCGAACAGTGGACGACAATTTCTCATGCGATTGGACACGCGCTGAAGGCCATCTAGGAGGGCAAAGCAAATGTGGTCAAAGGCCAGATTCGCGCTCCGTAATTTGCTGCACAAGCAACAGATCGAATCCGATCTGGGCGCCGAAATCAGCAGCTACGTCGATGCCGCGACCGACGAAAAGATCGCCAGCGGTTTGTCTCACGACGAAGCCCGTCGCCGTGCGCTGGCCGAAAGCGGCGGAATGGAGCAGGTGAAACAGGCGGTCCGGAATAGTCGCGCCGGCACATTTGCGGAGTCCATTGGGCAGGATATTCGCTATGCGCTTCGGCAACTGATCCGGAATCCCGGCTTCGCGCTGACGGCAATCATTTCGCTGGCGCTCGGTATCGGAGCCACCAGTGCTGTCTTCAGCGTGATCTATGCCGCGCTGCTCAATCCCTATCCGTACCCCTCGGCGGACCGCATCGTGCGCCCTGTGGTCACCTGCAAGGCGGCGCCGGAATTCATGGTCCGCCTGAATGGACCCCAAGTCGAGCAGGTGCGCCAGGTGCCTGTTGTCGAAGACGTTCTTGTTATGGACTTCCATCCGCTGACCCTCACTGCTCCCGGGCCGGAGGAGCATGTCAACGAGGTTGACCTGAACGCAAACGGCTTCAACGATCTGGGCGTGCCGATGTTCCTCGGCCGAGGAATTCTGCCTTCAGACGCGGTCAAGGGGCGCGATCCGGAGCCTGTCGCGGTTCTCTCTTACAAGTTATGGAAGAAGCATTTCTCAGCGGATCCCCATGTGCTCGGCAAGATCGTGGAACTCGATCATAAGAGCGTAAGCGTCATTGGTGTGGCCGCGCCCCGGTTCACGTGGTACAGCGCCGATCTCTACCTGCCGCTCAAGCTCAGCCAGGATCCAGTGCACATGTATTCGGCGGATCTGCTGCTGAAGGCGGGCGTTAGCCGAAACACCGCCAACGCTGCCCTGCAGCCAGTCTTCGAGCAGATTTCCCGCGACAAGCAACACTTTATTCCAGAAACATTTACCGTCAAGGTCCAGGGGATGAACGATTGGGTGGTCAAGAGCATTGGCGGAACACTTTATTTGCTTTTCGGCGCGGTGGCGCTGCTTCTGGCGATTGGCTGCGGCAATGTATCGATTTTGCTGCTGGCACGCGGAACCGCGCGGCAGCATGAACTGGCCGTTCGCTCCGCTGTGGGTGCTCAGCGCCGCCGCATCGTCTACCAATTGCTTACTGAGGCGCTGCTGCTTGCTTCTGTGGGAGCGGCGCTCGGTGTGCTCACCTCGTACGGGATCCTGGCAACATTGAAGGTCCTGTTACCGCGCTATGCCTTTGCGCCGGAAGTCGTCATAGGCATCAATTTTCCTGTTCTCGCTTTCAGTGTCGGGGTCGCGCTGGCCACCGGAATTCTGTTCGGCCTCTGGCCAGCGTTGCAGTTGTCAAAGACCGAAGTGGGCCAAGCGATGCAATCGAATGCGCGCCGCGTGGCGGGCACAGTCCGCGGCCGCAGAGCGCATAACCTGCTGGTTGCCGGACAGATCGCCCTCACTCTGCTGCTGCTGGCTGCCGCGGGATCCGCTATGAAGAGTTTCATCAAACTGCTGCACGAGCCTTTGGGCTACGATCCCCACAACGTGATGTCGGTCGGACTTCCACTTGTAGACAACACGTATACTTCCTGGGCTGGGCGGGGGGAATACTTTGAGCGGCTTCGAGCCAAAATCGCCGAGACCCCCGGTGTGGAGTCGGCGGCAATTGCAACCAACGGCACGCCTCCCATGAACGTGATGAATGGACGATTCGAGCTTCCCGGCAAGCCTCCGTCCGAAGACCAGTTGGCAGTGATGGGACTGGTAAGTCCAGAGTTCTTCGCCACCCTGCGCATACCGCTGCTGCATGGGCGCATATGGGACGCGACCGAGGACCGTAACGGCGCCCATGTTGCCGTGATCAACCGAACCATGGCCAAGCTTTACTTCCCCAATGGGGACGCCATTGGCCGCACGATCAAATTCCCGGTCATTAAGGGCAGGCCGCCTTCGAGTTTCGTCATTCCGGACGCGCCGCAGACCTGGCTGCAAATCATCGGCATTGTGGACGACAGCCTGAACAGCGGCCTGCGCAAACAGGTGCGGCCTGGGGTCTATCTGCCCTACACAATCTGGATGCTCAATTTTACGGAAATTCTGGTGCGGACCAAAGTCCCACCCGCGACTCTGGTGCGGCCCCTGGTGGCGCAGGTGCACGCGCTGAGCGCAGATCAGCAAGCCTTCGTCGGGCCGGAAGACCTGGCCACATGGCTTATCGATGAGCCGGAGTGGCAGCAGGAGTACCTCACGGCCTGGATCTTTGGCATCTTTGCCTCGCTCGCGCTGGTCCTGGCCGCGATCGGGCTCTACAGCGTGGTTTCTTACACGGTTGCTCAACGAACCAACGAGTTTGGCATCCGCATGGCGCTCGGTGCGCCACGCGGTCATTTGTTGCGGTTGGTGTTTGCCTCGACAGCGCTGAGCGTGGGCAGCGGGATTGCGGCCGGAATCGCTCTTTCCTTCGCGCTGAACACGGTCCTTTCGAATTGGGCCCAAGGGAACGCGCGCGATCCGGTCATTCTAATGGCCGGCACGGCTCTGCTCGGCCTGACAGCCGCGGTTGCCTGCATCATACCGGCCCGACGCGCGGCTGGGGTCGATCCGATGACGGCGTTGCGCTGCGAGTAGCTACGTCTTCAGGTCGGATTTAGCTCACCGGCCCAACCGGTATGCTGCCAGCACAACCCTCAGCTCACCGAAGACCTCGTCGACGCCGAATCAGTAGCCAGACAGGACAGCTGGAATCCCGGACACTGGCCCCTTAGCAGCACCAGTCTGAAATCCGACAGCCGACAGTCCATCTCACCATCTCGTTTGCGCGCAGATTGTCTCTCCCTTTCACCAATGTCTATTTCAACCTCCTACGACGCTGGGTTGACAGAGATCGTGGCTATTGAGAAGCGATGACCCGGATGTGAGCCATCATGCCGCCGTCCTGGTGCTCGCCGATGTGGCAGTGATAGACGAAATCTCCCACTTCGGCAAACGGAATCCTCACCATGACCGTCTGCACCTGGCACCGTCCGCCTCGCCAGGCCGCCACCGCACCGTCGCAACTCCTGCCGCCGTTGGGGAGAACCAAGTTGTCCATGAGAGCGCCGGCATTGCCTTCCGGCGCATTCTGTGCAAGCACGTAGAACTCGGTCTGGTGGATGTGAAAGTTGTGCGCCTCGGCAGACAGGTTCACAAGCTCCCACTCTTCCGTGGCCGGCGTGTCATGCGGCCCGAGCGGAAGGCAGATATTGATCGTTGCCGGATCGAACGCTGCGACATCCCGGAATGTGCCGGTGACAGGATTGTCATTCTCATCCACCTCTTCGTAGCCCAGGCCGAATGCCAGGCGGTCTGAAGAAGGCGTTCCGAAGAAGATGCGGCGGCGATGGCCTTGAGGCAAGGCACTGCACGTGGCCGAGGCGAGCGATGCAGCGGGTGCGGAGATTTCCCTGAGCCGCGTAGCGACGGCGGCGCGCTGATGCGCATTCAAATGCACTGTTGACGCCGCGCCGGATTTCCCGCTTGCAAGCAGCCGCGCCTGCTCCAGGGTCAGCGACGAAGAAACACCGGCGAAGCTGGCGCGCACCGGCGCTCCGAGCAGGCCCTGCGCAGACAGGAGCGCTTTCTGGAACGACTTCACGCTCAATAGCGCGGCCCCGACGGTGCTCGATCCCTCAGGTACGACGATGTGCGCCAAGGACGCTTCCGGCCATCGATCGCCTTTGGGCCCGGTGTAGAGCATGAGAGTTTTCAGCGTTGCCGGCCGCACCTGCGGGAACACCCATATCTCAGCGCGCGAGCTCGGGAACAGAACCAGGTGAGTGGCGCAAACCGGCTGCGCCGATGAATCCGACGATGGCACCGGGGCCCCCACGGACGGGTCTTGGTCCGTGGGGTGGTAGACCGGGCACGGAACCAGCTTCGCTTTCCCCACCGCTCCAACCCCGCTCTGCGCAGCCACCGCGCCCGTAGGTGCGGCCAGCGCCACGCCATCGAGCGAGACGACCTGAAATGGCAGGTCCTTCCCCGTCTGGTCATCCTGCAGCACGAGATCGTAGGCGCGGCTGGCCCCGGCATTGAGGAAGCGCCACAGTTCGCCTGGCGCGGCCGGCATGGGGATCTGCGGATCGACCTGCCCGTTGACGGTGAAGAACCAGGCTCCGCCCTCAAAATTGCCGGGGCGTTCATCGCGCTCGTCAGGCACGCCCAGCGAATCCCACCCCTGGCAGAGCCCGTCCCTCGAGACTCCGCGCACTGGAAATGGAGAACAGAAGCGCGCACTTTCCTGGTCCAACACTTTGCCGGTCGAGAGCACCTGCATGTCTTTGAGCACAAAGTAGCGAGTTGGAATGGTGGACATACCCCGCGGCGGCGACAGGTAGTCGGTCACCGAGCCCACGGTGATCAGTCCCGACAGTCCTTCGGAGAGCTGGTTGATATTCAGACCGTGCACATGCGGGTGAAACCAATAGATGCCGGGGGGATGGTTGGCGGGGATGTAGATGTCGTACTGGATGGGCTTGTCGGTCGCGGTCTCATCCGGCATAGCCATCGAGGGCATCTTCCCGGCCGGATAGCCCAGCACGTAGACATAATCGCCGTAGGTTGCGTCTGTCGCATCGGCCTTCCTGGGCTCGACGATGAGCCCGTGGGTATGGATGTTGACCGGATTGGCGGCCAGCATCTCGTTCATCCTTGCGTCGCTGCCATGCGCGTATTGGGCGTCGGCCGGCACCGGCGGTAGATGATTGACCAGGCGCATGCGTAGGTGATCGCCGGGGTAAAGCTGCAGACGAATCCCGCCGTACGGAGAAACCGTTCGCGAGTCATCAGGACAGCTGTCCCCGTGTGCGGCCGCACTCTCGCACATCTCAAAGACCCACGCCGACGGCTGGAACTCGCCGAGCGTGATCGTCTTCTGCCTGGCGATGACAAGAAGATCGAGCACGTGGTTGGAGCTCGTGAATGTGGGTGGATCGGTCTCGGGGGCACCGGCGGGCATTGCGCTTCCGCAACGGTTCAGCAACGCGGTAAAGACAATCCATCCAAGCGTCGCAAGGCGCGGAGCCAATCGATTCATGTACAGAGGTCCCCAGGATGTCAGATACATCTTTCACGCACAATGGTTGTACGAGAGCCCCCAATACGGAAAAACTCGCATCCAATCAGTGTAGAAGAAATCAGTATGGAAGCATCTGGGGCATTGCATGCGAGAAAATCTCACCATCTTTTGTAGTCTTGGCGTACTGGCGTTTCTTGCCGGTTGCGGCGTTTCCAACTCGGGTAACGGCGGCTCGGGTAACGGCGGCTCCGGTGGCGGAACATCCACCGATCAGCTGACTGTGGCGGCTTCCGGGACTGGCTCAGGGAGCATCACCAGCAGCCCCTCGGGCATCAGTTGCGGGACAACCTGCATGGCCAGCTTTTCGGCCGGGACGGTGGTCTCGCTCACCGCGGCGCCCGGATCCAATGCCACATTTGCCGGATGGTCGGGAGGATGCAGCGGCACATCGACATGCAGCGTGACCATCAACGCCGCCACTTCAGTGGGAGCGAAGTTCACCGCTGCCGCGACCCTATCGTCCATCAATCATGTCATCATCCTGGTGCAGGAGAACAGGTCGCTTGATAACTATTTGGGCGCGTTGCGCCAGTACTGGGCGCAGAACGGAATCCCTGATCAGTCCTTCGACGGCCTGCCGCAATTCAATCCCACCACAGGCGCAGCACCGCTGCAGGGCCCGGCGCCGTCGATCCAGGGATGTAACCCCAACGATCCCGCTCCGAGCGATTGCGTCATTGATCCAAGCAACACGGTGACCTCGTTCCATCTCAGCACGATGTGCACCGAGAACACCAGCCCGACGTGGGACGAGGCTCATAATGATTGGAACCCCGATGATAACGTGGGCAACAGTGCGGCGAAAAACGACGGCTTTGTCTACACCGCTGCTTACGACGGACGGGCTCTCGACTTTTACGATAGCGACGGAATCCGCGCCATGGGTTATTACGATGGCACCGATCTGAATTTCCTCTATTTCATGGCGTCGAAATTCGCCACGTCGGACCGCTGGTTCCAGCCCGTCATGTCGCGAACGAATATCGACCGCGAATACCTGCTGGGGGCGACGTCGGGTGGATATGTCTATCCGAACGGCACAGACACTGCGGATACGCCACAGCTCAAGTCGGAAACGATCTTCGAGGATATGCAAAATGCGGGCATTAGCTGGAAGATCTACGTGAACCCAACGGGCACCGGTTGCACGGCGCCATATACGGCTTCGTGCCTGATGACCCGGAGCTACCTGCAGAACTTTACCTACGCGCAGACGGTGATCAGCCAATTTCCGCAGAATATTCAGCCGATCTCGCAGTATATTACAGATCTGCAAAACGGCACGCTGCCGCAGGTGGCCGAGATCGAGCCTGCATCCGATGCCGGACTTGATGAACACGGCTCGGATACGGATGACCAGGTGAATGCGACAAATGTGCAGGCAGGCGAGGCCTACGTGGAGTCGCTGATCACCGCGTTGATGAACAGCTCGTCATGGAGCAGCTCGGCGCTGTTCTGGACTTATGACGAGAGCGGCGGGTTGTACGATCATGTTTCGCCGCAGCCTATGCCAAGCCCGGACGGCATCAAGCCGCTGGACTTGATGGCGGGCGATATCTGCACCACGTCCACGGGGCCGACGTGCGACTTCGTCTGGACCGGATATCGCATCCCGCTTGTGGTGGTTTCGCCGTATGCGAAGCAGAACTACGTCTCGCACACCGTGGCAGATTACACGGCGATGTTGAAATTCATTGAGACGCGTTTCAATCTGCCGGCGCTGAACGCGCGCGATGCTGCGCAGATGGATATGACGGAGTTCTTCGACTTCACCGATCCGCCATTGACCGTGGCCCCATCGCCGCCGGCGCAGAACACCAGCGGAGCGTGCTATCTGAACCAACTGCCGTAAAGCCGGGGCGTTCTCTCCCCGATCTTCAACACACAAGGTCGGATCAGCTCTGGCGATGTACCTTCTCCGAAAGCGGTTTCCGAAGAGGATGAAAACCCGCTCCGTATATCATCGTGAGCTTGCGGAAGATCGTGAACCCGCGAAACGGGATCAAGCCGCCACAGCTAACTACTCCGAATGTTTATCTCGATCACGCATGTTGAGTGAGTTGGACTGACAAGTTGCCGACGATATATCCCGAACGGCCCAGGCAAGTTGGTTTCGGCGGCCTTCGGCAAAGATAGCCGGACAAGTATCTCATTGAGGCAAAATTCAAGGCCAACGGCACACGCGGACCCAGACGGTGCGAGCTGCCTCCCGAGACCGGAAACCTCAGCATCGGAACATCGATGAGAAATGCCGGAGTTCTAGTCGATGTTCACCGAGAGGGTATTCGAGCCGGTAGCGCCCGGGTTCGTGGCAATCAGCTTTCCGCTTCCCGCGACGGACAGATCGCTCGCAGGAATGGCTACCGTTATCGTAGTTGCGCTCACGATCGTTGTTGTGCGATAGCTGCCATTCCACGTCACAGCCACCCCCGGCGCGAAGTTGGTTCCGGTCAGGGTGAGCAACGTATTGCCCGCGCCATGCGTAATTGTCGGCGTCGAATTCGATGTCAGTGTCGCCGCAGAATTAGTTCCCAGCAACTGCGGCACCACAAACGCTCCTCTCAGCAGATAGATATGGCCACCGCTCGTCAGCACGGCAAGCCCATCCTGGCCCCACCGAACCATATCCGTCACCGTGTACGAGGTGTTGCCCTCGATGGACTCCATGTTTAAGTACACGCTCGCGGCCGGCATGTAGGTGTCCTGGCTGAAAGACTCAATGCCATCCACTGTCGTGTCCGGAAGGTAGCTGCAATCAGCGACGCCCTCGAAGCTGGATGGCACAGTGCAGCCGGCGGGAGTGACCTGCGTATCGACTGCAAAGAATGCAGACTGAAGCGACGTATCCGGCGCGAACCCATCCGCGGTCGAGAATTCCCCGCCTCCGCTGACTGGGAACAGACCAAGCTGCGTAGCTGGAACCGTCGCGGGGTTTGCGACGCCACCTGCATTCCCAAATGCCAGGCCGCCGCTCACCTTAAAGCAACCGAATCCGTTCAGAGTGGACTCGGTGTACTGCGAGTAGTCGTAATAGGTAAAGCCGGCCGCCGTCACCGTGTAGTGATCGAGGGTTGCGCCGCTTGTATCGGTATCGAACGCCAGCATGTCGCCGGCGTCCAGGAACGTGATGCACGACCCACTGTAAGGTCCAGATGCCTGACCGACCATTGCCGCTGTCGAGTTCGCCGGATCGAACTGGTAGATCGCGTTGCCGGCCCATGATCCAAGGTCGATAGCTACCGTGTCTTCGCTTTCCGGCTGGGTCGCGATGCCGCGTGGAGCCGGGCTGGTGTCTGTGCCCGTTCCAGGTTGAATGGCATAGGTGTAATCCACTGCCTGGGTCAACATATTGAACCGCGCCACGCTTTGGCTCCCGGTCAAAATCGTATAGAGGACCTGTCCGTCCGAGGTCAGCGCCATATTGGTTGGCTGGCTGCCGATCGCCACCGGCGTCCCCACCCATGATGTCTCCGGAGTGATCGCCACAATCGAGTTGGGGGTGCTCGATGTTGAACCCGATGCGACGCTCGCCATGATTTTCTGCGAGTAAGGATCAAACAAGATGTGGTTCGCGTCCACCGGGATCACGTTGAAGATAGAGAGCGGTAAAGCGACAGAGTTGCCGCCGCCCGGCGCAGGCGTCGAGACGCTGACCGTGGTCCAACCCAAGGTGGCAAGGTCTGCCGCGGGAACCGTGGCCGTGAGGTTCGTGCTGCTTACCGCGGTGGTGGTGAGCGGTGTGCCTCCAACCAGGATCGATGACGCACTCATAAAGCCCGAACCACTGACCGTGATTTCGGTATCGCTGGACCCTGCAAGGATGGCCGCCGGCGTTACCGATGCGATGGTGGGTGCTGGATTGTAGGCGCTACCTGTGATGGTCACGGTTGAAGCGGCTTGATTGTTGGCTAGGTTGGGATCATTCTCTGATCCGCTCACCTGCACGCTGAGCGTCGACGCGCCTGCCGTTTGCTGCGCAACCATGAAGGTCACAGTTGCACTTGCGCCGCTGGCCAGTCCACCCAAATCGCAACTGACAGGGACTGAATTGGTGCAGGTGCCGGATGAAGCCACCGCAGAAAGAAGAACTCCTGTAGACGGAATCGTAGCCGTCAGAGCGATGTTGGTGGACGCGGACGGCCCCGCATTCTTGATGGTTGCTGTATAGGTTGTATTTGTGCCAGTAGTTCCCGCTCCTGGCGCCGCCATGTTGACGCTGAGATCTGCTGAGTCTGCCGAAAGATTCTGAACGGCGCTGGTACGGAAGCTGAAGATCCCGTTCGCCGCCCGAAACGCAATTCCATCCGCACCCCAGCGAACCATCGTATTCATGGGATTGAGTCCGTTCAGTTCAGTTGCACTGCTATCTCCTGCTCCATATCTGGAACCCGAAACAGCTCCATTCACTTCGAGCGTGCTGGATGAGACGGGCGCGAAACTCGATTCGTTGAAGGCCTGGATCAAAGCCGGGCTTGACGTGTTGGAGGAGTTTGTATTCTCCAGGATAAAGAGCTTCCCCAGCTTTGAATCCGAAACCATGGGGCCGGTGGCCACTGTGGTTCCACTACTGTAGAACGTCCCTAGCAGCGTGCGCGTCTCCGCATTCAGCGCCATTCCGCTGTCCAGGTAGGCGACGCCGTTATCCACCTGTACCGCCGTTCCGTACGGCGCGCTGTCGTTGCTGGTGCCGGTGTTGCCGGCCAATGACTGCAGTCCACTCGCGTTGTAACTGAGCACTTGGTACCCGGACTCGAAACTCGTCGCATAAACCTCAGCCTTGCTCGGGCTGACGAAGATCGCCGGCAACGTCTCGATTGTCGAAAGTTCGACATTGCTTGTCCGCGGAACTCCGCTATCGTAAATCTCCAGCGCATCCTCGTAGATGTATTGGTTGTAGGCTGAACTGACGACAATCGAATTTGGATAGCCGGGCAATACGGCAATTGCGTGCACCAGGGGAGGAAAGGCGTAAACACCGCTATTGTTGCCCAAGGAGAATTGCATGCCGGCTGTACCCGTCGTCAGGTTGACCTCGCGCACGGCCGAGGTTCCGTCCAAACCCACCCACAGAGTGGTTCCATCGGAACTGATGGCAAGCTGATCCGGCTCGCTGCCCACGGGAATCGGCGTACCCAGGGCTCCAGTCTCCGGATCAACCGACACTACCGAGTCCCCGTACGGCGCGCCCGCCGAACTCGGCACGGAGATGTAGAGCAACCCGTTGGCGGGGTTCATGGCCATGCCGTTATTAGGAATTGCGATATACGCGGTATAGGGAAGCGCCGCCGTAGTGCCCCCATTGGCTCCCGGCGTGGTCACGATAAAGTTCACATTGCCCGGCAGAGCAACACTCGATGCCGGGATCGCCACTGTCAGTTGGGTGGAGCTCACAAACGTTGCTGTCAAGTTTGTCCCGTTCAGCGCCACGGTTGAATCGGCAGTGAAGCTCGTTCCCGTCAGCGTGACGGTCGCACCGGTATTGATCGGGCCGCTGGCAGGGCTGATGGAGGTCAGCGTCGGCGGTGGAGGATTGGTGATTGACACCGTCAGAGCATTCGAAATCGCCGGCGTCGCAGTCGCGCTGCTCACTGTAATCGTCGCCGTGCCCAGGGCCGTCAACAGGCTCGCCGGCACTGTGGCCGTGATGGTATCCGCTCCGTATCCATTACCCCATTGTTGGACTGCCAGCGGCGTACCGTTCCATAGCAGTGCGAAAGACGAGGGAAGCACGGGAAAATTGGTCAATGAGAAGAGATTGGAACCGGTGACAGTTATCGTCGTCGCTCCCGACCCTACGACAAACTGCGATGGAGACACTTGCGTGAGCACCGGTGTTGGCGTCTGTGGCAGAATGTCAAGCCATGCCAACTGAACGGTCCCGCCGCCCGGTGCCGGGTTCGTGACTCCCACAACAATTTGCTGGCTGGTTGCCTCGGTCGCCACCGGCAATTGGAATGTCAACTGGGTTGCGCTCACATATGTTGTCGAAGCGGCAATCGCTCCCAAGATCACGGTCGATGCCGGAGTGAAGTTTGTGCCGGTCACGGTGACCGTGGTGGGTGTTGTCGTCCCCGTAAGCACAATGTCCGGAGAGACCTTGCCGGGACCTCCCGGCAATGGATTGTTCACCGCCGCAGTCGCAGCGGCAGACGTACCGCCGCCGGGAGCCGGATTGACAGCCGTCAGCGAAAGGCTTCCCGAGTCGGCCACATCGGCCGCCTCGAGCGTGACGTTGACCTGAGTCGTACTCACAAAGATCGTCGTCCGGGCGCTGGCGTTCACATCAATCACGGTCGATGGAACAAAATTCGTCGCTCCTCGCTCCTCGAACTGAGAAAAATTGGCTCCCAGCGACACCCGCGGGAAAGTTAATAACAGGCTCTAGCGCACCACATACACCGTCATGGATTCGGCCGGCTGCTCGACGCGCAGCTTGCCGCCGTCGGCCGTAGGCGAAGGCGCGGCCGTGGGCTGCATAGCGCGAAACTGCACACATCCTGCCAGAGCCGTTTCTTCGAGCGGCAACTCGATTACCTTGCTCTTCGCAGCCTTGTTGACGACGATCAGAAATTGCTCGCGGGAGTGATCGGCGGCGCATCCCGTGGCGTCGGGCGAGCGAGTAAACGCGAAGACATCCTGATCGGCAAAAAGATTCTGCTCCAGGCCCGTTTGCAGCGCCGTATGCGCAGAGCGCAGCCGCAGCAGGCCTGAGGTCCAGCTGAACAAATCCTCTTCCGCGGTGGTGCGGTCGGCACTGGTGAAGGCGCTGCGCGGATCGCCGGCAAAGCCGCCGGGAAAGTCGCGGCGGTTGTCCGGGTCTTTGCCGCCAGGCATGCCGATCTCATCTCCGGAGTAAATTTGAGGCGTGCCGCGCAGCGTAAGAACCAGGCCGAGGGCCAGCTTGAGCCTGGGCACGGAGTCTTTTGCTTCCGTAAAAAAGCGCGCGGTGTCATGGTTGCCGATAAAGGGAATGAGCCGCTCCGGATGGGGATAGAGCGAGTCCTGGCGAAGGACTTTGGCCAGGTCTGTCATGGGCTTGCCGTCGATGAGAACATCGCACAGCGTGAAATAGACAGGAAAGTCGAAGGGCGTGTCGAGACCCGTGTCGATGCCGTTGCGCGCAACGCCGCCGGTGGTCTCCATGTTGATGTTGGCATTCACAATGCCCAGATCCTTGGACACATAACTGCCGTACATTGGAGGCGTATAGCCATAGTTGTCGCGGTTGTAGCCAATGTGCGCCTCATTCACGATCGTCGGTGAGAATTGATGCGTATAGCCCAGGTCATAGCCGCGCGCGTGGGTGGGATTGATGCCCGTTCCCCCGCCAGCCGGAAGGTTGGTGAACTCCGAGGTCTTGGTGTTGACTGAGTTGTCGTAGCTGTAACGGAAGAACAGCAGATCCTTCGACGAGGGGATCCAGTCGATCCTGCCGTCGAAGGTGTTGTACTTATTGGCCTCCGACTGGTTGTCGAGGTAGTTGTCCAGGTAGCGATCGGTGCGCGTGGGCGTTGGATATGCGTTGAGGTAGTTGACCGCTGCCGGGTTCAGGCGGGCGGTCGGAATCACGTTGGGTGCGCCGTTATAAGAGAACTGCGCGGGCAGGTTCACGCCCTTCGGATCGCAGGTGGTTGGGTCGAAGATCCAACCGGCCTGGGCTCCCAGCGTCGTCGAGCCAGCATAGGGGCCGCCCACCGCGAAGCCCGGCTGGTTGCGAATGAAGCCTCCAGGCTCCGAAGCCGGAGCACCGTTGAAGCGGTAGTTCGGGTTGGAATCGAAGTTCTTGTCGCGATAGAACTCAAAGACCGCGCCGTGAAACTGGTTGGTTCCCTGGTTGAGCGAGGTGACAACAATAGCGCCGCCCGCGCGCCCGTACTCGGCCGGAGCCACGCTGGTGTTCACCTTGAATTCCTGCGTTGCATCCACAGACGGAAAGAACAGGATGGTGTTGACCAACCCGTCGTTGTTGTCAATGCCGTCAAGAATGTAGTTGTTCGCCTGGGGGCGAAGGCCGTTGACCGAGAGCGCCGCGCTGCCGCTGCGGGTTTTCAGCATGAAGTGGTCCGCCGACAACAAGCGCCTGGCACTGATGGCCGAGGAACCAGGATCGCCGTGGAAGATCCACCTGATCGATTCGGAAGGAGGAAAGCTCAGTCTCCTGCTCAATGAAAACCGCAATGAAGCCGATCCGGACTGGTCAGCCGACGGGCAGTCGATCGTCTTTGGCCGCCTGCCGGACCGCATGGACGGCGCGCAGCCCAAAGCCATCCACCTCGTCAATCTGCAATCCCGCCAGGTAACGGAGGTTCCCGGCTCGAGCGGCCTGTTCAGCCCGCGGCTCTCACCGGATGGGCGCTACATCGCCGCCATTCGCCTGGATCAGAAGGCGATTCTGCTCTTTGACCGCGCGGCGCAGCGCTGGGCCACGCTCACCACGCACGGCGTCGGCGACCCCGTCTGGTCCCACGACGGGCAGTTCCTCCACTTCCAGGATTTTCTCGAGGCCGGCAAGCCCGTGTACCGCATTGCTGTGCCCGCCGGAAAGCCAGAGCAGGTGGCCACGATTGCCAACCTGCGCCCCATTGCCGCAACTGACTACCGGCTGATCGGCCTGGCGCCGGGCGACTTTCCCATCGTCAGCGCCCATACCTCCACCGTCAACCTTTATAGCGTGGACCTGAACGAACAGTGAGTCGGCGAGAGAATGAAGATGTCCATCCAGCCGTCGTTGTCGTAGTCGAAGAAGGCGCAGCCGGTGGCCATCGATTCGACAATGTAGGTAAAGCTATCCGGCTCGCCGTAGATTGTTGGCTCGCTCAGGCCGGCAGCTTGGGCAACATCCACAAAGCTGGAAAACGGTGGCGCGGTCTTTTGCTCGGGGACCGCGGCCCGCAAACCAGCAGGGAACAGTCCGGGAGTCAGGGCAGCGGGCATGGCGCCGAGCAATCGGCGTCACGCGGGGCCAGGGCGAGCAACTTCGTCCCCAACTGCGCCGCCGCATCGTTGTCTCCCGCATTGATCAGCGTAGGTAAGTAGATGCGCTGCGCTTCCAGGTCGCGCGGCTTGGCCAGAGCCAGGGTCCTGGATCATACCGATGCTTCCTCAAAATGAGATTCACGGACGTCGAGAGACACCAGGGCTGCCGGCAGCGCATCGGAGTCGGGAAACGCCTTGAGCCCCGACTGCAGCACTGCGGTTGCGCAGTCCGTCTGGCCATTCGTGCTGAACCAGCTGCTCAAAGCCGCATAAGCGCCTGCGTCGGCGTGGTCGCGAAGCCGGGCCTCGAGGTCCGCCGGGCCGGAGCAGGTTTGCGTCGTAGCCGAAGCGCCCAAACTGGCCACTCCCAGGCAGAGTGGAATGACGAGCCCAATCCAGGCGTGCACCCAAAGAGCGGAGTTAACGTCGGCTGAGATCCTCGATGCAGATTGGCACATGATTGCGTTGCACTGAGGATACTTCACCACTAGAGCCCATGCAAGCAAGCGGGCTGGCCCTGGAAAGCGAGCTGGTAGACCACAACCTCTAAACGTGAACGCGGACTTCACTGAGCCCATGTGAGGAAAAGCAATTCCCTGCTATGGGTTGAAAAAACTGTCCTATTTCACGTACAAAATGTCCCTCGCAGGGACCACCATCGACTATTCGGCGAGAGCCAGCATCGATGATCTCGGGCGTGCGCTGTTGTTGTTTGTGCCGGGGCGCCGGGGTTGAGGTGCCAAGCATGGAGCCGAGCACTCGTCCTGCTCGACGACATGGGCTCACTCCACGCCGGCATGCGCCGTTGTGGGCGATTGCTCGTTGAACCGATACCCCACATAGGCATCCGTCAACAAATATTGGGGATTGCGTGGATCGTCTTCAATCTTTTTGCGCAACTGCCGGACAAAGGTGCGCAGGTACTCGAGCTCGTTCCCGTACTCCGGGCCCCACACCGACTTCAGCAGCCGCGCATGGGGAATCGGCTCGCCGGCGTGCATCATCAGGTAATGCAGCACCTCAAACTCCTTGGGCGTAAGATGAATGGGCCGTCCCGACTTGAGTACCCGATACTTGACCGGATCCAGCTCGAGCTTGCCGTATCGGATAGGCTCGTCGCGATTGTTGTCCTGGGCGCTTCTGCGACGCACGGCCGAGCGCAAACGCGCAGTCAGCTCGCGCAGCTGAAACGGCTTGGTGATGTAGTCGTCCGCGCCGGCATCGAGGGCCAGCACCTTGTCGTCTTCGCTGTCCATCACCGTCAGCATCAGGATGGGCAGGCGCGCGATGGCGTGTCGGATGCTGCGGCAGGTCTCCACGCCGCCCATGCCCGGCATATCCACGTCAAGCAGCACCGCATCGAACCAGCTCAGGCGAACCAGTGAGAGAGCCTCTTCACCGCGCGCCGCCTCCACCACGGTGAATCCCATGCCGGATAGCGTCACTCGCAGCGCGCGTCGCGTGGAGCTGTCGTCGTCCACCACCAGAATGGTTCCCTGCCCTGGATTGGCCTCACCTGCGCCCGGTTGTCCGCCATTCAACATTCCCGTGCTCAAATCTTCCTCCTCGCGCCGGTCGGAAGCGAGAGAAAGAATGTCGTCCCTTCCGTCTCGTCGCTGATGACCCACACATGTCCGTGGTGTGCTTCCGCGGCCTTCCTTACGACGGAAAGGCCAATCCCTGTGCCGGGAACAGAATCCTTCAAATCCGCAGCCCGGTAGAACCGCTCGAAGGCCCGTTCCCGGTCTTCAATGCGAATCGTCGATCCAAAGTTATGAACCGAGATCAGAACCTCAGTTCGGCTGCGGCGAACCGCGATCTCGATCAGTGTGTTCGGCTCCGAATACTTCAGTGCATTGTCCACATACTGTTCCAGGATCATCACCAGCAGCGCTCGATCCACGGGCACAGTCAGCGACGCGTCTTCCGTCGCCGCCTGGACCCTCGCTCTGCCCGCCTCGTCGTGCAGATTTGCCATCACTTCCAGGATCAGCCCCTGCACATTGACTTCATCCTTCTGCAGGCCAACCTGGCCCGGCTCAAGTTTGGCCGTCAGCAGCAGCCGCGTGCACAGCTTGTTCATGCGAGTCGCCTCGCCGTCGATCAGCAGGATCAGATCGCGCTGCGAAGCCGAAAGCCCACCCAGCTCAATCAAACCAGAACTCGCCGTCTGCACCGCCGTGAGTGGGGTCTTGAACTCATGCGCCAGCGCATCCATCACCGCGGCGCGCAACTGCTCACTCTTGCTTGCGTTTTCCGCTCTCTCTTCCTTTTCAAACGACTGATGCCGATCCATGGCGATGGCCGCCAGCGACGCCAGTGCATCCACAATCAGCGGGCTCAGCTTGCCGCGAATCACCAGCGCGCCCACCGGCCCCATTCCCGCCCCCAGGATCCGCCGCCAGGTTTCGGTTTGCGGATCATCACGCGACACCTCCTTGAGATAGCACTCCCGCGCAATATCCGCCTCATCCTCGCCCCATTC
>Ga0182030_10012032_pt1 | contig 17394 bp, 14 predicted proteins | sample 812S3MmetaG_FD_121299 | JGI IMG/M metagenome (GOLD analysis project Ga0182030, IMG submission 121299) | Permafrost microbial communities from Stordalen Mire, Sweden - 812S3M metaG (Illumina Assembly) | ecosystem: Environmental > Terrestrial > Soil > Wetlands > Permafrost | place: Sweden...
CAAAGAGAAGGCCAGCCGAACGGCGTGCCTGTCCAACTTGCGGCAAATCGGGATTGCCATCCAAAATTATTCCGCCGATTTTGAAGGATATATTCCTTATGGTCCCGCCGCTCCGGCGTTCACCAGTCCGTTCGACCTTTATCCATCCACCGGCGCGCCGACCAGCCTGATCTCGCTGGGGAACGGTGACCCCGTGGCGTTGGGGCTGCTCTTGAATCAGCACCTGGGCAACCAACCCAAAGTGCTCTTTTGTCCGGGCAGCGATCAAATGGTGAATGTGGCCACCCAACTCGCCGATGTCGGCATCCGGCAAGCCCAATGCAGCTATTACTACCGGCATAGTGGGAACACCCAGTTGTTTGGCAGTTCCGCCACCAATCTTCTCGATCATATCCGCCTCGACAATCTGGGCGACAACCGCAACGGCCTGCCCATCCGCGCGCTGGTCATGGACACGCAGTTCCTGTGTAATCAGGCCATGGCCACTTTTGGCATCACGCCCAGCACGCATCACCGGCAGCGGTTCACCGACATTCTCTTCGCGGACGGCCACGCGCGGTCGCGGCCCAATGCCAACGGACAGTTCACCGTTGACCTTGGCAATAATTTCAACCTGAACAATTCCTTTGATGCCATACTAAACACCTTCGAGCAGGCCGACACTGAACCATGAAAAGAACAAGAGTTAAGCGCCCTAGTCCAAGTAAGACCTCTTGCTCCAGACATATTTCCAGATCCGAGCGCGCCTCATAATTGGGCGTTCACCATGGTCCCTTAAGTCAGGCCGTTTTCATTTCGACCGGTAATTTGAATGGCGCGCAGGTGTGCTTGAGTAACCTGACGGTTCAACTTCTACAACCTTCCTTGGTTCACGCTGACAATGGAAACCAAGGGTTTTCCCGGTGGCGGCAAGGAACCCCCTAGTCGCGGCCAGCTCGTTGAAATCGTAACAGTAATCATGCAAGAAATCTCAAACCCGACAACTGGCCGCGCCGGCCTGGTTGCGTGTGTGTTCGCACGAATCACCGGCCTCACAAGGGTTCTTGCCGGACTTGTGTTTGCCGGCCTGCTTTTCAACCCCGGCGCGGCTTTCAGCGCGACTCCGCCAGGCAATTACAGTGTGGCTCTGGCATGGGTTGGCAGCCCCAGCCCAGTGGTCACTGGCTACCGCGTTTATTATGGCACGACCTGCGGAAAATATACGAACAGCGTCGCGGCCGGAAATGTGACGACCAGAACGGTCACAGGATTGGCGGGCGGCGTCACCTATTTCTTTGCGGTAACAGCTTACGATACGAACGGCCTGGAAAGTGCGTTCTCGAACGAGGCCACCTTCGTGCCGGGACAGTCCACGGTGAGCTTGCTCGCGGGGGCCAGCGGACAGGTTGTGCTGACGATATCCGGCGTGACCGGCCTCGCGTATGACGTCCAAGCGACCCAGGATTTCAAGACTTGGAGCGTCATCGGCACGGTGACTCCTGGGGTCAGCGGTCTGGTCAATTTTACCGACACGAACACGGCGGCGTTTTCGCAGCGCTTCTATCGCCTCCGAGAGAATCCCTGAATGAATCATGAAGAAAATTACAATTATGAAACTTAAAATACAGTTTGGCGAAGAACCTTGCTTTGTCGTTCCTTGCCAGCAAAGCATCCGCAGCTGGACCCAAAGGTTGCAGGGCACCCGGCATTGCTTGCGCTCGCTGGCCCTGGCTGAACAATGTATGCCGATTAAGCGCGAGGTGGATTAGCAGAATTTTCCGCAACCCTTCAGCCGGCGATCAGCTTTTCTTCCGGAATCAATCCGACCCGCAAAGCAAACCGCACCAGTCCCGGAACGTCATGCACATTCAGGCCGGCCATTAGTTTTATCCGATGGTATTCGACGGTCTTGGGGATGACTTTTAGAATCTCGCCGATTTGCTTGGTGTTCTGGCCTTCCGCGATAAGTTGGAGGATCTCGCGCTGCCGGCCGGTCAACTGTTCAAACCGGCTTTTCCGATCGGCGATTCCTTGGAATGGAAACTTTTGGTGAAGCTCTGCGGATATTTCCCGGCTCAAATATATTTTCCCATGCACCACATGGTGCAAGGCCGTTTCCAGTTCAGCCGTGGCCGCTTTCTTGAGCAGGTAGCCGACCACGCCGGCCTTCAGTGCGCGCAGAACATATTCCTCGTTGTTATGCATGGTCAGCATGATGATCCGCACGTCCGGGAAATCCCTGGCCATGCGCTCCGCCGCTTCCAGGCCGTTGAGACCGGGCATCGCGATGTCCATCAAGACCACGTCCGGCCGGTCTGTTTTGACCAGCTTCAAGACTTCGCGGCCATCGCCGGCCTCGCCGATCACTTGCACCTCCGGCATTTTTTCCAAGAGCGAGCGGATGCCCGCGCGCACCAGCGTGTGGTCGTCCGCCAGAATGACGCGAATGGGTTTCACGGATTTGCTCATGGCTTTTTGGCTGCCGGCGGCAGTCGCCATTTCAAGGGAAACCACGCGTGAACTTCGGTGCCTTTTTTCGGGGTGGACTTGAATTCCAATCCGCCGCCGGCCAGCGCCGCCCGCTCTTCCATGCTTAACAGACCCAGGCTGGCGCCGCGCACCGCCTGTTCCCGGATGTTGCCCACATCAAATCCAATTCCGTCGTCGCGCACGCGCAGGTGGAGTTGGCCGGCTTCTTTGCGCAGATCCACGCTCACGGATTTCGCCTGCGCGTGACGGACCACATTTGTCAAAGCTTCTTGCGCCACCCGGAAGCATTCCGTCTCAATCACCGGATTCAGGCGGTGCGCCAGCGGATCGGCGTGAAACTCGGCTTGCAGCCCGACGAGCGCCGCCTGCCGCCGGGTGAACCAGCGCAGGGCCGGTTCCAAGCCCAGATCGTCAAGGATCAATGGCCGCAAATTCAAGGAGATGTCATGCACCTGGGCCAGCACATGCTCGACCACCGCCAGGCTTTCTTGCAGACGCGGCACCAGCGTTTTCGCGCCGGGTGACTTCAGCAGCGCCTGCAGGTTCAATTGCATGACCGTGAGCGCCTGGCCGATTTCATCGTGAAGTTCGCGCGCAATGTGCCGGCGTTCCGTCTCCTGCGCTTCCACCAGCCGGCGGGAAAGCACCAGCAGTTTGCGGCTGTAGGCCTTGAGCTTTTCCTCCGCCTGCCGGCGCTGCGTGATGTCGCGGATGTTGCATTGGACCACCCGATTGCCGTTGACCTGATAGATGTTGCTGACAAACTCCACGTTGATGGATTTGCCGGTGCTGGTTTCCAGCGGCAGGTCTTCGTAGCGAACATAGGATTCCCGTTGCAAATCCCGGAATTCAGCTTTGGACGCCTCGACATCTTTGAACGGAACAATGTCCCAGAGTTTGTTTCCCAGCAACTGCTTGCGGGAATAGCCCAGCATATCCGTGAGGAACGGGTTGACATCATCAATCTGCCCGCTGTCCGCGTTAAGAATAAGAATGCCGTCCTGCGCCGTTTCAAACAGCCGGCGATAGCGCAGTTCGGAAACCTTCAACGCCAGTTCCGCCGAAGGAGGTTTCGCTGCGGAATGTTTCAAAATCATTTTACTGGTTTTCATATGTTTGATTTCGACGCGGAGCTTTTGTCCGCCACCGGGATTTTCACTACCGCTGGTCCGAAGGGCGATAACTTATAAGTCATAAGTCCTTTCGCGCCGGCCGGTCGTCGGTCAGCTTTGAATTCAGATATAAGAAGTCATAACTGCAAACCAACGGTGGACGGCGGACTTGCCCAGTTAAGCGGCGGGGCGATTTCCGCGCGCGCACTGACGGTCGCACAGAGAACTTGTTTCACGGTGCCCAACAGTTCATCAAAGGTATAAGGTTTCAGCAGAACCGCAGCCGGGTAGAGCCAGGGACATATGGTGAATTCCCACGCGGGCAAATTGCCGGTGGCCATGATGGCCGGCAGGGCCAGATGGGTGGCATGAACCTTCTTGAGTAAATCCATGCCGGTCACCTTCGGCATATCATGGTCAGTGATCAAAAGATCATACTCGTTCAGTTGCAGCGCGTCCCAGGCGACCGCCCCGTCTTCGGCTGCGTCCACATGGTAGCCAGAGTGAATCAACACCTGGCTGTTGATCCGGCGGATCAACGGATCGTCCTCCACGACGAGAATGCGCTGGCGGAGATTTGGTTTGCATTGAAGCCCGGCGGCGGCCGGTGATCCAACGGGTGACAGTTTATGTTTTTCCATAGAGTTATAGGCCAGCACATTAGCGGATTGGCAATTTGAGGGAATGACACCTGCCAGTTTCTGGCTTTGCAAAAGGCACCGGCGCGCCGCCCTTTTGCAATGATTCGGAGGACGCCTCCAAAATTCGGACCAACTCCGTGCCGCGCGCGCCGCAACTTACCGGCGTGGTGCCGTGGTTGATGCAGTCAAGAAAATGCTGGCATTCGGTCTTCAACGGTTCTTCTTGCTTAAGGTAGGGCGCATACACGTCGCCGTAGTGGTAGGCAAACTGGAATTCGCCGAACGTGTCGTAATGCGGCGGACGTTCCACATGCTGGTCATAGACGCGGATTTTTTCGAGCGGCGCGAGGTCGTCATAGACGATCATGCGTTTGCTGCCGACGATGGTCATTTCGCGGACTTTGTGCGGGTCAATCCAACTGCTTTGGATCATGGCGGCACGCTGGCGCGGGAACGTCAGGCACATGGTGGTGACATCTTCGATGCCGGGCGTGATGTGCGCGCTGCCGCAGCAATTCACGGTGTCAGGCATCTCCCCCATGATGGACAAGATGATGGACAAATCGTGCGGCGCAAGATCCCAGGCGACGTTGATGTCTTTCTGAAACAGGCCGAGATTCAACCGCCGCGCGCAAATGTAGCGGATTTCACCAATGTCTCCGGTGGCAATGATCTCCTTGATTTTTCGGACGGCCGGCGAATACAAAAACGTGTGGCCGGTCATCAGCACAAGTCCATTTTTTTTGGCGATGTCCACTAACTCTTCGCATTGCCCGACGGAAGCGGCCATGGGCTTCTCAATGAACGTGTGCTTGCCGGCGCACAGCGCGGCTTTGGCCAGCGGGAAATGGGTCTTAACATTGGTGGCAATGACGACGGCGTCCAGATTGATGCCGTTGAGCATATGTTTGCAATCCGTTGTGCTCTCGATTTCAGGGTAAAGCGACCCAAGATGTTTGAGGCGGCCCGGGTTGAGGTCGCACATGATTTTGAGATGGCAGTCCGGCAGCGCCCGGAAATTGCGGATCAGGTTCGGCCCCCAGTATCCGCACCCGGTCACGCCAACATTGATTTTCTTGGTCATAACAAAGCCAGGGAATCATTCTGGCCGCAAACCAATGGCGGCGGTTCGATTTTGCCAGCCTGGCACCTGACTATATTTTTCAACGTCACCGGTGACTGGTTGCAGAACATTTTTCACCAGGCCCAATAGCTTTTCAAAATTATAGGGTTTGAGCAGCATCTTCACTGGTTGCAGCCAGGTGTGCAGGGCAAATTCCCAGGTGGGCAGAAATCCGGTGGCCATGATGACCGGCAGCGTCATGTGCGCGTCGTGGATTTTCTTGAGCAGTTCAACGCCAGATAAATTCGGCATGAACTGATCGGTGATCAGCAGGTCGTATTTGAAAAGTTGCAGCGCGGACCAGGCGGTCGCCCCATCTTCGGCGACATCCACCTGATAGCCGGCGTCAATCAACACTTCAGCCGTTAGCTGGCGGAGGTCATTCTCGTCCTCCACCACGAGAATTCTTTGGGGAGAAGGCGACTGGGTCTGAAATGGTTCGCGTTCTGAATCATTAATATCTGAGTTATATTTCGCAGTCATTGACAGCACTATGTCGGAAACCTTCTGCGCACGCTATGGGGTGTTCCCCCCATCTGGCTTTCGGTTGGAGCATTTTCACATTGATTATTGCGAGCAATTTATTTTTCCTATTTTGAATCAATCGGTCTATCTCGAATTGCAGCCTGATTCGAACGTCAACGCTTTCTGCAAGTGAACTTACTTTTTGATGACGCGTGCGGAACGCATAAGCTGCCATCGGCTTTCCAGACTTGGTCGGGTTTCACCCCATTTACCATAACTTCATTGTCGCGTAGTGTGCCGGGCTTGCAGATAACCTGCGACGACCGAAAGCGACACCCATGATGAAACCACGGCAACCATTGGCCAGCCCGATTGCAGAGGCGGACGATCTTCCGACCTTGAGCGCCGCCAACTTTTCCCGGACGCCGCTGGGCCGCGCAATGTTGCATCTGGAATGTCTTTGTCATCACCCGGCTGCCGCCCGTTTTCATTTCACGGGCCTGACGCGAAACCTGCGTGAAGGCGCCGGATCGGCCAAATCGTCAGCCTTGAAGCTGCTGGGGGGAAACTTCCGGTGAAATGACGGCGTGGCCAGGCCGCCGCCGGCGCTGGCTCAAATATTTCCAGTAGGGTAACACCCCATAGATAAAAATTGCGCGGCAACCTATCTTCTTCGAGTTAGCTGGAATCAAAGCAAACCAAACACACAACGATAATCATAATTATGAAAAATAAAACATTGCTCCTCACCTTCCTTTCCGCCGCGACCCTGATCATCGGCTGCGACAAGGAAAAAACCACCGCCCAGCAGATTGAGTCGGTCAAAACAGAAACCAAGCAGGCCGCGCAGGATATGAAGGACTATACCTACGCGCAGAAGGATGAATTCGTCAAAGCCATGCAGAGCCAGTTGACCGCGCTGAACCAGGATTTGGACAAGCTCGCGGCCAAAATTGACAACTCCAGCGACGCCGTCAAGGCCGAGGCCAAACCCAAACTTCAGGCGCTGCGCGAACAGGCCGCGAAATTAAACCAACAACTGGCCGATGCCCAGAACGCCACCGAGTCCACTTGGGACAGCGTCAAAAGCAGTTTCCAGAAAGGCTATGACGCGACGAAGGACGGGTTCAACCAGGCCCGCCAGTGGGTGAGCGACAAAATCGCGCCTTGAACGCCTTTCTCAAAACATTCGCAACCAGAACACCAGTTAATCATCAACCAATAACATCAAAATAGTTATGAAAAAAACATCTATCAACACCGGCACAACTCTAAAAATCCTGGGCTTGGTCATCACCGTCAGCGCGCTGCCATTGCTGTTGAGCGTGACGGGCTGCACGACGGGCAGCCGTTACCATCCAAAGCACGGGTGAATACATTGATGACCACGGGCTTTCCTCTGCGGTCAAGTCAGCGCTGAAACATGACACGCTCTACAAATATGGTGACGTCAATGTGGACACATTCAAGGGCGTGGTTCAATTGAGCGGCTTTGTCAACACGACGGCCCAGAAGGATCGCGCGGGTGACCTGGCCACGAAAGTAGCCGGCGTGAAGGAAGTGCAAAACAACATCACGGTCAAAGAGTGAGTAACTGCCTCCGACAATACGGCCGCAGGCTATGTGCCGGACTGGTGAATTGGTTGAGCCACCCCAACGCCGACCAAGTGGCCATCAAATCGAGGCCACACCAGTCCGGAAATCGCCGTTATGATTTCTCGCTGACAAGCCGCAGGCGAGGATGTTCGTCTTCTTCAATGCCAGGATAACGGCCGATCTCTGGATTCACGAAAAAGTTGTCGTGCAGATCATCGTTGGCGGTGGAAACTTCGCCCATGACGCACTCTGCGGACGCGCTCCAGAACGCGTGATAAATTCCCGGCGTCAACGTCACCCGCTCGCCCGCAGCCAACTCGATAACTTCGCCGGAGCGGGCGGCAATTTCTTTTCCATTCCGCTTCAAATGAAAAAGTTTTCCCTTCGCCGTCTTTTGCGGATGACCGGCCCAAAGCTCCATGGCCAGTTTTCCCTGGCGGCAGATGATGTCCTCTTTTTTCTTGGCGTGGGTGTGCAAGGGCGTGACTTGGTTTTTGCGGCAATACATTAGCTTCTCGCAATACTCCGCCTCCTCCGCGAGGTTGATGAGCACCAGGCCGGTTTTGGCGAACTCGCCCAGGTCGAAATCCGTGATGTCCCAGCGCGGCTCCGGCGGGAGCTGCCAGCGGTTTTTCTCGAAGCACAATTTCGCCTGGCGGTAGGCCCGATTGATTTCGGAACGCTTCATAAATCATCCCAGCCGGGCGCGGTCATAGGCGAGACGCTGCGCGGAATTCATCTTCTCAAAATCCGGCGAGCCGTCGGCGCGCTTGGGCCAGTCGGATGAAATTGTTTTGGCTAAAGGATTGTTGCGGATTTCCACCGTGGCGCGGCGCGCGGCGCTACCGTCGTAGCTCATCGCCTGATCGGTGCATTTCAAATCGTCGGCCAGCGAACGATGTGGCTTGATGCCCTTGGCCTGCAACACGCCGTGATAAGCGTGAACGGCTTCCGCCGGCGAAATTTTTCCGGAAGTGATGTGCCGCAGCATTTCGATGAAGGCAAGCTGGTGCTCCGCGTTGTTTATTTTGCGTCCGTAAAGCGCCACGCGCGCGCCGTATTTTTGCGCGTCGTGGATCAGCTTGAACGCGTCGTAAGTCGTGCCCGCGCTGCCGCCCAAAATTCCTACAATTAAATTCGGATCATACTGCGCAATCTCTTCCATCGCCTTCGGCCCGTGATAAACAATTTTCAGAAAATCGGGCCGGCCTGAATCCGGCACGCCGGCGAGGGTGCGGATGATGTAGTCGTTGATGAATTCGCCGAGCTTCTCCGGCGCAATGCCGCTGCTGACGTTCGGATCGAAGATTTCGAGGAAGTGCCGGAACTTTTTTCGCTCCGCTTCTTCGCGGAAATCCTTATACCACCGCAATGCCTCGCGGTCCTGCCGGAGATCGTTGACGAAGGTCAGCGAATACAAGCCGAGATTCGCGCCGGCGAAATTATCGCTCGTGCGGTCACACTCGATTTCGCCGCACTGGATATGGTCAATGCTCGCGGAACGAAACGGCTGCGACGGTTCGCGCGTGTAACAGCCATGGCGCATGGCCCAGACATCCGTGGTGTCGTTGGCGCGGGCGGCGGGCGTGACGGCGGAATTTTTGAACAAGCCTTCCTTGATGGTAAGCTGCTCGTTGACATAGGCGGACATGAGCACAATGTCCACCAAGCCCTGCTGCACCACCTCGCGGATGATGTCGAGAAATTCGGGCAGATTGCGGTAGCCGTATTCTTCGCGTGTCCAAATTCGGGAGAAAATTGCGCCGGCCGCGCGCCCGGCCGCGCAAGGTAGCTGCGCGGGCCGGGCGCGCGCACGCCGAACGCCATGTCGGCGTCCTTCGCGTCGGCGAGGATGAATTCCTTCGTGCGCGGATTCGCGTGAATCGCCGCGAGTTTTTGATCGAGGGAGCGGATCATTTGATTTGCAAGTCAGCGTGAAAACCCATTTTGCGGCCCAGCGCAAGACAATTTTGCCACGGCTCGACGGCGGCGGAACAAGTCGCGTCGCGCAATGAAGCGGCGGCGGCGCAAACACCCAGTTCCAGACAGCGCTGGAAATCCCAGCCTTCGTGCAAGCCGAGCAAAAAACCGGCGCTGAACGCGTCGCCCGCGCCGGCAGTTCCGACAATCAGATTTGCCGGCACGCGAACGGACGGCTGCAAAATCGCCGGCCGATTTTTGACAACGCACAACGCGCCTTCCGGCAAATGCACAATGACCGCGCCGTGGACGCCGCGTTGCAAAACCTCCCGCGCCTGCGATTCAAGTTGAACCGGATTTTTTGTCGCGCTGCCACCGACGAGCCGCGTGAGTTCGTATTCGTTGAGAAACAGAAAGTCCAGATGCGGCAGGCACGGATTCACGATGGCTGAAAAGTCGCCCGCTTCATTGCTCACCAAATCCGCCACCGTCGTCAATCCGGTCGCGCGGGCTTGCTCAAACAGCCGTGACGCTTTGGTGCGTCCGGTTTCATCCACGGTGTCCAGCGTTCGCAAAAGACAAAGATAGCCGAGATAAAAAATCTTCGCCGATGATTTGGTCAAATTAAAATGCGGCAGGTCAAGCAGCGCGTTCGCACCGGGCTGGTGAAAAAACGTGCGCCGGCCCGTGCTCGCCACCGTCATCACGTCGGTGTAGGAGGTCGGCGCGGCGGTGGTTTGCTGAATGGCCGTGGCCTCGATGCCGTGCGCGGCGCAGTCGCGCAAAATGGATTCACCATCGGCATCGCAACCGATCAACCCGACGCCGGCCAGCGGGAAGCCGCCGGCGAGCTTGGCGAGATTTTTCGTGGCGTTGTAAGGCCCGCCGCCATTGCCATCGGATTGGGTGGCGATGTTTGCCAGTGCGTCTTGCGCCGGCCATACATCAATCATTTTGACGTGATCAACAATCCAGTTTCCCCCGGCGAGCAGGCCGCGGCGTTTGCTGGGATGAATTGATTTTGCTGGCACAATAGTAATTGGAACTTTGCCGTTTCGCGTCCGGCAGTTCAACTTTAGAATTCTTGACGGAATGGGAATTTATAGGAAGATGCTGCGCACCAACCCGCTCAAATATTAGTTGTCCGATGGAAAAACTATGAACACCCGGCCAACGTCGTCGCCATCGCCCGATGGTCAACGCTCGCAGAAATCTGTTCCCATCTGGAATCGCCGGGAGTTCCTGAAAACCTCCGCCGCCACCACGCTGGCCCTGGTGTTGTCCCGCCTGCCGGCCATGGCCGGGCCGTTCACGCGCGAAGATTTTGAACAGCTCGTTCCCGCTGACAAAAAACTGTCGCCGGCCTGGGTAAAATCCTTGTTCGCGCGCGGCACGCCGGAAATTCTGCGCGGCGGCGAACTCAAGTTTGTCGGCCTGCCCGTCGGCGGCATTGGCGCGGGCCAGCTTTATCTTGGTGGCGATGGCCGGCTCTGGCATTGGGATATTTTCAACCAGCATATCAGCACCGGGGCGGAGCATTACGCCAAACCGCCGGCTCCGGCTTCGCCGCTGGCGCAAAAATTCTCGCTGAAAATTGGCGACCAAACCCGCACGCTGGATCGCGACGGTTTCTCCGACGTTTCCTTTCGCGGCGAATATCCGATTGGCATTGTGGAATACGCCGACCCGAATGTGCCTTTGGCCGTAAAGCTTGAAGTGTTTTCACCGTTCATTCCGCTGAACACGGATGATTCCAGTCTGCCCGCGACGATTCTCCAATTTACTTTGCGCAACCCTTCCGCCGCGCCGGTGGAAACGACGCTGGCCGGTGAAATGGAAAATGGCGTCTGCTTGAACAACCGTTGGCAGGACGGACTCTTGCGCAATCGCGTTATTCGCGAAACCGGCCTGACCACGCTGCTTTGTTCCGCTGAAAAATCCGCGACCCCGACGGGCCATCGCCCGGAAATTATTTTTGAAGACTGGAGTAAGGATAATTACGACGGCTGGAAAACGGAAGGCACGGCGTTCGGCAACGGGCCGGTGAAAAAATCTGAAATCCCATCCTATCAAGGCGACGTGGGCGGCGACACGGCACGCGTGGTCAATTCCCACGCCACCGCGCCCGGCGATTCGATTGCTGCTAAAGACAGCGCCACCGGCAAACTTGTCAGCCGCGACTTCACCATCGAACGAAACTTCATTTCGTTCTGGATCGGCGGCGGCAAAGGCCGCGTGAAATCACGCTTCGGCCTGACTTTATTTGTGGATGGCAAGCCGGTGCAGACGGCGGCGGGGCAGGACAAAAACGAGATGACGCTGGAACATTTCGATGTCCGCGCCTTCGCCGGCAAAACCGCGCGGCTGGAAATTCTTGACGATGCCACCGGTGCGTGGGGCAACGTCGGCGTTGGCAAAATTGTTTTCACCGACCAAATCGCCAACGCCCGGCCGCTGGAAGAGCTGCCGGATTTTGGCACGCTCGCTTTGGCGTTGCTCGGCGAAGCTGCGGATCAGGCCAGCGCTGACGCGACGGCACCGTTCACCGAAAAATTATCCGGCACGCTGGGCCGCAAACTCAAGCTCGCGCCCGGCGCATCGGCCACGGTGACGTTTGTGCTCGCGTGGCATTTTCCCAATCTCTCGCTCGGCGGCGCTTTGCAAAACGCGGGCCGTTATTACGCCACCAAGTTTTCTTCCGCGCACGCCGTCGTGCAATTTGTCGCCGCCCAATTCGACCGGCTGGCACGCGAGACGCGGCTCTGGCGCGACACCTGGTATGACTCGACGCTGCCGTTTTGGTTTTTGGATCGCACGGTGCTCAATGCTTCGATTCTCGCCACCTCGACGTGTTTCCGATTGGCCAACGGACGTTTTTACGGCTGGGAAGGCGTCGGCTGCTGCGCCGGAACGTGCGGTCACGTTTATCATTACGCTCACGCGGCGGCGCGGCTGTTCCCGGAACTGGAGCGCACCACGCGCGAGAAAATTGATTTCGGTCTGGCACAAATGCCCGATGGCGCGGTTCACTTTCGCGGCGAGTTTAATAATATTCCCGCCGTGGACGGACAGGCGGGAGTGATTTTGCGTGCGCTGCGCGAACACCAGATGTCGGCGGACGCGGAATTTCTGAAACGCAACTGGCCGAAAATCAAATTGGCCACGCAATGGCTCATCGCCAAGGACGCCAATAACGACGGCCTCATCGAGAGCAACCAGCACAACACGCTCGACACCGACTGGTTCGGGCCGGTGGCGTGGTTGAGCGGATTGTATCTCGCCGCGCTGACGGCGGCGGCGGCGATGGCGGATGAAATTGGCGACGCGGATTTCGCGCGCCAGTGTCGCGGCATTTTGGAAACGGGCCGGAAAAATCTCGTCGCGCAACTTTTTGACGGCGACTATTTCATCAACAAGGTTGACCCGAAACATCTCGACGCAATCAATTCCGGCACCGGTTGCGAAATTGACCAGGTGTTCGGACAGAGCTGGGCGTTTCAAGTCGGACTGCCACGCGTGCTGCCGAAAAATGAAACGGTGACGGCGTTGAAATCACTTTGGCGTTACAATTTTTCTCCGGACGTCGGGCCGTATCGCGAAGTCAATAAACCGGGCCGCTGGTATGCGCTGGCGGGCGAGGCGGGTTTGCTGATGTGCTCATTTCCGCGCCGCGACTGGGGTTACGCGCAGGCCAAAGGCAAAGGCCCGGAATGGGCGGCGGGCTATTTCAACGAGTGCATGAACGGCTTTGAGTATCAGGTCGCCGGTCATATGCTGTGGGAAGACCTGACGCTTGAAGGTCTCGCCGTGACGCGCGCGGTGCATGACCGCTACCACGCCGCGCGCCGCAATCCTTGGAATGAAATCGAATGCGGCGACCATTACGCGCGCAGCATGGCGAGCTACGGGGTTTATCTGGCCGCGTGCGGGTTTGAACATCACGGGCCGAAGGCACACCTGGGTTTTGCGCCTCGGCTTTCGCCGGAGAATTTCAAGTGCGCGTTCACCAGTGCGGAAGGATGGGGAAGCTTCAGCCAGAAAGCGGAAAGCGGAAATTGGAAAGCGGAAATTGCCGTGCGGTGGGGAAAGTTGCGGCTTAAAACTTTGTCACTCGCACTGGCCGATGGCCAGAGCGCCCGGACTGTGAAAGCGCTGGCGGGGAAAACCAAAATTCACTGCGAGTTGCAAGTCACGGGCCCGCGAGCGCTGATTACTTTTGCCGATGAAATTCACCTTGCCCCGGGAAAAGATTTGCAAGTTACTTTGGCCTGAAATCAAGCGCGTCAAACATGAAACGAAACAAATCTCTGAACCTGATGCGGCCGGGAAGTTCATTGGCAGCAACCTCGGTTTTCCGTCGCCGCGCCGCGCCCATCCGTGAGGCGGCGATTTTATTTTGTCTCCTCAATTTCCTGCTGCTGCTCCCGGTTTCCAGCCACGCTTTGACCAATAGTCTCGCGCTCACCCCGCCGATGGGCTGGAATAGTTGGAATCATTATGCCTGCAATATCAGCGACCCGATTGTCCGCAGCATCGCCGACACCATGGCCACGAATGGCATGAAGGCCGCCAGCTACCAATTCATCAACCTTGATGATTGCTGGCAAATTTCTCGTGATACGAACGGCGTGATCGTGCCTGATCCGACGCGTTTTCCCAATGGCATCAAGGCGCTCGCGGATTATGTGCATTCCAAGGGGCTTAAACTGGGCGTGTATTCCGACCATGGTTTGGAAACCTGTCAGGGCCGGCCGGCCGGCTTCGGCTATGAATACCTCGACGCCAATACTTATGCGGCTTGGGGCGTAGATTACCTCAAATATGATAATTGCAATTTACCCGCCGGTGACGTTGCCCAAAACGACTATGCCCGCATGACCGACGCGCTGATGAAAAGCGGACGGCCCATCACCTTCAGCATCTGCTACTGGTCATTCGTCTCGTGGGAGCCAGGTTCCGGCAACCTCTGGCGCACGACCGGTGACATCAGCGACTCGTTTAGTAGTATGATCAGCAAACTTAGCGCCAACAGTTTGCCAGCTTACTTGGCCGGGCCGGGCCGCTGGAACGACCCTGATATGCTCGAAGTCGGCAATGGTGGCATGACTTTTACCGAAGACCAGTCGCACTTCAGCCTATGGTGCCTGATGAGCGCACCCTTGATTGCCGGCAATGATTTAACCGCCATGTCCGCGCAAACATCATCCATCCTGACCAATGCCGAACTGATCGCGGTGGATCAGGATCCAGCCGGGGAACAAGGTGTCTGCCTGCCCAACACTTCCACTAACCAAATCTGGGTCAAACCCCTGGGCACCGACTTTACCACCAAGGCGGTGGGCTTGTTTAATACGAACAGCGTTGCGACGGCCATTACGGTGAATTGGACCAACCTCGGCCTGCGCGCCGGGAGTGCCACTGTTCGGGACTTATGGGCGGGTGCTAATCTTGGCACCTTCACCAACAGTTTTACAACCAATGTGCCGTCGCATGGCATCGTGGTCTTGAAGGTAGTCGGCACCGCACCGCTCCTGCCCGGACTGGGCACCAATTATCTTACCGACCTCCAACCCGCCTACTGTTATGTCGGCTGGGGCACGATGGCCAACAACCGGAGCATTGGCGGCAATGCGATTACACTCAATGGCACGACTTACCCCAAAGGTCTCGGCGTGCATGCGTTTTCGGGAGTCGAATATAGTCTGGGCGGCCTCGCCTCGCGATTCCAGTCCGACATTGGAGTGGATGACGAAGCGGGCACTAACGGCTCGGTTGTCTTCCATGTGCTGGCGGATGGAACCGAGATTTTCACCAGCGGAATCCTGACCGGCGGCGCAGCGCATCAATCCATCAATCTGGCGGTGACCGGCGTGAACCGGCTCACGCTGGGCGTGAGCGATGCGGACGATGGCAACGGTTCCGACCACGCGGATTGGGCAGGTGCCTTGGTGGTGGTTTCAAACACGGTGCCAGCGCCACCACCGATACCAATCGGTTTGTCTGCCAATGCGGGAATGCCGATTGCACCATCTTGGATCGCAACCCGGAGCGCAACCAGCTATAATATCAAGCGCACTTTAGCCTTGACCGGACCTTATACCAATATTGCCAGCTCAATGCTGCCGACTTACGCGGACAGCAATGTGGTCTCGGGCACGACTTATTATTATCAAGTATCAGCCGTAAATGTTTATGGTGAAAGTTCCAACTCGGTTGCCGCCTCGGCGTATGCCTGCGCACCGCCGGCAGCTCCTTTGGGGGTAACAGCCATTACCCATGGGCTGCAAGTAATTATTAGTTGGAATCCCGTTCCCGGCGCGACCAGCTACAATCTGGCACGCGCACTTAATACGACACCTTATGCCATAATCGCCACCGGACTGACCACGACCAATTACACCGACTTCAAGGTGTTCAGCGGCACCAATTACAGCTATGTGGTCTGGGCCAATAACGCCTGCACGCAGAGCGGCCAGTCAGCCTATGCCAATGCCACGCCCATTCTGCCGGCTGGCTATATCACCATTCAACCCGCCGGCACCAACCTGGTGCTGGCCTGGCCACAGGGAATACTCTTGCAGGAAACTAATCTAACCGGGCCGTGGGTGACTAATCCGGGGGCATCGCCGAACACGGTGCTCACAACCAACGCCCAGATGTTTTTCCGATTACAACTCCAAGCTAATCCCATTTCCATCAATTTTTCCGGTTCCGGCACCGCGATGGCCAGTTCGGAAAGCGCCGGGGTGATCGCCGAAACCAATTGGAACAACGCGCCAGCGGCCAGCGGCAGCGGCTTGTCCTTGTATGATGCCACCGGCAAAACCAGCGGAGCCGCCGTCGCCTGGTCAGCCAATGGGGTTTATAACACGGCGGTTTCGGACACCGCCGGCAACAACCGGATGATGCGGAATTATCTCGACACCGGTAACACCACCACGACCACCGTCACGGTGAGCGGGCTGCTCGCCAATGCCAACGGCTGGAACGTCTATGTCTATTTTGACGGGAGCAACACGGAAACGCGCGAAGGTAATTACACCATCAGCGGCTCTGGCATCACGACTACCAGCATCATCGGCTTTGATACGGCCAATGTGGATTTCAGCGGCACGTTCATCCCGGCCAGTAACTCGGCTGGCAACTATCTGCTGTTCTCCATCCCGAAGGTTGCCGGCTTCACGATAAGTGCCACGCCAATTAACGACAGCGATACTTATCCCCGCGCACCCATCAACGGCATACAGATCATTCCTAAATGACTCTGGGCGGAGTGGCAGGTGGAACAATCCGGCACCCCCGTTGCAGTGGAGCGGAAAAATTGAGACTTCGGCAAAAGTCGGAACGCCGGCCTCCGGCACGGCTCGAAACTATATTATTTCCAACGCGCCGTGCCGGAGGCCGGCGCTCCAAACGTAACCACGGGGCCTTTTGCCGTGGTGTCGAATTATCTCTTTTCACGAACTCAAATCATCGGCATATTTAGGCAACACCCTATTGTCCTGAACAAAATTATGAACCTGCGTTTGTTAATGCTCATTGCCATCTGCGCCGGCACGGTCGGGACCGTGCGGGCTGAAGTAACCGTCGAGGCTTGGCGGAACGGCAAACCGCCCGTGCCGATGCCCACGCGAACGCTGACCACGCTTCCCGATTTCAAGCCGCCCACGGTCGCGCCGAAGCTTGACCAGTTCGGCGGCTGGGTGAATGGCCCGCAAAGCCGTGCCGGCACCGGTTTCTTCCGCGCGGAAAAAATCGGCGACCGCTGGTGGCTCGTCACGCCGGAAGGTCATGCGTTCATCCACATCGGCGTCGCCACGGTCAGCCCGGACAGCGGCCCGACTTTCAAGGCCGCGTTCGCGAAGCGCTTCCAAGACCGCGACGACTGGGCGCGCCAGACAGCGACGCTGCTGCACACGAACGGTTTCAACGGCACCGGCAACTGGTCGGCTGACGAAGCGCTCGCCGTCGCGCCGCAACGGCTGGTTTATACGCGTGGCGTGAATTTCATGTCGGCCTTCGCCAAGAAGCTGGGCCTCACGCACGTTGTGCCCGGCCACACCGGCTA
>Ga0182030_10012033_pt1 | contig 17394 bp, 15 predicted proteins | sample 812S3MmetaG_FD_121299 | JGI IMG/M metagenome (GOLD analysis project Ga0182030, IMG submission 121299) | Permafrost microbial communities from Stordalen Mire, Sweden - 812S3M metaG (Illumina Assembly) | ecosystem: Environmental > Terrestrial > Soil > Wetlands > Permafrost | place: Sweden...
AACGGCGACGTCGGCGAGATCGTGCGCGACTTCACCGAGATATCGCGCGCCTCGGGCGACGAGGCGGATGCGGACGAATCGAACGAGCAGGCATACGCCGAGCTGGTGGAGTTCATCCGGGTGGCCGCACAAGTGGTCTTCGAAGAACTGTTGCCGCTGCGCCAGCAGGTTTATCCGACCGCCCCTCCGCAACGGCTGCACTAGCCGAAACCATCCATGAACAACGAATGGCATCTGCCGGAGCCCGAAGGAGACTAGGCTCCTCAGCATGGATCAAAAGGAGTTCGCGCGCCGCCGGCGCCAGTTCATGCGCATGATCGGCAAGGATGCGATTGCCATTCTGCCGGCGGCTCCCGTGCGTCACCGGAACGGCGACATCGAATACGCTTACCGCCAGGACAGCCAGTTCTATTACCTGAGCGGCTTTCCCGAGCCTGATGCCGTCGCGGTGCTCATCCCGGGCCGACCGCAGGCGGAGTATCTGCTGTTCGTCCGCGAGCACGACGCGCTGCGCGAGTCCTGGGACGGCGCTTGGGCGGGTACCGACGGGGCGGTGGATCGCTACGGCGCCGACGATGCGTTTCCCATCGCGGACATCGACGAGATCCTCCCCGGGCTGATGGAACAACGGTCGCGGATCTTCTACTCCATGGGAACTCACCTCGACTTCGATCCGCGCATGCTCGGGTGGGCGCACGGCTTGCGCGTGCACGCCAGGCAGAACTCCGGGACGCTGCAGGAGTTCGTAGCGCTCAGGCACGTGCTCGACGACATGCGACTCTACAAAAGTCGCGCCGAGCAAGCGCGGCTGCGCCGAGCGGCGCAGATCGCCATCGGCGCCCACCGCCGCGCAATGCGGTTTGCGCGCCCGGGCTGCATGGAGTACGAGGTCATGGCGGAGGTGCTGCACGAATTCCGATCTCACAACGCGGATATTTCCTATCACCCCATCATCGCGGGCGGCGCGAACGCCTGCGTGATGCACTACCGCGACAACGACTGTCGCTTATGCGAGGGGGATCTGCTGCTGCTCGACGCCGGCTGCGAGCACGATTACTACGCCTCCGACATCACGCGCACCTTCCCGGTGAGCGGCCGATTCGCGCCCGCTCAGCGCGCGATCTACGAGGTGGTTCTCGAGGCTCAATTGGCGGCGATCGACAAGGTACGGCCCGGCAATCATTGGAATCAGCCGCACGAGGCGGCCGTGCGCGCGATCACTCACGGGCTCGTGAAACTCGGCATCCTCAAAGGGGCGGTTCCAAGGCTCATCAAGGAGCAGGCGTACCTGCCGTTCTTCAATCACCGCACTGGCCATTGGCTGGGTCTCGACGTGCACGACGTGGGCGACTACAAGGTGGGAGGGGAATGGCGAGTGCTCGAGTCCGGCATGGCGCTCACCGTCGAACCGGGCATCTACATCCGCCCCTCATCGCGCGTGCCCAAGGAGTTCTGGAATATCGGCGTACGGATCGAGGACGATCTTCTCGTGACCCAAGGCGATCCGGAGGTGTTGACGGCAGCGCTCGAGAAGGAGCCGGAGGCGGTCGAACGCATGGTACTCGCCGCATGACGACATCCGACGGCGCGACGACACCCGACGGCGCGGAGACGCGGTTCGACGTCGCGATCGTCGGCGGCGGTATGGTGGGCGCGAGTCTTGCGGTCGCGCTCGAGGGGGCCGGCGTGCGCTCGGCGCTCATCGAGGCGGTGCCATACGGGGCCGCATCGCATCCGAGCGCATCGCATCCGAGCTTCGACGAGCGTACGACGGCGCTATCGAACGGCAGCCGCCGCATCCTCGAGACGCTCGGCGTCTGGTCCGAGGTCGCGGGTGACGCCACCCCCATTGCCAGGGTTCACGTGTCGGATCGTGGCCACTTCGGCTTCGCGCGCATCGATGCGCGGGAGCAAGGCCTCGCCGCGCTCGGGTACGTGGTTCCTAATCGCGCGCTCGGGGCGGCGCTCTGGTCTCGGCTCGAAGGTCGCGCCGATCTCACCGTGTTCAGTCCAGCCAAGGTCGCCGCGATTGAAGTCGGCGAGCCGTTGATTGAACTTAATGTGGTCGAGACCGGCAGCGCGAACACTCGCGTGAGCGCACGGCTCGTGGTCGCGGCGGACGGCGCCGAGTCGGCGGTGCGCGGCGCGTTCGGGGTGTCGGCCGAGGTACGCGACTACGGGCAGACGGCCGTCATAACGACCGTATTGCCGCGCAAGTTCCACCAGCACGTGGCATACGAGCGCTTCACCGCTGACGGTCCGCTGGCTTTGCTGCCCCTTGCCGACGGTCGCTGCACGCTGGTGCTCACCTTGACCCATACGCTGGCCGAAGCGGCAATAGCTTGGTCGGATGAGGAGTTCCTCGAAGAGTTGCAGCGGCGCTTCGGATTCAGATTGGGGCGCTTCCTCAAGGTGGGACGCCGCGCCGCGTACCCCTTATCGTTGACCCGCGCCGAGCGCACGAGCGCCGGCCGATGCATCATCGTCGGCAACGCCGCACAAGGGCTGCACCCGGTCGCCGGCATGGGCTTCAACCTCGGATTGCGTGATGTCGCGAGCCTGGCCGAGCTCATTGCCGACCAGCGCGAGGATCTCGACCGATTAGCGGCCGAGTACGATGTCTGGCGTGCCGGCGATCGCCGCGAGATCATCGGCTTCACCGACATCCTGGTGCGCCTCTTCTCCAATCCGCTGCGCGCGGTGCAAGGCGCGCGCAATCTCGGACTGCTGGCGTTCGACTTGCTGCCGCCCGCCAAGGCAGCGCTGTCCTCGCTCTCCGTCGGGGCGGCGGGGAGAATTCCGAAGCTCGCGCGCGGCGTGCCGCTCAAAGCGCGTCGATGAGCCGCGACTTCGACGTTCTGATCGTGGGCGCCGGCGCGGTCGGGTCGGTCATGGCGGCGCTGCTCTTGGCGCGTAAGCAGGCGAGCCCCGGGCGAGTGGCGATCATCGCCGAGCGCGCAGGCCTTGCTGCGGGCGCGGCGGCGGCCCACGCGCAAGCGGGCGTCGGCGCCGAAGACTGGGACCTGCGGGTGTTTGCGCTGAGCCGTGCATCGCAGCGTCTGCTGCAATCGTGCGGAGCGTGGCAGCTCCTGCCGCCGGAGCGGGTATTTGCGTACGAGCGCATGGTCGTATGGGATGCGGGCGGTGCGGCGCACGGCGCCGGCTCGCTCACGTTCGATTGCGCCGAGATCGGCGAACCGAATCTCGGCTTCATCGTCGATGGGCGTGCGCTCAACGAGGCATGCCGACGGGCCGCCGCCCTCGCGGGCGCGGTCGGCATCGAGGCGAGCGTTCGATCCGTGGCGTTGGGCAGTACGTTCGCGCGAATCGGCCTCGCCGACGGGCGCGAGCTCGACGGCAAGCTGCTGATCGCCGCGGACGGCGCGGCGTCGAAGACCCGCGAGTTGCTCGGCATCGAGACCGCCGGGCACGCTTACCACCAGGATGCACTGGTCGCCCATGTGCGCACGGCAGAGCCGCACGGCGCGAGCGCCTGGCAGCGGTTCCTCCCCGCAGGACCGCTTGCATTCCTGCCGCTGCCCGATGGCCGCTCCTCGATCGTGTGGAGCGTCGGGCGCGCCGAGGCGCAGCGCTTACGCGCCCTCGACGCTACGGGATTCGCCGCGGCGCTCCGCAGCGCGAGCGCTGCGGTACTCGGCGATGTCGAGCTCACCACGAGGGTGGCGAGTTATCCGCTCCATTTGCAATATGCGCTCGACTACGCGCGGCCGCGCGCGGTGCTCTTGGGCGACGCCGCGCACACCATCCACCCGTTGGCCGGGCAGGGACTCAACCTGGGCTTCCTCGACTGCGCCTCGCTTGCCGAGGAGCTCGGCGAAGCGCGCGACCCCGATCTCCTCGGCGATTACCGGCTCCTGCGCCGCTACGAGCGACGCCGAAAGAGCGAGAATCTACTGGCCGCCACCGCGTTGGACGGACTGGAGCGGCTATTCGCAGCCCCGGACCCCATCGCCGGGCCGCTGCGCAGATACGGTCTCGAAGCGGTCGGCAAGCTGCCGTTCATCAAGCGTCGCTTGGCGGAGCGCGCGCTCGGACTCGCCGGCGACGTGCCCGCCTTTCTTACAGGCGATCGAGCTTGGCCGCGCAGATGAAGTCGTTCTCGGACAACCCGCCGATCGAGTGCGTCGAGTAGGCGACGTTGCAGTAGTTGTAGCCGACTTTCAGATCGGGATGGTGATCCTCGACGTTCGCGACGTGCGCGAGCGCGTTCACGAAGCTCATGGTGCGGTAGAAATCTCTGAACTTGAGCGCGCGCTCGAGGCTCTTCGCGCCGGGGCCGAGTTTCCAATCGGGGTGAAGTTCGGCGCGTAGCGCGGACGCCTCTGCCTCGGTCAACGGCGCAACACCGCCCTCGCAGGGTTTACACTTCTTGGACGCGAGGCCGCCGGAGACGGGCCCGCTCACGCGTGCCTCGCATAGGTGCGTTCGATGTAGCGCTCGACCAGCTCCTGGAATTCCTCCGCGATACGCTGGCCCTTGAGCGTCACAGTCTTCTCGCCGTCCTCATAGACGGGCGCCACGGGATGCTCGCCGGTGCCCGGCAGGCTGATGCCGATGTTCGCGTGCTTGCTCTCACCCGGCCCGTTGACGACGCAGCCCATCACCGCGACCGTCATGTCCTCGACGCCCGCGTGCTGCTTGCGCCACTCGGGCATGCGGTGGCGGATATGGCCCTGGATCTTTTGCGCGAGCTCTTGAAAGTAGGTGCTGGTGGTGCGCCCGCAGCCCGGACAGGCGATGACCATCGGCGTGAAGGAGCGCAGGCCCATGGTCTGCAGGATCTCCTGGGCGACGATGACCTCTTGCGTGCGATCGCCGCCGGGTTCGGGCGTCAACGACACGCGGATGGTATCGCCGATCCCCTCCTGCAGGAGCACGCCGATCGCGGCGGTGGACGCGACGATGCCCTTGCTGCCCATGCCCGCCTCGGTGAGCCCGAGATGCAGCGGATAGCTGCAGCGAGCGGCCAGATTGCGGTACACCGAGATGAGATCCTGAACGCCGCTCACCTTGGCGCTGATCACGATCATGTTCGCGGGCATCCCCAGGCTCTCGGCGCGCTTGGCGCTGTCCAGTGCCGACACGACGATCGCCTCGCGCATCACGTCGAGCGCCGGCAATGGCGCGGCCAGCTTGGAATTCTCATCCATCATGCGGGTGAGCAGATCCTGATCGAGACTGCCCCAATTGACGCCGATCCGCACCGGTTTGCGGAAGGTGCAGGCGGTCTCGATCATTTCGGCGAATTGCGGGTCGCGCTTGGATCCGCGGCCGACGTTGCCCGGATTGATCCTGAGCTTCGCGAGCGCCTCCGCACAGCCGGGGTGAGCTTTGAGGAGCTTGTGCCCGTTGAAGTGAAAGTCGCCGACCAGCGGGGTGGCGAGCCCCAATGCATCCAAGCGCTCGCGGATGCGGGGCACGGCTGCGGCAGCCTCGTCGTTATTGACCGTGACCCGGACCAGTTCCGACCCCGCCCGCGCCAACGCCTTGATCTGAGCGACCGTGCCCTCGATGTCAGCCGTGTCGGTGTTGGTCATGGACTGCACGACGATCGGAGCGCCGCCGCCGACGGTGACCGAGCCGACCATGACCCCAAGAGATTTTCTGCGTGCATTCATGGCGTCTATTCTACCCGGCATAATGCCGCCATGGCGACGCGCATGGTCTACTCCACCGGCTTTGGCACGCTGTGCCCGAATTGCCGTCGTGCGGTGCGGGAATGCGTGTGTCCCAAGGGCGCACCGGGGGCGGCGCCGCGCCCCGGGGGCGCGGTGCGCGTAGGGCGTGAGACCAAAGGCCGGGCGGGCAAGGGGGTCACCGTTATCAGCGGGTTGCCGCTGTCCCCAGCAGAGATCGAGGTGCTCGCCGGCGAGCTCAAGAAGCGCTGCGGTTCCGGAGGCACCGTGCGCGCCGGCGTGATCGAGATTCAAGGCGATCATCGCGACGCGATCGTCGCGGCGCTCGGCAAGCTCGGCTGGCCGGCCAAAAAGTCGGGCGGTTGACGTCGTACGCCCCGTGGCCGCCCGGCCGGGGCGGTATCGTGTATCATGCCCGCATCGCGATAAGAGCTGTGTGGAGAGTGTCCTCGCACGAGAAGGACCGCCGAAGGCGCAACCGGTCCGGAAACGCTCAGGCACATGTACTGCGGTCTCTTGCGATCTCTGGAGAGCGGCCGCGCCGTCGATGGCGCCGACCCACCGAAGGGGAGCAGCGCGCTAGAAGCGCGCTCGATCTCTCAGGTCTAAAAGGACAGAGGGGCTGCGGGCACGGGTTGCGTGCCGGCGGTTCTCCGTCACTACTCGCAGCGAGGTTGCGATGGGCCTGAAGACTCCGCTCTACGACGTTCACGTGGCGTCGGGCGCCAAGATCATCGATTTTGGCGGCTGGGACATGCCGCTGCAGTACGGCTCGCAGCTCGAGGAGCATCGCGCCGTGCGCCGCGACGCCGGCATCTTCGACGTCTCGCACATGTGCGTCGTCGATCTTACCGGTGTCCGGGTCCGGCCGCTGTTGCGTTTCCTCCTCGCGAACGACGTCGGCGGACTCGCGATCCCCGGGCGCGCCTTGTACTCGTGCATGCTGTTGCCCACCGGCGGCGTCATCGACGATCTGATCGCCTACTTCGTGAACGAGTCCTGGTTCAGGCTCGTGGTCAACGCCGGGACGCGCCGCAGGGATCTCGCGTGGATCGAAGAGCACGCGGCCTCTTACGGGGTGACCGTGCGCGAGCGCACCGACCTGTCGATTCTCGCCGTCCAGGGCCCCAACGCCCGCACTAAGACGGCATCGCTCCTGCCGCTTTCGCAGCGCGCCGCGGCGCTCGCAATCGGACGCTTCTCGGCTGCCGCGATCGATTCCTGGTTCCTGGCGCGCACCGGCTATACCGGCGAGGACGGCTTCGAGATCGTGCTGCCGGGCGAAGACGCGGTTAAGACGTGGCAGGCCCTGACCGCGCAAGGCGTGTTGCCCGCGGGACTCGGTGCCCGTGATACGTTGCGCCTGGAAGCCGGCATGTGCCTGTACGGCAACGATCTCGACGAGAACCATAACCCCCTGGAGTCGGGTCTCGCGTGGACCGTCGCGTTCGAGCCGGAGGAGCGCGATTTCATCGGCCGAGGCGCGCTCACGCAGGCGCGCGCCGCCGTGGGCGACGTGCTCGTCGGACTGGTGCTCGAGGAGCGCGGAGTCCTGCGCAGCCATCAGTCGGTGAGCGCCGTCCCCGAGCCGTCCGCGAGCGCTCCACCGAGGCAGCTCGGCGAGGTCACGAGCGGCACCTTTTCGCCGATCCTGAACCGCTCGATCGCGCTCGCGCGCGTGCGCCCCGGCGCGGGCGCGCGCGTGATGGTGGACATTCGCGGCAAGCAGCACGCCGCCCGCATCGTGAAGCCGCCGTTCGTGCGCAACGGCAAAGTGTTGATCGAGATTTAGTCAAGAGGAGATCGAGAGTGAGCGAAAAGATACCGGACGATCTGCAATACACCCGAAATCACGAATGGGTACGCTCGCTGCCGGGCGGCGAGGTGGAGGTCGGCATCACCGATCACGCCCAAGAGGCGCTCGGCGATTTGGTATTCGTGGAGCTTCCGCAGGTCGGTGCGCGGGTGACCGCGGGTGCGGCCTGTGCGGTGGTCGAATCGGTCAAGGCGGCTTCCGATGTCTACAGTCCTATCACCGGCCGCGTCACTCTGCGCAACGAGGAGTTGGTGCAAAAACCCGAGCTCTTGAACAGCGATCCTTACGGGGCCGGCTGGATGATGCGCGTGCAGGAAGATACCGGCGTAGCAGCGGGCGCTGCTGCGGGCTCAGCGGGCGGCGCGTTGATCGGCGCGCGCGATTACGCAGAGTTCCTCAAAGAAGCGGAGTAGGACACCCCCATGTCGTTCATTCCGCATACCGCCGAGGACGTCTCGCTCATGCTCGCAACCATCGGGGTGCGATCCATCGACGATCTGTTCGACGAGATTCCCGAAGGCCTCAGGGCCAAGCCGCTCGACGGTGTGCCGCCGGCGCTTTGCGAAATGGAGATCGGCCGGCTGCTCACGGAACGCGCCGCCAGCGACGGCCGGCTGCTCAATTTCGTGGGCGCGGGAGCCTACGAGCACCACATTCCCGCGCCGGTATGGGCCATCGCGACGCGCGGCGAGTTCTACTCGGCGTATACGCCCTACCAGGCGGAGGCGAGTCAGGGCACGCTGCAGCTCATCTACGAATACCAGTCCATGATCGCGGCGCTGACCGGCATGCAGGTATCGAACGCCTCGCTGTACGACGGCGCTTCAGGCTTAGCCGAGGCTTGCCTCATGGCGGTCCGGTCGCATCGATCGTCGACTTCGCGGCGCATCTTGTTGCCGCGCACCGTGAACCCGACGTACGCTCGAGTGGCCGGCGCGATTGCGCGCAATCAAGGCCTCGAATTCGAGGCGGTGGATTTCGATCGCCGCGGCGGCGGTACGCCGCTCGAGGCTCTCGAGGCGCACCGCGGCGCGGATTTCGCCGCGCTGGTGCTGCAACAACCGAATTTCTTTGGAAATCTGGAGGAAGTCGATCGGCTCACCGATTGGGCGCACGCCAACAACATGCTGGTGATCGCGGTGGTGAATCCCACGGCGCTCGCCCTCTACAAGCCGCCCGGGGATTGGGGCAACGCTCGCGACGGCAAGCGCGGCGCGGACATCGTCTGCGGCGAGGGTCAGCCCTTGGGTGTACCGCTCGCATCGGGTGGCCCTTACTTCGGGTTCATGGCGACGCGCCTCGCGTTCGTGCGGCAGATGCCCGGCCGCATCGTCGGGCGCACGCAGGATACCGAGGGCCGCCCTGGCTTCACGCTCACGCTGCAGGCGCGCGAGCAGCACATCCGTCGCAGCAAGGCGACGTCCAACATCTGCACCAATCAAGGACTCGCGGTGACCGCTGCAACGATCTACATGTCGCTGCTCGGACCTGCCGGCCTCACGCGTGTCGCCGCCGCGAGCCGGGAGCGCACGGAGCAGTTGGTGCAGGCGCTCACCTGCATCGACGGCGTCAAAGAGGCGTTCGATGCGCCGCGCTTTCACGAGGCCGTGCTCACGCTCGACCGCCCGGCGGCGCCGGTGCTCGCGTCGCTCGCCGAGCGCGGCATTGCCGGCGGACTCGATCTCGGCTCGAGCTATCCGGAGTTGGGGTCGTCGTTTCTCGTCTGCGCCACGGAGACCAAGACGGACGCCGATATCGAGTGCTATGCGCAATCACTCGGCGCGGCGATGCAGTCGCCGCAGGAGACGTTGCAAAGCACGGCGCGCGGCACGGCGGGAGGCACCCATGCCTGAGCTCAAGCTGCGCGAATCGTTGATATTCGAGCTGAGCAAGCCGGGACGGCACGCGCCGACCCAATTCCCGCCGGCGCCGGATGCGGGCACGGCACGAGCGCCCGAGATTCCGCCTCACCTGCGCCGCGCGGCGCCGCCCGCGCTGCCCGAGGTGTCGGAACTTCAAGCCGTGCGCCATTTCACACGGCTGTCGCAGCTCAATTTCTCGATCGACTCGCACTTCTACCCTCTCGGCTCCTGCACCATGAAATACAACCCCAAGGCGTGCAACAGCTACGCGATGCTGCCCGAGTTCCTGACCCGGCACCCGCTCGGCCCCGAACCGCAGGGCTTCCTCGCGTGCATGTTCGAACTCCAGGAGATGCTCAAAGAGATCACCGGTATGCAGGGCGTGAGCCTTGCGCCCATGGCGGGAGCGCAGGGTGAGTTTGCGGGCGTTGCGATGATCCGCGCCTACCACCGCGCGCGTGGCGATGTGGCGCGCACGGAGATCATCGTGCCGCAAGCCGCCCACGGCACGAATCCGGCTACGGCCGCGATGTGCGGGTGCAGCGTCAAGGAGATTGCGTGCGACAAGTACGGTGACATCGATCTCGACGCGCTCAAGGGGGCCGTCGGGCCTGCGACCGCCGGAATCATGCTCACGAATCCGTCGACGCTTGGCGTGTTCGAGCACCGCATCCTCGAGGTGGCGCGCCTGGTGCACGAGGCGGGCGGCTTGCTGTACTACGACGGCGCGAACTTGAACGCGATTCTGGGCAAGGTGCGCCCCGGCGACATGGGTTTCGACGTGATCCACATGAACCTGCACAAGACTTTCTCGACGCCGCATGGCGGCGGCGGCCCGGGCTCGGGCGCGGTCGGCGTCGGGCCGCGTTTGCTGCCCTTTCTGCCGATTCCGCTGGTCGGCAAAAAAGACGCGATCTACCGGTGGCTCACCGAGTCCGATTTACCGGAGTCGATCGGCCGGCTGTCGGGATTCATGGGCAACTCGGGCGTGAACCTGCGCGCTTACATCTACATGCGCATGCTGGGGCGCGAGGGCATGGTGCGGGTCGCCGAATTCGCGGCGCTCAATGCGAACTACCTGCTCAGGCGGCTGACGGAAGCCGGTTACGAGGCGGCGTACCCGACCCGCCGCGCGAGCCATGAGTTCATCATCACCTTGAGGCAAGAGAATCGCCGCTACGAAGTCACGGCGATGGACGTCGCCAAGCGGCTGCTCGATTTCGGCGTGCACGCCCCGACTACCTACTTCCCGTTGCTGGTACCCGAGTGCCTGCTCATCGAGCCGACCGAGACCGAAAGCAAGGAGGAGCTCGACAATTTTTGCGACGCGATGACCCAGATCCGGCGGGAAATGGAGCAAGAGCCCGAGAAACTGAAGGGCGCACCGCATACAATGCCGGTCCGGCGGCTGGACGACGTGCGGGCGGTGAAGCAGCTCGATGTGGCTTGGAAACCCGCCGATTGAATGATCGAACGAGAGAAACCGACCGGAATCACGCGCCTCATACGGGCTTTCGGCTACTCGCTGCAAGGCTTCATCCTCGCGTGGCGCGAGGAAGCGGCGTTCCGCCAGGAGGTCTGCCTTGCGGCCGTGGTGATTCCCGCGGGTCTCTGGCTCGGCCGCTCCGGCATCGAGCGCGCGCTGCTCGTGTACCCGATGCTGCAGATCCTGGTGATCGAGATCTTGAATAGCGCGGTCGAGGCGGTCGTGGACCGCGGCGGGACCGAGCGCCACCCGTTGGCGGGAATGGCCAAGGACATGGGGTCGGCGGCCGTGATGCTGAGTTTCGCGCTGTTAGGAACCGTGTGGCTGCTCGTCTTGTCCGATCACGGGCATTGAAGTCACTTTAGCTCCTAAGGATCCGCATGCACCGTACGCTGCTCTTCGTCTTGCTCCTCGTGTCGGCCGCCCGAGTACCGGCCGCTCCGGCCTCGACCGCCGAAGGGCCCGCTGCGGTGACGCCGCCCCCCCCGGTCCCCGCTGCGGTCGTCCCCGCGCCGCTCGGCACCGTGGGCACGCCCGAGAACTGGGCGCAGACGCTCGCGCGCATCGCCTCGGGCGTCGTGACGATTCAGATCGATAGCACGCGCGCATTCGATACGGAATGGAACACGACCGCCCAGGCGACCGGGTTCGTGATCGACGCGAAGCGCGGGTTGATCCTGACCAACCGCCACGTGGTGACGCCGGGGCCGGTGACGGCCCAGGCGATCTTTCAAAATCGCGAGGAGGTGCAACTCTATCCCGTCTACCGCGATCCAGTGCACGACTTCGGCATCTATCACTACGACCCTGCCAAGCTGCGCTTCATCCAGCCCGCGGAATTGCCGCTCTATCCCGCCGGCGCCGTGATCGGGCGGGAGATCCGCGTGGTCGGCAACGACGCCGGAGAGCAGCTCTCGATCCTCGCGGGAACGCTGGCGCGGCTCGATCGCGAAGCGCCCGAATACGGCTACGGCAAGTACAACGACTTCAACACCTTCTACTACCAGGCGGCGTCTGGCACCTCCGGCGGCTCATCCGGCTCACCGGTCATCGATATCGAGGGCCGGGTGGTGGCGCTGAACGCCGGCGGCTCGACGGGCGCCGCGTCGAGCTTCTATCTGCCCCTCGCTGCCATAACGCGTGCGCTAAAATTCATCGATGTCGGTAAACCGGTGCCGCGCGGCACGCTGGAAACGGTCTTCAAATACACCCCCTACGATGAGCTGCGGCGGCTCGGGCTCGATCCACAGACCGAGGCACGCATGCGCAGCGCCTTTCCGAAGCTGACCGGCATGCTGGTGGTCGACGAGGTTCAGCCCGGCTCGGCGGCGGACGGCGTGCTCGCCCCGGGCGACATTCTGGTGGCGATCGACGGCAAGCCCGTGCCCGAGTTCTTCTCCCTGGAGGACGTGCTCGATAACCGCGTCGGGCGGGACATCAAAGTGGAGATCCAGCGCGGCAGTGAAACGCTGCGCCACGCGCTCGATGTCGAGTCGCTCGCCGCGATCACCGCCGACGAGTACATCGAGTTCGGCGAAGCGGTGGTGCATACGCTCTCCTACCAGCAGGCGCGGCACTACAATTTACCGATCAAGGGCGTATACGTGGCCAATCCCGGCTACGTGTTCGGCAGCGCCGGGATTCCTCATGGGGCGCTCATCAGCTCGTTCAACGGCAAGAAGATGGAGACGCTGGCCGATTTCGAGGCCGCGTTGGGGGATCTCCCCGACGGCGCGCGCGCGGCGGTACGTTACGTGACGCTCGAGGACCCGCGCACAACCCAGCTCAAGGTGATCCGTATGGACCGGCGCTGGTTCCCGGCGCGCAAGTGCAAGCGTGACGATGCGCTCGGCATCTGGCCCTGCGTGAGCCTCGCCGCCGAGCCCGCCGCCCCCGCTCTCGACGTCGCTGCCACGCAATTCGCCAAGACGGGCGAACCGCGCATCGACCGCCTGGCGCCGTCGCTGGTGATGATTACCTTCGACATGCCGTATTCGGTGTCGGGCGTGACCGAGAAGAACTATCACGGGACAGGCGTGATCGTCGATACCAAGCGCGGCCTGGTGGTGATCGATCGCAACACCGTGCCCGTGGCGATGGGCGACGTGCGCATCACGTTCAACGGCAGCGTCGAGGTTCCCGGCAAAGTGGAGTTCATTCATCCGCTGCACAACTTGGCCGTGGTGTCGTACGACCCGCGCCTCATCGGCGACACGCCGGTGCGCGCCGCGACGCTCGCTACCCGGGAACTTCGCCCGGGGGACGATGTGTGGGTCGTGGGCGAGCGCAGCGATTCGACCATCATGTCGGAACGCACTCAGGTGGCGAGCGTCGATCCGGTGGCGTTTCCGCTGTCCCGAACGCTGCGCTTTCGCGACAGCAATCTAGAGGTAATCAATCTCATCAACGCACCGACCGACGTCGACGGCGTGCTCGCGGACGAGAAGGGCGAGGTGCTCGCGCTCTGGTCGAGCTTCGCCTTCGAGACCCAGCGCGACCTCGAGCAGGTCAATCGAGGCATACCGGCGGATCTGGTGGCGGAGACGATCAACGTTGTCGGCTCCGAGCGACAGTTGTACTCCTTCGAGGCGGAATTCAATGTTCAGTCGCTGGCCGCCGCACGCAAGCTCGGGTTGACCGACGATTGGGTGCGGCGTCTCGAGGAGCATGACCGGCAACGCCACCAGGTTCTCGAGATCGACCGCCTGGTCGCGGGTGCGCCCGCGGCGACGCTGCTCGAGCCGGGCGATTTGCTGCTCGCCATCGACGGCAAGGTGGTCAATCGATTCCGCGACGTGGAGCGTGCGGTGCAGAAATCGCAGGTGGATGTCACGGTGTGGCGCGATGGCGCCGCCAAAACGCTGGCGATGAAGACGGTTGCGCTCAACGGCCGCGATATCGATCGCGTGCTGATCTGGGCAGGAGCGACGCTCCAGGCCCCGCATCGCGCCATGGCGGCGCAGCGCGGCATCGCGCCGAACGGCGTATTCGTCTCGTTCTTCTTTTATGGTTCGCCGGCGACTCACTACGGCCTGTATGCAGGCCGCCGCATCGTCGAGGTCGACGGGCAGCCGATCGCGGATCTGGACGGGTTCATCAAGGCGGTGCGCGGCAAGCCGGACCGCGCCTCACTGCGGCTCAAAACCATCAGCTGGAACGGCATGACCGACGTCATCACGTTGAAGCTCGACAACCATTACTGGCCGGCCTACGAGCTCGATCGCCAAAGCGACGGAAGCTGGAGGCGCACGGCGCTCGATCCGGATGTCACGCTGGCTCATGTGCCGTGAGCGCGCCGTTTGCGGTTTCGGCGGCTGCGCGCGCTCAGCTTCCGGAAGTTCTCGAAATCTACAATGAAGTGATCCGCAACACGACCGCGGTCTACTCCGATACCGAGGTGACGCTCGCCGACCGTGAAGCGTGGTTCGACGCCAAAGCCCGACAAGGGTTTCCGGTGTTGGTGGCCGCCGACGCATCGGGCGTGCTGGGGTTCGGCACGTTCGGCGATTTTCGCGCGTGGCCGTGCTATCGCCACAGCGTCGAGCACAGCGTGCACGTGCGCGCGGATTGCCGGCGCCGCGGCATCGGCCGGGCACTCGTGCTCGCCCTGCTGGATGCGGCGGCCCGCAGCGGCAAGCATGTCATGATCGCCGGGATCGATGCTGAAAATGTGACGTCCATCGTGCTTCACGAAAGCCTGGGATTTAAAGTGGTGGGTCATTTCCATGAAGTCGGCTTCAAGTTCGGGCGCTGGCTCGACCTTAAGTTCATGCAGCGGCTCATTTGATATTATGGACCCGTGGTAAGAGCTACCCAGACCGAAATTGAAAAAGCCGTCGAAACCCTGCGTGAAGGCGGCCTTGTCGTGTTCCCGACCGAGACGGTCTACGGGCTCGGCGCCAATGCCTCGAACCCGGCCGCGGTGAGGAAAATCTTCGAAGTCAAAGGCCGTCCGCCGGCGCACCCCGTGATCGTGCACTTGGACCATCAGCGCTACCTGCATCGGTGGGTGTCGAGCGTGCCTCCCGCCGCGGAGCGTTTGGCCGCGATGTTCTGGCCCGGTCCGCTCACCTTGATTTTGCCCAAGGGCGAAAACGTCAACGATATCGTCACCGGCGGACAGAATAGCATCGGCGTGCGCATCCCCTCCCACCCGATGGCGCAGCAGCTCCTCACCGCTTTCGGCGGCGGCATCGCAGCGCCATCTGCGAATCGCTACGGACGCTTGAGCCCGACCAAGCCCGAGCACGTGCGCGACGAGCTGGGCGATACCGTACACGTGATCCTGGACGGAGGCGACTCGCCCATCGGCCTCGAGTCGACCATCGTGTCCTGCCTCGACAACGAAGTGCGGCTCTTGCGACCCGGCTTCATCACCCGCTCGCAGATTCAGCAAGTCGCCGGCGAGTTGACCGTCGGCGGCGCGGCGCCGCGAGTACCCGGCGACCACGTACAGCACTACGCGCCGTCGACGCCGCTCGAGATCGTGCCGTGGGACGACCTGGAGATGCGCGCCGGGGAAATCCTCGCGCGCGAGGAGAAGGTGGCGGTGCTCGCCATGCGGCCACCGCTGCATACGAAGCGGTACATGACTTGGATCAATGCCGGCAAAAAGCCCGACCCCTACGCCCACAACCTCTACAACAATCTGCGAACGCTGGATCGGGCCCAGTGCGTGAGAATCCTGGTGCAGGAGTTGCCTCAAGACGAGCGCTGGGCGGCGATCTTCGATCGATTGCAGCGCGCGAGCGGCGGACTTGGCGAAGATCCGCTCGAGCTGTCCGCAGGCTAGGCGCCCCCGGGCTAGCCGCACCCTTTAGTCCTACCTTAGATAGAGAGCCGACGAGTGCCCAAAGCGACCGGAATGAGAAAATTGCCCGTAAGCCCCGTGCAGGAGCTCGATCCTTCGCAGGATCCCTTCGGGCGCGAATCGATCGAAACCTTGGTGGCACGTTACGGAGCGCCGCTCTTCCTCATCGACGCCGCGCGGGTACGGGCGCAGTACGAGCGGCTCGCCGCGGCTTTGCCGGGCGTCGAGCTTTTCTACGCGATCAAGTGCCTGCCGCACGCGTCGGTAGTTACCACGCTGCGCGATGCGGGTGCCTCGTTCGATCTCGCGACCAGCGGCGAGGTGGAGCTGGTGCGGCGCCTCGGCGTTACGCCCGAGCGCTGTATTCACACCCATCCGATCAAGCGCGACAGCGACATCCGTACCGCGGCCTCGTTCGGCGTCCGGCATTTCGTCGTCGACAACCCGGACGAGCTGCGGAAATTCGCCAAGTTTCGCAACCGCACCGCGTTGCTCATTCGCGTGGCGTTTCGCAGCGCGGACGCGCTCTGCGATTTGTCGCGCAAATTCGGCTGCGGACCCGAGTGCGTCCCCGAACTCCTCGCGCTCGCCGCCGAATTGCGCATCAAAGTGGACGGTTTGTCGTTCCACGCCGGCTCGCAGGCGGCCGGCCCGCAAATGCACGTCGAGGCCATCAACGTGTGCCGTGAAATGATGCGGGGCGCGCGCGACCAAGGGCATGAGCTGTCGATTCTGGACATCGGCGGCGGATTTCCCGCCGACTACCTCGGTGAATCGCCGATCGACATCGAGGAATTCTGCGCGCCGATCCGGCGCGCGCTGGACTCGCTCGAGCCCAAGATGCGCGTGATCGCCGAGCCCGGCCGATTCATCGCCGCGCCGTCGGCCATCGCGATCTCGTCCGTGATGGGGCGCGCAGAGCGCGACGGTCGCTGGTGGTACTATCTCGACGATGGATTGTATGGGAGCTACAGCGGCCAGGTGTTCGATCGAACCCAATATCCGGTCGAGGCGCTCGGAGCCTCCGGCCCGACCTTCCCCTCGGTGCTCGCCGGCCCGACTTGCGACAGCATCGATGTGATCCGCGAGAACATCGCGTTGCCCAAGCTCAAGCAGGGTGACCTCGTGGTCGGGCGCGTCATGGGTGCCTACACCTGGGCCTCGGCCACCGAATTCAATTTCTTTCCGCGGACGACGGTGCTCGCCATCGACCGTGGCCGGCTGGTGCGCGAAGGGGAGGCGCGGTGAGCTGGAGCCGCCGCCGCGTGCTCGAAGTGGGCGGTTGGGCCGCGCTGTCCGCCGTCGGCGCACTTGCCGACAGCGCCGGCGCACGCGAACCCATCGAAATCCGACGCATCTCGCTCAGGAACCTGCACACGCCGGAGTCGGTCGAGGTGGTGTTTCGGCGCGGCTCACAGTACGTACCCGAGGCGCTCAGCGCCGCGCAGGTTTTGCTGCGCGATTACCGCACCGGCGAGCAGCACCCGATCGATCCCGGACTGCTGGATTATTTATACGACGTCGCGCGCTCTGCGGGCACCGATCCGGTGTTCAGCGTGATCTCGGGATACCGCTCGCCCGAGACCAACCGGATGCTGCACGAGCGCTCGAACGGCGTCGCGAGCAAGAGCCTGCACATGGAGGGGCGCGCGGTCGATGTGCGCCTCGCCGGCGTCGATTGCGCGAGTCTCGCGGGCCGGGCGCTCGGCATGCAGCGCGGCGGGGTCGGCTACTATCGGCAGTCCGACTTCGTGCATCTGGAT
>Ga0182030_10012035_pt1 | contig 17392 bp, 14 predicted proteins | sample 812S3MmetaG_FD_121299 | JGI IMG/M metagenome (GOLD analysis project Ga0182030, IMG submission 121299) | Permafrost microbial communities from Stordalen Mire, Sweden - 812S3M metaG (Illumina Assembly) | ecosystem: Environmental > Terrestrial > Soil > Wetlands > Permafrost | place: Sweden...
ACCGAGACCCCCTGCGGTGTCCCAAGCAGCGGAGATGCCGTGTAGCCGCGATAGTTCAAGTCAGGCTGAAAGGGATTCCCCTGGTTTTCATTGATGTTCACTCCGCTGAGACGGCGATTCAGAAGATCGGAGAGTTCGAGCGCACCGCTCGCGTCGATATCGTGCTGGGTCGCCGTCTGCACCGGGGCAGGAATTTCCCTGAGAGACTGGTCGCTTCCCGCAAGCGGCGTCGTCGCGACCACATCGATTTCGGCGGACGCAGTTCCGAGAACCATTGTGACGGTGCGCGAGACAGGCGCCGAAGATTGCACGTCGATCAGCAAGGACTGGGCAGCGAATCCACTGCGCGATACTTCCATCCGGTAACGAGCGTACGGCAAGGTTTGAAAGGCATACCTGCCTTGGGCGTCCGTCTGGAAACCGCGCACCACTCCGCTGGCAAGATCCTGCAGTTTGCCGGACGCTTGCATGGCCGCGCCTGAAGGATCCTTCACCTCAAGCCGAATTTCACCTGTTGGGCGCTGGGCCCGGATCGGCGTAGCGGCCCCCAGTAGCAGCAAACAGAGCACTGCCATCCCTCTTTTGGGGCCACCACGAAGCGAGTCCATACTTGGAATATTCCCAGTCCAGCCATTCTGTTCAGGCTATTTCCGGATTATCTTCAGTGCTTTGACTTTCTGGACCAGCTTGGCACAAAATGTGTGAACAATTCCGGCAAGTACGGAATATTCAATGTGAACGTGGGTTCCGACAGTGCTGCGGCTCCGTCGGCATGATTGGTGTTTCGCGCGAGAGCGGGAGAAGGGTAGAGTCAATAGTATTCGATGTCATCGGGTTTCACACGCTCGGAGGCCTTTCCAGCATTGCGCGCGAAGTCCGAAGCCGACCTTCGGCACCGCAGGGAGCGGTTGGAGGAGGAAGTAGTCGGGCTGTTCGAGCAATTCAGAGGTCCGTTGCTGCGATATTTGGGCAGTTGCGGACTGACGTATCCGGATGGCGAAGAAGTGATCCAAGAAGTGTTCCTCTCGTTGTTTCAGCATCTGCAATGCGATAAGTCCCGTGAGAACTTGCCCGGCTGGTTGTTTCGGGTCTCGCACAATCTGGCATTGAAGCGCCGTCACCGGATGCGCCGGGATCTTGAGTCGCGAGCAGAGGCCGCCGCCGAAGACATGGTGATCGACCAGGGTCCAAGTCCGGAGGAGCAGGTGGTCAATACTCAGACGCACAGGCGTCTTTTGTCGGTCGTTTCGGCGCTGCCGGAACAGGATCGCAGATGTCTCTCTCTTCGGGCCGAAGGCCTGCGCTATAGGGAGATCGCCGAAATTCTCGGCATGTCCCTGGGTGCGGTATCCCTTTCTTTGGTCCGATCACTGGCGCGCATCGCGCGCTCGGCCGAACGGTGAAGCTTATGAAGAAAGAGGACGCCCATCTCTCCGACCAGCAATTGCTCCTGAGCATGGAAGGGGAGACTTCTGCGCGTGAAGAGAAACTGGTTCGAGCCCACCTCGATGCGTGCTGGGCATGCCGGGCGCGCTTTAAAGAACTCGATGACACGATCGCCGCGGTTGTTCGTGCTTACCAGAGCGAGTTAGAAGGTAAACTGCCGCCCATTGCGGGGCCGCGAGCATTGCTGAAGGCGCAACTCGCTCAACTCTCCGCAGGCGACCTCAGTAGGCGATCGAGCGGGTTCAACCTCCCGCGCCAGTTTGCCTGGACGTTGGCGGCTGGCATTTGCGCACTCCTGTCGCTCGGCCTGCTTCTGTACCGCTCAGGAAATGAGCGGAGAACTCCCTGGCAACCGCGAGAGTTAACCGTATCGATCCCCGATCCAGCGCTCACTCCGGGCGCAACGCTTCTCGCCAGCCGGCGGGCGGTGTGCGCTCAGGCCAATGTCAAGAACAAGGCTGTCTCGGCAGCCTTGCAGCGGGCAGTATTTCAGGAATATGGACTCCAGGGTGCAGATCCAAGGGCGTACGAGGTCGACTACCTGGTCACGCCTGCGCTCGGAGGCGCGGAGGATATCCACAACCTGTGGCCGCATTCCTATTCGGCAACTGCATGGAACGCTCAGGTGAAGGACGCACTCGAGGACCGTCTCCGCGAGTTGGTCTGCGACGGGACCGTTGACTTGACGGAAGCCCAGCGAGAGATCGCGACCAACTGGATCGCCGCGTACAAGAAGTATTTCCGCACGGACGAGCCATTGGTGCAGCCTGGGGACCGCAGACAATGAGCCGCCGGACGGCATTCCGCGCAGCCGCCATATTCGATACCGCAGCGAAGCGAAGTATGAGTCGGTTGGTCCTGCCTGCCTTTGCATTTCTTGTCCTGGTGCTGGCTGGGCGGTCCGCGTGCGCTTGCCAATGCGATCGGTTCTCCACCTGCAACGAGGTCGCCGCCACAAACTTGGTCTTCATCGGGACCGTGGAGTCCGTCGAGCCCATGTTTCTGAATCGCTGGAACGATACCAGCCAGACCTCGTTACGGTCGTTGAATGACGCCTTCCTGCACGCTCAGGAACACCCGTCGGCTGAAGCCCTTGCCCACTTGAAGGAGACCTACCTCAAGACCTTCCCAGATGTTCCCGCCGATCGAAGGAGCAAAGTTGAGAGTGCGAGAACAGCTGCCGGAGTCGCGGCCTTGTTTTATTCCAACATCGGCCGTGGGATGCGCGTCCGTTTCCGGGTGCAAACGTTGTTCAAGCACGAAGACGACGATGACGACGACAAACGAAAGCAGGTTCCTCCCCCCGGGACCGCCAAAGGGAAAAATCAAAAAGACGACGATGACGATCGGAAAGGGCCCGGCAGCGCGAAAAAGCCGACCGCTGGTAAACCCGAGGAAAAGGAGCCCGAGGACCGTTTTGAAGTCTGGACGCCCTTCGGGGAGTGCGGTGTCAGCTTTCAGACCGGAGAAACGTATCTCGTGTATGCGAGCGACGATGAAGAGACATCCGATTCCATCACCACCGACAGTTGCACCCACACTCGAAGACTGTCCGAGGCCGGCGAGGATTTGGCCTATCTCTACTTTTATAAGGAACATCCCGAGGAATCGACGAGAATAGACGGATTCGCTACCACCAACGCGGCTTACCGGCGGGACTTCAACCCGCTCCACTCGGAGCGAATTCAACCCCTGATTCAGAATGCAATGATCGAACTAAAGTCGGATGTAGTCGCGCGGTTCACGGAGACTGACCAGAACGGCCATTTCGTATTCGACGGACTGCCCGCTGGCGACTACAGCCTCGCAGCTTACGACAGCGATTATCCCAAAGGCAAACAGCTCTTGGCCGAGCCGCAGCCAATTCATGTTCAGGCGAGGAGCTGCTCCCTGCAAGTTCTCGTCTTGTCGAGGGATGTGGGACTAGGAGACCCGCCCAAGTAATGCCTGCGCCCGTGCTCAACCTCGCTACTGATCATCAAATGACATCTTCCCATCGAGCACAAATCGAAGGCGGGAGAAGTTCGCCAAGGAGACGAGCGAGTATGGCGGTGCACTTGCCGCTGCTAGCCGTTCTCTTCGGCTGTTCGGCACCCGCTCCGAAATCGCCGGCGTCGTCGAAATCGGACGCGGATCCAATCTTCTTCCATGTCGATCCAGCGACAGCCGGCATTCTGAAAGGGTCGATTCGATTCACCGGCAAGAAGCCCCTTCCGCACGCCATCGATATGAGCAGTGACCCAGCTTGCGTGGAAGCGCACCGAGGCAAGGCGGCCGACAGGTCCGTGGTGGTCAATCCCAATGGGACACTCGCCAACGTTTTTGTGTACATAAAATCCGGGCTCGAAGGGAAACAGTTCGAAGTACCCGCGACGCCCGTGATCTTCGATCAGCGTGGTTGTTGGTTCGGGCCGAGAGTCTTGGGGATACAGACAGGCCAGGTGCTTCGCATCACGAATTCCGATCCTGTGACGCACAATGTTCACCCGCTCGCACAGATGAACCGGGAATGGAATCACAGCCAGGGTGCGGGCGACGAACCACTGGACCGGAAATTCCTCAGACCGGAAGTCATGATTCCGGTTAAGTGCAACATCCACAGTTGGATGCATGCGTATATCGGCGCCGTCGCACATCCCTATTTTGCAGTGACAGGACCCGACGGCACGTTCGAGATTCGCAACGTCCCGCCGGGCGACTACGTGATTGAGGCTTGGCAGGAAAAGATGGGGACGGCCGAACAGAAAGTAACGCTTCCCCCTGGCGGCACAATCGACGCGAGCTTTGCGTTCAAAGGAGAATAGTTCGTGACCAATCGCAACTTTCCGGGCCTCATCGCCTGCATACTCGCTCTTTGTACGGGTTGCTCGAAACCAGCGCCCGTGGAGCAAGCCGAGACGAAGGCTCCGGTCGATTCCTCGGCATTCCGGCTCTACGTCACCAACGAGGTGTCGGGCGATATGACCGTGATCGACTCGGCGACCTATAGGATCATTGCGACCGTTCCTCTTGGCAAGCGGCCCCGGGGAATCCATGCCAGCCCGGATCGCAAGACGATCTACGTGGCACTGAGCGGATCGCCGATTGCCGGCCCCGGCGTGGACGAGAGCACGCTTCCGCCGCCCGACAAAAGCGCCGACGGAATCGGGGTCTTCGACGTTGCGCAGAACAAAATGGTCAGGACGATCAAGGGCGGGTCCGACCCGGAAAACTTTGACGTCAGCAAAGACGGCACGCAGTTGTACATTTCCAACGAAGACGATTCGGCCGTAAGCGTGGTCGATATCGCTTCCGGCACGGTGGTCAAATCGGCAAAGGTGGGCGGTGAGCCGGAAGGAGTCAAGGCCACACCGGACGGGAAACTCGTCTACGTGACTTCGGAGGAAGCGGGTACGATTTCCGTGCTCGACCCGGTGGCCGGAAAGATCCTCAAGACGTTTAAGGTCGGTCATCGGCCGCGGTCGGTGGCATTTCTACCGGATGGTTCCAAGGCCTACATTAACGACGAAAACGATGGGACAGTGGTAGTGGTTGACGCAGTCAAGCAGAGGATGATCGATGCCATCCCACTTGGCAAAGCGGGAGTAATTAAGCCAATGGCCGTTCTGTTGTCTTCCGACGGTGCCCGGCTCTACGTGAGCAGCGGCCGCGGACACCAAGTCTTCACCATTGATACTGCGACGAACAAAGTCGTCGCGTCGGTTGAGGCCGGCGCTCGCCCATGGGGGATCGCCCTCTCGCCGGACGGCAAGAAGCTCTATTCGGCCAACGGACCTTCCAACGATATCTCCGTCATCGACGTTGCCACGAACACGGTGGAACGGAAGGTCAAAGCGGGATCGGGCCCTTGGGGCGTGATCGCTTTGGAACGGTGAACAGTGCGAGGACCGCCAGCTTCCCTGCGATGCTGATCCTGGCCGCCGGGGGAATCCTGCCGTTACCGCTTCACTCGCAACCAGGGAGTTGGCGCATCGACCCACTCCGCGCACTGTGCACGCTGACAGTGGGACGCTTCTGAACATCCCACTCCCGGGACCGGGCGAGCTCAACTCGTGCTCGGCGGCGTGCTGGTGGCCGCATCGCTCAGTGGATCGAGCAGCGATCCTCGTTCAATTCAAACATCACTTCACCGGTTGCCTGCCACCGGCCTTACCGTCGCGTGCCCTGAGGCTAACTTTGACCGGCGTGTTCGCAGGGAGAACCACGTCCTCTCCTCGCGCAATGAAGGTAGAGTAGACGCTAAACCCGGCGCCGGCGAAGGCGATGCCCGAAGCCAAGGTCCGGGAGGTCTGCGCCAGCAGCGTTCCAATCAGTCCGAGCCCTACGGCCCCCGACTCCGCGCGGCCGCCGATGTCTTGGTCGGGCACGCCCTGCGCATTGTAGTCCTGATGAAACGAAAGTCCGGCCACAGCTACCGCAATAGCTGGAAAAATGAACCGCGTCTTCGGGCTCTTAGCGCGCGTGGCCCCTTCCGAGTCAACAGCCAGGTGCGAATTGAAGTCCGCCTCTACGCCCTCAAGGTAGCCTTGCGTGCTTTGCACTGTGCCTTCCGGCAGCTTGACCTGGTGGAAAACGAATTGCAATTTCCCGTTGCGGTGAAGCCAGCGCGCCCGTCGCGCTTCCACGATGTCTCCCACAAGACGGCTGCCTTCGGGAATTAGGAGGCGATGATCGGCCGAAAAGAGGGGCCGGGTCACGACGGCCTCCACCGCCGTTCCCCTTCGCACGGTCGCGGAGCTGATGCCGGTGAGCAGGTGCGCGCGGACTTCCGGAGCCTCGGGTTCGGGAGCGGACGGGGTACCTGCTTCAAGCTCACCTGGCGGCAGTTTGGTCAGAGGTTCCTGTAATACGCTGTTGAAAAGCGTCCCCGCCGACCAAGCTTGCCGGTGATAGGGGAGCATGCCGAGTAGAGTCGATTTCAGCCGGCTCATCTTGCCCGGCGCGGTGAAGGCTCGAATGGCCGCCCGGTCCATTTCTTCGATCTTGTCTCGAGCGCCTCCAATGGCGGACTTGCGTCTTTCCTGCTTGCTCACTGGTTGCCCAATGCGCACGGTATGGGCTGTTCCACGCGAGGGGAGAGTTGCAAGGGAAAAGCGCGAACCGTCGCGCAATACGAAGGTGTCAAACTGCGCTCGAACGTCACGGGGCGGCGTAAAGTTGCCGGACAGGATCGCCTTGAGCCGCCGTCGTACCGGAACGCCGCCAATCTCAGCGATATGCCCTTCGACTGAGCTTCCAGCCGGAAGAATTATTCGGTCGAAGACATAAATCGGCTCGACCAACCTTCCCAGGATCGGTTCGCCTACACGTTTGATTGCGACGCGATGTTCCAAGGCAACACGAAGAGGAACTCCGGACGGAACCGTTGCCGTCGCCCCTGCCGGAGTGCTTGGCGCCTCGGGAGGCACCTGTGCCAGAGCTGCAACGGTTATCATCAACAGGACTAAGCATCCACGCACTAGCAATCTCCCTGGCTCCGCAGTGCTACGTAGGGTTCCAAACTGTTGAGCGACAGACAACCTCATGGTAGTAAGCAGCCTCTCGGCAGTCAACATCTGTCGTGGTCTGCCTTTAGCGTCCGCACTACTCGCCACCCGCCGTTTGCGAAAAGGCAAATACGTAATCCTGACGGGAGTGGTATACTTTCGGCCAATAGGGATGCTGGGCACAAAATACAACTCTCGCTTGGGACGCGGCCTTGTCGCTGCGTGGCTTGCGTTGTTCTTATCCTTCGCTTCCCTGGTCCCCATTGCCGCACAGTCGTTGAACGACTCGTCTGGGGGCATGGCCTGCTGCAAGACCAAGGGCAAGTGCTGTTGTCGACAACATCACGATTCTAGTAGACGGGGCACCCCAGTCATCACTGCTGGGGGCTGCCTCGATTGCGAAAACATGGCCGTGAGCGGCGTCAGCTCGATGGGCCATGTGCCGATCCGCTTTCAGGTGTTTACGGTAGCGACTGAAGTGACCGGCAAGGCCCGGGTCGCCACCGTCATACCACGATCCCAAGCATCCTCTCACAGCCTGCTGCAGCGCCCTCCTCCAACCTTCGCGATCTTAAATTCAATCTAATTGTTTCGTTGAGCCCGCTGTGGCGCTCTACGCCTATGCGAGGTTTCCAGTGGTTGTAGTTGGCGATTCCGGACGAGTATAGTCGCGCGAGCAAGACTTGATCCTCATCCACTCCAATTCGGCAAGAGACAAAAGCCTGGTGGCGAAGCTATGGGTACTCGCCCGACTTCCACTCCGCTGTACGCGATGGCTTGCCCTCTGCGCGCTTACACTCACTCTGTTGACGCCGTCTCTCGCTGGGTTGCTCCTCGCACAGGAAAGCGACTGCTCCTGCAAGATGGGATGCTGCAAAACGGGAAAGTCCTCCTGCTGCCGCCACTCCAGGCAGAGCCACCCTGATGGTGCCGGTTGGGTGAGTAGCCGCGGCTGCCCGTCGGGTTGTGGGCAGGCAATTGGGCTTCCTTCACAGCTGAACACTACCCTGGCAGCCAGCCGCTTTGAAGTCGGCCCCATCGTGGCATCGGAGTTCGTATCGTCGCATGCGACTCCGTCGCACGCATCAGGCGGCGCCGAATTCGCGCTCTTCGGTCGCCCCCCTCCGTTCCCTTCCGTCACCTTCTAGTCAGAAGCCGGCAATGCCCGCGCGCCTGTTTCAAACAGGAGCGCGCAGGGGCGTTCCAAAAGGCTGGGCAGTTTCAAGAAGTACGAGGGGGAAATATAAGCGTGAAAAACGGAATCATCTACAAGTTTTCTTATTGTGTCTTGGCTGCAGCGGCGGCCCTACAACTCGCGAACGCGCAAGGAACGATTAATTATGGCAGCATCGGCGGCCAAGTTTCGGATGCAACGGGAGCCGTGGTGCTCGGCGCCGCCGTCACGGCACGCCAGATCGACACCAACAGGATCAGTAGTCTGACAACCGACAGGGAAGGGCGTTTTCGGTTTCCATATCTCAGCGTCGGGGATTACGAAGTCAAGATTCAGCAACCTGGGTTCACAATCGCCGTGCGGCCGGTCACGCTTTCGGTGGGGTCGGCGTTCGAACTGCCGATCTCACTGACCGTCGCATCCGCGGAGAGCAATGTTACCGTCACTGGAGAGACCACCGTTCTGGAGACAGCCCGCACCCAGATTGCGGGTACCGTGCAGCAAGCCGAGGTACGTTCGCTGCCCCTGAATGGGCGGAATTTCCTGGACCTCGCATTGCTCATTCCCGGAGTGTCCCCCACCAATACCGCCAGCAATCAACTTTTCGCCGAGACTTCCGCCGTTCCCGGACAGGGCATCTCGGTGGGCAGCCAGCGGAATTTCTCAAACAACTTCATCGTTGATGGGCTTTCCGCCAATGACGACGCGGCCGGGCTCAGCGGCATCTTCTACGGCCTTGATGTGGTCAATGAATTCCAAGTGGTCACTTCGGGAGGACAGGCCGAGTTGGGCCGCGCCTTGGGCGGCTACATCAACATGGTGATCAAGAGCGGAACCAATACGCTACATGGCGACCTGTATGGCTACGTCCGCAACCAGCGCTTCAACGCCGCCAATCCCCTCTCCAACACCAAGCTTCCGTCCACGCAGGCGCAATATGGGGCCAGCCTGGGCGGCCCGATCCGAGCCGACCGCACCTTCTATTTCGCCAACTTCGAGCAGCGGGCACTGAACCAGAGCGGGTTGATCACCATCTCGCCGGCGAACGTGGCCGCCATCAACACCAGACTCGCCGCCATCGGCTATCCCGGGGCTCAGATCGCGACGGGGCTTTACCCCAATCCCGTGCACAACAGCAATTTTCTAGCGAAGCTGGACCACCAGTTCAATCGAAAAGATCAATTCAGCCTGCGGTACAGCCTGTATGACGTTCACAGCAACAACTCGCGGGGAGCCGGTGCGTTGAGCGCGGCGAGCGCCTCGGCGGGCCTGGACAACACCGACCAGACCGTGGCGGCAAGCAATATCGCAACGCTCTCTCCGTCAACGGTCAATGAAACTCGCGCCCAGTTTACGCGCAGCAGTCTTCAGGCGCTGCCTAGCGATGCCATCGGCCCGGCCGTTAGCATCTCCGGTGTGGCCTCGTTCGGTACACTTTCGGGTTCTCCCACAGGCCGTGTGAACAACCTGTACGAGATTGTAGACAGCATCTCACACCAGCAGGGGGCGCATGCTCTCCGCGCGGGCGCCGACTTCCTTTACAACGCCGACACCATCACTTTCCCCCGGTCCATTCGAGGCGCCTATACCTTCTCTTCGCTCGCAAATTTTCTGTCGGGCACCTACAACAACGCTGGCTTCACCCAGACCTTCGGCAATACAGTAATCCCCCAGACCAATCCCAATATCGGCTTCTACGCGCAGGACGAATGGAAGATCAGTTCGCGCCTGACCCTCAATCTCGGCGCACGCTACGACCTGCAATATCTAAAGTCCATCGCCACGGACACCAATAACTTTTCGCCGCGCGCCGGGTTCGCCTGGTCTCCTTTCGCATCGCGCCGCACCGTGGTACGCGGCAGCTTCGGACTGTTTTACGATCGCGTCCCGCTTCGCGCACTGGCGAACGCGCTGCTGTCGAGCGGAAATACCACCAACATCACCAGTACCACCCAGGCCAGCGTGAGCCTTTCTCCCACGCAGACCGGGGCGCCGGTGTTCCCGAACATTCTCGCGTCGGTGCCCACGGGTGTACTGATCAACTTCACCACCATGAATCCGCACATGCAGAACGCCTACTCGGAGCAAGGCAGCTTTGAGATCGAACAGCAACTGGGGGCGCACAGTACGTTTAGCGTGGGCTACCAGCATCTGCGCGGATTGCACCTGATCATTTCGGTGAACCAGAACGTTCCTACCTGCACGGCGTCTGGGAACAACAACGGATGCCGCCCCAATCCGACCTACGCAAATAACAGCCAGTACTCCTCGCTGGCGGATTCCCACTATGACGGGTTGCACGTGTCGTTCGTGCAGCGGCCGGTTCGCTGGGGAAGTTTTCGCGTTTCTTATACCTGGTCGAAGTCGCTCGACAACGTAGGCGAATTCTTTTTCAGCTCACCCATCAATCTCTACAACATCTGGCAGGACTATGGACGCTCCGACGACGACCAGCGGCATCGCGTGGTATTCGACGGGACCATTCACTCCTCGATGGGCAAGGCCGCAACGGCGTGGGAGCGGATCAGCCACGGCTTCCAGCTTTCCGGCATGCTGCAGTACTACTCAGCGCTGCCGCTGAACATCACCTCGGGTGTGACAACCCTTCAGGGCACGGCTGGCAGACCGACAGGGAACGGGGTGTTCATCGACCGCAATTCCGGGATCGGCAACGATTATTTCAGCGTGAGCGCGCGAGTCAGCAGGAGCTTCGCGGTCACCGAGCGCGTGCATGTGGAAGCGCTGGCCGAGGCCTTCAACACACTCAACCACCGCAACAATCTTACGCTCAACGGGGCGTTCGGCGCAGGCGCGTACCCCACCGCTCCCTCTTCTTCGTTCCGGCAGGTAACTGCGGTGAACGATCCGCGGGTGGCGCAGTTGGCGCTCCGAATTAGGTTCTAGACGGGAGGTCTCTAGCTAGCTAGTGAAGCCGCTTCTTTTTCAATTGATCGTCGCCGCGCATCTGGCGCCACTGGCACCGGATGTGCCGCTGCGGGAGCCGCAAATGGCGGCCAACCAATCAATGGTCACGCTGGTTTTCGGCGCTCAGAACGGAATCTACTTCCGGGCATCACACGACGAGGGGAAGACGTTCTCACCCGCCGTCAAGGTGGCCGAAGGGGGGATTGTACCTTTGACCCGCCACCGCGGTCCACGGATCGCGTTGGCAGGGAACACCATCGTGATCACGGCGGTGACCGGCAAAAAAGCCGCCGAGGGCACGCATGCGCACGGGCTGCCATCCGATGGCGACCTGCTGATGTGGCGATCGACGGATGGCGGAAAGCACTGGTCGCCGGGCGTCGCGATTAATGATGTCCCCGGCGCACCGACTGAAGGATTGCATTCGCTGGCCAGCGACGGCAAGAACACGCTCTTCACCGTATGGCTCGACAAGCGCAGCGGCAAGGGGACTAGGCTGTACGGCGCCCGCTCGACGGATTCGGGAGCTACATGGTCGAGGAACGTGCCGGTGTACGAATCCCCGGAAGGAACCATTTGCGAATGCTGCCACCCGTCGGTGGCGATTGATGCCGGCGGGCAGGTAGTGGTGATGTGGCGGAACTGGCTGGGCGGGAATCGAGACATGTATCTGGCGCGATCGAGAGACGGCACCAGCTTCTCCAGGCCTGAGAAGTTGGGCACGGGCAGTTGGCCGCTGAATGCCTGCCCCATGGATGGCGGCGGGCTGGCCATTTCCGGCGCCACCATTTTCACCGCCTGGCGGCGCGGCGAGGACGTGTTTCTGGACGAGCCTGGCCGGGTCGAGAAGCGCATCGGCGCCGGGAAGGACGTGGCGCTGGCAACGAGTGGAGACCGCACTTATGTGGCCTGGACCAATGGCGTCGCCATCGAACTGTGGGATGGCGGCAAGATCGAAATCCTCTCCAAGATCGGAGCATTTCCTTCGATGGTCAGCCTCCCGCACGGAGGAGCCCTGGCAGCGTGGGAGGAAGACGGCGGAATTCAGATTCGCCACTTACAGTAAGCAACACAGTCGTGACCATGGAGGTTCTTTATGAGACAAAACGCGTTCTTCTTCGCATTCACCACTCTCCTGCTGACGGGAGCCGGCGCACGGGCGGCCGACCAGAAGGTGGCCATCCGATTTCTAGCTCAGGTAGGGACCGAGAAACTGGTTTGCGGTCAAACCTACAGCGGCATTGGCACCACCGGATCGAAGATCTCACCCCACGACTTCCGGTTTTACATTCATGACGTTGCGTTGATCGACCAGTCGGGCAGGTCCGTGCCCGTTCAGCTCGAGCAGGATGGGAAGTGGCAGTTGGACGATGTGGCGCTGCTGGATTTCGAGAATGGCACTGCGGGGTGCGTGAATGGCACGCCGGATCTGAACGATCAGGTGATCGGGTTGGTGCCGGCGGGTCGGTACACCGGGCTGAGTTTCACGCTTGGCGTTCCGTTCAACAAGAATCACACCGACCTGACGACGCAGGCGTCGCCGCTCAATCTGACGGCCCTCGCCTGGGCGTGGAACGCGGGACGCAAGTTCGCCCGGCTGGACTTTTCCAGCACGGGATTGCCTCGCGGGTTTGCCATTCACCTGGGCAGCACCGGTTGCACGCCGAACGACACCAAAATCACGGTGCCCGTGCAATGCAGCGAGCCCAATCGGCCCCGCGTTTTAATGCCGGAATTCGATGTCCAGAGCGATGTCGTCATCGCGGACCTGGCTGCGCTTTTGAAGGACTCCAACGTGGACACGAATCAGGAGCATACGGCATCAGGGTGCATGTCGGGCACGGACGATTCCGATTGCGGACCGCTCTTTGCCAACCTCGGGTTACCGTTCGCCGGTAAGGCCGCCGGGAAGCAGACTTTCTTCCGCAAAGGCGCGGGCACTGTATCCCCAGCTTCGTCGAAGGCAGAGAACTAGGAGAGAATCATGCGGGCTCTACTGATCTCGCTGTGGCTGTCCGCCCTGGTATGCTATGCGCACGACGCCCACGGGCGCTCCACCGCGCCGCCCGAAGCGCGGCGGCTGAAGAGCCCTCTGCCTGCCTCTGCGGAGAACGCTGCGGCGGCGCGGCCCTCCTACGAACAGCTCTGCGCATCGTGCCACGGGGCCGACGGGAAAGCGAGGACTCCTCTGGCCGGCAAACTTCCGGTGCGCCCGACCGACCTTGCCGGCTACCTGATGGAGTCGATGTGCGATGGCGAGATCTATTGGGTAATCGCGCATGGCATCGATACAGATTGGCTCGATGTGCCAAGAGTCAAGCGCATGCCCGCTTTCGAGGGGCAACTCAGCGAGACGCAGCGTTGGCAGATGGTGCAGTACGTCCGCGAGCTTCGTGTCCATCAGAGAGCAATCGAGAAAGAAAAACTGGGGCCTTTCGAATGGGACTTGCCACCCGGCTTTCCTCTACCAAACGTACCGCCCGATAATCCCATGACGCAGCAGAAGGTCGAACTCGGCCGCTACCTCTTTTATGACACCCGGCTATCCCTCAACCAGACACAGTCATGTGCCACCTGCCACCGGCAAGAGCGGGCGTTTACCGACGGTCGCGCCCGTGGGCTCGGGTCCACACGCGAACTCCATCCGCGCGGGCCGATGAGCCTTGTGAATGTTGCGTACAGCTCTGCACTAACGTGGGCCAATCCTTTGATGCGGACGCTGGAGGCGCAGGCGCTGGTTCCGATGTTCGGTGAAACTCCCGTCGAATTGGGCATGTCCGGCAAGGAGGCCGTGTTGCTGGAACGGCTGAAGGACGACGCAACCTATCGCAAGCTCTTCGCGGCGGCATTTCCATTGGACGCCCGGGCGTTTTCTATTCACAATGTCACCCGCGCCATCGCCAGTTTCGAGCGAACCATTCTATCCGGCGATTCGCCCTACGACCGGTATCGCCTGGGAGACGATCCCGAGGCGATCCCCGAGTCGGCAAAGCGCGGCGAGGCTCTCTTCTTCAGTGAACGGCTGGAGTGCTTTCATTGCCACGGAGGCTTCAACCTCACCGGAACCGTGGACTACCTGGACAAGGGTTTCGCAGAGGTGGAGTTTCACAATACCGGGCTGTACAACCTGAAGGGCAAGTTTTCGTACCCGTTGCCGAATCTGGGGCTCTACGAGTTCACGCATCAGGAAGAGGACATCGGCAAGTTCAAGGCGCCGACGCTTCGCAATATCGCGGTGACGGGACCCTACATGCACGATGGCAGCGTCAAGAGCCTGGAAGAAGTGGTGGACCACTATAGCTCTGGCGGCCGGACGGTTAATAGCGGCCCCAACGCAGGCGTTGGCGCGGAGAATCCGAACAAGAGCGAGTTCATCAAACGATTCGCGCTCAGCCGTCAGGAGAAGGCGGATCTGATCAGCTTTCTCAAGTCCCTGACCGATCAACGGCTCCTTACCGACCCAACGCTTTCCGATCCTCGCAAGGTGAATCTCACGCGAGCGGCGCCCGGCCGGCCGCGCTTTGTGGTTCATGGTCAAGTGGCGAATGTTTATCCGGAGGACGGCGCTGTTTCTCTGTACCACGGTGCGGTCCCCGGCTTGATTCCGGCGAGAAAGAGTCCCGAATCGACGGAGTTTCTGGTGTCTGACCGCGCACAACTCAACCGGCTGAAGCCCGGGCAGAGAATCACTGCGTCGGTACGGCGCCAAGGCAGCGACTACATTTTGGAGCAGATGAAAGGCGAAAAATGACACCAGATCATGCGAAGTGCTTCCGGTTGATCCTGACTCTGCTGGCCCTAACAGGGGCTGCCCAGGCGAACGACCCCAAACCGCAGCCCGCGCTGAAAAGCACGATCGACATTGCGCAATCGACCGTCCAATTGCGCGAGGCGGAGGAGAACTACCAGCGCGGCTTGCAGGCGGCCGACGGAATCGGTGTCACCCGAGACTACTTTGCGGCGGCCGGGTATTACCGAAAGGCGGCCGAGAAGGGACACGTGGGGGCCCAGTATAACCTGGCGTTTCTCTACGAGAACGGAAAGGGCGTCAAACAGGACTTTGCCGAAGCTGCGGTTTGGTATCGCAAAGCCGCGGATCAAGGCGACGCGGAAGCTCAGAACAATCTCGGAACTCTCTATTCGACAGGACAGGGCGTGCCCCTCAATTTTGTGGAGGCTGTGCGCCTATACCGTCTGGCGGCAGCGCAGGAAGATCTGGAGGGCTTGACGAATCTCGCCTCCATGTACCTGATGGGCCGCGGCGTGGAGCGCGATCCCACGCAGGCATTTCAGATGTTCACGAAGGCTGCTGAACGCGGCTATGCCGTAGCCCAGAACAACCTGGCCTTGATGTACGCCAACGGCGAAGGCGTAAAACGCGATTCTATCCGGGCCTATCTCTGGCTCGATCTCGCGGCGGCAGAGATACCGAAGGCCGCGGTGGTGAGGGACGCCCTCGCCAAGGGGATGACGCCTGCTCAACTCACGCAGGCCCGGCAATTGCTCACTCAAAAGCGAAAAGAGCTCTCAACAAAAGAAGGGAATAAACCATGATGACTCGAAGATCCATACTGGAACTGGCCACCTTGAGCGCGGCTGCTGCCGCGATGCAGGCTGCCGAACCGCCATTCTCACTACCGAAACTTCCATACGCCTACGACGCGCTCGAGCCGCATATCGACGCGCAGACGATGCAGATTCATCACGACAAGCATCACCAGGCGTACGTGGACAACCTGAACAAGGCAATTGCCGGAGACGCAGCACTTTCCAAGTTGACAGTGGACGAATTGTTGGAACGTCTGGACACCCTGCCCGCCAATGTGCGCACCGCCGTGCGCAACCAGGGCGGCGGGCACGCCAATCACACTCTCTTCTGGCAAACGCTCTGCCCCGCATCCAAGAGCGGAAAGCCGAGCGGTAAGTTGGCCGCCGCCATCACGCAAAACTTCGGCGGCCAAGATAAGCTTGAGGACCAGCTCCGCGCCGCCGCGACTAGCGTCTTCGGCAGCGGCTGGGCGTGGCTCTCGCTCGACCCGGCAGGCAAGCTGGTGCTCGACAACGCCCCCAATCAGGACAGCCCACTGTTGGCCAAACGCACGCCCTTGCTGGGCATCGACGTTTGGGAGCACGCTTACTATCTCAAGTATCAGAACCGGCGCGTCGACTATCTGGCCGCGATCCTGCATGTCATCAATTGGGATTTCGTGTCCCAGCGCTATTCGGAACTGGCGCGGTGAAAGGAGCGGAATATCCTATGCCACACACTTGCTTAAGGTTTGCGGTTGTCTGCTGCCTGATCTCGGCGGCTGCCGGGATCTTTGCGCAATCGGCAAACGGCGAAACAGGGGACGAGCAAAAGGCCAGGATCGCGCGGCTCGGTGACGCGGTGCTGGCCCCATGCTGCTATACGGAGCCGGTATCCAGACATCAGAGTGAAATCGCGCTCAAGATGCGGATGGAGATCGCCCGTTGGGTGTCGGCTGGCAGGACCGACCAGGAGATCCTGGGCGACTACGTGCAGCAGTACGGCAGCAAGATACTCGTGGATCCTAGGACGATACCGCGGGGATGGACTCCCTTTCTTCCGTGACTGGTCTTGATTCTGGGAGTATTTCTGGTCCTTTGGCTGCTTAACCGTTGGCAGAGGAAACCGGTTCCGGATGCGATGCTATCAACCGAGCCCGCTTTCGCTGGACTGCCAGATTTCGATGAAGTTGAGTAACGGGAGGGATGCAATGAAACGGTCGGCTTTGGCTGGAGTCGTGACGCTATTCGTGCTCACCGCGGGATGCCAGTCCAAGACCAAGCAGTACAGTCTGCGGGGTCAAGTGCTGGCTAAGAACGAAGCTGCCAATGAGCTGACAGTGAAGCATGAAGACATTCCCGGTTTCATGCCGGCTATGACCATGCCATACAAGGTCAGGAATTCCGCGGCGGTGCAGGAGGTGCAGCCGGGGGATCTGATCGCGGCAGACTTGATCACCGCAAACCAGGGAAAAGATTATTGGTTGGAGGACATTCGCATCCTCGACGAGAGCGGCCGTAAGACCGCCAAGCCGGCGGTGACTCGGCATGTCCTCCAGGTGGGAGAATCGGTGCCCGATTTGCAGTTGATCAATCAGGACGGAAAGCATTTCAGCTTGAGCGACTTCAAGGGGAAGGCAGTGCTGGTTACGTTCATTTATACTCGCTGCCCGATGCCGGCCTTCTGCCCTCGTCTCAGCAGTCAATTCTCCAAAATCCATGAGGCACTCGCCAAGACGCCCGGCGATTACGAGAAGACCCACCTTCTGACGATCAGCTTCGATCCGAAATACGACACCCCGCCGGTACTGCGCAAGTATGGCCTGGCGTATCT
>Ga0182030_10012036_pt1 | contig 17391 bp, 11 predicted proteins | sample 812S3MmetaG_FD_121299 | JGI IMG/M metagenome (GOLD analysis project Ga0182030, IMG submission 121299) | Permafrost microbial communities from Stordalen Mire, Sweden - 812S3M metaG (Illumina Assembly) | ecosystem: Environmental > Terrestrial > Soil > Wetlands > Permafrost | place: Sweden...
ACGGAAGGGGCTGAGGCTTTTGCAATATATGTAAGACAGCTGAATCAAAGGCCAGTAAATCTTTAAAAAAGATGTGTGCATAGGCAAGCGCCAGCGGGGGCCTCTCCTTCTTTTTTCATCGCTACGCTTGAAAAAAGAAGGAAGGACAATAGAAAAGATGTGTCCAAACGGTAGCTGCCGGTAGGCAGGGAGCACAAAGGAAAAATACCAATACAAAGGCCACAAAGAGTATGTTTTTTGGTGTTCCCTGCCTACCGGCAGGCAGGTTTGTATTGAACTTTGTGTTCTTTGTGTTAACATGTATTTATTTTCCTTTATTTTAAACAGCTTCTTCGGGTTCCAAAACAAAATACATTTTTCGCACGGAGCAAATACAGAGAAACAGCCGGGGAATACAAGGAATTAAAACACCTTTTAACCGTTTTAGTGACGACACCAGTTGATTTGTTATCTGCCTATCCTTATTCAATGTCGTTAGGTTAAAGAGGGACGTATGGTGTTTTCTTATTGCCGTCTGCTTTAGCTGACGGCTTAGTGTATATCAAGACTTCGGCTTTAGCCATAAATGAATTGTGGCTAAAGCCGTACTTGTGTTATTTTTCAATCCGTCAGCTAAAGCAGACGGCAATAAACATCTTAACTTAACAACATTGTATCCATATTGCTGATATTGCCACCCTATCTATCCAAGTCGTAGAATTATGTAATTTTAAGCCATACACTTGCATATATTTTAATGAATACCTGTATGGCGAAACAAAACCTCTTATTGGGCGTTGTCTTTTTACTGCTTGCGCAAACAGCGTTTGCCCATAAACCATACCGCAAATCTGAAATAGACAGCCTGCATAAACTGGAAATATTTAAAAGGCATGCACAGGCCGACGAGATAAGGAGAAATGTGGTGCAGGTTCATTTTTCGGCCGATTATGCCGATAGCCTGTTAACGCAGATGGAACAATTCCATATCGCCCTCAATAGTATCACCAACCAAACCAAATACAGTTTTAAAACGGAGCAGATAGAGAAGGAACTGCAGGGAATGCAGTCATCCATTGACATTATTACACAAAGCGCCAACCGCGATAGCAGCGTGGTTAATATCAACAATCTTCAAATGTACCGGGGGCTGCTGAAGGACATGGAAGAAAAATTGCAGACCTGGCGGGATGTGCTGCAGGAAGACAATGATGACCTGCAGGATATGACCGACCAAATGACCAGCTTTGTGCGCGATTCATTTACTCAAAAGGTAGCAGCCGACAGTGAATTTGCTAACCTGCACCTGGACGAAATGCTTATTCTTAATCAGAGATGGAAGGAAGCCGAAGCCTCAACCTCAGCTAATCTAAACCACATCAATAAACTTCAGGCAACCGTATCAACCGATTATTTTGATGTAACCGAACTTGAAAATAAAGTAGATAATTTACTGGCAGGGTCGGGCAAAAAGGCTTTCCAGCAGGAGCAGGATTATATCTGGCATTTATCCAGTCCTTCTTTAGACGAGGTAAGGGTGCTTACCGGTCAATCTATCGCTAACAGGATAAAAATATTGGGTTACTACCTGGCTTTAAACTACATGGATTGGCTCTACTTTCTGCTCATTGGAATAGCTTACTTTTTTTGGGTATTCCGCAACTTCAGAAGAATAAAGAATAAGGAATCAGGAACCTACCAGACAGATTTAGAACTAAAATACATACGGCCGTTTCCGGTATTGTCAACCCTCATTTTTATACTTAGCCTTGCGCCGTACTACGGTTTAAACCAACCGGCCGTATACATCGAAATTATACAGTTGTGCATTTTAGTGCCACTTACAGCATTGTTTTGGTTGATATGGCCTAAGAAGTCGTTTGTGTTTTGGTGCATCCTGGCAGTTCTGTTCATACTAACCTCGTGTATGAATGCCATTATTACTCCCGGCTGGCCCCTGCGTTTATTTCTGCTTGTGCTTAACATCGCCTCATTGGCTTTTGGGCTGATATTGGTAAAAGGGGATAAAAACATGGTTTCCGGCAGGGCGGTAAAAGTTACGATAATCCTTTATACGTTGCTCAATTTTTTGGCAGTTATTGCCAATATAGCCGGCAGGCTTACCCTGGCCAAAATATTTACCTCGGCGGCGGTTATAGGACTAACACAGATGATAGGCCTGTTTGTAATTGTTGAAATATTAATAGAAGCCTTTTACCTGCAAATGCAAAGCAGCAGAATATCGGTCGGCATGTCGGCTAAATTCAATTTCGAAAATATCCGCGCCGACTTGTATCAAATACTTACCGTTGTTTCAGTGTTACTGGGCCTCATCATTTTTTTTACCAACATCGACCTGCATTTTGTAATGGCTTCCCTGTTAGACAGTGTATTTAATACCCCGAGAAAAATTGGAAGCACCTCTTTTACCATTGGCAACCTGCTGACTTTTGGTGTGATATTGTATTTGGTAAGCGTGCTGCAAAAGTATGTGGGTTATTTCTTCGGCGAAACTGAAGAAGACTTTGTGGGCGATCTGGATAAAAAAGAATCGCGGCTTGTATTGGTCCGCCTTGCAATTATCATGGCTGGCTTTTTTATGGCCATTGTAGCCTCCGGATTGCCGGTTGATAAAGTTACGGTGGTGCTGGGCGCACTAAGTGTTGGTATTGGCCTGGGCCTGCAAAATATTGTATTTAACCTGGTATCGGGGGTCATACTTATTTTTGAAAAGCCTATGCAGATAGGAGATTATATTGAAGTAGGAGATAAAAAAGGGCGCGTTCAAAATATCGGTATCCGGTCAAGTAAACTAATAACCCCCGATGGGTCGGAGGTAATTGTACCTAATGGTGATATTCTGTCAAGCCATATGGTTAACTGGACCCGTAGTAATAACCATAGGCGGACAGAATTAACATTTGGCGTAGAACCCTCATCGCAATTACAACTGGCCAAGGATAGCATTATGGAAGAATTAAAAGGTAACAGCTATGTGATACAGGGAGAGCCGGTGGAAATTCTTGTCAATAATCTTTCTGAAACTTCAGCAGCACTTACCGTTCATGTTTGGATAAACAGTATTTATAAGGAGCAGGAGTTTAAAAGCCAGGTGCTTTCAAACATCTATAACCGGTTAGCAGCAAAGGGGATTAAGATTGTTTAGAGTGTGCCGATGCGGATAAATTGTCCTCATCCCCCTGATTGGCATTTTCCTGCGGAAAACGCCAATCGTCCCCCTGCTAAGGGTAACTATATAGGAGTTTGACCACGTTAAGCGAAATTAAATTGGTCGGAAACATGGTAAGATTTAAAATCCTGCTCACTTATTTCGGGCGTTATAAACGACTTAACATATCGACTACCAAAATTTTGCCTTTTTTCGGCAAGTTCACGCAACTGCGTTGTGGTTGGCATAACAGTATAAGAGCATGCAATCTTATAGTTGCCAAAAGTATTACGTGGCGCGAATCCCTCCTCATAGCTTATAATCAATAAAAGATACTTCATTTTTTTGCTTTCTTTTTAGGTTTGGGATTACCGCTAACAGATGCCTTGATTATAGCGTCAAATAGCTGTGCTGCTTTTTGGGGCTATTTGGTTCTGGTTTCTTTGTCATAATACGAAAATAAGGCAATTTATTGGGGTATAATCAGCATTATTCCAAGTCATTTTAATGCCCATTTATTCAAGGTTATGTATCTTTGTATTGAAATTCCCACCATTAAATAACCCCAATTTGCATTGGTCAGCTTGACTTTTTGTTAAAAGATATTGACAATCCTTACAAAATACATTATTTAGTGCAATTAGGCTTAGTTTTTGAGCTAATATTAGCGCGGCCACAGCGATGGTGTTCATAATACTGATTTCGATTGCTATATTGGTGCCGTACATTTGAAACAAAATATAACTTACCTTCAAAGTGAAACACACAAACAGCATATTGGGACAAGGTGTTTACACTGCTGCCGATGCCAGTAAGATACTGCGAATACCATATCCTAAAGCCAAATATTGGTTTAAATATTATGCGAAAAATAAATTACATGACTCCATAGGTCATCAATATTATTTTGAGGTTAAAGACATTGTGGCTGTCAATTTCTTTACGTTAATCGAAATGTACGTTTTCTTTTCCTTAAAGGAAAAAGGAATAAAGACATCTAAAATAATGAAGGCTCATAAGAGTATGGCTAATCACCTTAAAACGCCATATCCATTTGCGCAAAAAGATATTTATGTAAATAACCTAAAGCTGTTATTTGGCGATGAAACGCTATTGCTTTCAGCCGATGAAAAACTGCAATCAGTTATAGCTGGAATTTTATTGCCATTTTGCGACAAAGTACAGTTCACTAATCAAAAGTTGGCCCACAAGTACTATCCGTTGGGGCAAAACAAAGCAGTTGTGGTTACTCCTGACAATCAATTTGGTCAACCGATTATTGAGGGAACAAACATATTAACCGCAACCATTTATGCCTTTCATAAGGGAGGCGAAAGCATTGATTCAATCTCTCGATTATATGATATTTCGCCGGAAAATGTAAGAGATGCTATTGAGTACCATATAGCAGCCTAATGGATTTTTATTTTGATGAACAATTACCGAAGAAGGTAGCTAATGCGCTTGATGTTTTAGAGCAGCATGATGGTGTCCATAGAGTATTTAGCACGGAACTGGAATTTGGGAAAGGGTTAAAAGATGTGCCGCTATACCATAAACTAAAGGAAGTAAATGGAATTTTAATTACCCACGACCTAAAAATGTTAACCAGGGTAAATGAATTCAGTGCCCTTAAAGAACTTGGTATAAGTGCCTTTATAATTAGCTTGCCAAGTGGCATAAATTATACATTAACCTATCAAACCATTTTTGGGAAATGGGAAGAAATAAAAAAAATAAGTAGAAAACAGGCAATGCCCTTTTTATGCCGACTTAAAATGAAAGGCCAACCAGAATTTTTATAGTAATCAAGGGAAAGAAGAAGAAAAGAAATAACCATACCTTTGTATTAAAATTTAAAACGCAAGCAATGCCAGCTGCAACAAAAATAGATATTATTTATGCTATATCTTCTTCGATATTGATAATTATCTATATCGGCATAAAGCTTTTTAGAAAGCATAGTGAAAAATCGCACTAAATTGCATTCATGATTACAGGTGCCCTTATTCTTTTCACTCTGATATACGCTTTCTTCGAAAAGCCTCAATTATTTCAAAGACCGTTAAAGGCAGAAAAGATTATCCTTAGTTTATTGCTCCTCATAACCTCTGTATGCTCTTATGTAAAAGAACACGCCTCAGATGTTCAACATGACGAAGCAAAAAAAACGATTGATAGTTTACAGGGCGAAGAAAGGTTCTTGCTTACACAAATTGATACCTTAAGGAAGGATAACAAAATAGCCGAAAGTCAATATTCCGAACAAGTTTTAGGTTACCATAAATATACAATGCAATTACTTGCCCAATACGGCTTAAAAGTTGACACACTAACAAAAACCGTTGACAATAAAGAAACTCCGCCAACGCTTACGATTTCGGCATTACCCTTAATTGATACATTAAATAAGGAACATGAATTTGTATATAAATTACGAGCATTAAACGCTAATGCACATATACTTGGATATTATTACGTTTTGATAAATAAGCATGAGATTGATGGTAGCTATACTATTGATACACCTTATGTTTTTGGAGGAGGGAGCATGAATTTTACAAGTATAATTGTTCCTAATGAACTAGCGGCTATTTCCATTTTTTTAGACAGAACACCTGCGGCTGATAATTGCTATTTGGCTATGGAGTTCATATACAAGTCTAAGGGGAATAAAGAACAAACACCATTAAGAAAGATATATGAAATATCTGGCAAAAAAACCAAAGTCCATGAAGTAGATAGTGATACGTTTTACGCTTTGAGTATGATATTGAAACAATTTTTAAAATTTGGCCTAAATTCTACAATTTATAAAGATAACCGTGGTCAAACACGTATATAGTCCCCCTTCTAAGTGGGACTTGGAATCGCCCTTCTATTAATAGTTTGACCCAAGGCAAAAGGTCACAATACACACTTTTTGAAATTGAAAATGGCAACCGTAGTTGCCATTTTCAATTTCAAAAATCTTATAGGACATATTCAGGCTAATCCCGATACTGCTCAATAACCTGTAACACTGCCGGATTTTCAAGGAGTGCCTCGTCCATATCAAATATCAGTCCGTGTTCGCTGAAGTTTACCAGCAGGCCTCGTTCAAGGTTAATCAGCGCTTCGTGATTGTTACCTACCTGAAAATAGAAAACAGATTTGATATAGAATATATCGGCACTGCCTTCGTACTTCTGTTCAGCTTCATGCAAAACCTGGAAAGCTTTTCTGAAATTCTCAACATTAAAATAGGCAGTAGCCAGGTTAATCCAGTTTTGCTTATTCTGGGTATCCAGTTGAAATATTTTTTCAAATATCTCAAGCGCCTGCTCTCCTTCACCGGTGCATAAATAAGCATCAGCAAGGGCCGACAGGTAATCAATATTTTCCCTGTTCAGTTTTACAGCCCGCTCAAAAGACGAAATAGCCTTAGGCCATTTTTCTTCCGACCGATAAGTTTCACCTATCCGGTAAAAAGCCTCATCAAAATACGGGTCTACCACTATGGCCTTACGTAAATATGAGCGCGATTTGGCAAAATCACTCACCTTCTCATAACTCTCGGCAGTTTTAAGGTACAGTTCCTTGTTCGGTTTTGAAAGCTTGATGGCATCCAGGTAAAAATTGATGGATTCTTCATAGCGGCCCATATTGTATTGCACATCGCCGCTGCAGATATAGGCAGCGTCGAAAGTATCGTCAATAGCTATTACAAAGCTGAAAGCATCCAATGCCTTATCGTACAATTGTAAGCCGGCATAAGCATGCCCCAGGTTAAACCATGCCAGGTGAGAGTATGGGCTTTGTTCAATCAACTCCTCATGAAACTTTACACTTTCATCGTATTTTTCGTTCAGCTCAATGCAAAACCAAAACCGGTTAAGGCCTTCCTCGCTCATCGGGTTAATGCCAATGGCTTCTTTCAGGGCTTCAACCACCTCCGGGTATTTTTCCTGGTCTTCATATATATCTGCCACCTCTAAATAAAGTTCGCACTTGTCTTCCGCTTCGGTTGCGATAGTAAGGGCGTATTCAACTTCATCCAGCGCCTCCTGGTGGCGGCCTTCCCACAAATGAATGTCGGAACGGATAAGGAATATGTTAATATCGTTGGGGTCCAGCTTCTCAGATTCCTCCAGCAGGGCCAGGGCTTCATCAAAGTGTTTTTGGTTGGCCAGTATTTCGGCCTTTTTGGTATAAAAAAAAGATGAGAAAGAATATTGTGCTATGGCTACGTCTATAACCCTGATGGCTTTGTTGTATTCACGATTTTCCTGGTAAAACTCGATAATCTGCTCGTAATTATCTTCGTCAAAAAAAACCTGTTCTTTTAATTTCTCTGCCTCTTCAAATTGCCGAACTAAATCCACAATCTCTCCGAATGAAGGTTCAAGGTTCTCGTTTTCTTCCATGGTCTGAATTTTTAGTCTAAAACATTCAGGATATTATCTAAAGATAATAAAATCCTGCCTGTATTAGTATACCGGAAAACAATTATTAGCAAATTGCCCGCCGCTATCCGTGAATAATGGAATTACCAAGTCGTTAACGTTATATAAAGAACGATATTAGGCCTCTTTCATAATTCGCTCTTTTTGAATCCTCACCCCAGAGCGGCCCTCTCCGAAGGAGAGGGAAATGTTGAATTATGAAAGAGGCCTGTTTTAAAATCCGCAACGACCTACCGAAGGTAATTTTCCCTTTTATATACTGAAACGCTATTTTTCAACATCCGGAAGGTTGATTGTATAGCACTGGGCAGGCAAATCATAATTTAAAAAAAAACTTTACTCTTATTTAACCAATGTCGCTGAGTTAAGGAAATGCATCTACCCAAACCCTCTGACTCCCGAAACGGGAGAACCGCAACCCAGAAATACAACTACCGGGCAAAGTTGTTCTTTTTGCTGTGCGGCAGCTCCTCCGCTTCGGAGGCTGGGAGGTAGCAAAGCGCAAAAAGAACTGAGTTTCGGCTTAAGTTAACGACATTGCTTATTTAACGCTGAAATTGCCGCAATGTTTGCGAAAAAAGTATCATTTTTATTGTTACAACAAAATCCCTTATTATGAAAACAAATATTGGTATAACCGAAATGAACACCCAGGCAGTGGCTAATGAACTGGCTAAAATTGTGGCCGACGAATTTATTTTAAGCATGAAAACCCGCAATGCCCACTGGAACATTGAAGGCCCGGATTTTCATGCCATGCACCTTTTCTTTGAAGGGCAGTATAATGCACTGGACGAAACTATAGACAGTGTTGCTGAGCGTATCCGTTCGCTGGGCCATTATGCGCCGGGTACGGTAACCGAGTTTCTGGAACTGACCAGCCTGACCGAAAAAAGAGGCAACAAAAACAGCAGCGAAAGCTTTATTAAAGACCTGCTTGGCGACCATGAAGCTATTATTATAACCCTGCGCGAGAGCATAGATGCTTTTGCCAATAAATATAAAGATGCAGGCACCAGCGACTTTATAACGGCCTTACTTGAAGCACATGAAAAAATGGCCTGGATGTTACGGGCACATTTGAAATAACAGACCATTAGTGTTCGAAACATGCAAAAGCGCCAAACAGCCGGCCTCACCCGCCCCTCGCTTCGCTGGGGCACCCTCTCCATCGCAAGCGATAGGAGAGGGTACAGGATAAGCTAATATGAGGCCCGCATTTCCAGGTTTCGAACAACAGTGGTATCAGAACTCTTTCATAATTCGCTCTTTTTGGATCTCATCCCCGAGCGGCCCTCTGCGAAGGAGAGGGAAATGTTGAATTATGAAAGACGTCTAATCTCAATTTATTTACCCGATACAATTCGCTTTTTATTACTTAACGCTAAAACAATTACTGATGAACGACCTTACCTTAATTACTACCAGTACCACTTTAGAGGGTTACAGGATTACCAAACAACTTGGCCTGGTGCGGGGCATTACGGTTCGCTCGCGCAGTATTGTGGGCAATATAGCCGGCAGCTTTATGACCATTTTTGGGGGGCGGAGTACTATTTACACCGAACTATGCGAAAATGCCCGCGAGGAAGCCTTTCAGCTGATGATACAACATGCCCGCGAAAGAGGGGCTAACGCCATTATTAATATGCGTTACGATGCCAATGAAGTAATGCAGGGGCTTACAGAGGTGCTGAGCTATGGAACGGCGGTAGTGGTTGAGAAGATTTAGTAGGACCGGGCTATCAGATATGCTGATGGCGAAGCATAAGGTTCACACCTTCTTTATTTTTAACCTGCCTTCCGCGCCTCTGGCAATAAAAAAAATTAAACAAATCGTAATTTTTTTTCAAAATTGTAATAATACTGGTTTTTACCATATTATATATAGAATAGACTACGGAATACCGGGTATTATTAAAATAATATACAATATTTTTTTTAGAGGAAAATTTTGTAATTAGAATAATTATTTTTAGGTTTGGTTATTGTTTTGATGTTTCCTAATCTTTTACATTATAACATTAAAAAACCTGCTATGAAGAACCTCCTCTGCTTCGTAATTGTAATGCTGCTTTGCACACAAGCCGCCAAAGCACAAAACACAATCCCATTTCAAGGTATTGCACGCGATACTACGGGTGCGCTACTGCCGAACCAGTCCTTATCCCTTCGGATTACGATTCACGATTCCATTGCTTCCGGGCCGGTGGTATACCAGGAGACAGATTCTGCCACCACTAATGCTCTGGGGCTGTTTACGCTTGCTATTGGATCGGGTTCTTCCGGCTCATATTCTTTCAGTAGCGTTAATTGGGGTAGTAATCCCAAGTTTGTACAACTGGAACTTCATACCGTAGGCGCAACCTATATCAATCTCGGCACGTCACAATTCCGGAGCGTTCCGTATGCACTGTATTCGCTGAATGGCGGCGGTGCGCAGCCAAGCGGACAGATTCCATATAGCAACGGAACCGGAGCCGCCAGCGATGCACTCTTTACCAGAAACCCTGCCAGTCATGCAACCCAAATATCCCGAACCGTAACGGGTGGGGTTAATGAGGGCTTCACATTGGGTTCAGCTATATCAGGCTACATACCCGATGGGCCGTTTTTTACCCGGATTGATACACCCGAACATCATTATGATTATATGGGCATTGGCAATGTTTCTGCTATAACCGGTGGCGCCCCTAATGGCCTGGTATTGGTGTGTGCGCACGACTTTACCGGTGCTGGCCCCTTGGCAACAATAGCAATAGTTGACAGCGACCCGGTCAATACCATTGTTGTAATAAACTCGCAAAATAGTGCAGTATCTAACTTCAAATCAAATGCAACATTGAGCCCTACTGCAATTTCACTAGGTGTTACTTATAGCAGTTCAGGCGCAACGATTACCCTCGATACTGCCACGCTTCATTTTAAAATTGGCTCTACTACTTACAATTGGCCAACAACAGGTGTAGAACCACAGAGTACCATGCTTACAAGCGATCCCTCTGGAAATTTGAGTTGGAAAAATTATGTGGTCGGCAAATTAGTATTTACGCCTACCACCGGCAGTACCATAAATGTTTATTCCGGTAATAACATTATTAATCCCGCATCAGGCCTTGCTGCGCTTACCATAGTGCTGCCGTCATTACCCACCGATAACGAAACCGTGAGTTTTACCTTTACCAATACCATTACCAGCATTACATACAGCGGCGGCACCATTGGCGGTGCAGGCGGTTTGGGTTCGGTAAGTCCAGTTGCCAACGGTAATGTAAAATACTCGCTTACCTACGATGCTGCAAGCAGCAGTTGGTTCTAGGTGCCTCCAGGTGTCTGACACCTTGCATTTAGTCGCATATCGAAAATCGCATATCCAACCAAAAAAACAGATATGAAAAATAAAACCCTCCATATATACCACTTGCTTATGCTAAGCGCACTGGCAGGCTTCTCCCAAACCATCAGCCCCACGGTAGCCCCCACACAAGGCGGCTATGTAACAGGCGGCAATGTGCGCCTGCAATACACCATTGGCGAACCCGTAAACCAAACCATTACCGGTGGTGGTTTCGAATTCACCCTCGGGTTTCAGCAACCCGAAATGAACCTTACCGATACAATTACCAGCAGCCCTTTTTGTGCAGGCTCCACAATAAACATCCCGTTTACTGCACAGGGCATCTATGGCTCCGGCAATATTTTTACTGCGCAGTTATCCGACTCCACCGGCAATTTTGCAGGTGCAATAAGCATCGGGTTTGATACCGCAATAATCTCCGGCACTATTACAGCCACCATACCCGATAGCATACCCGCAGGCAGTAATTATAAAATAAGGGTAATATCATCTTATCCGCTGTTTACGGGCGGACCCTCGGCTATATTTGGCATACGCCCAATGCCTGTATTTGTAAATGATACTGTACAGCGAGCCGTTATTTGTCCTGGTAGTTCAACCCATATTTATGTGCTGTCTTCTCAGGCAGGCATACAATATAATTTAATGGTAAATACAACCCTTGTTAACGCCGCTTATGGTAACACCGATACCTTAGCTATTAATACCGGTGCGATTGACAGCAACACCACGTTTTATGTTTTGGCTACTGATACGGCAACAGGGTGTAGCGTGCAGTTAAACGCTCTGAATGTTTTTACCATTAAAATTGCCTCACCTAATAACATTGCGCCGCAGGCTGTTTCCAGCGATACCGCCTACACTTTTACCTTTGCCAATGTAACAACCGGCTACGGAGGTAATCAGATTGAATGGAGCTTAGACAGCAACTTTACTACATCAACTATTGATACCTCCCCGTATAACATACAGGTAAAAGTAGGCCCCAACTCCGATACACTTATCTGGGTACGCAGTGTTAACAGTGTTTCGGGTTGTGTAAGCAATGCCGCTACAACCATTGGCATTGTAACATACGTTTACCAGTTGCAGCCCTTTAATGCCGATACCATAATAACTATATGCGCAGGTACCAGCACCAACATACCCATAGCCAATAGTAACGATAGCTTGCTGTATACGTTGCGTATTGATACCAGTATTATAAGCAGCGCCATGGGTAACGATAGCCTGCTTTTACTAAACACAGGCACCGTAAGTACCAGTACCGTATTTAACATACTAACCACTAATACCTTTACCGGTTATACCGCTACCATAGGTTTTGGTACCTTAATACAAACCTTAGCCCCGGTTGATAGCAACGTTTTAATAATGGGCGATACACTGGTAGATTATAAAGACACCATACCCTACCAGGCCATTGCCAATAATGGTACGCGCGCAATTTACAGCATTGCCAGTGGCAGCGCCGGTGTTGATAGCGTTTTAGGCCTGGTTTACAACATAAGCAGCAATTTTGTAGTGCAGGCAACTCTATATGGCCCGGCGGGTTGCGGCAGCGCAACCGGTAACCTGCCCGTAACAATTACTGTTGCCGAACCACCTATAACACCAGCCCCTATTACAGTATATATAGATAGCCCCCAGCAAAGCACTGTTATTAATTTTACCGGCATAGCGGCCGGCAGTGGTGGCGATGAAATTGAATGGGCTTTTAATAACAGTTTTACCAGCTCAACCATCCTTGCCTCACCGGCAACAATAAGCCTCACCTTATCCGGCATTGCAAATAAAATAATATGGCTGCGCAGTGTTGATAGCAAAAGCGGCATGCATAGCAAGCCTGGCCATACTGTTGCCAGCACTGCCGTAATTACACTAAGCGCCGGACTGCTGGATAAAAGCAAATGGAAATACGATTCTATTTATAGCGATGAATTTAACTACGATATTAATGTTCCGGGAAGTCCCACAATGATCTATCCGGATAATCACTTTATACAATTCATGGCCCCTGCGAGTGTCAATTTTTTAGATAAATGGAACCTGATTTTCAATTACGGTGGCGGGCAAGTACAGGCTGCAGATGTTAACAATATAGATAATTATAATATTGCTGATAGTAAAAATACCATGAAACAGCTCTTTGACTTTGGTAACTGTCCTGCCAATAATACAAACAGAACCAGTTATGCCAGCGCCCCCGGTAGTGCGCACGAGGTCGGCTTTTCAAGCGATGGGGTAGCGCATTTAACAGCCACAAGGCTTCAGGATTCGCTGCACGTAAATTTTACAGGCATTGTAGACTCTATAACCTACAAGTCGGGGATACTTAGCAGCACCTATAAATTTCCGTTAACAAACGGCATGTGGGAAATCCGGTGCAAATTTCCACTAAAAGACAATTCGGCCTGGCCTGCTTTTTGGAACTATACCGGGCATGGCGATTTTACAATTATTGATGATTTTGATATGGGTCCGAATAATATGGCCAGTATAATAAAAAACGGAATCTTTGGTGGCATTAATGGCGAATCAAATAACGATGGTGCAAGTTGTGGTGTTGTCAGCGCTTATAAGGAGACCCCCTGCGATTATGTTGACGATTGGCACACCTTTACAGCAGTGACAGATTCGCTCGAAATCATCTATTTTATAGATGGCAAAGAAACCTACAGTACTTTAATAAAAAACGTAGAAACGGGCGTTAATTGGCCCCTCAATTTTGCACCCGGCTCAAACGACTCCAGCGTTATATTTATAGATTTACAGGTCGGCAATTGGGCCGAGTGGCAGACCTGCGAATGGCAAATTGATTATTTCAGGTATTACACACCAGACTCAGTAGGGGCAAAGGGATACAATGTTTTTCAAAATCTCTCATCATCGGGTAAGCCTCAAACCTTAGAAACCCTCTACAACAATGTATTTACACCCTTTAACGAGCCCCCGGCCAACGATAACCCTCTCATTCCTCCAGCTGCATTTAGTCTGAGTAATCTCAGTCAATATCCGGCACAAACAAATATAGTTTACAGTAACACCCCCTTTTCTCCATCTATATATTACCAGGGCCGGTTTGATAACCGTTGTTACATGGCTGTTGCCGGCTTCGGCACCTGGTTCGAAGTTCCCCTTGTTTCATCGGTAGCAGACGTAAACGGGGCGCTTACAGCCGCCGGAACAAGGCTGTACTATCGCAGTACCAGTAACGAAATAAAGTTCTTTCAATGGGTAAATCAACAGGGATGGGCTGTTTTCAGCACCGGGGTTCATTGCGTGGATAACGGGTTGGTTACCTTTAATGTTGATATGCTTGGCAGGCTGTGGTACATAGATACAGCCTACAACGTATCCGCCTGGGTTCCTACAGGTTCCTATACCGGCAAGGCTGTTGAAGTTACTACCGACAGCTCTGCCAGGGCAGCCCTGTCTATGTATCCCTGTGGCTGCCTTATGTTTTATGTAGATAACAATGATAATTTAATACAACAATCATGGTGGAATACGTGGACAAAGCGCGGTGCCATTTTTAACCCCGCCTTGGGCAGCCCTGTTGTTAACGACCCCGCGCATTCAAAAATATATTTTAATGCGTTCAATACTGCAGGCCACGTAGATATATTTGCCTATAACTGGAATTATAATAGTATAAACCCTGGCGGATTGCAAGAGATAGGCCAAACTTGTACTGCTTACAATGACGCTTTCCCTTGGTATAATTCTGGTATGAGCCAGGCCACAGGTGTATTAACATTAAGCCCTGATGCAAACACGATTTATTACCTCGACTATTACAATAATTTATGGTATTATTATAACGATAATGACCACGGTACCGACCTTTTAACCCTTAATACAATCAATTCTAACTGGAACCGCACACCAATAAGCTATAGTAGCAGTGCCGGTAGCGGGGGGGTTATGGCAATTGATACCTCAACCGGGGCGATGTTTTATGTAAATAACAGCGATGGCCTGTTGCACCTTATTAATTGGGAAAGTGCCGATAATCCCATGCAATGCCCATGGGATACCGGTTTTAAGCCTTCTGACCTTGAGCTGAAGTCCCTGCAGGCCGGTATAAACGTAACCGATAGTGCTGCGGGGTTAAGCATAACCACTTACCCCAATCCATCAAACGGGCAGTTTATATTTAAAATAAATGCTACAGGTTCAGCCGGTGGCGCCGCTTTAAATATTATAGTTTACGATATTAACGGTACCCCAATTACCGAATTAAAAGGAATCACCCAAACGGGTGGTAATGAAAACCTGATTTGGGATGCAGGTAACGTAAGTGCAGGTATTTATTATTATTCTGCTAAAACCACAAGCGGAGCGGTAATTAGCGGAAAATTGGTTAAATTGTAATACGAAAGTATGAAACATATAGTATTAATATGCTGCTCTTTACTTGCAATGACTGCTATTGCTCAACAAGATTCTTTGGCTAAGCTATGGGATAAAAGATATGGTGGGCTCCTCATGGATGAAATATCATGGACCATTCAAACCGCGGATGGCGGTTATTTACTTGGCGGTTCAGTATATTCCGGCATTGGCGGCGATAAAACGCAGGATAATTGGGATATCACTTATAACACTTACGACTTTTGGGTGGTAAAAACAGATTCGCTTGGCAATAAGCAGTGGGATAAGCGTTTTGGAGGGTTTTCCGATGATGGAATAGGCGTTTCAAGTATTCGGCAGACTAAGGACAACGGATTTATTTTAGGGGGCATATCCTCTTCTGATTCGGGAGGAGACAAGACGCAGGCTTGTTGGGGTGGGTTCGATTACTGGATGGTGAAAATTGATTCAAATGGTAATAAAATGTGGGATAAGAGATTGGGCGGCACAAATGAAGAGCTATTATGGTGCCTGCAAATAACTGCTGATGGTGGTTATATTTTAGGTGGTTATTCACACTCCGGCATAAGCGGCGATAAAACACAGGATAACTGGGATATCAGTGAAAGCACTGCCGATTACTGGATTGTTAAAACAGATTCGTTAGGCAATAAGCAATGGGATAAGCGGTATGGCGGCACTGATGATGATGAGTTAACTGATTTAATACAAACCCGTGATGGCGGATATATTTTGGTAGGTGGTTCAGCTTCGGATAGCAGTGGGGATAAAACGCAAAATAATTGGGCGCCGGGCAATTATAATTATTGGATAGTAAAGACTGATTCTGCAGGTAACCAGCTATGGGACAAACGTTTTGGTGGTAATGCTGAGGATGAGGCAATATCGGTTGTCGAAACCCCGGATGATGGTTTTGTAATAGGTGGCATTTCAAATTCTAATATAAGTGGAGATAAAACACAAAACACCCAGGGCGGGGATGACTATTGGATAATAAAGATTGATTCACTGGGCAACAAACTATGGGATAAAGATTACGGAGGTACACGTAATGATGACTTATCCAATTTAGTGATTACCAGCGATGGGGGAATTCTGTTAGCTGGTAATTCAGAATCTTCTATTGGCGGAGATAAAATGGAAAACAACGTTGGGGCTCGGCAAACTTGGTTAATAAAAACAGATTCTGCGGGTAACAAGCTTTGGGATAAAACAATATTTGTAAATGGTCCCGCTATAACTTCCAATGCTTTTCAAACACAGGATGGCTGTTATCTAATTGGTAGCTGGACGGCCGCAGAACCCGGCTATTACAAAACCCAAGCCAGTTGGGATTCCTCAGCCGATTATTGGATTGTAAAATTCCGTGATACCACTATTATAACAGGCATTAAAGATATAACCACCAACCTGCAACTAAACGTTTATCCCAATCCATTCACAAACGAGTTAGATATTACCCTCGCCCAACAAAACCTTAAACAAGCCGACTTCAGTATCTGCAACATGCTCGGCCAAACCGTTTACACCCAGCACGAAACCAACCTAAGCCCCAGCTACACCAAAATGCTTGATTTAAGCTACCTGCCTAATGGGGTTTATTTGGTGGAGGTGGTTGTAGATGGAGAGGTGGGTGTTAGGGAGGTGGTAAAACAGTAGTGTAGCCCACCCTGCAAATTGTTTTGGTCGGGAGACCAAAACTTTTCATTGTAAAGTTCGAAGTAATCCGGGGCGGAATACTTCGAACAACGGTTCGAGGGCAGCCCTGTTCAAAAAATGAAGGCCACCATCCAGTCAGGCGCATCTCAGAGCCAGGTTTGGGATGCAAGTACATTAAGTGCTGGTATTTATTACTACCAGACAAAAACAACAGTGGGAAAAAGTTTTACAGGAAAATTGGTTAAATTGTAATTATGAAAGCTATTTGTGTGACGCTTTTACTTAGTAAAACTGTCAAAATAACTTGCCCCATTAAGGATAGATTCGATAGTTGAGTTCAGGGATTGTAGGATGATGTCGGATTCTTTTTGGGTCGATGTCCCCTTTTTCAACCTTTATTCCTG
>Ga0182030_10012037_pt1 | contig 17390 bp, 17 predicted proteins | sample 812S3MmetaG_FD_121299 | JGI IMG/M metagenome (GOLD analysis project Ga0182030, IMG submission 121299) | Permafrost microbial communities from Stordalen Mire, Sweden - 812S3M metaG (Illumina Assembly) | ecosystem: Environmental > Terrestrial > Soil > Wetlands > Permafrost | place: Sweden...
AATATCAACGAATGACACGACGACTTTCTTTGTAGGCGATGCAGATGCGCACGCAAAAATATGCTGCATCTGCTGAGTTGCGTTGTCCTCTCGTAAGCCGTAATTAATTATTCTGGTCACCGTCATTTCAGCCGTACAAGATCATAAGGCAACGCGCTGTTGTTGATGGTAAGACACATTGTTGTTCATTCAGCCGAGTTCAGTTATCCTGCTACTTGTCCTAGTACTAGTATGCGTCCTTACTTGCAAGCCTACTGTTGTTTGATACCTTAATGATTTGATAATTTGCTATCACGACTAGTACTGGGGACACTAGAAGCTCGGATTCCAAGGGTCTCCATCCACAGTCGATGGGTTCTTGTAATGCCTGTTCTCAATGTCTGTGCAATAAATAGCTTCCGCTTAAAGCGGTCTCTGGCGTCAAGGTGGAAGTGAATCCATATCAGCATATCAAAATAAGATTTATCCCCGAATCAAGATTTGATATGCGGAATCCTCAACAAAAATAGACAAAGGAGATAGCGGTATCAGACATCAGAAAGCCTTATTGCTTATTATACTTGATCATGAAGCGAAATATAATATCTCTCCCATCATCAACCTCTCTTCTGCTGGGGGGGCAAGAAGTCTGGCGATGATGCCATGATATCAAATCGGTGATCATCACAACTCCACAGAAAACAAATTATGAGAGGCTTCGCTAGGAGCATCCAGCTCCAGCACACGTGGATTCGGAACCCGGGCTACATAGGTCGGTAGGTTGGACAAGGAGGTCACATCGCTTGGCCTACTAATGGTCCGTTGGATTCACATGCTCTGTCTTATGAGAACGCGTTCCAAAATACGCAGCTCAAGTCAGCTTACAGATCTCCAAACTTATGCCTCCAGTCAGGACTCAGGGAAGAGGAGTACTACGCCCAGAAAGCTTTAATGTTCCCTGGTATCTCTCCCTGTCGAGAGTACCTGTAACGTAGTACCTTATTTTAAGGCGACCTGCATGATCTTCATTCTATCCCTAGTCCCTGGGCCCGGTCCGCCACGTGAAATGAAGGAGATCGTGCTCTAAGACACGTTACGATCGTCCAATACGATACAATAGTCGAGATGAGAAAACTATATTCGAAATTACGGGCCATTGTTTTCTTGAATATTGAACATCGAATCCTTGCTAATCCTTTCGTCAAATAGTGTTTGTCAGTATCAGTCGATAAATTGTCATATAGGTAGGTGATGCTAGGATTAATATGACCATAGCGCTGATTAATTCGTAAACTCTTCGATTCTAAACTCAGCGATCTGAAACCCACCTCACCCTCATTAACATGGCTCCTCCCTCGGCTCAATCAACACCTCATTAACAGCCACATGCTCCGGCTGCCTCAACGCATAAACAATCGCACTCGCCACATCCTCTGGATCCAGTACTTTCGCTCCCGTCGGCTCCCCATACTGCTTAAGCGCCTCCCGATCCGTCGACATACCAAGCAACTCCGTCGCCGTATTTCCAGGTTGGATACTCGTGACCCTTAGCCCTGTCCCTGCAGTCTCGAGACGCAAGCTTTGGAGCGTGGCTTCCACGAAGAATTTACTGGCTGAGTAGACGCCCAAGCCAGGGAAGACTTTGCGCCCGGCATCGGAAGAGATGGCGACGATGTGGCCGGTGCCGCGGGAGAGCATGGATGGGATGGTAGAGGAGAGGCAGTGTAGGAGGCCTTTACAGTTTACATCGACGGTACGTTCCCATTCGTCGGTTCGAACATTGGCCATCATGGTGAAGTACATGACTCCGGCACATGAGACGAGGATGTCGATGGGACCGAGTTGGTCGTTGGCGGTGCGCATGAGTGATTCTACTTGTGACTTGCTTGTTACGTCGGTTTGATGGAGGATTACTTTTCCGCCTCCTGGTGGAAGCTTGGCTCTCACCTTTTTGAGAGCTTCGGTGCGGCGGGCTGCGAGGGCTATGTGGGCACCTTCCTTGGCCTAAAAGAGGTTAGTAGTTGTTATTTGATCAGAATGCTTCAGACAATTGGACGACATACCAAAGCAGCAGCAACCGCTGCCCCAATGCCAGACGAAGCACCGGTTATAACCGCCACTTTCCCACTCAAAGGACCCTTCACAGCCCGTTGCAAGGGCGAACTAGATGCATCTAGGCGTGTAGGTGGCCGTGGGAGCCAACCACGGGCATACCAATGACGAGTATAGGTTTCAAGTAATTTCCTATCAACCTTAGGGCGCGCAATACTCTCAAGAGCAGCTTTCGTTGTATCGTCTTTGAGCACGATGATATCTTTCAAGAATTCGGCTGTAGGCATACCACCTCGCAAAATGTCAACGGTGAAGATGCTACTATTTCTTTTCGCGGATCCTCTTTTCTCGTTCCAGAGAGTGACCCATTCATCCCATTTCAACCGCTTGGTTGGGTATCCAAGCTCAGAGAGTTCATCGAAAAGAGCTCTTGTGTCTACGGGATTGGAATCGCCGACGTGGAATATACGCTGGTTGTTGTGGTCGCTCCCATTGGAAAGAGAAATGATGGCTTGGCTAACGTAGTTGACTGGAGTCATCTCTGCCGGAGAGGAGTTAGTAATTCTTCATTAAGAACAATATTGAAAGAGTAGAAAAGGAATAGCACCTAGTTGATTCACTTCAGTGAAACCGAGATCTAGGACGGCAAACTAGATCCTGGGAGATAATTGCATGAATCTGTATGGAACATTGACTTACCCGCGCGCCACCCCTCAACATCCGGAGCAAAACCAAGATGCAACGATTCCACAATCAAAGCAGTGAGAAGATCATAGGTATTAAAGGCCCCCGAAACACTATGTCCACTGATAGTTCCCGGTCTTACAATCTTGACCGGTAACCCACGACGGCCCGCCTCAAGTATAAGTTGCTCAGCAACCCACTTCGTCTGGCCATATCCATCAGCCAGCTTCTCGGGAACGGCATCAACCTCAATCATCGTGTCTTCCGGCCAACCCTCCTGCGATGGTGGCAAAACACCATTCGTTGATACATATTGCACCGTTGCGCCGCCATGGCATGCCAGACGCAGAATCTCTCTTGTACCAACTACATTGGCACCTCTCAGTGCAGCATAAGGATAAACAAGATTGACGGTCGCGCCGGCATGGATAATAACCTGGACACGGGCCCCGAGCTCTTCGAAGGCGTCTGGTAGAAGTCCAAGTTGTTTTCGAGCAACGTTTCCGGGAAGAATCTCAATACGATCTAGGATCGAGTCCTTCCACAAGCCCAAGTCTAGTAAATTTTTGCGTATCCTTGCGATGGCGGCGGGCTTATCATCTTCTGTAGGGTCGCTGATACGAACGAGACAGATAATCCTGGCGTTTGTGTGTTCCAAGAGATCAGTAAGCAGAAATGCTCCTAAGAAACCAGTTGCTCCAGTAAGCAGAACCGTGCTAGCATCGTGGACCGAGCATCTCTCAGAATTCGAGGGCTGAATATCTGAAGGGAGGATAGAATCTGCGCGTAAGATAGCGGGTAATTCTGCTTGAACGGCGGCGATATGCCCATCTTGAGCGTCACGAACGGCTTCCAAATGCCCATCAAGAGTTGGGTCAACTACAAGACGAGATACAGGGACGTCAAAGCCAAAGGCAGTTGAAAATCTATTGGCGAGGTCTGCTAGGGTCAAGGAATGCCCGCCCAAATCGAAGAATGTATGTTCCTCAGTCACAGCACTGGATGGCACATTCAGGGCTAGGGCCCATAGTTCGGCAATGGTTTTAATATTGAGTTTCGCATCACGCCCAATTTTCTTATCATCCGTGGGAGAAGCATTTCGTGACTTAATGGTTGGAGGAGGTAGGCGCTTGAGATCGACTTTCCCAGTGACCCCGTTTGTGGGCAACGTCTCGAGCTCAACCCAGAAAGCTGGTATCATATATTGAGCTAGAGATTCTGATAGTGCCCGTCGAGCCACAGGGCTATATCCGGAGTCATCAATCTTTAGGATTGTACGATCTCCTAGCTCATCTTTGTCCCGGACAATGTAAGCGACTAATTGCCGTTCTAAGCCATCACCATAAGGAACTATAGCGCAATTGCGTACAGCCAATTGCTCGATAATGGCACTTTCCACCTTTGCTGGCACGACGGAGTAGCCACGGATCTTGATCATACCCCCAACCCTGCCAGTGATCTCAAGAAGCCCTGATGGGAGTAGTCTTGCAATATCTCCTGTTTTATACATGCGAGCTCCTGGCGTTTGGTCAAACGGATCAGGTGTGAATGCTTTAGCGGTGACCTCAGGAAGGTTGATGTATCCACGAGCGAGAAGAGGTCCACCAATATACAGCTCTCCACTGACGCCAGGATCGACCATATGTCCATTGTCGTCAAGGATATAAGTACGCTTTTGAATGGGGGGCCCAACGGGGGCAGCATGGGCAGTGGTATCAAGGATCTCCCGAAGATCTCCGCAGGCAATCTCATGCGTCTCACTTGCACTGTAGCAATTAAGGAGACGTGTGTTAGGGAGAGCTTTCATGGCTCTCTTGACTAGATCGGTTGTGACCACTTCCCCATTGAACCATAAGGTACGTAAATCCGGAAGATAATTTCCAATGTGTGAGTGCCGAGAGAGAACTGCAGCTAGTAGTGTGGGTGTCATGAGAGTCTCAGTAACGCGTTTTGATGAGAGGAAATCTGCCAACATAACAGGGTCGTAGCTTGCCTCGTCTGAGACACAGACCGTTGTTGCTCCACGCAGAAGTGGGCGCAAACACTCCCAGACGAAGAAGCAATTACAGGCCACACGATCACCGGGCTGGAGGTCACTGAGGCGGAATCTGAGCTCATAAGAAAGTACTGGTGCCCTATGTGGATTCGCAATGCCTTTGGGACGGCCAGTGGTGCCGGATGAGTAGGATACAAAGGCAAGTCGATCCAGGTCATCATCAGCAGGTAAAGAACCAGTTTCTTTCACTCCATTAACAACTGATCCATTGATAGCTGACTCAGGCTCATCGAGAACGATCAGTGGAATGCCCGCCTTGATCTGGGCAGCATGAGCAGTATGTGTGACAATCACGGCGGGTTGGGCATCCTCAATAACGTCGGCTAGGAGACTAGAAGGATAGGCAAGCTCAAGAACAAGAAATGCTCCTCCGGCACGAAGCGCTGCAACACATGCGATCACATAGTCAGCGCTGCGTCCCATGAGCACACCAACAAGACTATCGCGACCGACTCCGTGCTTACGAAGGCGATCGGCGAGGGCGCTGACCTTGATATCTAGCTCCGCATATGTTAATGTCGTAGTCTCATCTTCCACAGCAACGAGATCGGGCGTGGCGTGAATTTGTTGAGTAATGAGGGCCGAGAGGTCCTTGGTGATATCAATGAGAGGCGTGTTCTCTAATTTTTGACTGAACTTTGTTCCAGAAATTGTTTGGGATATGGACTTTTGGGAACCGACTTTCGCAGTTTCAATTCGTTCAGCATCGTTTCCGTTGACTTGTTTCAGGTGGTTGGCGACTGAAATCTCGCCGTTGGCCAAAAGTCCGTTGGGAGACATGATTTCACTCTCACCGCTTAATGGGATCAGAGAGGAGTTTGGTCTTCGTAAGACCTGACCTCTCGTTTCTTGATAGTCTTCGTCCGGATCTGAAAGATAAATCAATTTTGGAAAATTTGAAGATAAAAAGTAAAAGTGAACTATGTTCACTTATAGGTGTTTTCTAGCTCCGTATTGAATGTAAACGAGGCTGAATGAAAGAACGACCTGGAACGCTTTTTCAATGGAATAAGAACTCGACTTTGAGGCCAATTCTGAGATCTTTTGCAGAGCCAAATCCAGAGATATTTTGATTTGTAAATAATCTCTAGGGGCGTTACTAAAGGGATGTCGCTTGGTGTTTTGCTCGAAATTTGTGGTCGTCACAAGGCAGGAATCTTCAACACTTTTTGAAAAAACATCCTGGTCTGACCCCCAACCCCATTTACTTGCCACTATGTGGCGCGTTTGCTACTACTAGCTGTCGCTAGTCTAGCTATTCCTTTAGTGAAACTAGTATTAGTGACCAGCCGTGAACCAGCAGCATGGGATAACGATAGGGTAACAGATAGACCTTTGCTTTTTTAAAGTGGGACTCAACCACAAGAAACATAGCCATCACCCGATAAGAGGCATCCACACCAACAAAAGTCGTGCTCAAGGTGGCTGAAATGGCTGATACTTTTATATAATCCGGCGACACATCCGGGAACTAGATCGTGGGGTATGAGTAGTGATGTAACCCCTGAATGCGTCTTGAGAACTTTCGCGATGGAAGACATGGATGGGTCACGTGGATATTTGCCGTTTTTGGATGGAAGTGGGTGGATTCTGCTTCGACTTTGCGGAAGAAGCTGCTTGCACAACGAGGCGGAGCTTCAAGTTCGAGGTGAGGGCCAGATTCAACTGCTGTGCTTGAGTATGTATCCTTCATGCTACTTACTCCATTGCAAAACAACATCAGGGAACTTCCTGAAATGATCAAACTGAATCCAAGGTGCCAATAAAAGACTTACAAGGAACTGATACTAGTATTGAAACTAATTTTTTGTTGGGGCAGGATACCGGCACCGCAAAGTTACCGCCGTTTGACGGTCCTTGGACGCCTCCTTCAGGGAGGAGTTCAGGGGGACATCGATTTAGAGGAGGTATTCAAGGACCGTCAATCTAAACCATAGGATACCTGCATCACTAACAGAGTCCCACAGCAGTGAAAGCCCTTCACGGCCCAGTCACGAACTCTGTGAAAGTGCACCAGGGACTCCCGACGCAGCTTCTAGACTCCCACAAAAAGAGGCGGTCGAGAAGCGAGGTAGATCAAGAGGTCCGCTACTAGGCGTATTCCAGTTCATGGAGACTTCATCTTGAGGCTCTATCCATGCTCTTGGATCACATCGGTGTACGCTCGCTGTAGAGATTGAGACGGCTGGGCAAGCGTGACGCGAGGAGAGGTAAAAGGCGCTTACACGTGACTATTCGTTGAAGTCTTCTACCGGATAACTGCAGAACGCATTCCGCAATTGAGGGTTTTAGAAACCAGTAGCAAAGGGTTACCGAAAATTAGTCTAAGGTGACATGTGTATTACGAGATCTTGGTTTGTGTGATGAGGTCTTGTGTCTACCTACGTAATACTTCTTACAAAAGTTCAGAGATTTTGGGAATTCATTGTGCGCTATTTTACAGTCTCTGAGGACTGCAAGGTATCCTCGATATCAAATCAACTCCTCCCACCCCTGAGCAATGCTTAATTGTGCTGTGGATCAAAAGACTCCCATACCAGTTACCGAAGGGGAACGTCCGATGTTACGCACTATCTTAGCCACCACCCAATATGCAATCGGAGACCGTGAAATCTTTTCATTAAGAGATCCCTCTATGTGAAGTCGCTAGTCGAATTGTTGCTATTTTCGAGATCCGGCTGCTCCTGTCTAATAAAGAAAGACAATGGGATGCAGATCGAAAACCCGACATATGTTCATGCAAGGTAACCCAGTTCGTCGTCGTCTAGTCGTTCCAAATACTCCTTCTCTAACAAGATGTCTATGCACTTCTTGATATCGGGGATCTTTGGCACAAAGCGAGTCTTGATCTGGTTGATACACTCACTAACAAGCTGCGTATGCTTCATCTTCTTACGAGCCTTCATAATACGAACAATGGCAGACTGGGTATACTTGTTAGCAGAGTTAGAAAGGAATATAATTTGGATTTACAAACCTGCATAAGCAACTTTCGGTCCTCCTCGATGGTTTTATGAGTTTCATCAACCTCCTGTTTCTGTTCTGACTTGACAGCGACATTCAAATTGATACGAATCTTCTTGTTCTTGAAGTCATAATTCAAGTGGAACATCTTGCCGGGTCCAGGCTTATCACCATCGGGAGACATCGTGAGCACTTTCGCCTTTACAAAGATGGCAAGAGACGGGTCGAGAACATCAGCTTGAAGTTGAGTGGCCTTGACGATATCATCATAGCTGTTCTTGTCGCTTTCGTTGAACAGAAGAAGAATGGCCATTTGGTATGTGGATACTTGAAAGGTGTATGGAGTCTTGGTGTTCTTGCAATAATTTGCCTTCACCTCTCCCTTGCATAGCTGCCACAGCCAAGTGAGTTTTCTACCATTATGCTTTCCACTGTAGAAAGTTTGGAAGCGCTCGTAGGCTTTTGAGATCTCAGCGGGTGGGGTGAAGTCGGTATTTGGTGGTGTCAGTGGCCAGAACCCAGTGCCCAAAATCGAATAAGTAGCATCGACAGGCTTCACGTCTCCCGGTTCACTCAGCTTAGACTCAAACTCCTTGAAACCGCTGTTCAAATCCTTGGAAATTTGAATATCCTGGAACATGCGTTGAAGCTTGTTAGTGTATTCATAACCACAGGCCTCCTTCAATTTGCTGATCATGCTTGTTTCAGCGTCATCAGAAGAAGAGCTTGTGTGTACCAGTCGACGAGCTAACATGCGGGAATAGAACTTCTGGAACACGTCCTTATCCTCTATGTACTTGAAGACAGTCATGATTTGAGTAAGGGTATTCTCGAGATCACTTTCCTCAGCTCCACTTGCACTCTTCTTGAGCAAAGCATCGGTGTATTTGGCCAAGAGCTCAGGGGATTTGTTTGACCCAGATTTGCAAACTTGGTTACGGTTAACAAATTCCCTGCAAGCATTGTCAAGAGATCTCGTGAACTCAGGTTCATCCTTGAACGCCTGCTTGACGAGCCCTTGATATTGTGTATGAATCTCGAGGAGAGCGTCAACGTAGACTTTGGGCTCAAGCTTGTCCGAATCTACCGCCACCTTTGCAACAGCTGCCAGTCCCGCTTTGCGAACATGGGCTTCGAATTTAGCTCGAAGAGGATCAAGACCGTCGGGAATTCTCAGGAGAAGATTGTACATGCGCTGCATATCGTCATATCTATCATTGTCCAAAAGAATTTGGAACTCGTCCCGGAGGATTGCAGAATGATCAGCAATGAGAGCAGTATTGCAGGTCTTCTTCAAAGGCACGATAATGTCTGCATGCAAGTACATGTTCACACGTTCCTCTTCCTCGTCCAACCGCACTTCAGCCTTCTTCATGTATTCAACTATGCTGTTTTCGGCAACAAATTGCTTGGACTCGGCCTGGTAGAAGAGCTTCGTAGCTTCTAAGAACGGACGCTCGAAGTTGTAACGATAAACATCTAGGGTAGATTTCGTTGGGTCGGCCTCATCCAATCCCAAAGAAACAAAGGAGTCGACGATGCTCTTAATTTGGTTATGCTCGATAGTCTCGCCATGTCGTTGCTTCTCTACCATCTTCAGGACCGCATCCATGACCTTTTCGTGAACCTCGCTGAAGAGTGTTAAGCGCCATTGGACCAAATGTAAAGTGTAGACATCGTAGATATTCTTCTTGCCCTCATCCATTTCCCGCTTGACCCAATGTCTGTTCAAATATCGAAAAAGGTGGTTGATGTACTTTGCGGCTGTCGTATATCGATCCCATTCCCGAATGTAGAAACTTAAGAGTGCTTCGTCGGAGTGTTTCTTCGATTCAGCGACGAGGCCTAGAAGATAGGTGTTGAGGTACGTGATGAGATTTTGGTAAAGGTCCTCGCCGAGTAGGTGTGCTGTGAATGTCAGCCTTCTCGCCCATACTGAAAGAATTCGGAAACCTACCTCCACGGTGTGCCCCTCCAATGACGCCAGCATTGGTGTTGCTAACAGCTTTTTGTGATGTACAGAAGTTGTGAACGGCTCTAGAAATATGTAAGAGTATATTCGGAAGGATAAAAATCTGGGCTTACGTGTAGACTCCCATATACTAGAGATCGAGGGGTTAGCTGGAATATAAATGTAGGGAGAGATATTCTTACAGTTGTCATGTCAATACCTTCCTGAAGATTGATCATGATCTTTGCAACACCAGCTTCGAGATATCGCCAACTTCCAAATGTTAGTTAGATCGGGTCGGGTTTGGAGGGGTAGAGCAGATCTCACGTTGCTTCTAAGTCTTCCCGATTGGGGACTGGGGGCATCGTGACCTGGGCAAGCATTAGCGTTTGGCAGATCTATTGATTAGTGGACATTGGGAACATACCACCACCCCTCTCGTCGCGACAGACATATTGGCGGATGGGGGTTGGATATTGGTAGTCGTGTGTACAGAGGTTTGAGGTCAAGCCCTGGTTCTTGCAGTGGTCGCCGACGCTTCCTATGCGAAGACGGTAGTCGCAAGAATGGACCTGTTGAAATATGAGCAGAATCCGCCTGCCACGCCTTCGAGGCTCTTCGATACGTGATACCGCAGGCAGCACGCTTCGCAGAGTCAGGTAACGAGTGTGCAATTTGTTATCGCGGACCGAATGGGCTCGCAGATTATTAAAAAAGAAATGTGAAGAAAGGGTCGAAATGCTTCTACCGGGCAAGACAAATGGTAGTCTTGGGAGAAGGTGTTGTCGTCAAAGGAAGAGATAGATGATTCGGTGTTGGATTTAGGATTTCGTGATTCAGAAGGTCAGCGAAGGAGCCTTGGATTTAGCGAGGCGCATAAAAGTCGCTGTTGCCTCACATTCACCACCACCTTACTCATCCACTAACGGTCCGCGACATAAAGGGGCGGTATTTCCGTCGATGAACTGGTAGGAAGATAGAGTAATTCGAAAACTTCGAATGGTTCAAATCCAAAAGTCTGACGGTGAACAAGTCAGTTCACCCCGCGTTCCTCCGAATGTCAGTGACGTCTACCGGCCACAAGGCTACTCTCATTTTACCCCACCTAAATCGCCTTCATCATCCTGAGGCTTGAAATACAGAGCAATACAGAGCAATACAGAACATGGCCCATCTCAGTCTAACAAGTCTTCCTTCACTTCACGTCTCTCGTCACTAAATTCGTCGCTATCAACTCATTCCCAATACATCCATTCAAAACAAGCCCCTCTTGGTCTACCATGCTTGTTTGCCTTCCACAGCCTCTGCTGCCAGCATAGAAACCCACCTGAAAGATACCGGAGTTGTCACTCCCCAATGGAGATATACAATGTATAGTACCACCCATTTCTACAGCACAACCCACGAGGTCCTGTGTATATCATCAGGGCGTGCAAAACTATGTAAGATGAAGTTTGCTGTCCTGCATTTGTTCCTTTGGTTCTAAGCTCTTGACCAGGTTTTGGTGGAGAGAAAAATCCAGCAAGGATAGAAGCTGCAGTCGAAAAGGGAGATGTGGTTATTATTCCAGCTGGAGTGGGTCATCGACTTCTTGAAGACCTTGATGGCAATTTTGAAATGGTGGGAAGCTATCCGAAAGAGAAAAGTTGGGATATGTGTTATGGGAGAGAGTGCGAGGAGGATAAAGTCAAGGATATCAGCGGTCTGGAGTGGTTCGAGAAGGACCCATTGTATGGCGATCAGGGTCCGGTTCTAGAGAATCCAACATAGCGAACCTCGTAAAAATGAAGCCAAGATGAGACATTTAATACATTATGTTCATTATTTACCACATATGTATCATTTATCTCAATCATATGAAGGAAATGTAATGCCGTGCCCCTTCCTTTTCCAAACGCCTTGCTTGCTATGCCTTCGACATAAGCCTCAGACGTGAGTCCATCACTCTAGTCACCTTCTTCTCGACCACCTACGCGCTCAACAAGCCTGTGAATATGTTAGCATGTGCTTCATTGTAGGAGTTGCATTAGAGCTTTTACCTAAAAATGCTAACAGAAAATGTCAGACTCCATGATATTAATGCAACCATGAGTATCCCACAAAGAGCTTTCACTCTGTTACATACAATGTGGTTGTAGCCTTTACCTGCAGACATGCAGCTACCATTATGATCGGTCAAAGCCCCAAAGGCCAGTGCTAAGTTGGCAGATTCAAAGATGATGAAAAACAGGTCAAGGAGGACGAGGCGTATCTTGGCTTTTGGTGAGCGTAAGCCTAACGGCTTTCCTGTATACTCATCCCAGGTCAAATACAGGATGTATGGGATAGCAACGACGTCTACAACAATTGCCATAGTCGTAGAAGGGTTTTGGGCGTAGGTATATTTGTCAGACAGATGGTGGACAGATGCTGAGAGACCCAAAGCAATCACAGATGTGGTCAGAACAGTGATTCGAAAAACCAGTGGCACCAGTGGATGCATGAGAAGATTATGCTAACCACCGTCAGAAATTTATAGCAGGTGGAAAACCATTGGTACATGCCTGCAGCCGCTTGATCAATGATCTTTGTTTCTTCTTACTATGCAGAAGCCCAGATAACGTGTCTGGATCTTCATTCCCTTCCAAGTCACCTCTCCATGGTTTCTCATATCCCGGTGTTTGTTGTCGGAGGAAATCTTCGTTGACCATTTTCCCGTCCTCAGTCAATGAAGGTCCATACATCGAGGATCTGATATAAGTGCGCCAGGGAGAAGAAGTTGGAAGGACACCAGACTGCATTATGACCGGATCTCCATCCCTTGCGTGATCCCATTTCCTCCCACGGACAGGTTCCCGATGTCCACCAAAGAACCCTGTGTCTGTCTTCTTTTCATTCATACCATGTGAGGCATCATCGTAAGTATCGACGTATCCATCCTGCGACATTCTTCTCGAAGGGTGCGACGGAACATAGTGATGTTGCGCTGAATGCGCCTGAGACGGTGCAGATAAACGATTCCTTGGCTGGGAGTCTGATAAAGGGGAATCGCCCTCTTCAAAGGAGGCTATCCAAGCTTGAAAATTGTTAGTGGGACATTCTTCGCTGGGAGAAAGATCGGCTTACGTGGGAGAGTTCTCACATCTCTGTGAGCCGCTCTGTTTTCTGCATGTGTACTTGTTGAGGCCTGAGTATCGCGTGAGGATTGAGAATGTGCCTTGGGACGGTAGTCGTTCTCTCTGGTTCCCCTCATGGCAGCTTGACTTGATGAGGTTGACGACCTGGGCGGCTGGCTCTGGAGGACTGGATTTCCATTTTGAAGGATCTGGTGTTCTTCCAAGCGCGGTCCATGATTCGATGCGATGCGAGATGCGGGATCAGATGAAGCCATGGTGTCCTGGATCATTCGACTTCGAAAATGTGGAGGCTGGAGGTGTAAACGGCAATTGCTTTGCGCAGCGAAGTACGGGGGTAGATGCCAATCCTGCGCGCATCAATCGCGTTGATGGACCCTAGATAGTATGCATAGTGAAGCCGGTCGAAATCATAGATTCGTAGATTACAAGAAGAATGATAATATCAGCGGCGGTATTAAATTGAGGCTCATGGCGACTGCGGATCTTGAAGAGCAAGGATAATTTAAGGTTTCTTTCTTACAGGGGTGAGAGAACATGTGTCGTCATTCTGTGGCTGCTGTGTTTCGAAAGGAGATCTAGGCTAGACCAGAACATCTTCAGCATTCCTTCACTACGCGTTCTTTACCACCCTTTGGTCCTTCACCGTACAGTTCTCTCATCCCGCAAATGACTTAGGCATCGTACCATCTTCAAGACACCGTCGGCACGGTCGTCAATTGCAACAATGCGACTTTTGCTTCTCCCTATTTCGACTCGAAGAACGCTCATTTATTGTGAACGCCTCAATGTCACAACCAAAGAGGCACAAGGATTGTTAGATAAGGGCACTAAAAGAGCAGCGAATCTATGGGCAAGTTGGGAAAAGAAAGAGTCCGGCTGGCAAAGGAAGGTTGTTGATTATGGTAATCAAGCATTGAGAAGGATACCGTTCGAGGAGTGGGGGTTGAAATCGATACCACCACTATCTTCTCGTCAGAAAGAGGAAGAAATATCTAGCAAGGAGAAGGTTGAGGTCTCGTTTCCGCAGAATTTAATACCCGAAGCCAAGGTTTTAGATCTTGTGAAAGCATTGGGCACTGAGAGACAAAAGCTGCATAAACAACGGCTTATTTGGTCAATTGTGGGAATGCCATTAGTGGCCCCGTTCGCTATAGTACCTGTGTAAGTTGTTTAGCAAGTAGGAGAGTGTTTGAGCAAGGCTAACACTTCTATTAGCGTTCCCAATCTTCCATTCTTCTATTTAGTTTTCCGAGCTTGGTCACATTGGAGAGCATTGTCTGGGTCAAAACACGTCGAGTTTCTTCATAATAAGAAGCTCCTAGACACCAAACCGTCCCCAATACTGGATGAGCTTTACTCGACTGGAAAGAATGCGTTCAATGTCGTTGGAGAGAAAGCTGCGAGATCTTCAGTCGCTGAAGAGAAATTGGTTCTGCACAAGTCTGATGGTAAGCGGATTGCTGAAGCTTTGAAAATTCCAGAGCTATATATTGAATTAGACCGGGCAGTATGGCAGGTTGAGAAGGCGTTGAAGGCTGAGCAGGAATTAAAAGAGGAAAAGGCAGAGTTAGAATCATCAAATGATGAGACAAAGAAGAAATAGACGAGAGGCTCCCGAATGTTGTATATAAAGCCGTGTATGATGATAGACGTCGGGTGTTCTGTATATAAAATCTCTAAATCATTACCATTTAAGGGACTGAGAAGATGCCGAGGCTCACGAGTCATGCTATAAAGATTCACAGAACAAATTTATACCCAATTATTGTTTGAGATGTCTAAACATATTAATTACTGCTGCTAGATGGATCTGTTCTCTTCCAAAGAGCGTAATAGAGGTACTTGGGTAGGTTTTTCCTAACAGAGATATAACAGTTGCCGATAAGGCCCTTATCGGGATTTGCAGGGATGGCCAAATTCACTTTATTCTTGACGTTTGGTAGTGGCTTCAAAACTCCAACATAAAGTTCGCCCCATTCTCTACATATTATTTTCACTACAATGCCACATACAGATGAAGAGGATGATACTATTGTTGTGAAAGGCGAATACAGCTGGGCAAATCCTTCATCTCCAAGTTCGATTTCCCGTTCATCTGAAATTGAACCCCTGGGCGCAAATCTCCTTGCACAATCTAACACACCTCAACATCTCGAGTCACCAGAGCCTCTTGAAGAGGACAATCCTACCCAACCAAGTAGTTCATTCTTCATTACGAATAGAACTCCAAGTACCAGTAAGAGACAAAGAACAAACGTGCCAACGATGGAGGAACGACTACAGGCAATGCCAGAGAAGCGCCCTCTCCCTTGGAGGGATGGTGTTGAGCCGGGAGCAGAAATTGAGACGGGTGGAGAATCTAGGAGAAAACAGATTCGGTTCGGCTGCTTGCTTGCTACGCGTGGAGATATAGCTCCCGTACCATGCAACAGTTGTGCGAACGGGCGAGGAAAATTTAATGTTTGCGTGACCTTAGAAGGATATTTCAAGGGAGCTTGTGCGAGTTGTCAATTGAGCGGTAGACCTAATCGATGCAGTATCAAGCAGAGTGATGGTACGTTTCTTATCATTTTCTAGGACCTTTGCTAAGAAATTTTTTAGATGCGCAAAGTCCACATGTCGATACTCCAAACACAGAATCTTTCGGCAACGAGCAGCAACGGCCTCCATCCGCAACTTTAGGTACGCCGGGTTCTCGTCCTCCAAAACGAAGAAGGACAAACGAAGTACCTGAATGGGAGAACACGCGTCCTCAATGGCAACAAGTGCTTGGAGATTCACATGCTCGACAGCAAATGAATGAGTCTGTACTAACCCAGCGGCCTTGGACGACTGTCAACGCTCCGGCTCCACCTGTCAATGTGCAGATGCCAACGCGTAACGTTAATGGTTCGAGAGGCCCTCAACGAAATATGGTCGGACAACCTACAATGACATGGGCTGCTGTTAACCAACCCACTGTGGCTCCTGCTCCTGCTCCTGCTCCTCCTCCTCCTCCAGCTCCAGCTCCAGCTGCGGTTTTACCTCCGACTCCACTGCCGATCAATAATGGGATGAGAAATAATGATAATGGCCTACGATGGAATGCAGAACAAGAGAGAAGAGAGGGCACAGAAGGTCAGGAAGAGGGGTCAAAAGCATTGATTGACACTTTTCAAAACCCCAAGAAGAGAAAAATATATGGTGTTATCAGTGGATTGCAGTCTGGGATTGAGCATCTACAGCGGGAGCTGGATTCTCTAAAAAGGTTACTAGGCATCGACGACGAAGATTAATTATTGTAAGACAAGGCTGAGATCCACTGTAGTAATTCTATTGTAATTCATCCACCTTCTTAGTGGGGCTCTGATAAAGCAAGCCGATAAGAATTTCTTTTTCCCGTGTGACAACAGCCATTTCTTAAGTTCATCCAGAAAATGTGAGAGTCATCAAACGAAGCAGCTCATCCGAAACCCGCTCAATTTCAAGAGCAACCCAAAGGACAATGTTTGGCATGAACTCATAGGTTCTCTGACCGTTGATGAGCCGTCTTTGAGTTTAGATTGCTTCGACTGCCAGTGTTAGGACAAACCTGTGGTGTCAGGTGATTCCTTCATGGAAAAAGCTTGTTAGATCAGCTTTCTCAGCAAGACAGGACGGACTTTGTGGAGGTATCAGAGCAGAATTTGCAAGATCCAGAAGCATCCCAAGGATTTCCAAAATCCAAACCGTTGTCAAGAGACCACTAGCCGTCCAAACTTGACAAGATACTGCTTCACGTACCAGCATCATAGCTTGTCTCAAACCAAGAAATGTTACTCTCAAGTCGATGAAGCATTCCTGGCGATTGGCTTTTCCATGTTGACAACCCCAGCTTCCCTAAACCTAATTTTAAAAGCCTTGAGGAGAGATTCCGGACTCTGGTAAGATGAGAAATGGTAATCGCTGACCGTTATGCGTGGAGGTATCAACCGCCTGCTTATTCCTCGGCTTCTGAATAGCAAACAATGACTTCATTGCTAATAAACAATAGTGAAAAGGTGCAAATGACTGACTCGGCTGCGTCCACTATATATAGTTGGGGCAAATAATCATCCCCGTAAACATTTCGAGCAGCAACCGCCCTGTGCCCTGATCCGATCAGCCTTTCGACTTTAATTGTACAACTTGCGCTGAGTCGGTACGTCTGAAAGAGAATGCGGCGTCTTCAACGGAAGCTTAGAAACCCAAGTGGGGCTGTTGATTGCATCCTATGCGGAAAAGATAATTACGATCATGGAGACTGAGTAGTTCTCGTATAAGTCAACAAGTTGCATTCCAAAGCGATTATTCAGCACCATAGTGGAGTTCTTCCCCAGCAGTTTGTCGATCTGATACGAGGCCGATATCCTATCAGCAATGGCACTCAGGGTATCGACCGAGTTAGTTACGACGGGCTAGCATAGCGACGCTTACAGCTACTTCTACATACCCTAAGATACCAGGCACTTGGCAGTGACACTTTCAGACACTTCAATCTCGCTGAACAGCTCTTTGAAGGACTCAAAACCAAGTTTTTCCCGGCGCATGAGATTCTTGTTTCCTTCAAGGATGGTAATCTTGTTCTGCG
>Ga0182030_10012039_pt1 | contig 17389 bp, 15 predicted proteins | sample 812S3MmetaG_FD_121299 | JGI IMG/M metagenome (GOLD analysis project Ga0182030, IMG submission 121299) | Permafrost microbial communities from Stordalen Mire, Sweden - 812S3M metaG (Illumina Assembly) | ecosystem: Environmental > Terrestrial > Soil > Wetlands > Permafrost | place: Sweden...
CGCTCTATGTGGCGATGTATTGCGTGGGCGTCACCTGCGTGGCGCCGACGGCGTGCCCGGTGGCGATCGGCACCTGCGCATTCAACACGGCCACGCTCGCGCTGGAGTGGTATGTCAAGAGCGTTTCGGGCCTGCTCTCGGTGAGCAACGACGGATCCATGCTCCACTCAGCTGGCTTCGTGACCAGCGGTAAGCCCGGCTACCCCCTCAACGCTATCAACACTTCCACGCACGCGGTAGCGAACTTGGACGTTGCCGGGGACGGAAACCAGCCGGTAAGAATCATTACCGATCCAGCCAGCAACTACGCGGTCGTCGTCGAGGAGAATTCATCCGGCGGCTACCCGTTGCCGGCGTCAGCCTACCTGCTGAACACCTCGACGAACAAGTTCGTCCAGGTACTCTTCTCCAGCGCGCCGGGCGGAATGGCGATCATTAACAGTGTCGGCGCGGCTGCGTTCGCGCCGAATGGTAAATCGGTCTGGATGCTGCTCTCCTGCGGGTTCGGCGTGTTTGTGCCGAACTGCTCCGACGATTCTGGCCAGATCTATCTAGCGGGCTTTAGCATTCCGTCGGGGGCGGTGATCTCTTACCAGGCGGTGCCAGGGCAGTTCTCGGACTACTCCGAGTACGTGCAGTCGGTCGCCTTCCCTCGTTAAATAAGGAACATCCCCGCCCTGTTAACCTGATCCTTGCCAAGAATCCTCGACGTCGGCTGCGGAATCAACAAACGTCCCGGCTCCATCGGCATCGACCGCAACCCCTCGACCGCCGCCGACGTCATTTGCGATCTCGATCATTTCCCCTACCCGTTCGCGGACCGCGCGTTCGACGAACTCTACGCCATCCACGTCATCGAGCACGTCACCGACATCATCCGCACCATGGAGGAATTTCATCGCCTGGTCCGGCGCGGCGGCCTCATCCACATCGAAACCCCGCATTACACCGACTTCAGCTCCTTCTGCGACCCCACCCACAAGCACCACCTCACCAGCTATTCCTTCCGTTATTTTGGAGAAAATAACGCCGGTTTCGGCTACTACTCTTCCGTACGATTTCGCGAACGCAAAGTCGAGGTGAAGCTGTTGCAACTCTGGCGTCTTCTGGGATTCGAGTTCCTGGTCAACCATGTTCCGCGCTTCCGCCGTTTTTGGGAGCATTATCTCTGCTTCGTCATCCGCGGCAAAGTCCTGATCTTCGAATTCGAGCCCCTATGAACTGGTTCGCCAACATGTCCGATGCACTCCGGCAAAACGTCCAGCGGCGCCGCATGACACCGGAACGCGCCCGTGCCCGTCGCGGGGAGGACATGGCGCACCGGTTTCTCGAGAAGAAAGGCTACCAGGTGGTGGGCCGGAACTATCGCACCCCCGCCGGCGGCAATGAAGTGGACCTGATCGCCTGGCAGAAAGACCACCTGGTGTTTATCGAGGTGAAGACACGCGACGATGGGACGGCGTCCGCGCCGGAGCGCGCCGTGACTCCCGAAAAACAGCGCCGCATTATTCGCGCCGCCATGGATTATTCGCGGCGGGCCAAGGTGGAATGGGGCCTTGTCCGGTTTGACGTGGTGGCGATTACCGAATCCAAGCCGCCGGTACTGGAACTGTTCGTAGACGCGTTCGGCGCACGGGGTTCGATATAAGGGCCGGCGGCTCGATATATTGGTAGTCTTGCCAGAACTGAGAAAAGACCCCATTACCGATCGCTGGGTCATTATTGCCACCGACCGCGCCCAGCGTCCCAGCGATTTCGCGCGCGAGCCGGTGGAGTTCACTCCCGGCCGCATCTGCCCGTTTTGTCCCGGCATGGAGACCAAGACGCCGCCGGAGGTGCTGGCCATTCGCGATGGCGGCGCGCCCAATCAACCCGGCTGGTCGTTGCGGGTGGTGCCGAATAAACTTCCACTGCTGGGGATCGAAGGCGAATTGAACCGGCAGGGCGAGGGGATGTTCGACAAAATGGACGGCCTGGGCGCGCACGAGGTCATTATTGAGACCAGCGTCCACACGGAAAACCTGGCCAGCATGCCCGAAAAACAAGTGGAGCGCGTGGTGTGGGCGTTTCGCGAACGCGTCCTCGACTTGAAGAAGGACAAGCGTCTGCGGTATATTTTGCTGTTCAAGAATTACGGCGCGGCCGCGGGCGCGACCATGGAACATCCCCATTCCCAGTTGATCGCGCTGCCGGTGGTTCCCAAGCGCGTGCAGGAAGAGATGGACGGCGCCATCAAGTATTTCGGGTTTAAAGAGCGCTGCGTGTTCTGCGACCTGATCCGGCAGGAGATGAAAGACCAGACGCGCGTGGTTTCCGAAACCGACCGGTTCGTGGTGATCGAGCCATGGGCCTCGCGGTTTCCGTTCGAGACCTGGATCTTACCGCGGCGTCACCAATCGCATTTCGAATCAATCGATCAGAAGGATCTGGAAGGCCTCGCCTTCGTGCTCCGTTCCACGTTACGCAAACTCGAGCGCGTGCTGGAGAAGCCGGCGTACAACTTCGTGATCCACACCGCCCCGGTTCAAGACGCCGCGAGCGATTATTTCCACTGGCACATTGAACTGATGCCGAAGCTCACGAAACTCGCGGGGTTTGAATGGGGCACGGGCTTTTATACGAACCCTACGCCGCCGGAAGAATCGGCCAGGTTTCTGCGTGATGCGGGGCTGAGTTGAGGACGTTTGCCCGGCTAAAGTAACGTCGCCTGCTTCCGAGCGGGGGGCGTAACGGCCTCAGGTGGCGTGGTTCCGTCAATCTTCACCGTCAGCTTCAGCACTCCGCGCAATTCCCCATCCAGCTTCATGGTCATTTCCGTATGGTCGCGCAAGTACTGGCGGGCGTTCTCGCGGCCCTGCCCGATGCGTTCGCCTTTGTAACTGAACCAGGAGCCCGACTTCTCCACCAAGTTTTCCTTCACCCCGATATCCAGCAGATCCCCTTCGCGGGAAATCCCTTCGCCATAAATGATGTCGAATTCGGCTTCCCGAAACGGCGACGCCACCTTATTCTTCACAATCTTCACCTTCGTTCGATTGCCCACCGTCGTCTCGCCATCCTTAATGGCGGCCATGCGCCGCACTTCCATCCGCACGGAACAGTAGAACTTCAGCGCGCGCCCACCTGTGGTGGTTTCGGGGCTCCCGAACATCACGCCAATCTTCTCGCGAATCTGGTTAATGAAAATCAAGCAGGTGTTGGTGCGGCTCACCGTACCAGTCAGCTTGCGCAGCGCCTGGGACATCAGCCGCGCGTGGAGCCCCATGTGGCTGTCGCCCATCTCGCCTTCGAGTTCGGCCTTGGGAACGAGGGCGGCGACGGAATCCACCACAATCACCTCGATGGTGCCGGAATTGACCAGTGCGTTGGTGATTTCGAGGGCTTGCTCGCCGTGGTCCGGCTGCGAAACCAGGAGGTTGTCGATATCCACGCCCAGTTTTCGCGCATAGGCTGGGTCCAGCGCGTGCTCGGCATCAATAAAAGCCGCCGTGCCGCCTTCTTTCTGAGCCTGAGCGATGATCTGCAGGGCCAGTGTGGTTTTGCCCGAGGATTCCGGGCCGTAGATTTCAATGACGCGGCCGCGCGGCACGCCCCCCACTCCCAACGCGGAATCGATGGAGATGGAACCGGTCGGGATGACGTCCACGGCGGTGACGGCATTCGACCCGAGGCGCAGGATCGATCCCTTGCCGAACTGTTTTTCGAGAGCGACCAGGGTCTGGTCAATGGTTTTCTGGCGAAGTTCGAGAGTACTCATGGTGGCAATGCGGGAGTGTCCCGGGGGCGGGGAAGTTCTCACCCACGATCCAGCGAAACTCTCTTCCATCACTCCCCTAGTACCACAGATCTAGCCCGTTTAGGTCATCCGGGATTAGTACCAGAGTTCTAGTCCGGTATGCGAGCATTGAACTTATCAGACTTAGAGGCCAAAAGTAGGGACGATGTGAGGTTCCAGACTCCTCGCAATGCGCCGAAGGTCCCATACTTTCGTACTATTTCTCGACCCTCATAACTCACCATAAATCACTAGGATCGACCCTGATACTTTTACGTAACTAACTATCAACCCTAGGCAGTAGACCTAGGGGTTTCGGTGATATTCTAATCTTGTGGCAGTAATATCACCTATGCAGAAATCGGGTAAGTCTTCCTCGAAAATAGTCTGTTCCCACCGCAAGCTTCGCCGCGGTTCCGAACTGATGGAATTCACATTGGTCTTGTTCCCCCTGTTGGCGTTCCTCACCGTGCTGGTGGATATCTCCTGGCCAATCGTTGCCAAGGCGGCCGTACAGCGCGCGGTCCGGGAAGGTGTGCGCCAGGGAATTACACTAACGGCCAGCCAAATGAACAATGGGGCTTGTCTCACCGATACGGTGAAATCTATTGTGCAAAGCAACTCGATGGGCCTGCTCAACGGAGCCACGGGCCTGAGTTACATCAAGGTTAACTACTTCGCGGTACCGGCGCCGGGTTCCACCGCCCCGACCACCGATGTATCGGGTCAATCCAATGCCGATGCCTCTGGAAACATCATGCAGGTATCGGTGCAAGGGCTTCCGGTGGATCCGCTGATGCCGGTGATGGGCCTCGGGAACGTGGTGCCCGCCAGTCTCCCCATCAGCGTGTACTCTTCCGACCTGATCGAGCCCACAACGAATCCGCCCTGCGTAGGAGTTGCGCCATGACGAACTGCCCGCAAATGGCGATCAAGAGAAGGCGAACATCGGCCGGCGGATCACTCGTCGAGTTCATGTTTGTCTCCCTGATGCTGATCCCGCTATTTCTTGGAGCTGGCGTGCTTGGGGTGGATCTCATCCGCACGCTACAGACTGTGCAATTGGCGAGGGATGCCGGACACATGTATGCGAGGGGTATTGATTTCTCCCAGCCCGGTAACGACACCATTCTGTATCAACTGGGGTCTTCCCTGGGGCTAAGCAACGCGGCCAATGCGAGCGCGGTCGTTATTCTCTCGAACCTGATCTATGTGGACCAGTCGCAGTGCCAGGCGGCGGGCGCCTGGAATAGCGTCACCAACATGCCCAACGGGTGCACGAACTATCAGAAATGGGTCTTCACGCAGCGCCTGGAGTTCGGCAATGTGTCCATGCGCACCAGCAACCTCGGAGGGCCCCTGACCAGCGGTCCGACCGGCGTGAATCCCGATCCTACTACCGGCAAGATTTCGCAGTTTCAGTATGTGACCCAGGCCGGCGCAGTGGCGAATTTCAATTCCATCAACCCCTATTCCAACGTGAGCGGCGTAATCAGTGGTCTGCCATCCGGCCAAACTTTGTATTTGGCCGAAGCCGCGGCGACCGCCTGGCAGCTCCAACCCTTCTTTGGCAATGCAGCGACATACTCATTCGGAATGTTCTAACGACAACCGGCGGGGCGGGAAGCTCCGCGGCGGATCAGTTATGGTCCTGTTTGTCCTCACTCTACCCGTGGTGATGGGGCTCGTGGGCCTCGCTGTGGACGGAACGATTCTCTATGTGGTGGAGGCCAAGCTTTCCTCTTCGGTGGATGGCGCGGCGCTGGGCGCTGGGCGACTGGTTGGAACCGATGCCAACCCCAGTGAGATTGCGGGTGAATTTCTCCAGGCCAATTACCCCCCCGCATACTGGGGCAGTTCCAACCTGCAGTCCAGCACGACCGCGACGGTCAGTTCCGGGTTAACCACCGTGACTGTGAACGCCTCGGTGCAGGTGCCGCTGATTTTCATGCGGATGTTCAACGTGAACACGGCTACCGTTTACGGCAATGCCGTGGCCACTCGACGGACAGCTCGCGTCGTGCTGGTGCTCGATCGCTCCGGTTCGATGAACACGACCGACCCGGTGAGCGGTCTGAACGTCTTTAATGAGATGCAGCAAGGCGCGGAATCCTTTACGGGGATGTTCACCACCGGCTATGACGAATTGGGGCTTGTGGCGTTAAGCGCCAGCGCCATCGTCGCCTACCCCGAGACAAGACCTTACAATCCTTCGCCAACCTCGCCCGGCGGTCCGGACACCGCGTTCGGCACCTCGGCAACCAGCGGACCGATGATCACGCAAATTCAGACATTGCAGGCGGGCGGCGGCACTGGAACGCCTGAGGCTCTGTCCCTCGCTTACATCGAGCTGCAGAAGGCCCACAATCGAGACTATGCCGCGAATGGCGGGGTGGATAACGCGCAGAACATCATCGTACTGTTCACCGATGGCGTTCCGGATTCCCTGGCTGTCAGCCCCAACAATCCGTCCAACAACGCCCTCAGCCCCAGCAGCCCCTGCCAGTACAATCCCGGCGGAGGGAGCAGCTCGATCATGACGGGAACCATCGTCACCCCAGGCAATGCCGGAAGCTGGAACCCGCCGGCGGGATTGTTCCTGCTCTCCGCCTATGACAGCACTCACACGCTGGCGTGGTGGCTACAGAACCCGGGCAACGGCCGGGTGGGAACGGGGGATCTCATTCAGTCGAGCCCGGCCACGGCGCTGCTGAATTGCGCGGGCCTCGACAGCAGCGGAAGCAACTACCGGACATGGTCCGACCTGGCCAGCATTCCTTCCAGTGACTACTACGGTACGTCAACGAATGGCAGCGCGTACACTCTCGCTTCTCTCGATCTGCAGAACGGAACTTCGAGCCAGCCCTACGCCGGTGTCACTTACGACCCCACCAACCTTTCCAGCGGCACGAATACAGCCATCGCGTGCTGGAACGCTATGGATAATGTCGGTAATATCATTCGTGCGCAAAGCTCCATGCCGCCGGTTACGATTTACACCATTGGGTATAGCGGCGACGGGGGTACCGATGCCAGTCTTTTGACACGGCTCGCTAATACCCAGGGTTCCAGTTCGTATAATTCGCTGCAGTCCACCGGGATGTATATACAGGTCAACTCAGCAGCCGACCTGGGGCCGGCATTCGCCGCCATCGCCGGTCAAGTACTGAGGCTCGCCAAATGACTAGAAGGAGGGAACATAGTACAAAAGTACTCTGAAGAAACTCGATAAGTTCCCTCCATCCCCTACAACCTTGGTACCTGTCTGTTCTCTTGAACAGCAGGACTTTCCGCCCAGCACGAATCTGGTAGTTATCGTGAAGCATCCGCATGTTTCACCCAATGAAATAGGGAGTTTTTGTGATACTCTCGTATTCGTGGGCATCAGCAGGTCTATCCAGAACATTCCAACACGTCGGCGTCTTCGGCGCGGCTCGCAGCTCGTTGAATTCACGCTTGTTCTATTTCCACTATTGGGTTTTATGACCGTATTGGTGGATATCGCGTGGCCCACGATCGCCAAAGCGTCCATGCAGCGTGCGGTAAGACAGGCCGTTCGGACGGGGATCACTCTGACTTCAAGCCAGATGTCTGGAAGCTCCTGCCTCACCGGTGTCGTTAAAGCTCTTGTGCAGAGTAACTCGATGGGCTTGCTGAACGGAACCAGCGGGCTGAGTTACATCAAAGTCAACTACTTTGCCGTGCCGCCTCCTGGCTCGACCGCGAGCACCACGGATGTATCGACCCAATCGAACGCGGACGCGCCGGGCAACATCATGCAAGTGTCGGTGCAAGCTTTTCCCGTCAAGCCCTTGATGCCCATCATGGGCATGGGAAGCCTGTCGCAGTCCACATTGCCCGTAACCGTATATTCGTCCGACCTTATTGAACCCAATACGAATCCGCCGTGCGTCGGGACGGCCCCTTAGACTAATGCGCGCTATTCCTCGACGAAGAAAAACTTCCGCCGGCGGCTCCCTGGTCGAGTTCATTTTCATCACCCTGATGCTCGTGCCGCTTTTTATCGGGGCGAGCGGCATTGGAATCGACCTGATTCGTACGTTGCAAACCGTCCAATTGGCGAGGGATGCCGGGCACATGTACGCCAAGGGCGTCGATTTCTCGCAGCCCGGGAACGACACCATTCTCTACCAGCTTGGATCTTCACTCGGTCTCAGCAGCGCGGGTTCCAGCAGCGCCGCTCTCGTGATCCTTTCGAACCTGATCTATGTCGATGAGTCCCAATGCCAGGCCGTGGGAGCCTGGAACTCAGTCACGAATATGCCCAACGGGTGTACGAATTATCAGAAATGGGTCTTCACACAACGACAGGAGTTTGGCAACACAGCGCTCCGCAACAGTAACCTGGGCAGTCCGCTCACCAGTGGTCCCACAGGCGTGACTCTCGCCGCGGGCACCGGAAAGATCTCGCAGTTGCAGTATGTGACCCAAGCCGGGGACGTGGCCAGTTTCAATTCGATCAATCCCTATCAGGATGTAAGCGGTGTAATCAGTGGCCTGCCTTCGGGTCAAACTCTGTATCTCGCGGAGGCGGCCGGGCAGGCATGGCAATTTAAGCCCTATTTCGGGAATGCGGAAACTTACTCTTTCGGTCTTTTCTGAGTTGTCCCGGATTTTAATTCCGAAACTTCTCGATTCTTGATCGTAGGCTGCGACGAGCGCATCGTCGCGGAAAGCCACGGCACGGCGTCTGAGTCCGGACGAATATCAGGAATTACTCTCAAGCGCCAGTTGACGAGCTTGGCAGAGGTCGGATTTATGCGATGGCAGCAAGCCGGAGGAGCGTAAACCTGAGTACTTGTCTTATCAGTTGAATAACGGGACTTACTGTTCAAACAATATTAGTAGTTATTGAAAAGCACTGCTGCACTTAGACCCGAATAAGTGTAGGACATCGTGATACTATTCAAATAAGTGTACAGAAGAGTTTGCATTTCTCTCGCGTTGCTCTATGTAATGGAAGCCGCGAAGCCTGCGAGTTTTTGCCCCACCCAACCCGCGCTCAGCCCTAAGAGGGAGTGTTAGTGAGGCCGCTCCGGCTGAGGCCTTCGGGAGGCAGGGATTCCCGGCAAGGTGGATCGGTCATGATCCTGTTCCTGATGACTCTTCCCATCCTGTTCGGAATGGTCGGGCTCGCGGTGGATAAGACTATCCTTTACATTGTCGAAGCGAAACTGGGTGCGTCTGTGGACGGCGCCGCGTTAGGCGCGGGGAGATTGCTCGGAACCAACGCGAACCCGCCCGAAATCGCCAGGGAGTTTGTGAACGCCAATTTCCCCGCGGGCTACTGGGGAAGCACGAACCTGCAGCCGAGCACCTCGTACACAGTGAGTTCCGGCCTATCCACGATAAACGTCTCCGCTTCGGTCCAGGTGCCTTTGATCTTCCTCCGCATCTTCCACGTCAACACCGCAACGGTTTACGCCAGTGCGGTGGCCACTCGCAAAACGTCGCGCGTCGTCCTGGTCCTCGACCGCTCCGGTTCCATGAACACTACCGACGGCGTCAGTGGACTGAATGTGTTCAGCGAAATGCAGTTGGGTGCGGAATCCTTCGCCGGGATGTTCACTCCTGGCTTTGACGAAGTCGGACTGGTGGTGCTGAGCACCAGCGCCCTGGTGGCCTACCCAACCGCGCACCCTTACAACAACTCCCCAACCTCCGCCGGCGGCCCCGATACGGCTTTTGATACCACAGCCACCAGCGGACCCATGATGACGCAGTTGCAAACGATGGCGGCGGGCGGCGGCACCGGAACACCGGAAGCCCTAGCCATGGCCTATATCGAACTGCAGAAGGCGCATAACCGGGATGCGGCATTGAACGGCGGAGTGGATTACGCGCAGAACTCGATCGTGCTGTTTACGGACGGAGTCCCCGATTCCATTGCCGTCAGCCCGAACAGCTCCACGCACTCCGTTATCGATCCCTCCAGTCCGTGCCAATACCAATCGATCCTTTTGGGAAGCATCGCGCAGATGAAGGGCACCATCGCGACTGCGGGCAACCCCGGTTCGTGGTATGGCCCTCTGGGATTGTTTATGCTGTCGGCCTACGACAATTCGAACAGTTTGTCGTGGTGGCTCGCGAATCCCGGGAACGGCCAGATTGGAACGGGAGACCTCGTCCAGGCCACTCCCTCGATCGCTTTCCTGAACTGCTCCGGTTTTGGTAATGGCGGTAATTTCTATCCGTTGCCGGATATGACGAGCATTCCGCCCTACGACCTCTACAACACGTCGACCAGCGGTGGCGCGTTCCCGCAATCCACCTTAGACCTTCCGGACGGAACGTCCTCGCAGCCTTACGCCGGGATGTCTTACGATCCTACCGCGTTGAACAACGCCAACACCGCGGCGATTGCGGCGTGGAATACCACAGACAACATCGGTCAGACCATTCGTTCGCAAAACGCCATGCAGCCCATCACCATCTACACCATCGGCTACAGCGGCGACGGCGGTACGGATGCGACGCTGTTGAAGCGGCTCGCGAACACGCAGAGTTCCACCTCTTACAACTCGTCGCAGCAGACTGGTTTTTACGTTCAGGTGAACTCGGCCGATGAGCTTGGGGCGGCTTTCAATACGATCGCCGGCCAGCTTTTGCGCCTTTCGAAATGAAGCGGGGCAGCGGCCTCTGGAAATTTCCCAGAAACTCAGATTAACGCCGTAGGAAGTTTGTTCGCGATCCGCCGTTACTTTTTTGTAAGTGGCGCCTCGCATGCACAAAACAGATTTCACCCGGCAATATGGATCGGTCATGATCCTGTTTCTCATGACTCTCCCCGTTCTGTTCGGATTGATCGGGCTCGCAGTAGATCGAACCATCCTATACATCGTCGAGGCCAAACTGGGAGCCGCGGCCGACGGCGCGGCATTGGGGGCGGGGAGGCTGCTCGGCACCCCGGCAAACCCTTCGGAGATCGCCGGCGAGTTCCTGAATGCCAACTTCCCGATCGGTTATTGGGGGACCACGAACCTGCAGCCTTCCATCAATTATTCCTTAACCTCCGGGCTGGCCACCATTACAGTGTCCGCGTCCGTGCAAGTACCCTTGATCTTTCTGCGCGTGTTTCGCGTGAATGCCGCTACGGTCTACGCCAGCGCGGTGGCCACCCGGAGAACGTCGCGCGTCGTCCTGGTGCTGGATCGCTCCGGGTCCATGAATGCCACCGACCCGATCAGCGGGTTGAACGTCTTTACCGAGATGCAATTGGGCGCGGAGTCGTTCGCCGGTATGTTTACTCCCGGCTTCGACGAAGTCGGCCTGGTCGTATTGAGCACCAGCGCCATGGTCGCGTACCCCACCACTCGCCCCTATAACAATTCTCCAACCTCGTCCGGGGGGCCGGATACTTCCTTTGACACCACTGCGACCACCGGACCAATGATGACCCAGCTTCAGGCCATGGCGGCTGGCGGAGGCACAGGGACACCCGAGGCTCTCGCCCTCGCCTACATCGAACTGCAGAAGGCCCACAATCGCGACTATTCATTAAACGGAGGAATCGACAACGCCCAGAATTCGATCGTCCTGTTCACCGATGGTGTTCCCGATTCCATCGCCGTCAGTCCCAACATCGCGGCGAATGACGTTGTTGCTTCCTCTAGCCCCTGCAAATATAAACCAGCTTCGGGAACGAGCAATCAGATGATGGGCACCATTGCCGTGCCCGGCAATCCCGGCAGTTGGTCGTCTCCGTTCGGCTTGTTCCTGCTGTCGGCGTATGACACCTCGAACACGCTCACCTGGTGGCTCCAGAACCCGGGCAACGGCCAGGCCGGAAGCGGAGACCTGGTGCAATCCAGCCCAGCGGCTGCCCTGACCAACTGTATCGGGCTCGGGAACAACAACAATTTCGTACTGTCCGACCTCACCCAGATTCCGCCGTACGACATTTACAACACGTCCACCAGCGGAAGCGCATACCCGCAATCTACTTTGGATCTTCCGAACGGGACTTCCACGCAACCCTACGCCGGCGTGGCTTACGATCCGACGGACCTGTCAAGCGGAAACACCGGAGCCATCGCGGCGTGGAATGACACCGATAATATCGGACGTACCGTCCGCTCGCAAACCAATATGCAGCCGGTCACGATCTACACCGTAGGCTATAGCGGCGACGGCGGGACGGATGCGGTGCTGCTCAAGCGCCTCGCCAATACGCAGGACTCCACCTCTTATAACTCCTCCCAGAACAGCGGCTTCTACATTCAGGTCAACTCCGCCGATCAACTGGGCGCAGCCTTCAACACCATCGCCGGCCAGCTTCTCCGCCTGGCCAAGTAATCGGCGTGCTACGCTTGAGAGACTGCCGATTGCGTCGCAGGGCCGCGCGTTTCTGTTTGGTTTTCAGTCACGCTAAACTCTCCCGCCATCCAAAGTAACCATCGGGCGCGACGATTTTATCGATCTTTTCGTCCGATTGGACTTGACATTTCCGCCCAAGTCCATATGATATCAGTACCTTGCAAATTCGTGGCTCGGCCGCGACGAGGTCACCCAGCGGATGGATTGAGGTGTTTTTAGTTTGGCAGAAGTAAAACTTCAAGAGGGCGAAACAATTGAGAATGCCCTTCGCCGGTTTAAGCGTAAGGTGCAACAGGAGGACATCATCAAAGAGGTGAAACGTCACTCCTTCTACCTCAAGCCCGGTGAAAAGAAACGCGTGAAGCAGGCGTTGGCGCGCAAGCGCAATAAGAAGAAGACACGCCGGGACGTCGAGTAAGTCGCGTTCCTTGCAGCTGCGTTTTCAAAGGACGAAACGGGCCGGGTCCATCCCCGGCCCGAAATCCAAAGGGCGAAGCTTGCCCGGAAACTGCAGGAGCAGCCAATGTCAGAATTTCAGGACCGAACCCTTCAATGTGCCGACTGCGGGGCCGATTTCATCTTCACCGCGGGCGAGCAAAGTTTTTTCCACGATAAGAATTTCAAAAACGAACCCAAACGTTGCCGGACTTGCAAGCAAAAGCGGCAAGGGTCGGGGAACGGCGGCCATGGCCGCGTGGAAACCTCCACCAACTGTTCCCAATGCGGTCGAGAGACTACGGTGCCGTTCCGGCCAACACAGGGTCGGCCTGTCTTCTGCCGCGAGTGCTTCCAAAAAGGGAAATCCACTCCAGCCGCGGCTGCATCGGCCTAATCAGCGGAATTGCTGGACCCTGTGGGGCCGCGTCGCTTCTCAACCCAGCCCTGCTTCACCACTTGCCGCGCGCGCCCCAGAGCCAGTGACCCGGCGGGCACCCGTTCTGTAATCACGCTGCCCGCTGCGATGTAAGATCCGTCCTCCACTTCCACCGGCGCCACCAGGGTTGCGTTGCTGCCCACAAAAGCATCCTTGCCGATTCCCGTCTGGTGCTTGTCGACTCCATCGAAATTACAGGTGATGGTTCCCGCTCCGATATTGGTGCGCTCTCCCACCGTGCAATCGCCTAAATACGCAAGGTGCATGGCCTTGGCGCCCGCACCCACATGCGTTTTCTTCAGTTCCACAAAGTTACCTACGTGCGCTCCGGGGCCGACCGTACTGCCTGGTCTGATCCTAGAATACGGACCCACCTGAGCGCCCGAGCACAAACGGCCCTCCTGAACCATCGAGAACGGATGGACAGTGACTCCACCTTCAATCTCGGCGTTCATCAGAATCGAATGCGCCCCAATCCGGCAGTTCTCTCCCACCTGCGTCACGCCCAACAGCCGCGCAAACGGCTCGATGATCGTGTCCATCCCTACTTTCACCCGCGCATCCACCGTCACCGTTTCCGGGTTCTGAACCGTCACGCCGTCCAGCATCAGTTGACGCACTTTTCGTTCGCGGAACGTCGCGTCCACGCGGGCCAGTTCCACCCGGTTGTTAATCCCCGTCAGCTCGCTGGCGTCCGCCACCTTAAAGGCTTCCACGGCGTGACCGGCTTGAATCAGAATGCCGATCATGTCGGTCAGGTAGTATTCTTTCGCCGGATTATTCGGCAGGAGCTGAGTCACATGCTTCCAGAACAAATCCGAACGGAAGCAATATTGGCCCGTATTCGATTCCTTTACGGCCAACTGCTCGGGCGTACCCGCTTTTTCCTCGACAATCGCGGCCACCCGCCCCACTTGATCGCGAATCACGCGACCATAGCCCGTGGGGTCTTCCAGATCGGCCGTAATCATGACAGCCCCCACCTCGCGCGATGCCGCGAAGTTCACCAGCGATGTGAGCGTTTCCGGCCGCAGCAGCGGACCGTCGCCGTTCAGCACGACCATCCAGTCTGAGTTCCCTTGCAACTGTCTTTCGCCGCACATGACGGCATGCCCGGTGCCTAGTTGCCGCTCCTGGTGAATAAAGCGCACGCCACGAGGCGTAAGAAGAGCGCGCACTTCGTCCGCCTGATACCCGATCACGACATATGTCCGTTCCGGCGGAGCGATAGCGGCCGCCGCGTCGAGTACATGTTCCACCAGCGTCTGTCCGCCGGCGGAATGCAATACCTTGGCCATCCGCGACCGCATCCGCGTGCCGAGGCCGGCCGCCATAATCACTACGGAAACTCTCGAATTCATAAAGGACTCTTGTTCTCCCCGGTGGCCGCATCGTTTTTCCTCCGGCTCGCCCGCGCGAGGCGCATCGCCACAATCGCCGCCTTGCGCGGATCGTGGCGCACTACCTCGCTTTGTTGCACCAGTTCCGCCTGTACCACTTGCACTCCCATGGCCCGGATGTTGGCCAGGTCGTTTTCCACCGGCTCCGCCTGCTCGCGGGCATACCGGCGCCGCGCGGCCGGACGAATCGCGGCGGAGTTGACCACAGCCACGTCGATCAACTTGCCCCCGGCGTGTTGATGGATCGCCCGCAGGTGGTCGGAAGCGCGGAAGCGCGTCGTCTCGCCGGGTTGCCACATCAGATTGACGAGGTATGCCTTAGTGGCACGAGATGCGCGGATCGCTTCCGGGATTCCCTGTACCAGCAGATTGGGAATCACGCTGGTGAACAGCGAGCCCGGCCCCAAGGTGATGAGGTCCGCCGCTGCGATCGCATCCAGTGTCTCCGGAAGCGGCTTGCAACCGCGGGGACGCAGCCGGATCGTCGAAATGTGCCGCCGGCTGCGGCTGATCTTCGTCTCTCCATAAACCAGCGATCCATCCTCCAGGACGGCCTCCAGTTCCACGTTTGAGGAAGTGGATGGAAAGATATGACCGCGGATCTTCAGAACCTCCGAGGATTGCTTCACGGCCAGCGCGAAATCCCCCGTGATATGCGCCAGTGCCGTCAGAAACAAATTCCCGAAACTGTGGCCCTTCAGTCCTGTCCCCGCTTGAAAGCGGTATTGGAACAGACGCGACAGTAGCGCTTCATCCTCGGAAAGAGCCACCAGGCAATTGCGGATATCGCCTGGAGGCAGTACATCGAAATCGCGCCGCAGACGTCCGGAACTCCCGCCGTCGTCGGTAACGGTCACCACGGCTGTGATATCCACTGGGGTGGTTGCGTGCTTCAAACCGTGCAGCAGAGCCGACAGACCCGTACCGCCGCCGATCGAAACAATACGAAGAGGGGCCTTCACGGCTGAAGCACGCCCTCGGTTGGCCTAGAAACTCTGGCGCCGCTCCGGATGCAGCAACTGCTGGAAGAGGGGATTGTGCGAAACGGGCAGGAAGTCCGGATCCTGGCGCGCCGAATTCCGGTTTGCTGGATTGATCTCAATCGCACGCTTTAGGTTCTCATACGAACCGGAGATGTCGCCGCTTAACGCCAGCGCCCCCGCGAACGCGTAAAGAACATAGTCGGTGTCGGGGCGCAATGCCAGCGAGATCTCCAGATGCCTGCGCGAGGCTTCGAGGTCCCGGGCGTTCAAACGCTCCACGCCGTAGTTGTAATGGTCGTCGGCTGAGGCCAGTTCCAACACCGGCTTGCGCAGTCGGCGCTCACACACGCTCAGATGGGTCTTCGCCGTCAGGCGTACGTTGGCTTCGGGGCCTTGGGCCGCCTTCTCCAGCCATCCTTTGGCCTCGGCCAGACGCTGCTCCCGGAACAATTTTAGTCCTTGTTCGAGAGTTTTCATCTGGGCCTGCGATTCGGCCTTTCCGGGCGTCGCTGTTACATCGAATGTCCGGCCGCTTCCCGCGCGGGATTTATCCGTGGTCATCGGTGCGTCGGGCTTCTTTCTGGTCGCCATATGAAACGTGGTGTAAGACGCTGAGTTTATAACAAACCCAAACCCAAAATGGAACGGGCTGGCTTTTTCGATCTGCCGGGGCGATCATAGTGAATCGTGCTCATCAACATTTTGGATAGCTTGACGGACTCGTGACCTTTCCCGTGATCTAACATACCCTAACTGCGATTGCATTGCTAAAGTGTTTTTGAAATAACGTCGAATTCCGGCTACACTTGATGCAGTCACGCACAGTGATTTCCGGTATTTCAGCAGATGGCAACGGTCCTACAAGCTCCGCCTGTCCACCAAACGCTCATTAAAGTGCGAACGAATCCTTTCGCGAGTGGTTTTGTGATGGTGTGCACGGACCTGTTTGCGCTGAGTGTTTCCGGTTTTATTGGCTCACAGCTTTGGATGGCACTGCAGCACCACCGGGTCCCGGCGGTTTATCGGGATCTCTGGCCGGCTCTTGCTCTTTTCCTGATTATCTTTACCCTGGAAAACCTGTATCCCGGGGTGGGCGTCGGCCCAGTCGAGATGCTTCGTAAACTCATTCGAGGCAGTTCCATCGTCTATCTGATGTTGACCACCGGGCTATTCCTTTCCAAAGGCGCAGATCTGCAATCTCGCGGTGCGTTCTTCATGTCATGGCTATTTACCATCGTGCTGTTACCCTCGTGCCGCGCCATGGTCCATCATTACGTGGCTCGCGAGGAATGGTTCGGCGTGCCTGTGGTGATTCTCGGAACGGGCACCACCGCATCCCTCCTGATCGATAAGCTTCGCTCCGTTCCGGAACTCTGCATGAAGCCTGTGGCCTGTCTCGACGACACCAGTGAAGAGGCGGGCGATGTGGACGGCGTCCCGATCGCCGGGAAGTTTGCCGATGTGGGCCGCATCGCACGGTCACTGCACGTGCGCCACGCATTCCTGGCCATGCCCGAACTGGCGCAGGAGGAACTGCTCCGACTGCTCGAGCGCTGTTCTGTCGTTTTCCCGCATGTGTTTCTGGTGCCGAATCTCAGCGGCGTAGCCAGCATCCCGGTAAGCCCGATGGATGTGGACGGTGTGTTGGCGCTCCAGTTACGGCATAACCTGCTTTTCTCCGTCAATCGCTATCTCAAGCGCATCATGGATCTCGCCATGGTAGTTGCACTGGCCCCGATCGCGATCCCCGTTATTCTTATTGCGGCTTTGTGGATCTATATCGTGAGCCGTGGGAATCCGTTCTACTGGCAGACTCGCGAAGGGGAAAACGGCAGACCTCTTCACATTCTGAAGCTCCGCACCATGTATCCCAACGCCGACAAATTGCTGGCCGATTATCTGGACCGCGATCCCGCGGCTCGTGCCCACTGGAATCGCTATCTCAAGCTCCGCGACGATCCGCGCGTTCTTCCCGGCGTTGGTCACTTTCTGCGCAGGAGCAGCCTGGATGAACTGCCGC
>Ga0182030_10012040_pt1 | contig 17389 bp, 10 predicted proteins | sample 812S3MmetaG_FD_121299 | JGI IMG/M metagenome (GOLD analysis project Ga0182030, IMG submission 121299) | Permafrost microbial communities from Stordalen Mire, Sweden - 812S3M metaG (Illumina Assembly) | ecosystem: Environmental > Terrestrial > Soil > Wetlands > Permafrost | place: Sweden...
CGCCGCCGGCAATCAGGATCACCGCCGCGCCGGTATTCATTCCGCCATCCACCAGATGTACTTCGATGGACGGATTATGAATATGGACAATGCTGCCGATGCGCCCGGCTACCCACCCGCTCATGTTGTACTTCTCGGGGATGTTGACCTTGTCTTTATTGAGATAAGGCGAGCCGGGCGGAAACAGCGGGATGACGATTCCGCCCGGCAGAATGGGCTGCGGAGCATAAGGGGTATCGGTTTGCGGCCCCACTTTGGGCACGTTCATCGGCGCTGGAATCGGCGGCAACGGGGAGTGTGGCGCAGTGGCGTCTTGCGCCGCGGCGCATCCCACAAGGATGGCCAGTCCTGCGATGGTTCTGTTCATTCCAAGACTATATCACTGGGGAAGCTGTCAGCTTTCAGCTGTCGGCCATCAGCTTTCAGCTCGGCGCACTCAACCCAGTTGCTGACCGCTACCGGTAGGGGTACCGGCGAACGTCTAGGCGGCAAATGCATCAGCTGACCGCTGATAGCTGAGCGCCGATAGCTCTTTCACTCGCACTTCATCTGCGACTTGCCGACGATCGTCCCGTCAGCCTTCGTTTCCAGCGATACCGAACATTTATTCACCGGCGCGGGGATATTGGCGGTGACCGTCGCCTTGGTGTCGTAATAGTAGCAGCGCACAAACACATTCATGGAACGATAGTCCTTGACGACCCAAGTCATCAGCGCGCTCTTTCCCTTTTGCACCTCATCGTCAGGGCGCAGATCGTATTCCTCTTTCCCCGGATTCCCGTTGTAGATCTTGGCAGTCTGCAGCGCATGCTCCGATTTCACAGCCGCGCCCGTCCAACCTTCGGAAGTCTGGGCTTGCTCCGTCACGGTGAGGCTCGCGGGACACGCGAACGCGATTTTAGTCTGAGCTGAGGCGGGCGACAGAAGAGCGGCCGCGGATAAGATGAGGAGCACTTGGCGCATCATCGGATTCTAGCAGTTTCCCGCCGCCCGACCGTTTTGAGATAGTCAGCTTGGTGCACACGAACCTGCTTGTCGCCAACCGCGAACGGATCTACCGGGTCCAGACGAACTCTTTGGCCGTGGATGCACCAGCTGAAAGATCACCAGAAACTCCAGGCCCCGCAAGTTTTTCTCTGTGACCTCCGCCACCTCTGTGATCCAAAAACGGGAAGACAAGCACCTCGCTCTCGGCAACTCTCTCTTGAGATCTTCTCAGTGTCGCCGTGTTGCTAATTCTTCGTTTTCTTGCGGGCCGCGAAGATTCCGCGCTGGCCGTCCCCGAGAGCCCGCCAAATCGAGAGCCTACCGCCAATTCCAAAAGCTGACCGCTCTCTAGAAACTCCAGGACTTCAGGTTTCTCTGTGTTCTCCGTCACCTCTGTGACCTCAAGACCACGGGAAGCCGACGCGCCCGCTCCCGTCTGAAAACCCGTTCGTAAGCTTAAGGTTTTCTCTGTGTCTCTGTGGCTCCGTGGTGACATATCTTGCCCAAGCTTCCGATTCCCACGGTCCGCGCCATGCGCGGCGCTCGGGCTGGTAGCTGATAGCTGACCGCTCAAAGCCGATAGCCGACAGCCGCCCTTCTGATATCCTGATCCATTATGAAAAGACTGGTTCTCGCTCTAGGTGTCCTCACCTGCGTTTTGTTGGCGCAAGAGAAAGTGGATGAAACCACCACCGCCAAGATCCGCAGCGAAGAGATGGAACATTCCCAGATCATGTACATCGAGCATGAGCTCACCGACGTCTACGGTCCGCGCGTGACTGGCACGCCGAATCACGAGGCGGCCGCCAAGTGGGCCGTTGCCGAAATGACCAAGTGGGGCATGAAAAACGGCCACCTGGAAAAGTGGGACTACGGCCGTGACGGCTGGCTCCCCGAGCGTTCTTCCGGCTTCATCACCGCCCCCGTGAAGCAGACCCTCAAGCTCGAAGTCCTGGGATGGACGCCGTCCACCAATGGAACCGTAACCGGTTCGGCAATTCAACTGATCGTGCCGCAAGGGCCGGAAGTTCCGCCGGATCCCAATGCCGCCGGCGGACGCGGCGGACGTGGCGGCGGCCGCGGTCCTCAGTTCCTGCCTCCTACCAAGGAAGAGTTCGCGCAATGGCTCACCGCCAATAAAGATAAGGTGCGCGGCAAAATGGTGCTGATGGGCAAGGCCGCGGTGATTCCCGTCGACTTCAACGAGCCCGTGAAGCGTACTCCCGACGATCGCGTGAAAGCGCAGTACGACCCCGCGAATCCCAACGGCGGACGCGGCGGATTCGGCGGCGCCGGACGCGGCCGCGGCGCGGCAGATCCCAACCGCATGGAAGCCCGCGAGATGGCCAAGCAGATCGACGACATGCTCCTGCAGGGCGGCGCGCTGGTGCGCCTCAACGATGCCGCGCGCGGGAACGGCATCATCGTGGCGCAGGCCAACGCCTCCTACGACGTCACCAAGTGCATCCCCACCGTCATCGTGCGCAATGACGACTACGGCCGCATCGAACGGCTGCTGGCCGATGGCCTGGACGTGAAGCTCGAGTTCAACATCGTCAACCGCACCTATCCCGAGGGCAAGACCAGCTACAACGCGGTGGCCGAAATCCCCGGCTCCGACAAGGCCGATGAAGTGGTCATGCTGGGCGGCCATCTCGATTCCTGGCACTCGGCGACGGGCGCGACGGATAACGGCATCGGCTCCGCCATCATGATTGAGGCGATTCGCGTGATCCAGTCGATGGGCCTGAAGCCGCGCCGCACCATCCGCGTGGCGCTCTGGTCGGGCGAAGAAGAAGGTCTGCTCGGCTCGCTGGCGTATGTGAAGGAGCACTTCGGCACCGCGGAAAATCCCAAGCCGGAATGGTACAAGCTCGACTGCTACTTCAACGTCGACACCGGCACCGGTCGCATTCGCGGCGCCAGCATTTTCGGACCGCCGGAAGCCGCGGCGGCCCTACGCCCGGTTTTCATGCAGTTCGAAGACTTCGGCGTGGGCGGAATCGGCACCACCAACAGCCGTGCCACCGGCGGTACCGACAGCACGTCGTTCAACAACGCCGGGCTGCCGGGCGTGGGCTCCCAGCAGGACCCCATCGAATACAACAGCCTGACGCACCATACCAACCTCGACACCTACGAGCGCATCATTCCCGACGATGTGAAGAAGGACGCGGCCATCATCGCAGCGGCCGTGTGGCACGCCGCCAATCGCGATCAGATGATTCCGCGATTCACCAAAGAGACGATGCCGGCGCCCGTCGAGCCCCGGTAGTTGCCGGCTTCAGCCCTTTGGTCGCGGCTCGGAGACATTCAGTGCCGATACAGAGCCGCGACCAAAGGAAGCGGTTGTTTCCTGTTAGGTGCCGAGTGAAAGTACTTGTGCTACGCGGAGCCGCCGGCAAGCACCCTGCGGGCGGCTTCCGCGCCGAACACCGGCAACCCGGCGTCCGGCAACAGTCCGATCTGTTTCAGCACCGAAGCCTGGTCCCAGTAGATATGCTCGTGCGCCAGTTTGTCGCCGCGGAAGCGCACGATCGCTACCAACGCCACCTCCACGTAGCGATTGGTGGGAGCCACACCGGGCAACATCCACGGCATCTCCTGCGTGTGCGTGAACGAAAAGATCATCTCGTCCACGAGTTGGTCATCCCCCACGGTTCGGGATACCGGCGTGAGTTTGGTGTCCGGAGGCATGCTGGGAATAAAATCGCGGGAATAGAATTCACGCAAGGCGCTTTTCCCCACGCCACCAGTTAGCACCGGCACGTGATTGACGTAAGCGTCGTCCACCATGGTCGCCAAAGTCGCTTCCGTGTCGCGCGTCGCGAATTCATGTTTCGTGTGTTCTTCCCATAAGGGTGTGAGGTCCGGCCGCATGGAGGTATTTTACACGGTGCCCCTTTGCTGCGTTCATGCGAGCGCAGTTCGCCCCTGAAGGTTGGCCCTTTGCGCCGTAAAGTTCAGACTGGTCCGCCCGCAGCGAGATCGAGGGCGATCATCTTTTCATGCCACAAGAAGAGGTCCGCCGATCCTGCGGCCCTCTCGCTTTGGGCTCGTCCGCGATGGCTTGTCCCTATCCACCCCTGCAAGCAATCACGCTGCCCGAGTAAGCGACAACGCGCTCGGAGCCGACTATTCCTCGAGGGCCGATTCGGGTCGGTCTACGATAAGTCCACATATCCGGCCAATCCTCATGCCCGCTTTCGTCTAACTCTAAGACGAATCAGTTACTTAGGGGCGCGTGCAGAGATTGGACCGGATATGTGAAAGTAAACCGGCCAAACTGCCTGATTCCAAAGCCGCTTACGCTTACTTTTCACGCGGGCAGAATTTGGCCGGTTTACTTACTACTTTCCTGGCGTTGCTTCCGAGTGGCGGAGGATACGCTCGGAATCTCGTCACCAAATCCGCGTATAGGGCGTTACGCGGCAAAGTTGCGTCCAGCGTAAATTATCGGAGGGATGCCGACTTTGCCGGACGAGAGGACACAACAACGTGGCGGGATTCGCGTTTGCGATGTTTCTCTATTCACGGCAGTTCTGAACATCCGTACCGGCGCGATGCTAAAATCCGGGACAGACAACGATGCGCTGGCTGATCGCTTTCCTATTCGGGTGCTTGGCCTGCCAAGGACAGGACGGCGCGCTGCAAGAGCACCCCCTGGGACCGTGCTCCGTTGAGGGAGTCGTCCTAAATGCCGCCACGGGCGAGCCGCTGAAGGGCGTCCAGTTGACGCTGATGGGCGGAAGCACAGATGAACAAACAGCTCCGGCCAGCACGACATCGGACGAGAAAGGGGCGTACCACTTTCCCGGCGTAGCGGCCGGCCCCTATCTCCTGGTTGCACGTCGCTCCGGCTTCACAAACTCCTACGGTCCTGACGGAGCGTTGACCAGTAATTCGACGTTCGTCCTGGCCCCGAGCGATAAGTCGCGGAACATCGTGGTCCGGCTTGCGCCGTATCCGAACATCGGCGGGCGGATCCGTGACGGCGCGGGTAACCCCGCCGCGGGCGCTTTCGTGATGGCGTACCGGCTCGGCGCCTCGCGAACGGGCAGTCGGCTATTCCAGGTTGGGCACGATGTTGCAGGTGCGGAAGGCACGTACAGGTTAGCGGGACTGCAGCCCGGAAGATACTACATCAGCGCTGTCGCGCCGGGCGGTCTCGGGCTGCGCGGCGGGACAGGGGTTACCTATTATCCGGGAACGGTTCACTTCGAAACGGCGATGCCACTCGACCTCGCGGCGGGAGCCGATCTGCCAAATATCGATTTTCGGCTGGAGAAGGCCGGCACAGTTTGTGTGCAGATCTGGCCCGAGGCTCCGCGCGGTGGACTGCGGCTTTCGATGGCCGCGCGCCATTCCATCGCCCCTGAGTGGAACTATGCAGCGTCCCCGATCGGCGAGGATGGACGTTTCGATGCGTGCGGCCTGGTGCCTGGAGACTACTACGCGGTGGCGTCCGACGACCAGGGCTACTCGAGCCGCCAACCGATTCACGTGGATGAGACCAGCGACCAGGTAGTGCGCCTGGCTATGCCGCCGCGGACGGAGGTCACCGGACGCCTTGTATTCGAGGGCGAGCAGCCGCGCGGGCCGACTGGGCGCGTGGAGTTGCGTGCCGTGGAATGGAATGGCCCGCCGCAACAGGCCGAGATCGATGCAACCTGGCGCTTCAGCTTCAAAGACGTGAATCCGGGCAGATATGTTATTGCCTTGGCCGGCGTGCCTCAGGGCTTCTATATATGGAGGATTCGGGCGGGCGAGACGGACGTGCTCGGCAAAGCCATCGAAATTGCCGGCCTACCTCCGGGCGCGCTGGAGGTCTCATTGAGCCCGAACGTCGGAAGCGTGACGGGCGTCGCAAACGATTCCAAAGGGGAGAATCCGGGAGCCGGGGCAATCATCGTGCTTTTGCCGGAGGAGTTGGAGCGTCGCGACCTCGAGATGTTTTTTGGCGTCGCGTTGGCGGATAAGTCCGGCGCCTTCTCAATCGGTAATTTGGCGCCTGGCAGGTATCGGGCGGTGGCCCTCGACATTGTCGCGGAACCTGGGGCCGGTATCAACCCCGAATTCCGGCAGGCATTGCGGGCCAAAGGCGTTCTGGTCGAAGTTCGCGAAAAAAGCACGTCTAGAGCAAACCTCAAGGTCACGCCGGCGACTGATTTCCAGTAGCGAAACTCCAGTAGGAGACTCAATGCGGATCTGAGAATTGCTACGCGCTAGTGGAGTCTAGATGGGCGTGTGACCGCCACGCTGAAAAGTTTGGTTTCCCTTCCATATTCGCTGCGACGTCGGACGCTCGGAACGACGGTCCTCGGATCAGTTGCGGGCGATCAGACGGGGTTTCCGGAAACTGACCCTGGGCGGGAAGCGGTGGGTGACAGCGCGAGCTTACACGAAGACCGGCTAAAATGTGGGGGGCATCGAGTGGTCTAGTGCGAGCTTTTCGCGAGCCGCTCGACTTCGTACAGCAGGTGGCCAATAGCGTAATCCTCGAACCGCTCCGTCCGACGTCCCACGCGATCGACAACCCATTGTTTTGGCAGCCCACCAGTTCTTGTAAACAGGCTTTCGGCCAACTCCGGGCCGACAATCACCGGGAAGTTGAACTTCTTTTCGCGCATGTACTTTTCCACGACACTTGGATCAGCGTCTACTGCAAACGTTAGAACTTGGATGTCGGGCGAGTTCTGCACCTTGTCATAGAAGCGCTGGATCTCCGGATGCTCAGCGCGGCAAGGAATACAAAAGGTAGCCCAGATGTCGATGAATGTGACCTTGCCACGCAGATTTGCAGTACTCCAATATTTACCCGTGAGATCCGTGGCTTCGAACGCGGGGAGCGAGGTGACGAATCGCAGAGGTTTCTCTTGTGGAGGGGAAACATCGGAAAACGGTGAGATAGTAGTAGGCGTCCCTGTCTGCTGCGCCAGCGCAAGATAGACGGCAATCGCCAGAACGCTCAAAACCCAGGGCATAAGAAATCCATCCACTCTCTATGGTCACCGTGCTACCCGCTCCGGCGATGATTGTGAGTTTACTATAACCGGGATCTCGGAACTCGATCACGCCGACGACGTGTCGGACGGGAGGCAGATGTTGGTCAGCGGGTGATAGACATTATCGGAAAGTGACCTTAGCCAGAACGGGAACGAAATTTGTGGAAGTTTCGTCGTATCACATGCAAAAAGAAGTTGGCCCGGGTCGGGAGCCGCAGTTTCCTGGTGTCCAGCTTGCCGACAAGCCAATCACAGACGGTCCGGGGTATAAAAAGACTGTGGCGTTAGCCGCGGGCGACTTGAGTTCCGCAGGTTGCGGCTACCAAGACAATTCCGTGGCAGCCTTGTCTTCCGGCGTTCCCAGCGACTGGCGTTGTAGACGTATAATGCAAGACTCAAGACGATAAGAAGGACCGTTCCCGGCGCAGGATTTGCTGGAAGCTGGAGGGAAGATAAGGGTGCGACGTACTGACAAGTCTCGAAAGCAGAAAGAAGAGCGCCGATGAAAGCAGCATTTCTACGATTCAACGGCGCTGTCGAGCGGGATCCGGCCATCGATGCGTGGATGCAAGAGCATGCCGGTGAATTGGGAGCCATCGCGCTTCAGTGGTTTGAATCGATGCGTAAATGCGGCGACGAAGTCCGCGAGCTTTTGCATGACGGCTGTCCGGTTGCCTGTTTGGGAGATGCGCCGTTCGGCTACGTTAATGTATTCACGTCGCACGTGAACGTGGGGTTCTTTCACGGAAATGCGCTGCCCGACCCTGCGCGCCTGTTGCAAGGCAACGGCAAGTTCATGCGCCATGTGAAGCTGAGACCGGGAACGGCCACAAACGCCGCGGCGCTCAGCAAGCTCATCGAGGTGGCGTACTTGGATATAAAGGAGCGCGTCGAAAACGGCTAGCGCACTCCCTCACTCGTACCGCAGTGCCACCATGGGATCCACCCGCGTGGCGCGCCGCGCGGGAATATAGCTCGCCAGCAGCGCCGCGGCGATCAGCGCCCCCGCCATCGACGCGAACGTCAGCGGGTCCACCGCGCTCACATGGAACAGCTCGCCGCGCAGCAATCGACTCATCGCCAGCGACACCACCAGGCCGGCCATCGCGCCCAAGCCCGCGAGCTTCATCCCCTGCCCCAACACCAGCCGCAGAATCTCCGCCGGCTGCGCGCCCAGCGCCATCCGCACGCCCAATTCCTGCGTACGCTGCGTCACCGCGTAGCTGATCACCCCGTATAGTCCGATCAACGCCATCGCCAGCGCCATCGTCGCGAACACTCCCAGCACCGTCACCACGAATCGTCGCGGCGCCAGCGAGCTATTCACCATGTCGGTCATCAACCGGATCTGCGACAGCGGCTGGGTGGGATCCACTGCGCGCACGGCATCGCGCATCGCCGTGGAGAATCGGCCCGAATCGCCTGGTCCGCGCATCACGAAGCTCATGAACGGCACCGGCATCTGGAACAGCGGGAAATAATACTTCCCTTTCACGTCTTCGCCGGCGAGGTCGGAGTGCTTAACGTGTCCCACCACTCCCACGATGGTCGCCCAGGGCACCGAATTGCCGCGGCGGATATGCTGTCCTACGGGATTCTGGCCGGGCCAGTATTGCCGCGCGAGAACCTCGTCGATCACCGCCACCGGCTGCGTGTCCGTGCGATCGAGCGACGTGAACGCCCGGCCCTGCCGGATGGGAATTCTGAGAGCCGAGAAGTAGTCAGAGCTGACCGCTCCGATATCGCCGTGCGGCCCCGGATCGCCCGGCGGCACTGGACGGCCATCGATTTGGAAAGACGCCGAGCCGCCATTTCCACTGAACGGCAGCGGTACTCCGGCGGCCACCGAGGTGACGCCGGGTGTGGCCGAGAGGTTGTCAAGCACCGCCTGGTAGAACGCCAGTTGCTTGACGCCCGTGTCGTAGCGGCCATGCGGCAGCGAGAGCCCGCCCGTCACAACGCCGGCACTCTGAAATCCTGGACTGACGTCTTCGAGCGCGGCCAGGCTGCGCAGAAACAGCCCCGCGCCCACCAACAACACCAGCGCCAGAGCTACTTCCGCCACTACCAGAGTCGACCTCAATTGTTGGCGCCCGCGTCCACCGGAATTCGCACGGCCGCCCTCTTTCAAAAGCTCGAACTGATTCATGCGCGAGATTTGCCACGCCGGCGCGACTCCGAAAATCAATCCCGCGAAGGCCGCGACCGCCACTGCGAACCCCAACACCGGCGCGTCCAGCCGCACGCTCACCGCGATCGGCAAACCTTGCGGCGCGAGTGCCAGCAATCCGCGCACTCCTAGCAGCGCCACACCCAACCCGAGCACCGCCCCGCCCGCGGCCAACGCCATGCTCTCGCAGAACGATTGCCGGATCAGGTCCCAACGTCCCGCGCCCAATGCCGCGCGCACTGCGATCTCGCGCGTTCTTCCGGAAGCGCGCGCCAGCATCAGGCCGGCGATGTTGGCGCAGGCGATCATGAGCACGAAACCGACGGCCCCCAGGAGCACCAGCATCGGCGTGCGCGTATCCCCGGCGACGAAGTCGGTGAACGGCAGCAGGAACATCCCCCAGGCGGCATCTTTGGCATACGCGCCCATGCGGTCGCCACCCGATTTCACGCGGTCGCTGAGTACGCCCACAAAAGCGTTGGCGGAAGCGAAAGGCACGCCGGGCCTGAGACGCGCCATGGCCCCATAGCTCTCGTTAAAGCGATTATTCGGAGAGTATTGGCCGTCCGCGAGTCCCAGCGGCACCCACAGGTCGATATACACCGGCCAACGGAAGTCCGCGCGCATCACGCCCACGATGCGATAGGGAGTCTGATTCAGCTCGATGGAGCGGCCCACCACACCGGGGTCTTCGCCGAAGAGCCGCTTCCATGCGGCGAAGGAGAGCACCACTTCGCGATCGGCGTTCGGCCGGTCTTCCTCGGCCTGAAAAACCCGGCCCAGCGCCGGACGCGCACCGAAGACATCAAACCAACCATACGTTACGCTGGCGCCGTTTAACCTCTCGGGAACTCCCGAGCCCGTGTAATTGAAATCGCCGGTATCGATGAGCGCGGCCGATTCGAACTGCTGCGTGCTGTGCAGCACATCGGCGAAATCGGGGACGGAGACGCCGATGTTGCGCAGCGCCAGCTTGTCGTATTTCACCCGCAGGGCTACCACTCGGCTGGGGTCGGAAACCCCAGCGGGGTTGAGCAAAACCTGGTTGACCACGCTGAAAATTGCGGTGTTGGCGCCGATTCCCAGCGCCAGGGTCAACAAGGCGACCAGTGTATAGGAGGGAGTCTTCAGCAGAGCACGGACGGCGTAGCGCATACCAATGAATACGCCCGCTCCGGCGGTAAGTGACGCAAAAAGTTTACCGAGGCTCGATCACACCTCTGTTTCTCCGCGCCGCCAGCCTTCTGGCGATCGCTTTCACGGGCGTGAGCTTCAGCGGCGTCCCGGTACATTCGAGGTGAGCCTGATCGTATGCCAGTAAGGCCAACTTGGAGCACCCCGCAAGCCAGGCATGCGGTGAGCCTGATCTACGCCCAATGCTGTTCGCTTAGCAGACATCTCGTTGCGTTCCGGTGGGGTAGGCTTCAGCCGTCCCCAGTGGGGCCCCCGGACTTCAGTCCGCTTGCTGCAGGTTTCACAGGATCTGGGGGAGGTCGGGCTGAAGGCCGCCGCAGACTGAAGGCCGCCCCACAGGTCGGCGATCAGGGCTGGTCAGGTCTGTTAGTACAGTGAACAGTATTGGATCTACGCGCTGAGCGCCATCATGGGCCGCTCCAGCGCCGCCGATTGCAGCCGCACCGACGCGCCGTAGGGCTGGAAGCGGTGGCCGACGCCGAAGACCGTCTCGATGTAGACGTCCGCGTAAACGCCGAGTTTCTTGCGCAAATGGCGAATGTGCACATCCAGGGTGCGGGTGCGAATCTCAGTACTGTATCCCCAGACACGCATCAGCACTTCGGCGCGCGGAATGATCACGCCGGCGTAGGAGACCAGCAGAGCCAACAGGTCGTACTCTTTGCGCGTTAACGGCAGCGGCTGAGAATCCAGGGTCGCCGCCTGGCGTTCGAAATCCAGGGTGAGATGGGAGTCGTGGTAGAAGGTTCGCTGTTCCATGAGATTATGCTACGTTTTCGAGCACTGTGGATCGTCGCGGAGAAGTAAAGAGGTTGTAAAACCACCGGTGTACGAAATCCCCCAATTGACATGTAAGTAAGTACTGACTTACAATGGACGCATGCATGAAGCCGCACACTCGGCCGCCCGTATGAATGCCGGCGACCGTCGGCGCCAGCTCCTCGACGCGGCCCTGGAACTTTTCTCCCGCAAAGGATTCGGCGGCACCACCACCAAGGAAATTGCCGCCGCAGCGGGAGTGACGGAAGCCATCATTTTCCGCCATTTCCCCAGCAAAACCGCCCTTTATACCGCGGTTCTCGACTCCAAGACCGAAGACTGCCGGAACGACGAATGGTTTTCCGGCATCCAGGCGCTCATGGACCGGAATGACGATGCCGGCGTGCTCCGCATGTTGGCCGCGGGAATCCTGCAATCGTACCGCGCCGACGCCAGCTTCGAGCGAATCGTGTTGTTTGCGGCGCTCGAAGGCCACGAACACGGCCTCGCGCACCACCGCCGCTTCGCTCTGCCTGTCTTCGAGCGGTTTCGCGACTACATCGCGCGCCGCCAGCGCGAGGGGGCGCTGCGCGCCTACGATCCCGGCCTGGTGATCGCAGCCATCGCCGGGATGGCGCAAAACTATGCCATTTATACCGAGCTGTTCGGCTTCAAACAGCTGCGCATGGGCGAAACCGAAGTGGTCGAAACTTTCACCAACATCATGATGCGTGGCATCCGCCAAAACAAGGCCGGCGCGAAGGCCCCCACTAAAGCAAGGAAACAGAAATGAATCGATTGTCTCTCGCCGCACTCCTCCTATTCGCCGTCTTGCTGGCCGGTTGCGCCAGCAATCAGGCCGCGACCGCGACCACGACAGCTGTACAGAAATTCTCCGTTTCCACCGCGCAGGCTACCTCGCGGACCGTCCCCGCTTCCTTCGAAGAGACCGGGACATTCATCGCCGATGAGACCTCCGATATCGCCCCGCTGGTCGCCGGCCGCGTGCTTTCGACGCCCGTGAACGTTGGCGATTTCGTCAAGCAGGGGCAAGTGGTCTGCGAACTGGACCATCGCGACGCGGAGCTGCGCCTCGATCAGGCGCGCGCGCAATTGAATCAAGCCACCTCGGCGTTGCACCAGGCGGAATCGCGCATCGGCATGCGCGGCAGTGCGCAATTCGACCCCAACACCATGCCGGAAGTGGCCGCGGCGCGCGCCAATTACGAGTCGGCACAAGCGCAGGCGCGGCTGGCCGCGGCCGACGCCAAGCGCTACGAAAACCTGGTGGCGAGCGGCGACGTTTCGCGCAGTTCTTTCGATAAGGCCCACACCCAGCAGGAAACCGCGGATGCCCAGGCGAATGCCGCGCACCAGCAGTACGAAGCCGCGCTCAATGGAGCCCACCAGGGCTTCGGAGTCGTGGAAGCCGCGCAGGCCGGACTCGCGGCGGCGCAATCGCAACTCGCGCAGGCTGAAAAGGGCCTCGCGGACACCACCATCCGCGCGCCCTTCGACGGCAACATCACGGCCCGTCCCGTAGCCGCCGGAGAGTACGTAGGGTTGAACAACAAGATCGCCACCATCGTCCGCATAGGCAGCCTGAAACTGCAATTGCAGACTCCCGAGCAGCGCGCCTCCCGCGCCAAGATCGGGATGCCGGTAACGGCTAACGTGTCCGCCTATCCCGACCGCCAGTTCAACGGCAAAGTGACGGCCATCAACGACTCGGTCGACCCCGCATCGCGCGTCTTCATCGTGGAGGCGCGGTTTGAAAACGGCACTTCCGATCTGCGCCCCGGCATGTTCGCCAAAGCGCGCGTACTGTTGCCGGGCGGCGAGACGGCGGTATTCGTACCGCGTAGCGCCGTCCTCCGCGACAAGACCACGGACTCGAACCAGGTCTTCGCCATCGAAAACGGCAAGGCCCGCCTCAAAGTAGTGGTGGTGGGCGATGCCGAGGGCGACCAGGTCCGCATCGCTTCGGGCCTCACTGGGAATGAAACCGTCGCGGTGAACCACTTGAGCGAGCTGTACGATGGCGCGGCTGTGGAGAGCCACAACTAACATGCATGCTCTAGCTCAACTTTGCGTACGCCGGCCGGTTTTCGCCACCATGTTGATCACCGCCCTGGTGGTGGTGGGAATCTTTTCGTACTTCAGCCTGGGCGTCGATCTGTTTCCCAAGGTCGACATCCCCACGGTGGTGGTAACGGTGGCCAATCCCGGTGCCTCTCCCGAGGAAATCGAAACCGAAATCAGCAAGAAGATCGAGGACGCGGTCAATACCATCAGCCAGGTGGACGAAGTTCGCTCCATCTCTTCGGAAAGCCAGGCGCAAGTCATCATCACCTTCCTGCTCTCCAAGAATGGTGACGTGGCCGAGCAGGAAGTACAGAACAAGATCAACCTGATCGTCAACGACCTGCCGCAGACCGCGAAGGTCCCCGTGGTGCAGAAGTTCGACCCTGACGCCGCGCCCATCCTGCAGGTGGTCGTGTCCGCCCCGCGCTCCCTGCGCGACGTGACACTCATCGCCGACAAGCAGATCAAGCGCAACCTGGAAAATGCCAAGGGTGTCGGCGAGGTGAGAATCGTGGGCGGCGCCAAGCGCGAGATCCATGTGCTGGTGGACCCGGGCAAGCTGCGCTCCTACGAGCTCACCGTCACCGATGTGTTCAACGCGCTGCGTGCGCAGAATCTGGAGCTGCCAGGGGGCAGCCTGAATGCCGGTGCGCAGGAATTCACCGTCCGCACCACCGGCCGGGTAGCGGAGGCGGCGCAATTCAACCAGATCGCCATCGCCAACCGCAACGGCTACGTGGTTAAGGTGACCGACATCGGCTATGCCGAGGACAGCTATGAAGAGCCCTCCAGCGCTTCGCGCCTCGACGGCGTGCCTTCCGTGACTCTGGTGGTGGCGAAGCAATCGGGCGAAAACACCGTCGCCACCGCCGATGAAGTGCGCGCGCGTGTCGCCGAAATCAGCAAGAGCTTGCCCAAGGACGTGAAGACCGAGATCGTCGCCGATCAGTCCGTCTTCATCAAAGCTTCCGTCGAATCGATCAAGCATCACCTGGTGGAAGGCAGCATCTTCGCAGCCATCATCATCTTTATCTTCCTGGCGAATATCCGCACCACGTTGATCGCCGCGGTCGCCATCCCCACGTCGATCGTTTCCACCTTCGCGCTGATGGCCGCCATGGGATTCACGTTGAACAACATCACCATGCTGGCGCTGACGCTCATGGTAGGCATCGTGATCGACGACGCCATCATTGTGCTGGAGAATATCTTCCGCTACATCGAAGAGAAAAACGTGCCGCCTTTCCAGGCGGCTATCCAGGGCACCAAAGAAATCGGCCTCGCGGTGATGGCGACCACCATGTCGCTGCTGGCGGTGTTTCTGCCGGTAGGTTTCATGGGCGGAATCGTGGGCCGCTTCATGAGCTCGTTCGGATTCACTTCGGCCTTCGCCATCGCGGTATCGCTCCTGGTCTCCTTCACGCTCACCCCGATGTTGTGCTCGCGTTTTCTGAAGGCGCCGGCGAAACAGCCGGGTGAAGGACACGCCGCACATTCCTCTAAGGATTCGTTCCTGTTCCGCCATCTCGATGTCTGGTACACGCGCATGCTGGTCTGGTCGATGGCGCATCGCAAGACGGTGGTGCTGGCCAGTGTGCTGGTCGTTCTCTCCATCGTTCCGCTGTTCGCCATGGTGGGCAAAAACTTCCTGCCGGATGACGACGCTTCGCAGTACAACGTGATCGTGCGCGCGCCGGAAGGTACGTCGCTCGCCGCCACAACGAATTTAGCGGAGCGCGTAGCGCAGGACATCCGGGCGCTCCCCGGCGTCAAGCATACCCTCATGACTGCCGGCGGCGGCGCCGACCGATCGGTGAACAACTCCTCGATTTACGTCGATCTCAAAGACCTCGACAAGCGTAACGTATCGCAACAGCAATTGATGCAGCGCACGCGCGACTTGCTGAAGAAATATCCCGCCGACATCCACACTAGCGTCGACCTGGTAAGTACCGTCGGCGGCAATCAGAGCAACGCCGACGTCCAGTATTTCATCCAGGGGCAGGATCTCGACAAGCTGGCGCAGTATTCCGAAAAGCTGCTGGGAGAGATGAAGAGCATTCCCAGCCTGGTGGACACCGATACCACTCTGCGCAGCGGCAAGCCGGAAGTGCAGTTGTCGATCGACCGGCCGCGCGCCGCGGACCTGGGCGTCTCCGTCATGGATATCGAAATGGCGCTCAATACCCTGGTGGCGGGCCAGGTGGCGTCCACATTCAAAGCCGGCGAAGACGAATACGATGTGCGCGTACGCGCGGCGGAAGAATTCCGCGTGAGTCCGGAAGCGCTGGCGCGCATGACCGTGCCGTCGAGCAAGGGCCGTGGCGTGGGCCTCGACGAAGTGGTGCACATCGCGCCGGGGACCGGCCCCTCGGCGATCAATCGCATCAACCGGCAGCGCCAGGTAACGCTCTCCGGCAATGTGGCTCACGGCGGATCGCAGGCCGCCATTCTGGGCGCGATGGATAAACTCACCGACGGCTTACACATGGAATCGGGCTACACGTCGGGGAAGACCGGCACCTCCAAAGAATTGGGGCGCACCGGATATTATTTCGCGCTGGCGTTCTCCCTCACCTTCATCTTCATGTACATCGTGCTGGCGGCGCAGTTCGAAAGCTTCATCCACCCCATCACCATTCTGCTCACGCTGCCGCTCGCCATACCGTTCGGCATCGTGTCGCTGCTCATCGCGGGACAGACCGTAAACATCATGTCGGGCCTGGGACTGTTGCTGCTGTTCGGCATCGTCAAGAAGAACGCCATTCTGCAGATCGATCACACCAACGGCCTGCGCGCCACCGGCATGTCGCGGTACGACGCTATCATTCAGGCGAATCGCGACCGCTTACGTCCCATCCTGATGACGACGATCGCTCTGGTCGCAGGCATGGCTCCACTGGTGATCGCCAACGGTACCGGCGCGGCCACCAATCGCTCCATCGGCGTGCTGGTGGTCGGCGGGCAGTCGTTGTGCCTGATCCTGACTCTGCTGGTGGTGCCGGTGTTCTACTCGCTGTTCGAAGATCTCGGCGAGTCGTTCTCTTCGGGCCGCATCGCTCGCATTCTGGAAGTGCTGCGTTTGCGCGGCAGGAAGACCGTTGCGGTCACGGTATCCACTATCATCGCCATCACGTCGGCATTCGGACAGACGGCGCCGCCGCAAGCCGTAAAGCTCGAACCGCTGCAGGAAGTGCAAGTACCGGCACGTGTGGGGATCTCCGGGCAGGTGAAGATCACGCTCTCGGAAGCCATCGAGCGTACGTTGGCTAACGATCCGGACCTGCGGATCTCGCGGATCCAACGCGATGAAGCGGGCTTCTCGTTGCGCGCGGCGCAGGGAGCATACGATCCGGTGTTCGGCGTCAGCGGATCGCGCACGCGCACCGTCGTGCCCGAATCGTCCATCCTCAGCGGCACGGAGACCGGCAAGCTGACAGTACTGCAGTGGACCGGCGGACCGCAACTGAACGGCATCACTACCACGGGCGCCACCTACTCGCTGCAATTCACCAGCACCAAGCAGCAGAACGACAGCCTCTTTAACACCCTGAACCCGCAATACCCCACGTCGGTCAGTCTGAACCTGACGCAGCCGCTGTGGCGCGGACTGCGCTTCGACGAGAATCGCTATCGCATCCAGGTGGCGCGCAAGAATCGCCAGATCAGCAACGAGCAATTGCGCCAGCGCATCATCGAAGTGGTCACCCAAGCCGTCAGCGCGTATTGGGAGCTCGATTACGCCTCTCACAACCTGGACGTCCAAGTGGAGGCCGTGCGGCTGGCGGAGCGGCAGTATCAGAGTAATCGCCGATTGGCGGAGCAAGGTGTGCTCGCGCCGGTGGATGTGGTGGCCGCGCAAACCCAGGTGGCGACGTTCGAACAATCGCTCTTCGCGGCGCAGCAACTGCTCACGCAAGCCGAAAACAATCTCAAAACGCTCATGCTACCCAACCGCACCGACCTGATGTGGAGTATGGGGCTGGTGGTGGAATCGCCGCTCAGCGTATCGACCAAGCCGCCCAGCTTGGAGGACGCTATCGCACGCGCCTTGAAATCGCGGCCGGAACTCTCAGAGACTGCGCTCTCGCTCGACGTCAACCAACTCGATAACAAATTGACCCACGAGCAGACCAAGCCGCGCATCGACGCTTTCGCCAACCTCTCGGCCTCCGGCTTGGCCGGCGTC
>Ga0182030_10012041_pt1 | contig 17389 bp, 11 predicted proteins | sample 812S3MmetaG_FD_121299 | JGI IMG/M metagenome (GOLD analysis project Ga0182030, IMG submission 121299) | Permafrost microbial communities from Stordalen Mire, Sweden - 812S3M metaG (Illumina Assembly) | ecosystem: Environmental > Terrestrial > Soil > Wetlands > Permafrost | place: Sweden...
CACCGCCATGTGTCATTTCACACGCTTCGCATGCTCAGCGGTCCTTCAGTGTCCCATCCATTTTGGGACCGCAGCGCTCGGGCGAGTCATTTAGCACACGAAAGGTGCACACCGAATCGCTAAGCCTGCATTTTGCGGGATTTGGAAGGGACGTACAGGGGACGCGGCCTCGTCCAATTTCTAGGCGCTTGAATTCGAAAAAGTTATTTTTGAAATCAGCAATGTCCATCATCGGGGCGACCGAGACGCATCGGTCAATACTTGCTTGCGCTCCGTTCATCCCCTGCGACTATGCCGCCGTTGTCCTCACGTTTCAAACGCCGAAGCACGAGAATCGGGTCGCTGATAAGCCACTGTCGCGATTCCCATGCAGAGCGACGACCCATCCTTAGGTCGCCGCTTGCTGAATGGTTCAACGGCTCAGGGGCACTCGGCTTTGCCTGTAGCTCTGCAAAGGTAATGCTGCTTTACGTAGGTCCCAAATCCCTCCGTTGGATCACCTGCCTCATCTTTGATAAGCACGTTTGATGTGTAGGTGGTCCAAGGATCCCAGGTCCAGCCCATATAGCTTATGCCATTTGTATCGGAGAACGGCAGAAGTACGGATACCCATGGCGCAGTGCTACCACCAATGGCGTCACCATACTCGGTTACAACGAGGGGATAGCCGGCCGCAACAACTGCCTGAGCTGCGCTCATTTCGAGTGGAGAACAGCCCGGCTGCCATACCGTTACTATGCCATCTGCACCGCAAGCGACGGCGCTCGGATTTTTACCCGAGGGGTACGCATGCCACACAGCGCCAAGCTGGCCGGCGGAATCATTGGGCTTATATTTGAGCCAGCCGTCTATCTCCTCGGCAAACTGCAATGTTGAAGTGAGCACAACGTTGGTGGCGCCGGTGGCGCGCACTGCATCCAGCATCTCCTGCATGCCCGTCGTTGCCCACGTTAGATTGATTGATCCCCAGTCCTTTCCGCCAAAGACAAACTTATTTACTGAGCCGCCATTGAGTAAGTCGGGCCAAGGGGTGCCGCTGGTAAGTGTTACGTCACCGAGATAGGGTTCATTAAAGAGCTCGAAGATGACCGCGTGATTGCCCTTGAATGTATTGGCTATAGACGTCCAGAAAGCGATCGAGTGGTCGGCATCAGCCATGGGGCCTTGATAGGTCGGGCACAGTGGCGTGCCGTTATCGTTTGGAGCGGCCCAGTGCAGATCCAGAATCACATATAAGCCGGCGGCAGTAGCATCGGCTACACTCTTCTCAACCGTCGCCTGATAGTTCTTGCCCGGATCAGCGGCGATCATTGCCCCGGCAACGCCCGCCTCCCCGCCGTTATCCCGGCATGTAAGCCCTAGCCAAGAAGCCTCATTGAGCGGCAATCGCACTGCGTTGCTTCCCCACGCTGTAATGGTGCTCCATTTGGGCGTGGGGTCGCCGGTCGCTCCACCCCAGGGATTGCTGGGGCTCCAACCTTCAATCGCGACAAACTCGAGTGCGCTCACATTGACGCCGCGCAGCTGCACGATGTTTCCTGCTGCATCCACAAAGTGATTACCGGAAACACGAATAGACGTCACAGCTCCTGTCGTGGCCGGTGTCGCCGCTGAAACTGGCGTGATCGTGACGGTCGCGGTCGAGGGCGAGCCGAGTTCAGCGCCGCCGGCGGGCGCGGCCAATTTAACTTCAAAAGCCGCCGTTTCGGTGAGTGACGCGGACCCGCTTAAAGCTACTGCAATAGTCTTGGAACCACTCTCGTTCGCGGCCCAACTAACAGTCCCATCTGCCGCCGTGTAATCTGCGCCCGCGGTCGCCGACCCATTGGTCGTTGAATAAGCGACGCTTACCGCCGCATCAAGCGGACCACTTCGCGCAACGGTAATGGTCGCCGTGCCGTCATTTTGCGACACCGAAAAATTGCTGGCAGTGAAAGCGACAGTATCAGCCGCGGCAGTGCCACCACTGGAGGCGGCTCCGGAATCGGCGGTAGACCCAGTAATGCCACTACACCCAGACAACAGCGCTGCGCAAGATGCCAGAGCGGCCAATTTTCCCAATACACCGTGATTAAATGTCAGAGACACGTTGCTCTCCACTGGTAAGTTTGCCTTCGATTGCAAGGCCTAAACGGAGCGCACTGGAATTCCTGCGGGCAGCGTCTCGGTCTTGCGCCTGGCAGGCATTTCAGCGGCACGACCAAGCTGGCGCAAATGTCTCCAAGTGCGCACGTCGCCAAGTGCCTACATCGCACTAGCGGCGGTCTGCCAATTCGTAGTTATTGAGGAGAACTGTGAACTGTATCGACCGGCAGTAGTGAGCTGATCGATTTTGGGCGAGCAATAAAATAGCCCTGAGCGAAGTCAACGCCGAGAGAAGGTAGCTCGTGAAACACCTCTGCAGTTTCCACCCGCTCCGCAATTGTCAATATTCCAAGGGCGCGGGCCACCTTGCAGATCGCTTCTATCATGCTGCGATCGACAGGATCTGTGTTGATGTTGCCAATGAACTGGCCGTCAATCTTCAGGTAGTCCACCGGCAAGGTCTTGAGGTAATGAAATGAGGACAGGCCGCTGCCAAAATCATCAAGTGCGAAGCGACAGCCCCTCTTCTTGAGTTCATCCATGAAAAATACGGCCTGGGACATGTTCGTGATGACAGCAGTTTCAGTAATTTCAAAGCACAAGCCATCGCCAACCCGGGCGCTGTCAATCAGATTTACCACGAAGTCCAGGAAGCTACGTTCGCTGAGCGAGGTGCCCGAAAGATTCAGTGCGAACAGAAACTCCGGCCTCCCATCCCCCGCGCGACACGCCTGGAGCAGCTCGATGGCGCGCTGCACGACCCAGCGGTCAATAGCCGATACAATGTTGTAGCGCTCGGCCGCCGGTATAAATTCACCAGGCAAAATCAGCTCGCCGTTGTCGCCGTGTAATCGCACCAACAATTCGCAAAATGAGGGCATTGCCGATGCATCGGCCTGCGTCGCGACGATGGGCTGCTGATAGAGCTCGAGTCTGTTCTCATCGACGGCCCGGGTGACGCGGCTCACCCAGTACATTTCGCGATGCCGGCCTGAGACGTCGCCAGATGCATACAGGTGCACGCGATTTCGCCCTGCGTCCTTTGCTGCGTAGCAGGCAATGTCCGCGGCGCTTAGCAAGCTCGCTACGCTTTCACTGTCGCTGGTAATTTCCACGACGCCGATACTGGCGCCAATGCTGGTACTGTTTTGTTCCCAACTGAAGCGGTAATCCCGCACCGCCTGGCGGATGTTGTCGGCGATACGCGCAGCCTGCTCGGCAGAGCAGTGCTGCACCAGCACGCCAAATTCATCGCCACCGAGACGCGAGATGGTGTCGGCCGCCCGCACGTGCTGGCGAAGAATGCCGGTAACATCGCGTAGCAGCCGATCGCCTGCCGAGTGGCCACAGGTATCGTTAACCACCTTGAATTGGTCCAGATCGACATACAGCAGCGCGTGCGGCCCTTCGCCTTCGCGTGCACTTTGCACTGCCAATTGGAGCTTGTTATCAAACTCGCGCCGATTGATGAGGCCGGTCAGTGCATCATGGCTGGCCTGGTACGAGAGCGCCCGCTTGAGGCGACGCTCTTTGGTGACGTCCCGGAACACCACTACGGCGCCGACCGTGCGGCCATTACGGTCGCGAATCGGGGCGGCTGAGTCCTGAATGGCGATTTCCTGACCCAAGCGATTCACCAGCACGCTCTGCTCGGCGAATGCGACGACCTTGTTCTCGCGCAGGCACCGCAGCAGCGGGTTCTCCAATTCCTCATGGGAAGTTTCATCCAGTAAGCGCAGTACTTTATTGATCTGCTGGCCGCGGGCATCGAGGCTGCTCCAGCCCGAGAGCTGTTCGGCGACTGGATTCAGGTAGTCAATCCGGCCTTCACTGTCGGTAGTAATGACTCCATCGCCGATGGACTGCAGCGTGACCTGCGCGCGTTCCTTTTCAGCAAATACCGCCTGTTCAGCCCGCTTGCGGGCCGTGATATCCGCGACGGTGCCCTCATAGGCCACGACCTGCTGCGCTTCGTCGCGAAGCACGCGGGCACTTTCGAGCACCACCACTTGCTGACCATCACGCCGTCGCAATTGGGTCTCTGCATTGTGGATCTCCCCTTCCACATCAAGTCGTCGTTCGAACGCCGCGCGTTCGGCAGGACTCCAGTACAGCATTGACACGCCCGGCAATGCATAGATCTCCTCAGCCGTGGCGTAGCCGAGCATCTTCACGAAGGCCGGGTTGACCGCAAGAATCTGCCCGTCTGGCGCACACTGGTAGACGCCCTCCAGCACGCTTTCGTAGAGACCGCGAAACTTGGCTTCACTCGCCCTCAGGGCCTCTTCCGCCTGCCGCCGCTCGATCGCAATACCGGCGAGCCGGGCGGCATGCTGAATGTGCTCCAGATCCTGCTTAGGGGGCGCCCCGACGCGGCGCCTGTATACAGTTAGTGCGCCCAGTACGCGACCGCCGGCGGCTGTAATGGGCACCGACCAGGCGGCACCAAAGCCTGAAGACTCGATTAGATCCCGGCGGCGCTGCCAATAGGGGCTCTTGGAGACTTCGGCGACCAGCACGGCTCGGCCCAAGTAGACTGCGGCGGCACTGGAGCCGTTGCGCATGTCGATCGGCGTACGTTCCTCAACTGCACGCAGGCGCGCCGGCATTTTGGGCCCGATAACTTCGGCAAAGGCCTGCCCATCGGCTCCTAGCTTGCTGATGGAAGCAACATACTCACCGCATACGGACTCAGTAAGAGCGACGATACATTCAAGGACTTCGACAAGGGGTGCATCGGCGGCAATGCGTTGAAACACATTGCGCTCTCCTGCGGTAATGGTCTCGGATCTCTTGCGGGCCGAAATGTCAGTAATACTGGCTCGCAACAGGCGATCCGACCCGGGAAGCGCCATCAACCGGACTTCGGTTAGTGTTTCTTCGCTGCGGGCGTTTCGATGCGACCATTCAAAAACCAGCGGTTCGGACTGAGCCCCACCCGCCTCAAGACAGCGTGCGGTCAGCTCAGGCAGCGCCAGTGAACCGATTTCCTGACGGTTGGTTTCAAAAAAGCGCAGCGCGTTATCATTGGCATCGGTGCAGCAGCCCGTGACGGCATCGAGTACCACGATGACCTCTGGGGCACTCTCCACCAGCGTGCGGTAACGGGCCTCACTGTCGCGCAGCGCCCGCTCAACGGTCTGCCGCTCGCTCATATCACGCAGGCAGATCACGTAGACATCGCGCCGATCGATGCGCACGCGGCTGGCGACAACTTCGGCTGAAAACGCCTGCCCGTCCTTGCGCAGCGCCGACAATTCACGGGCCTCGATGTCGCGGCCCCCGCCGCCCTTGGTGGCGATCGCCTGTAGACCTCGCTCCACCGACCCTTGTACCGTCAGGCCCGGCAACAGTTGCGCGATGGATTGCCCGATGATCTCGGTTTGCGAGTATCCAAAGATCTGCTCGCCGGTGGGGTTAAAAAGACAGATCGCCCCATCGGCAGTGACCGTGATGACCACGTCCTTGATGTGATCCAGGATGGCCTGGAGCTGACCCGGGTCGGCGCCGGTGAGTCCGGCTGAGAACGACCGGGCTTCCTCGGCCAGCAACTGCATCGAGCGCACGACGCCGCGGCGCTCCTCGTCAATTTGCTGGTAGTAGCGGCTGATCTGCGGAAGCAGCCCGGCCAGGGTCTGTGCCGCCGAAGCGGCGGGCCCCAACGCATTGAGTTGGGCCCGCAGTTGGGCATGAAGCTCCTGCACGCCTGCCCGTGACCCTGAGCTTGCCGCCGCCTCCATCGGCTGCAGCGTCGGGACCGTACTGGACATCGGCGGGGCGTTTGACATAACCCGAGCAACTGGTTGATTAACCAGAAGATCATACGGGGGAGTGCGGCGCGCACCCGTGAGGCAAATCCCGAATCAGCGGGGAACAGCGCGGCGGAGTTCAGCGCGTCGGGTCGATGGCGATCAAGGGAATCGAGTAGGTCCGGGTGAGCGAAGTGGCTGCCGAATCCACCATCGCGATGGCCTCGAGGGTCAATACGCCCGCCTGGGTGGGCTGAACATCGACTTCGATGATCTGCGGTGTACCCCGCGGGGGCTCACGGATCTCTACTACCGGGTCGGACTTGAGCTGCAGACCATCCCCGGGTTTGAGCGTGATTTCGATGCGATCGACATCCGAATCCGAATCGGTCGTGATCGCCAGGTTTAGCGGAACGCTCTGGCCCACCAGTGGGCGGTCGGTAACACGGAATTTCACGCTGATCGGCTTGCCATTGCCGGAACTGGACACCGCCGCAACCATATCGACATCATCCGGAGTCGAAGGGACGGCGCTCTGCGTACGTGCCGTAGTCACCTTACTCACCGCTGAGCTTGCCGAGTGGCCGCAGGCGCCCAGGGTGCCGACAAGCGTTGCCGCCAAGATGCAATGGATGCACCGTCTGAGATTAACGCGCCGCATGCTTTTCAAGACTCATTCCATTGAGACCGAATCCAATCGGCGCACAGTACCACGGGTGCAGCGGCCGTAGAATGTCTGCCCGGTGAGCCAATCCGCAACCCTCACAGGCCCCTGAACGGCGGATCCTCGACAGCAGCGCCCTGCTCCGCAAGATCATTGACATGCTGCTCCCAGTAACGCGCCTCCCCGAACCAGGGAAATGCCCGCGGAAAGGCCGGATCCGCCCAGCGCTCTGTGATCCAGGCGGCGTGATTGAGCATCCGTGAAGCTCGCAAGGCCTCTATCAGCCGAATCTCGTGGTAGTCCATGCGTGCGAAGCGCTCATAGCCGCTCATCAGCTCGGTCCACTGCCGGCCCTGCTCATCAGGACTTCCCGACAGGAACATCCACAGGTCCTGGATTGCCGGACCGTTCAGGCAATCGTCCAGATCCACAAACACGGGCCCCTGTGCCTGCCATAGGATATTGCCCAGGTGACAGTCCCCATGGAGCCGGATTCGCCGTACCGGGCCAACCTCGCTCCAGACCCGATCGATCGCTTCGAGCAGCGCCTCGGACACCTGGGCGTAGCGCTCCTCCATATGGGGCGGCAGGTGGCCTGAGTCCAGTACGCGCTCGCGCGCACTGCGGCCCAGAAGCTCACCCGAGAGCGTGCGGCGCACGCGGAAAGGCTGTAGCGCACCGATGGCGTGAATGCGCGCTAGCGTGCGGCCGAGCAGTTCCCGCGCCTCGGGCTGATCTAAATCCGGAGCGCCCCCCGGGCGTAACGGAAACGCGGCGATCCGAAACTCCTCGATTACGCGCAGCGTCGTCCCCTCAAGGGCAATGGGCGCGACCACCTGGATATCGGCAGCTGCCAGCTCGGTCGCAAAGGCGTGCTCCTCAAGAATCTGTTCATCACTCCACCGGCCTGCGCGGTAGAACTTGAGCACGACAGGTTCGGCATCGTGGCGTCCGACACGATAGACGCGATTCTCATAGCTATTGAGCGCAAACAAGCGCCCATCCGGGTCCAGCCCAAGAGCCTCGGCTGCGCTCAGCACTCGATCAGGGCTGAGGCTTGCAAAGGGCGTCAGCTCCAACTTGAGCTCGCTTGGGCCCGGTTTCTGCCAAACCGCGCCTGCCTAAAATCCGCGTGCGGCGGCCGCTCCTGCCTGAGCCAAATTACGGCAAATTCTGCATTCACGCGAACTACCCCCGGCAGATCCTGCCGCCCTGATTTATTAATCGGCAAGTATGCCCTCCCCGCGTCGCGAGGATGCGTCGTTCACGTGAAAAAAGGAGCCACATGCCGCAAATCCGCAAGCTCCAGGGCGGGGTTGCGTTGATTTCCGGCTACTATTCGCGCCTTGAACTGACCGCCCCAATATCTCGGGATTGGGGCCTCAGCCGCATCAAATTCGAGCAGAGGATTGGCAGCCATGGCAAACGAGGGGTCGGTTTTAGTCACGGGCGGCGCGGGTTATATCGGCAGTCACGTGGTCCTGCAGTTACGTGCCCGGGGCGAGCGCGTCGTCGTGCTTGATAATCTGACCACAGGTTTCCGGCAGGCTGTCACGGATACCCCGCTAGTGGTCGGCAATGTCGGCGACGCCGAGACGGTCAACCGGATCATCACCGAGCACGCTGTGGGTTGCGTGATGCATTTCGCCGCCAACACCATCGTGCCTGAATCGGTGCGGGATCCGCTCAAGTACTACGGCAACAACACCTGCGGCACGCGCCAGTTGCTGGAATGCTGTCAGCAACGCGGGGTACGGCAGTTCGTTTTTTCCTCAACTGCAGCGGTCTACGGGATTCCAGCCGGCGGCATAGCCAGTGAAGACAGCCCGCTGGCGCCGATCAATGCCTACGGGACTTCCAAACTGATGTCCGAGTGGATCCTAAGAGACCTATCGGCCGTCACGGAATTGCGGTTCGTGAGTTTGCGTTATTTCAACGTGGCCGGCTCTGATCCGCAAGGGCGCATTGGCCAGGCCACCCGTAAGGCTACCTTATTGATTAAGGTGGCCTGCGAAGCCATCGTAGGCAAGCGCCCTTATCTTTCGGTCTATGGATCAGACTACCCGACTCCGGATGGCACAGGCGTGCGCGATTACATCCACGTCGATGATTTGGCCCGGGCGCACCTGAATGCGCTGGACTACCTCCGCCGCGGCGGCCACTCCGTGGTGCTCAACTGCGGCTACGGGCACGGCTACAGCGTGCGGGAGGTGCTAGAGAGCGTGCAGCGCGTGGCTGGCAAAGCGCTGGTGATCCGTGAAGAACCCCGCCGCGAAGGAGACCCACCCACACTGGTGGCCAAGGCCGATCGCGTGCGCGAGCTTCTTGGCTGGCAACCTCAGCTGGATGATCTGGACACCATCGTGCGCACGTCTCTGCGCTGGGAAGAGGCGCTCGCGCGCAATCCCTGGTAGGGGCTGAGCCCGAGAACTGCCCCTGTCTCTTGCCACAGACAGGTGATCGGGCAGGTCAGGCCCCCGATCGGCATCCCCTGTTCTAGAATGGGCGGATGCGCAGCTGGCTCCCAACATCGCTCAATGGCTATCTGCTGCTCGGACTGGGCATTATGGCCGTGCCGCTGCTGATCGTCATTTTTCAGGCCACGATCCAGATGCACCGGCTGACCGCCTTCAGCCAGCAATTGGTGCTGGAGAGCGTCGAGCGCACCCGGCTGTCACAGAGCATGTATGAAGAAATAGCCTCCTTGGAGCGCGCCGCCCGACTGTATCGGGTACTGGGCGACTCGAGTGTTCTGGCAAGTTTCCTATCCCATGCAGAGCAGCTCGATACCACGTTACGGGTGCTTCGCGGCCAAATCCAGCCACCAGAGATCCTGCAGGCGATCGATGACCTGGCGGCCAGTCAGCTGCGGATCCGGCGCGCCGTGAATCCGGCCGAAGGGGCCGTCGCCCGCGCGCCGCTCCCGGATTTTTCAATATTGACTGACCAGGCCGGCGAAATAGCTGCCCGAATCAATCAGCGCATTGAAACTGAGCGGGCCTCGCTCGAAAGCCGCACCGATCGGGCCCGCAAAGAACTTTACTGGCAGGCGGCGCTGTTGGTGCCGGTGTTCGCCTTTGCTATCTTGGCAGTCACCTTGGGGCTCGGGCGCCCGCTGCGCCGCATCGATCGAGCCATCGGCGAACTGGGGCGGGGGAACTTCGCACACGCGATTGCGGTCAGTGGACCCGTCGACGTTGAACGCCTGGGTCGACAGCTCGAGTGGCTGCGCAACCGGCTGCTCGAACTCGCACACGAGCGCAATCGCTTTTTGCGCCATATGTCGCACGAGTTGAAGACCCCGCTGGCCAATATCCGCGAGGGCACTGAACTGCTGATGGACGGCGCCGTAGGCGAGCTCGGTACAGGGCAGCGCGAGGTGACCTCGATCCTGCAGGAGAACGGGATCAAGCTGCAGCGCATGATCGAGAACCTGCTCTCTTTCAGCGCCTGGCAGAGCAACAGCCTCGGGCTTGATCCCTCGGAGTTCCGCATCCGGCCCTTGGTCAAGCAGGTGCTTGAGAACCAGCAGCTCACGCTTGTGTCGCAGCGCGTTCGTCTGGATGTCCAGATCGAAGACGTCGACCTGTACGCGGACCGTGGAAAATTGCGACTGATTTTGGAGAACCTGTTGTCGAATGCGATCAAGTACACCCCCAGAGGTGGCGCGATTCACGTGCGCGCCCGGCGCCAAGCGAGCGAACTCGTCCTTGAGGTGGCTGACACCGGCGCGGGAATTCCAAAACAGGATCGGGCCCAGATATTTGATGCCTTCTACACCGGGCGCTCGCCCGGAGGGCACGTCAAGGGCACCGGGATCGGACTGTCGGTCGTGTACGAGTTTGTGAACGTTCACCAGGGAACGATAGAGATTATCGACGGTGAGTTCCCAGGGGCGCATTTCAGGATCCAGATGCCGTTGAAGGCCCAGCCGCCGACTAGCCCGCCTACGGCCGATGAGAGCGGCCAGAGAGCCCATGCCGCGTAGGCTTCACGTCCTATCCCTGGGTGTGACGCTGCTGCTGATGGGCGGCTGCGGATCACTCACGCCCACCAAGAGCTCCGGTGAGGCCGAACAGGCTGCCACGCCCCCTGTGGACCGGGATACCACGGTCGCCCTGATCCTGGCCGATACGATTCAAACCCTGGAGCGCCTGGCAAAATCAAGCCCGGCGGAACAAGCCGAGATTGTGTCAGCCGGCCGCGCCGGTTACGAACGGGCGCCGCTGGGCAGCGCTCAATTGCGATACGCGCTGGAGCTGGCGACACCCGGCCACGATGCCCGGGACCCAGAGCGTGCCCGCCAGTTACTTCGAGAGCTGGCAGCACAACCGGAGCGCCTTGCCCCCGTAGAGCGCGCGTTGGGCCTTCTGGAACTCGCGCAGCTTGAGCGTGAATTGGGTTTGAAAGCTGAAAACGACCGCCTGCAGGCCGCAGATGAAAGGGACAGCCGCGAACGCCAGGCTGCCTCCTCACGGCGCCTGCAAGCCGAAATAGATGAAAATGCCAAGCTGCGCCGTCAGGTGGAAGAGGCTCAGGCCAAACTCGATGCCATCGCCAAAATTGAGCGCAATATCACTGAACGCAAGAGCACGAACGAGGTCAAGACGCCATGAACCTACCCTCCAAGCGAAAGGCCAGGATTCTGGTGGTCGACGATGATCCTGGACTCCTGCGACTTCTTACGATCCGCCTGCGCGCCGAAAACTACGAAGTCGAAGCCATGGAAAACGGCGTTCAGGCCTTGGCGGCGGCCAGCCGTTTCCGCCCCGATCTCGTGATTTCAGATCTCCGCATGGACCAGCTCGATGGCCTTGGGCTGCTCAAAGAACTGCAGATCCGTTGGCCCGGCCTAAAAGTCATTCTGCTGACAGCGCATGGCACGATTCCTGACGCGGTGCACGCTACGCAAATGGGCGCCTTCGGCTTCTTAACAAAGCCCGTCGAGAAACAGGAACTGCTTGCCCAGGTTCAGAAGGCTTTGAAAATCTCCGGATTTGCCGAGACCGGCGAAGACTGGCGCGCGGAATTCATCACGCGTAGCGCACTGATGGAAGAGAAGCTGGCACAGGCTCATATGGTCGCAGGAACCGAAGCGCGCGTCCTCATTACCGGTGAGAGCGGCACGGGCAAGGAACTGATGGCCCGAGCGATTCACAAGGCCAGCCCACGGCGGCACAAGCCCTTCGTAGCTATCAATTGCAGTGCGATCGCAGAGAATCTGCTTGAAAGCGAATTGTTTGGCCACGCGAAGGGCTCGTTCGCCGGCGCCGTAAGCGATCATCGTGGCCTGTTCCAGACGGCCGAGGGCGGCTCGCTGCTGCTGGATGAGGTAGGCGATATGCCCATGCGCCTGCAGGTCAAGCTGCTACGGGTATTGCAAGAGAACCTGATCCGTCCGGTAGGCAGCTCCGACACTCTTCCTACAAATGTCCGGGTGATGTCGGCTACCCACCGCGATCTTCAGCAACAGATGGCGAGCGGCCAGTTTAGGGAGGATCTCTACTATCGGTTAAATGTCGTGCACATCGAGATGCCACCGTTGAGTCGGCGCCGCGAAGACATCCCGCTGCTGGTCGCGCACTTTCTGGCGGAAATCGCCAAGGAAACAGGGATCCGCAAGATCTACGCTCCGGAAGCGGTTGAGCTGCTCGCGACGAGCGACTGGCCCGGAAATATCCGGCAGCTTCAGAACGTCGTGCGGCAAAACTGCGCGCTCGCCCAAACACCGATCATTCCGGTGGAACTCGTGCAGCAGTCTCTGGGTGCGCCTCAGGCAAAATTGCCGTCGTTTGATGAGGCCCGGGATGAATTCACGCGCAGCTACCTGTCCCAGATTTTGCAAATCACCGCCGGCAACGTCAGTCAAGCAGCACGCTTGGCCAAGCGCAACAGAACGGATTTCTACAAACTGCTGGGTCGCCACCAACTGGTGCCGGACGACTTTAAAGACCGATAACCTCGCCGAAATTGCTCAATTATCCATCGGTCAGGGTTATCAATAAGCCTGACGATCGTTTACCACCAGGAATATGGTGCGCACGATTATCTTGAGGTCCAACCACAAGGTCCAATTACGGATGTAATCTAGATCGTATTCGACTCTAGCATGCATCTTGTCAACGGTATCGGTCTCGCCACGAAGGCCGTTCACCTGCGCCCATCCGGTAATACCCGGTCGTACTTTGTGGCGAATCATGTAGCCATTGATCAATTTGCGATATTGCTCGTTGTGAGTTACTGCGTGGGGACGCGGGCCTACAATACTCATATTGCCCTGCAATACGTTAACCAGCTGTGGAAGCTCGTCAAGAGAATAACGGCGCAGTAGACGCCCGAGACGCGTAACCCTGTCGTCCTCACGCCGCGCCTGCACAATATGATTGCTGTCTTCGCATACATGCATGGTCCGAAACTTCAGGATTCGAATCTCTTCCCCGCCTAGCCCATAGCGACGCTGAAGAAACAGCGCAGGACCCTTCGAGGTATATCGGACCGCTAAAGCAATAAGCATGAGGACCGGCGCTAGCAGCAGCAGCGCGGCTGAAGCGACCACGATATCTAGGATACGCTTCACTAATCCGGCGCTGCCTTGAATCGGCGTCTCACAGACTGCCAGCAGCGGAATGCCATGAAGTTCCATGCAACGTGGCTGCACGAGATCGAAGTTAAGAATATTCGGTACAAAATAAACCGATGCGGTCGTATCGCGAAGTTCCTTAACGAGCTCAGCGATCCGCGGGGAACTCGAGATCGGCAGTGCAATGTAAATAGAGTCGATTGAGTTTCTGCGCACAAATTCCGCCACGCCATCGCACAGTCCCGCCCACTGGGTTGGAGACACTTGGGGCAAACGCGCAATTTGCCGGAAGTCAAAAAAGCCCATAAAGCTGCTGGGACGGTTGGCGCGCTCGACGCGATTGGCCAGCTCGAGCCCTACTTCGGTCGCACCGATGATGATATGGCGATAAACTCGCGGCCGGCGACTTAACCACCAATTAGCCGTTCGTTCCAATGCATAGTTGGACAGTACCAGCGCCACGGGAGTCGCCAAGAACCAGATGGCTAGGCCGCGCCGCGGAAACAACGATTGGAAACCTAAAGATTTTCCCAGAACTACGGTTATCGCTATGAACGCAACCCACTCCAGGACCAAGCGCGCAAGAGGCCGCTGAAGCTGCGGTTTGCCATCCCAGCTCATCGGGATCGCGGGTGAGCTAAGCAGCACTCGCGCGACGAAAAATACGATTACCGAGATTGCAACAAGCTCGTAGGTGATCTCGACGCCAGTTGCCAGCGCACACAGGTCGAAAGCGATCATTGTGACCGTTGCGCTAAGAACGCCCTGCAGCCAAGCCACCGCTGATACCGTCGGCGTCCCTACACGGAATGCCTTGTCACGGATCGACCCATCAGACAATAGTCGTGATTTGCGGCGCGCTTCGTGGGCACCGCTAATGCCTGCCCCCAGCGACCCGGCGCCGGTGGCGTGGACCTCACGCATGGGAGTCTTGTGTGGCATCCCCTTAACCAACTCTGCTCGCTTCAGTTAGCTTAAAACCGATAATTAGGGTGCAATCGCTGTGCCATACCAGATCTTGAGTTTGGCGCCGCGCCTCCCCATTTCAGCCCCCGAAAGACTGCTGTGCGCACCACATCGGTGAGCGTCAGATCTCCCCGGTTCCAACTAAGAGCGTTCAGGATGGTTTACGCTCGTTAAGCGCAACCATCAACTTACATCTGCTTCAGAGTGCACTCACGCACATTATGTTTACTGCCATTTTTGCAATTCGTCGTTCAGCAGGTGTGGATACCGACCGATCCAAGGGATGGTCAATTTGCTCATGCCAGCATCGGACAATTGAGCAGCGCTAGTTGCGGCGCTGCATCAGGCGCAAATCACGGGCCGACTAGTTGCGGCTCGGAAGGCAGTAGGGCGCTCGGCGCGAGCTGCAGGCTAGGGTTTCCGTGTCCCGCTAAATCGTACCTGCATCGCTAATTTCGCTGCCCGAGCCAGGAAAATTACATTGCCAAGAATGTAGCGCCGCCACAGTCGTCGAGGTTCAAGCATTAGCCGAAAAAGCCATTCAAGACCCAATCGACGCAGGATAGGCGGCGCGCGCCGAAATCTATTTGCAAGGAAATCCAGCACCGCGCCGCCATTAATTATCAGGATCGGGTCGGTAATCGCCTTTTGTAAGAATTGGGCCACAGTTTCTTGCTTGGGCATTCCCATACCAAGAACCACAATGCGCGGATTATCCACGCATACACTATTTGCATATTCTGCAATTGGCAGGAAGCCGTCTCTGGCGCTGACCACGTTGACGCCCATTTTGCGCAGTGTATGGGCTGCTGCCTCGGCCACCTCGCGACTAGAACCATAAAGCGCGACACGAGCCCCGCGTGCTGCGGCGAGCACTTTCGGAATGTAGTCGGTACCGTTCATATTGCGACCAGGATCTAGGCCGATCCAGCGATACAACAAGCTCATGCCTACGCCATCCCGAAGCAGCACATCGGCACTGAGGAGTAGTTCTAGAAATGTTGCGTTCGCGGATGCCAAATTTACAGCGTGCGAATTTACAAAGGAAAGTACGCAGGTGCTCTCCCGAAACAGTTCAGCAGTGGGTAACGGTGCATTCTCAGCTACAACCGAGATCGCATTAATCAGGCGTCCCGTCGGCCCGGTGTTGGCATTCAAGTACACCTCCTTACTCTCCACTTCGTTGCTCTCCGAACAGCTCTGCCCAAGACGAAGCCTTGGCCGACTGTTTGCATCTCCCAGGCCTTTGGCGAATTTTGCTGGCTTACACTGAGGCTGCCGCACCGCCCGCTATCGTTCTTGCTATGCAGGTATCTTCCATGAAGGTGTCCGTTGAGCACCAATTCAACAGGCGTTGCATTGGACTTTCGTCACAAACCCGCCGTGAAAGTGTTCCCGGTACATACAATATGTTGAGGAATCTGAAATAATATCAAATTCGGGCTTTATGCGACTTCGGCCGGCTAAGCTTATATGTCTGACTCCTTTTTTTGACCCACGAAATGACTATTTTCGCCGTGAATCTCCTTCCGATAGCGCCGTTGTACACCGACGGCCTGCAGCCTCCGGAACCGAATTGAAACGCTATGACTGAGCCCATCCTAATACGCCGAACAGTTCTAATCGCGCTGGCTACGGCGGTGCAGACTCTGACACCGGCGATTGTGGCTGTGGCATCGCTGCTAGTGGTCATGCGCTTCTGGGGCGTGTCTCTCCAAAGTCATCCCGCCACATTCGTGGTGTTTGTCGCGGTGACTTTTATAGTCTTATTTCGACCGCCCAGTGACGTGTCAACGCAGATGGCGGTGCTGCCATTTCCAATGGCGGCAGCTGTGCTTATTCGCTGGTTTCTGTTAGTCATCATAATTGCCGTAATCGGCTACGCCACTCACTCGCTTGCGATGCTTCCAACTGTCGTATCGGTGGTATGGGTGCTGCTCACACCGCTGCTACTGTTCGCGGCCGCAATGTTTATGCATCGAATGATGCGCAGAATCGTCATGATGGCCTCCGCTCATCGTCGCGTGATCATCGCCGGCTACAATGAAACCAGCCTTGAACTCTACCGCCGCCTTAGAGGCAATCCGGTGCTGCGCCTTAACGTGGAGGGTTTTTTTGATGATCGCGGTGCCGACCGATTGGACATGTCGCCCGGCGCCAAGCTCATTGGCCGCCTCTCTGCGATAGCAGAGCATGTGAAGCAAAATCAGACCGATGTCATCTTTATTGCGTTGCCAGTGCGGCACGTCAAACGAGTTCTGGATCTGCTAGATGAGCTCCGTGACACCACCGCATCCATTTATTACGTACCGGACATTTTTGTATTCGACCTCATTCAGGCAAGATCCGGGGAGCTCAATGGGATTCCCGTGGTCGCGATGTGCGAGACGCCATTCCAGGGCTACCGGGGCGTGACCAAGCGGCTATTTGATGTTTTTGTTTCGGCAGGCGCCCTGCTGATTGCCTCACCGCTATTCTTGCTCGTTGCCTTGGCCGTTCGGCTTTCTTCTCCGGGGCCAGTGATTTTTCGTCAGCGCCGCTATGGTCTCGATGGCCAGGAGATCATCGTCTACAAATTTCGCACGATGAGCGTAACGGAAGATGGACCTGAAATCCGTCAGGCCTCCAGGACTGACAGTCGCGTTACCCGCCTTGGCGCCATTCTCAGGCGCACCTCTCTTGATGAACTACCTCAACTTATCAACGTTTTGCAAGGTCGCATGAGTCTTGTCGGCCCGAGACCACACGCGGTGGCTCACAACGAGATGTATAGAAAGCTCATTAAAGGGTACATGGTCCGTCACAAGGTGCTGCCAGGTATTACCGGTCTAGCACAAGTCAGCGGCTGCAGAGGTGAAACTTCAAGCGTCGAGGCGATGGAGGCCCGCGTCAAATACGATATTGATTACCTGCGTCATTGGTCGTTGACGCTGGATCTGAAAATTCTACTGCTAACCGCAGTCAAGGTTGTGTGGGACGACAGCGCATATTGAGGAACACTGCAACACTCAACTTGCGCCATTTGTTGGGATTGTCTGCGCAAATCGGCTTTTGCGCCTTAGCGCATAGACATCTCAGACCTTGCGTATCAAGATTTTTGCTGGAACCCCGACTGCCGTTGAATGCGGCGGTACGTCTCTCAACACCACGGCGTTGGCACCAATTCTTGCGTGATCTCCCACGGAAATATCGCCCAATATTTTTGCCCCGGCACCAATATCAACGTAAGCGTTCCGGGAAGTCATCTTCCGATTTTGCGGGGATAGCGTGACGATGGTGTCCACTAACGATGGTGGACACCAATGCACTCTATCGATAAGGCTGGTCGGCGCTGGCACTCCAAAG
>Ga0182030_10012043_pt1 | contig 17388 bp, 12 predicted proteins | sample 812S3MmetaG_FD_121299 | JGI IMG/M metagenome (GOLD analysis project Ga0182030, IMG submission 121299) | Permafrost microbial communities from Stordalen Mire, Sweden - 812S3M metaG (Illumina Assembly) | ecosystem: Environmental > Terrestrial > Soil > Wetlands > Permafrost | place: Sweden...
CTTTTTGGGGCAAACTCCGCTTGGGAAAAACTCGGCTGATGGGTCATGCCTCGAGTTTAGGAAATACCAGCTTCGGAGTCGCTACTAAATCCATGACCACCGGATTAAATCAGCGTTTCCTTAAGCGTCGCACCGTCAGGCAGGCTTTTTACGGCAGACACGAATTCGGAAACAGCCACATTCAGCGGTAAGGAAAGGGGCCGCAGTTGTTCCATGGCCTGAACATAAACAACCCGGTCAGCAGAAGTCAGCTTCAGAGCCTGCAGGTCGCCCTTGGCGAGGTCTTGCGCGGCGATTTTGGCTTCCTTCTTGGCCTCCGCCAAATTCGCGAAACGCCGGCGGATGCGTTTTGCCCCAGCGTAATAGACTAGCGTGAACTGCGGATAGTCGATGCCATTGACCCGATTTTTACCCTCGTAAATTTTCAGAAGAACACTTTCGTGTTTGATCACGATGGGCTCTTTCTTTCGTGGTTGTGTTGACGGACTCACTGCGGAATTATCCCTAATTTAACCCCAAAAGGCAAGCATTCAATAAATATTCAATAAAAGCTGGTGCGCGCGGCGGGGGTCGAACCCACAACCTTCGGCTTCGGAGACCGACGCTCTATCCAATTGAGCTACGCGCGCAAACGGCTGTTAAAAACTTAAATGGACAATCAGCACGGCATCGTTTTGGGTTGGCAAACCGCTGTTGCAACCCGGCAATTGAAACCGGCTCGAATCATCCGGCACATATTATGCCCTCTTCAAACGGGCGGGCAAGCAAATCCGCCGGTCTGGGGTGGCCAAAACTTCCCGCCAGACGTGGACGAAATGTATTTCCAGGTGACCGGCGTCATCAAGGATGTGGAGCGGCTGAAACAACTGTTTTATCTGTTTGCCGAAACGCTGGACGAGCTTTGCCGCATGGGTTCCGCCTACGAAACGAATCCCGGCGTGTCACTGTGACCGCCAAAGGCAACGCGGTGCTGCGCGCCGCCCCAAAAAAATAATTGGCTGCGGGGCACCGCAGAACTCGTCCTTCAATCGCGTTCCAAAAATTGCCGCAAAATGTAATGGCCGGAACGTGACCTCTGCGATTAGACTCGGTTCATGGCCCAAATGTCCAGCCGTGACACAAAGCTTTTGTGTTCATTATTCATTGTCATCGGTCTCGTCGCCGTGGGTATCGGCATTTGGATGTTCTCGAAAAGCCTGCGCGCGGAACATTGGCCGGTGACCGACGGCATTGTCCAATCAGCGGAGATGAAATCCCAATCGGGCAATCACGGCAGCACGACCTACTCGGCGGAGGTCACTTACACTTATCAGGTGGCGGGCGCGAGTTACACGGGCGACAAGGTCTCCATCGGGCAGATGTCCTCTTCATCGGGATATGCCCAGGGAATTCTCAACCGTTATCCCGTGGGCAAAAAAATTTCTGTGCATTACTCGCCGGGCGACCCGGCGGACGCGGTGTTGGAAACGGGCATCCACGGCGGCATGTGGATTTGTCTCGGCGTGGGAACAGCGTTCACGTTGTTTGGCTTCATGTTCCTGCAAATCCAAAAGGCCGCCGCGCGGGCGCAAATGCCGGGTGCCGCAGAATCGTCGTCCGTCACCGTGCAACCGGATGGCAGCGTGACGATGGACAAACCGCCGGTGCTGATGGGCGTGATTTTTCTATTGGTGGGCATCGGCCTCTGCTTCATGCACCCGGACAGCGACAAACCGGGCTGGCTGATGTATGCCGTGGGCGGAATGTTTGCGTCCGGCGGGGTGATGCTTCTGCTCATGCGGCTCGAAAACAAAGTATATTCCAAGATTGCGACGCTGCTGATGCTGCTGGCCTTTCTGGCGGTTTTCCATTGGGTGTCCTTTGGTGCGGGCGAACGCAATGGCACCATGAGCACGCCATTTTTCGTGAAGCAGGGCGTGAGTGTGCGGACGCCGTTTGCCATCTTCACCATCCTGCTGGATGTGCTGCTCGTGGCGGGATGGCTTTACGCGCTGCTCTCCGGGCGATTCGTGGCAGAAAATAAATTGAAAGTGCCGCTGGTGGCGAGTCTGATTTTCTTGGTGGCTCTGTTGGGAATCTTCTTTGCGTTTAATAAAAAACTCCGTCAATGCGACCGTCAACGGAAGCGCCCTTTGTTTCCACCCCGATTGACGACGCGTTCTGGCTCAAACTCGACCGCCGCCGTTCCGACAAATATCGCAAGCAACTCAAGGCCGCGCCGCCCGTGCTCGTGGTGCGTGAAAGCCATTATGCCTTCAATCCCGCGAACGGCATGGGCACGCATTATGGCTGGATGGACAACCGGGTGGCGAACCTGGGCATCACCTTTTCCGAGCTCGTGGCGGACGCCTACGGCCAGGATTATACGCACACGGAATTTCCCGAGGCGTGGACCCACGGCCATTGGACCAGTTGCTATGACGTGATCGTGACCGTCACCAACCAGCCTCAGGAAGCCCTGCAATCGGCGGCGAAACAATTTCTCCGGCAGCAGTATGGACTGGCCTGGCATCGGGAGACCCGCGACACCGATGTGCTGGTGCTCCGCGCCAAAGACCTGCCGTTGTTGGAATCCAAGGCCACCCGCGATTTTGCCCGCAGCAAGTCCATTCGCGAGTTCACCGGCGAACTGGAAAATTATTTTAACCAGCCCGTGATTGACGAAACCGGGGCGACCAACCGCTACGACAAAACGATTGGGGATGTGCCTTCGCGCTGGGTCAACGGACGTTCCACCGATTTGGACTTCAATAATCAGTTTTTGGCAACCGTCGGGCTGGAGTTGGTGGCCACCAGCCGGCCACAGGAATGGCTGGTCATGGACCGGTGAAACGCCGTTTGAGCCAGTTTCTTGCCGGCTCGTCGTAGAGTTTCAGGCAGGCATACGCTAGGGCAAAGCTTCCAAAAAAGACCAGCAACGCGCCGGGATAACTCTGCGCCAGGGAAAGATGTTTGTCGCCCACCCATGCCGTGTAGAGATAGATCAGCGGATAATGCGTGATATAGATGGGATAGGAGATGTCACCCAGAAACCCGCAGATCCGGGTGGAATACTTTCCTTGCAAGCTGCCGCCCGCGCCGAGCGCGACGATCAACGGAAAGAGCACGATGATGCAGAACGCCTCGTAAAGGCCATTCATCCAGACATGGTCGGGGCCGCCGATCCGCGGCACCGCGAGAATGATTGCAATCAAGCCGCTACAAACCCAGAAGGCGTGGTTGATCCGGATTAATTTCCCCATCCGGAACAGCAGCAGCCCGGCAAAGAACGGATACATCATGCGCGTGAAACCAATGCGGAGCTGCGGGCCATCCACCGTCCAGCCGCCGATAAAATCACCTTCATGGCTCGTCAAGGCAAAGTGCAGCAGCACCCCGCCCGCGATCATCACAAAGATGGCCAGCAGCGTCCGGGAAAATTTCCGGACCATCAGCGCGTAGAGCAGGTTGGCGACATACTCAAAGAACAGCGACCACGCCGGCCCGTTCAAGGGATGCATCTCCTGCCAGCCGCGAATATCCATGGACGGCAGGATGGGAATCAGCGTGCAGCCCACCAGCATCACGGCCAGCATCTTCCAAACCGGCGTGGCGTGAATCAGGGGAAATACGGTGGAGGCGCCGAAGTAAAAGCAGACGGCCCCGATGATTGAACCCAGATCCGGTCGGCGGTCGAGCAGGGCGTCACGGTCTTCGACACCGCCGAAGTCTATGGAGCAAGCCAAATTGCTCTGCGGCGACTCGGCCGAACAAGCTTGAATGTTCGGGCAACTTCCGTCAGATATACCACCACGTTTCCATGAACTCTTCTAAAAAAATAAAAGTGCTGGGCATTGTTGCCGCCCTTGCGTGTTTCCAAATTTTGCACGCGACGGAAATTGTTGGTGCCAAAGTTCCGGATGCGCTGAAGGTGCTGCCGCCGGGCGCGGTCAAATTTTCCGGCTGGATCGGAGAACAGATTGCCCTTTGCAAACAGGGGCGCATCATGACCCAGAGTGTCCCGGATTTGGTGCAACCGTTTGCCGTGCGCGAAGAGGATAAATTGTGGCGATGTGAGTTTTGGGGCAAGTGGTTCACCTCCGCCGCGCTGGCCTACCGCTATGAAGCCGATCCGGCGTTGCGCACGATCTTGGAGGGTGCGGTGAAGCAACTGACCGCGACGCAAACTCCGGACGGCTCCATCACCACCTACAAATCTTCGGCGGAAATTGCCAATTGGGATGTGTGGGGGCGCAAATACACCCTGCTTGGATTGTTGGCCTGGCACGATCTTACGGGCGATCCGAAGGTTCTGGAGGCGGCATGCCGCCATGCGGATCGGTTGCTGCAACAGGTCGGCCCCGGCAAGGCTGATATTGTCACCATCGGCTGGTGGAACGGCATGGCGGCCAGCAGTATTTTGGAGCCGATGGTCTTGTTGTATCGCCGCACTGGCGAGACCCGCTATCTGCAATTTGCCGAATATATTGTTCGTGCTTGGGAGGAACCTCAAGGTCCGGATTTGGTGCGCAAGGCGCTGGCGGGCGTGCCGGTTTTCAAAATGTTTCCCGGCCCGGATGCGGCCAAAAAAGGCTACATGAGCGGCGGTTCTTCCAAGTCGTATGAAATGATGTCGTGCTACGAGGGCTTGATCGAACTGTATCGCGTTACCGGGGAGGCAAAATATCTTGATGCCGCTCGCAAAGTTTTTGCCAATATTCGCGACACGGAAATCACCATTATTGGTTCCGGCTCCAGTTGGGAACGGTGGTGCAATGGTCGCACACGGCAGACGGAACCAATGCGCGATTGGATGGAAACCTGCGTTACGGTCACGTGGCTGAAGTTTGCCGCGCAATTACTGCGGGTCAGCGGCGACCCGCGTTATGCCGACGAAATCGAGCAGACCACCTATAATGCGCTGCTGGGCGCGCAAAAACAGGATGGCATCTGGTGGTCGCATTACAGTCCGCTTGAGGGGCAGCGTGAGCCGGCACCCGATCAATGCGGCATGCACATGGACTGCTGCGTGGCGAACGGGCCCCGGGGACTCATGCTTTTGCCCGAACTGGCGGTCATGAATGGCGTGGACGGACCGGCGATCAATTTTTACGAACCCGGAACGGCAATTGTTCCGCTGCATTCTGGCAACACGGTTCACCTGGAAATCCAATCCGACTATCCCCGGGCTGGCGTTGTGGCGATTGTCGTCCGGCCAAACTCCGCAGAAAAATTCACGCTAAGTTTGCGCATCCCCGCGTGGAGCCGCACGACGAAACTCGCCGTGAACGGCAAAGCCGTGACCGACCTCAAGCCGGGTGCTTACGCCCGTCTGACGCGGAGATGGAAGTCGGGTGACCAGATCCGGCTTGGGTTGGACTTCACAGTTCATTGTCAGAAAGATCCCGGTGGTTCTGGCCAGGTCGCGATCACGCGTGGGCCAGTTGTATTCTCGCTGGACAAGCGGATAACGCAGCCGAATGGCGGCACCGGCATGGTTAAGGCTCACGCGGATGGTCTGGTGAAAGCGGTGAATGCCAAGCCCGCCGGGGTGCGCATGGCCTTGGACGTGCCCTTCGACGTAGGTGGGAGGCGAACGATGTTGCGCTTTTGCGACTACGCCTCCGCCGGCGGCACGTGGAAGGAGGATTCCACGTTACGTGTCTGGCTGCCGCAACCGCTAAACCTGGCTGATCCGTTCACGACGATGCTCGCGGCTCCAAAATAGCGATGATCCTCGGCTAAATCAAGGTGCGCGCGACATCAATCCAAGTCAATTGCTCGTAACAATCGCAACGAATAGCCCCCGCCATCGAGGAGTTTCACCGCCGTCGCAATCAGGTGTTGCCCCCCATTGCTTGTTTTGCCGTATGAGCATATATTGCCTTCGTGCTAACAAAAAATGCAAAGTCAACCACCGGCACAAACGGTCACACCACAACCGAACATTGGCGCACGGCCATGCTGGCCTCGCCCGCCATGGCTGCCGCCGCCGAAAACGGGAATGGCAACCGTGATTTGGTGAATGCACTGGTTGGCTCGCGCCTGTATCGGGATTACGAGCGCGCCTTCGGCAACCTCACCGGCCTGCCGGTCGCGCTCCAGCCGGTTGAGACCTGGCAATTGCCGCACCACAACAAGCCCAATGAGAACTCGCTGTGCGCCTTGATGGCGGAAAAAAGCAGTTCGTGCGCCGCCTGCCTGCAAGTGCAGGAGCGGCTGTGCCAGCAGGCCGCCACCGAGCCGCAAACCATCACCTGTGTGCTGGGCCTTTCCGACAGCGCCGTGCCGGTGCGCATGAGTAATCGCCTGATTGGTTTTCTCCAAATCGGCCAGGTTTTCCGCAAACCACCGACGGTCGAACAGTTTGACAAAGTTGTCAGCCTGGCGAAAAGTTGGGGGATTAAAGCCGACCGTGCCACCCTCAAGCAGGCATTCTTCTCCGGCAAAGTGATCACGCCCAAGGCCCACGATGCCGCCATTAAGCTCCTGACCATCTTTGCGCAACATCTGGCGGTGATGAGCAATCAATTATTCATCCAGCAGGAAAATGCGGAACCGCCGGGCATCACCAAGGCGCGTGCTTTCATCCACGAACATCAAACCGAAGCGCTTTCGCTCGGCCAAGTCGCCAAGGCCGTGAACATGAGCAGTTATTACTTCTGCAAGATGTTCAAAAAGGTTTGCGGCATCAACTTCGCCAATTATGTCGCGCGTGTGCGCATTGAAAGGTCCAAGAACCTTTTGCTCAACCCAAACCTGCGCGTGAGTGAGATCGCTTACGAGATCGGCTTCCAGTCGCTCACGCATTTCAATCGTGTGTTCAAAAACATCCTCGGCCAGTCGCCGTCCGAATATCGCGCACACCTACTGGCGCATTGACCAAGTTCCGCCGCTGTTTTTTTTAATCTGCTCACGATCAAAGCCCATGCCAAAAGCTGCCGCTGGTCAGCATTGATGTCAACTCGCGGCAAAACCGGATGAAACGGTCACTGCCGCGAAGCCGTTTTGTAATTTAATACCGCGCGGACCAATCCATCTATTGAACCAGCACAGCACCGACTCTCATTCTCCCGCCACCCAAAAATTGCAACCCGGTTTTGTAACCCGGCTTGTCACCCGAGGCCAAAATGGGAGAACGCCGGCGTGGTCGCGTTTCTGGTGGCCAAGGACTGTTTTGGAAAATCATTTTGCCCAGGCGGGCAACGGGGCGTGGAACTCTACCGGCTCCAAGTTCAGCGGATGCAGAAATCTTGCCTGCGCCGAATGGAGGCACAGCGGCGGATCGCCCACCGCCAGCGTTTGCGTGCGGCCGAGCTTCTGGCCGGGCAAATAGATCGCGTCGCCAACCACCGGAAATCCCAGGTGCCAGAGATGCACGCGAATCTGGTTTGTGCGCCCGGTCAGCGGCCGCGCTTCGAGCAGGTTCGTGCCGTCGGCGAAACGCTGGAGCACGCGAAATTCCGTGCGCGCCGCCCGCCCGCTTGCGAGATCCACGGTGCGCGAACACCGTTCGCCGGAGCCGGCGCTGATGGGCGCGGCGCAATGAAATTCAGCTTCGGGCAACTGGCCCGGCACGCGGACCAGATAAGTTTTTTCCACCCGTCCCTGCGCGAATTGCGATTGCAGCCGGCCGGCCACGGCTCGCGTGCGCGCCACCAGCACCAGGCCGGTCGTGTTGGCGTCCAGCCGGTGCGCGGGATACGGCGTCTCTGGATGATAGGCCGCGTTCAGGATGTGCTGGAGCGTGTTGTGATAAAATCTGCCGCCGGCGTGCATCGGCAGCGGGGCGGGTTTGTTCACCACGATCAGAGCCTCGTCTTCGTGCAAAATTTCCACCGCGCCATTTACCGCCGGCTCGGTCACGTTCGGGAACAGATGAAGGTAGCGCTGTCCGGCCCGGACGATTTGCGTGGCCGCCACCGGTTCCTGTTTCTGGTTCACGATCCGGCCCCGGGCGAATTCCGCCTGCCACTCGGCCACCGACAAATTCCCGACCATGCGTCCCAGCGCCGCCAGCAGGATCAGGCCGTCGCAGTCGCCGGGAATATTGAGCGGCTTGAAATGATCGCGCGGCAAACTGCCCGGCAAGGGCGTGACTGCCCGGCGGATCGCCGCGCGACGACGGGCCAAGGCCGGCTCCAGTGACGGAGTGGAAAACATCAGAACTGCAAACCTTACTTCGGATTCCCTGCCGGGATCAAAATCTTTATGAAGTTTTTATCCGCGATAAATCCGTCCATTCGAGGCAAGTCCACAATTACCGCCGGCAGTGGTAAATTCCTTGCTCGCATCGGATGGGAAAACGTGGTCGCAGCCCTCGGCGGCAGGCGCATAAAATCTTCGGTGCAGAATTGATTCTCCCGCGCCAAGAATTTATTCTGACCCGCTTTGCATGGCCGACAACGAATATAAATATTACGCGTTCCTCAGTTACAGCGCCGAGGACAATCGCGAGCCGCACGCGGATTCACCCGCGGCAGGCCGCCGGTGTTGGGGCAATTGGTTGGACGACGCGCTAAAGACTTTTTTCATTCCCCCGGAATTTGTCGGCCAGATCAATGGGCGCGGCGACATCATTCCCGAACGGATTGCGCCCGTTTTTCGGGATGAGTCGGAACTGCCCGAAGATGCCAGCCTGAGCGCGGCCATTCGCCAGGCATTGGAGCAATCCAGTTGCCTGATTGTGATCTGTTCGCCCCGTTCGGCCCAAAGCCGGCAGGTGAATGAGGTCGTGCGTTATTTCAAGCAACTCGGGCGCGGCCATCGGATTCTGCCCATCGTGGTTGCCGGGGAACCCAATGCTGCCACTGGCAACAAATCGGGCGCAGCACCGGCCGACGAATGTTTTGTTCCCGCGCTGCGTCACCCGGTGCAGCCGGATGGCACGCTGGATGCCGCCCGGCGGGCCGGCAAGCACATTTTTGTGGACGCGCGGCATGGCGTCGAGAAACAGGAAATCCTGGCCAAAGCTCACCGCCACGCCGAAGCCGATTTGGAAATGGCCAAAATCCAACTGATCGCCCTGCTGCTCGGGGTGGGGTTCAATGGATTATGGAGTCGTGAACAAAAGCGCCACTTTATTGACTTTGCGGAAGCCCGGCACCAAGTCCATGAAGCCCGTGATCAAGTTGAAGCCGTCCGGCGGCAATTGCAGGAAGCGCAGCGTCAAGCGCGTGAAGCCCAGCAGCAATCGCTGGAGCTGCAAAATCTGCCGCGCGATGTCCAAGGCCAAATTCAGGAAGCACAAAACCAAGCGCTGACGGCGCAGAATCAGGCGCGCGAAGCCCGGCAACAGTTTCAGGAATTTCAAAATAAAGTTCGGGAGACGCAAGCCCAGTTGGAGGAATCTCTTCAACGGGCGCGCGCGGCCGAAAGCAAGGTTCTGGAAGCGCAGCAATCGGCCCGCGAAACGCAGAACCAGCTTGAGGCGACCCGCATTCAGGCCCGCGAGGCGCAGAATCAGGCGTTGGAAATTCAAAATCGGACGCAAGCGGATCAGGTTCAGGATGCGCAAAATCAAATCCTGAACGCGGAGCGCGAGGCGCAGAAGGTGCAACGCGAGCTTGAAGAAACTCGCCGGCACGCTCAGGACGCGCAGAGCAAATTGCTGGCGGCGCAAAGCCAGCTTCAGGAATTTCAGAGCCAGGCGCAGGCGGCGCAAAGTCAATTGGCGGAAGCCCGCCAGCAAGTTCGCGAGGCGCAGAGCAAAGTTTTGGCGGCGCAAAATCAAACTCGCGAAGCTCAGAACCAGGTTCAGGAAATACAAAACCAGACCCGGGACGCGCACGGCCAAATTGAAGCAGCTCAGAATCAAGTTCGGAAAATCCAAGACCGAGACCGGAATGCACGCCGGCTCACCAAGGTTTTTGCGGTTCTGGCGGCGCTGGCTTTGCTGGCCGCCGGCGTGGTCGCTAGAAATGCCTGGCGGCAACGTCAGGTTGACAGCCAGGCTTTGGCCAAGGCGTCGGCGGAAGCGTCCGGCACTTTTGATCCGGCATCAGGCGGGGCAGAGCCGATCCGGCAGGTGCTGCAAAAAATTGGCGGAGCGGAGCAGGACGAAAACCGGCGGCGCAGCCTGGATCGTCTGGCCGCTGGGATTCCACAGGATGAAATTCCCGAAGTCCTGCAGGCGGCATCAGTCATTGTGGACGATCAGCAACGCAGCCATTTTCAGAAATGGCTGCTGGTCCGGTTGGGCCAGATGAATCCCGTGTCCGCCATGACCAATGCGAGCGCCATTGCAGGGAAAATTGTGAACGATGAAGGGTCGAACGATTCCAGCCTCTATTTTCAACTCGCCGTGCTGGACAACTGGACGAAGACCGATTGGCCCGGAGCATTCGACTGGGTTTGCCAGTTGCCCGAGGCCGATTCCCGGCAACGCGCCCTGGATAAAATCATCCGCGCGGTGCAATCCCAGCCGGACTCCGAATCCAAGAACCAGGCGCTCGTGAATTGCATTGGCGAACTGGCCAAGACGGATATTTTCGGCGCTTTGATCCTGGCTGCATCTTTTCCGGAAGAAGCCCGGCGCGATACCCTGATCGCCGAGCTATGGCTGAAAGCCGACCCGTTTGCCGTCTCGGAATGGATCAATCGCCTGAGTTTGCCGCCAGAAATCATGTCGCCACGCAAAGCTTCCTGGCCCTGGACAAGGTTTTTCCCGAACGCAAACTTTGGCCGCCCGGCATTGCTTCCGTCGGCAGCCGAAACCTTATCAACGGCCACGAACGGCCCGGTGCAAGTGCAGCCGCAAGAATAAATCGGTCGGACAATTATTTCCTTTCCCGGTCGCGGGAAGCGTGGTGGCAATCGCGCGGGACGTGGGCTGCGCCAATCTCCGACCATTTCGCGCAACTCTTCGGCCGCGAAACCGGCGTGGCTCCGAACGATTGCCGCCGCTGATTTATTTAATTTTTCGAGAGCACTTACAGCGCGCTTGACTCAGCGATAATGCACCAGCACGCGCAGGCGCATGGCGCGATAACCACCGGCGTTGCCCGCAAAGGTCCAATCGGGATTATCCTTTGGTTGATTGCCGATGCCGATGTCCGCGTGCGTGCCTTCGCGCCAGTGATTGATCGCAAACAACGTCTGGCGCGCGGCGTGATTATGCACCTGCATGGAACCGTAGCCGTCTTCGGGATCGGCTGGCTGATCGCCAAAATCGAAAATGTCCGAGGAAGCGTTGGGCACACTGGCACTGTTTTCCGGTCCGTAATTATTCGGCCAGAACTCGATGTTGCCGCCGTTGAGATGGGTGCCGGTAACAATTCCTTTTACATTGGAATAAACATCCAGGTTGGCGACGTTCTGTTGAAAATGTGCGCCGGAACCGAACGCCGGCACGCCAATCTTGCCGGGATCATCAGTGAACGCGTCCATCGCGACATAAACATCCTTGGTCTTCCAGTCCGCATCCTGCAGTTCCACAAAATACGCGATGCGGTCGAATGGACGGTGGATGTCCCGATGGTTGTCCACATCATACTTGATGGAGGGTCCGAGTTTCGTCAGGTCTAAATCATAGACCACTTGATAATCCTTTGCCTCGGGCACGTTCATGCCGAGCCAGTCGCGCTGGGGCAGACTCCCGGCGCGGAAGGCACCGGCCGGAAGTCCTTCTCCATTCATCAGGTTGGGTTGGGCCAGGCCGCTCCACGCAAAGCGCATGGCCACCGGATGCTTCACGCCAGTGGCCGAGAGCACCACGCTGTCCCCATCAATGCGAGCGTCGGCCTTGACGAATCCGCCTTCATCCGCGTCAATGATTTCAAACCAGTCCAGCGGCTTGCCATCCCGGCTGGCAAGCCTGCCGTCCGCGTGATCAAATTTGACCCGAATCGTGCCCCCTTCATTCGCCATGGATTGGAAGGTCGGGCCGCTGAAGACCAGATTTTTCTGCCCATAAGTTTTTGCCAGTGCCAGCAGGGCCAGCCGGTGTCCCACATCCTGTTTGTCGGTTGGATGAATGTCCTTGAGATCGCCGATGTCGTTCACCACCACCATGCCGGCATTAGCTATTTTGTCAGCCGCGACCGTCTGGGCTTCCCAAAGTTCCGCCTCGGTTTCCGGGTTACCGCCGTAGTTGAAGGGTGCGATTTGCACGAAGTAAAACGGAAAATCGCCTTCGTTCCAAACGGTGCGCCAGCCCGTCACCAGCGCTTTCATGTGTTCGGCATAACGCAGGCCTTCACCCAAGTTGGCCTCGCCCTGATACCAGATGGCTCCGCGCAAAGCGAACGGTTCCAAAGGATGAATCATGCCATTGTAAAGCGCCGTGGCTTGTTGCAGGTCGTGCGGTGCCAACAAAGTATCGGGATACGCTGGAACGGGTGGCGCAACTTCCTTGGCGGTCATGGCTTTGCGCGCCGCCTGCAGCCACTGATCATATTGGTCGAGTGTCTGTTGCAGGTTCTTCTGATGAAGCTGCGTTCTGGGATCGCCTGTTTGCACTCGCTCATATTCCTGTTTCAAAGCCGGCACGGCGGCGAAGCCCTCCGGTGGTGTCCACGACTCGATGCGGGTGCCACCCCAATCCGCGTCAATCAAGCCGACGGTCACGCCCAGTTTTGCGTTGAGTTCGCGTCCAAAAAAATATCCGGCGGCGGAAAAACCTTGCCAGCCACCCGCAGCCACCGTCTCTGGTGTGCAAACTTTCCAAGTGCCGTCCATGTCACTTTGCGGGAGCGGCGTCCAGCGGTTCTGCACCATCAGCAGGCGAATGCCGGGATGGTTGGCGGCGGCGATCTCCTCCTTGGCATTCTTGACTTTACCGATGCCCATTTCCATGTTCGACTGGCCGGAACACAGCCAGACCTCGCCGATCATGACGTCGTCATATTTGACGGTGCTCGAACCACTCGCAGCGAGCGTGTAGGGACCGCCGGCATCCATCGCTGGTAACACCGCTTTCCATTCGCCTCGATCATTGGCCTGCGCCGTCCGGCTCACGGTGCCCAATTGCACTTTGACGGTTTCGCCGGGCGTCGCCCAGCCCCAAACAGTCACGGGTTTTTCCCTTTGAAAAACCATGTGGCTGCCGAAGACGTGCGGCAAGCGGACCTCCGCCAGCGTAGTTGCTGGAGAGCCGATGCCGGCGAGAAGCAGCAATAAAACCAACCAGCTTGAGGCCGCGAGGCGATGAGCAATATGTGCGAGTGTTTGTTTCATAATCAGATTGTGTGCGCCTATTTTATTGTCGAAAACCCTCTTTGTTGAGGCGCTTTTGTGCCGCCATTCCTGACGGCCTCGATAAATTTTCCCATGTTATTTCAGTTACGGTGCCAAGAATGTTCTGCGGCAGGATCACGCCTTCGCTTAAACTTCAGCGCCTTCTTCCACCAATTGGCGCGGGCGGGCGTTCATGCTGTCGCTCAAACTTTTCAACTTTCCCGGTAAATTGGCGAGACTTTTCCTCCAGCTTCTTGCTCCGCATTTTCGAGCAATCCCGCAACCGGTGGAGCAAGACCGCAGGCGACAACCGGGCGCAGATGCGTTATGATCCTTTCAACATTTAACTAAAAACGCCATTTATGAATCAAGTCAAAGCCTATTCCGCCGCCAGCGCCACCGCGTTGCTGTCGGCTACCAAGATCAATCGCCGCCTGCCGACCGCCAGCGATGTGCAAATTGAAATTCTCTACTGCGGCGTCTGCCATTCCGATCTCCACTACGCGCGCAACGAGTGGAACTTCACCCAGTATCCGGCGGTGCCCGGTCACGAGATCGTTGGCCGCGTGACGGCGGTCGGCGGCGGCGCGAAAAAATTTAAGGTCGGTGACACCGTCGGCGTGGGCTGCCTCGTGGACTCATGCCGCACCTGTCCCGACTGTCGCGCTGGTTTGGAACAATTTTGCCCGGACATGACGATGACTTACGGCAGCGTGGACAAACATCTTAACGCCCCGACGCACGGCGGCTATTCGCAGAGCATCGTCGTGACGGAAGATTTCGTGCTGCGTATGCCGGCCAACCTCAACCTCGCCGCCGCCGCGCCGCTGCTATGCGCGGGCATCACCACCTATTCGCCGCTGAAGCACTGGAAAGTCGGCCCCGGCCAGAAAGTTGGCATCGTCGGCCTCGGCGGACTTGGCCACATGGGCGTGAAGTTCGCGAAGGCTTTTGGCGCGCAGGTCGTGCTGTTCACCACGTCGCCGGGCAAGGTGGCGGACGGCAAACGCCTCGGTGCCCACGAAGTTGTGATTTCCAAGGACGAGGCCCAGATGGCCGCGCACGCCAACAGCTTCGACTTCATTCTCGATGCCGTCGCCGCCACGCACGACATCAATGCCTACTTCAACCTGCTGAAACGCGACGGCAACCTGACGCTCGTCGGCGCGCCCGAAAAACCGTTGCCGGTGGCGGCGTTCCCGCTGATTTTCCGCCGCCGCTCGTTCTCCGGCTCGCTCATCGGCGGATTGCCCGAGACGCAGGAGATGCTGGATTTCTGCGGCCAGCACAACATCACCTGCGACATCGAAATGATCCGCATGGACGAAATCAACACCGCCTACGAACGCATGCTCAAGAGCGACGTGAAATACCGCTTCGTGATTGACATGGCCTCGCTCAAGGCGGAATAACCAGCATATAAGATATGAACATCATTCGAGTTGGTTCACAGTCTTCAGCCAAGGGACCGGCGGATTGGTTCACCGGCACGGTGCGCATTGATTCGCCGTTCAAGGGCAGCGATGCCGCGCGGGTCAGCGGCGCGATCGTCACGTTTGAACCCGGCGCGCGCACCGCGTGGCACACGCATCCGCTGGGGCAGACGCTCATCGTGACCGCCGGCTGCGGACGCGTGCAGCGCGTCGGCGGCCCGATTGAAACCATCCACGCCGGGGACATCGTCTGGTTCCCGCCCGGCGAAAAGCATTGGCATGGGGCCACGCCCACCACGGCCCTGACGCACATCGCCATTCAGGAGCAGCTCGACGGCAAAGCCGTGGACTGGCTGGAGAAAGTCAGCGACGAACAATACGGTGCCTGAGACCCCGGCCAAAATGCGCTGGACGCGGGTTGCGCCAATCCCAGTCATTTCGCGCAACTCTTCCGCCGGGAAACCGGCCTGACCCCGGGCAATTACCGCCGGCAACGGTGATTCCCTTCTCCGCATCGGATGGGAGAAGGTGGCGAAGCCGGATGAGGTGAACCACACCAATTTTTCAACGCAGAGACACGGAGACGCAAAGAATTTTAACCACGGATAAACACCGATAGACACGGATTCCATTACCGCAATGAAACACAAAGGCTTTGACACTAATTTCACGAATTCTCGCGAAGCCAAACTGAAGCCCTGACTGGGCGAAAGATTTTAGCCCAGGGCTAAGCGAGTGGTGGCCGTGCGCCAGCACCGAGCGACGCCCTGGGTTGATCTTCAAAAAATTTCCAAGCCCTGAAAGGGCGGCAGAAAACGCACCAGCACGGAATTAACCTCGCGCAACTCCTGGCGGTGACGATTTCCGGCGTCGGCGCCGGCTTTCCGCGAAGGCGTGAATGTCCTTCTCGCCTGAACGGAGGAAATCCAGAAAGTCCACGCCCATGTATTTGCAGGTTTGGCAGACGCTCAAAAGTATGAGGTATTCTTCAAGACCCTTTTCCGTAGAAGTGCCGCCAACCACATCGCGGACTCGTGCGAAGGCTTTGATTGCATGCTCGGCATTATTGTTGTTCCAAGGGACTCCATCATAGTTCAGAAAGGTGAAAAGCTTATCGCGATTCCGCTCGAAGCGATCTTTACATTTCAACGCCGCATCGCTTTGCCAATCTGTTTTCTCAAGTTCGCGATAAAAGCGCTCCACACCGGTCAAATGTTTCTTCAGGAAATATTTTTTGAGACCGTATCGGTCAACTGTCTCTATCATGGGTTTCAACAGAACTCCGAAAGACGTTACAATATTTTTGAGTTGGTCGTCGAACGGGTTGTCCAGAATCTCGTCATTCAAGTCCCGCATCAAATGGATGAGGCAGCGCTGTTGTGGACATCCAATGGAGTCATAAGCCGTGTAGAAATCAGACACCAGAACACCTTTGAAGTCCGGCAGAAGTTTCTGAACCATGTCGCCTTCACGGCTGTCTGCAAGCGTGTAATAGACTTCATTCATGTTGGTCAGAACCCAGACAAATCCTGTCTTGCCTTTGATGTTTGCCCGTGTTTCGTCTGCATGCACCAAGCTGCCTCGAACAATGTTTGCCAGTATCTTTTGCCTGGTTTCTGCGTAATACCTTCCAAACCTCTCCTTCATGTGGTTGACCGTCGTCTTGCGGAGGTTAAAGTTGAACAACCTGTTGAAGCTTTCGACCGATGTGCGTTGTGGAATGTTTAATTCGACAATTTGGTAGAAAAGGTATGACACCAGATTCCAACCATACTTTCTGAAGACGTTGAATCGGGTCTCGACTCCAAAGACCGATCGACATTTCCAACAGCGATACGTCTGGATGACAAACTTCACGACACGCCGTTTCATACTGTCCCGACCAAAAATTATGTCCTGAACGGTTTTGGACACCTGCGGGCCTTTCAATCGAACTCGTCGTTTGCACTTTTGGCAAAAGCGGGACACCGGCCAGATGATGACCTGTTCGACGCACGATTTCTTCGTTTTCTCAGAACGTGGCTGTTCTTTTCGTGGGGGGTTACCGTTCCTCGCATAAATGCAGTCTCTCTGATAGTCCCAATGCGCTGCGGCATTTATGTATTCAAAGCCAGTTACTGGGCTAGTGAACTCTTTCCATTTCCCCTTTTTTTGATATTTCTCCGAATCTGCATTCACTACGTCCACGCTTTCTGTCTGGCTCGATTCGCTATGAGTTTGCTGGCTCGTAAACTGGCAGATTAGTTTCGTCAACAGTCCCAATGCCTCACAATCTTGGGTGTTGTAAGCAATGAGCCGTTCTTTGAATTTCTTTTGCTGCGACTCTTCCCATTGGCAACGCCACACGATTGCATTCAGGCCGGAAGCACCAGCCTCGCCCCACTTGAAGCCCAAAATGCCTGCCGTATCTTTCAGTCCATTCGAGATACCAGGAAAATAGATTTGCGCGAAGTTGTGCAAAAGTAGGTTCACACTCGCCTTCATGGACTTCGCCACGGTTGATTCTCCAGGAGGTTCTCCATGATGTTCCTTCATCTCCTTTAGAAAAGTTTTTTCATAACTGCCGTAGTGAATCAGCACCGGCTGCTCGACGGTTTCGAGGAGGGCCAGGAATTCGCGCCAAATCTTCCCCTCGTCCGCGACGGTGTCCGCCCACAGGCTGTGCTGGACGACGGATTCGCCGTGGCCGATGCGCACGCCGATGAGGTAGTAGAAATCGCGGTCGGGCAGGCCCTCGACATCCAGATAGACGGGCGTGCCTTCGAGCTTGAGTTCCGGGCTGCCGACGATGTGGATTTTC
>Ga0182030_10012044_pt1 | contig 17386 bp, 12 predicted proteins | sample 812S3MmetaG_FD_121299 | JGI IMG/M metagenome (GOLD analysis project Ga0182030, IMG submission 121299) | Permafrost microbial communities from Stordalen Mire, Sweden - 812S3M metaG (Illumina Assembly) | ecosystem: Environmental > Terrestrial > Soil > Wetlands > Permafrost | place: Sweden...
ATCCCCGGCTCCATGTCCGCTGCGGCAAAGGCGGCAAAGACCGGTTCGTGCCTTTGTCCAAAGCCATGGTGGCGGAGTTGCGCCTCTGGTGGAAATCCCACCGCCATGGCGGAAGTGGCCACGAGCGTCCTGCACAACGTCGGCAACGTGCTCAACAGCGTCAATGTCTCCAGCTCGCTCATCGCGGAAAAGGTTCGCCAATCAAAGGTGTCGAGTCTGGCGAAAGTGGTGGCGCTGCTCCAGTCGCACGAAACCGACCTGCCGGGCTTCTTCGCCAATAATCTCCAAGGCAAACAATTGCCGTCTTATCTGGCCAGCCTCGCCACCCGCCTGACGCAGGAACAGGAGAAAGTTTTGAGCGAGATTGCCGCCTTGTCCGCCAACATTCAGCACATCAAGGAAGTGGTTTCCATGCAGCAAAGCACCGCCAAGACGGTTGGCCTGACAGAAACCTTGCCGGTCGTTGACATGGTCGAGGATGCCCTCCGGTTGAACCTCGGCTCGCTGGACCGGCACAGCGTAAAACTGGTGCGTGAATATGCCCCGGTGCCGCCCATACCGGTGGAGAAACACAAGGTGCTGCAAATCCTGGTGAACCTCATCCGCAACGCCAAACATGCCTGCGACGATTCCGGGCGAGACGACAAGCAGATCACCCTGTGCGTCGCCAGCAGTGATGACACGGTGAAGATTTCAGTCGAGGACAACGGGGTGGGCATCGTGCCGGAAAACCTGACGCGGATTTTCGGCCACGGCTTCACCACGCGCAAGGAAGGCCACGGTTTTGGCCTGCACAGCGGCGCGTTGGCGGCCAAGGAATTGGGCGGCTCGTTGAAGGCGTTCAGCGAAGGCCCCGGCCAAGGCGCGATTTTCACCTTGGAACTGCCGCTTAAATCAGCAAAGGTAAACCCATGAACATCAACCCGGACAAAAACCATCGCATCCTTGTGATTGACGACAACAAGGCCATTCACGAGGATTTCAAAAAGATTCTGAGCAAGGGAAATGCGCCCGACGATCTGGATGCGAAGGAGGCCGCCATGTTCGGCGCGGAAACGCCGGCCATTGAGCTGCCGACATTCCAGATTGATTCCGCGTTCCAAGGTCAGGAAGGGCTGGCCCTGATCGAAAAAAGCCTGTTGGAAGAGCATCCCTACTCGATGGCCTTCGTGGACGTGCGGATGCCGCCCGGCTGGGACGGCGTGGAAACCACCGCGCAAATTTGGAAGAAATATCCCGACCTTCAGGTTGTCATCTGCACCGCCTATTCCGATTACTCATGGGAAGAGATGTTGGGCAAGCTGGGATATTCCGACCGGCTGGTCATTTTGAAAAAACCGTTCGACAACATCGAAGCCCTGCAACTGGCGATTTCCATGACGGAAAAGTGGCGGCTCTATCATCAGGCCAAATTGCGCCTTGACGACCTCGAAGCGATGGTTCACGAGCGGACCGCCCAATTGGAGATGGCCAACTTGGAAATGAAGAAGACCAACTCCGAACTGGACACCGCCAACCAGCTTTTGCAGGTGGCCACGGAAAAGACCCGGAAAATGGCCGAAGGCGCGCTGGCCGCCAGCCGGGCCAAGAGCGAGTTTCTGGCGAACATGAGCCACGAAATCCGCACGCCGCTCAACGGTGTCGTCGGCATGGTCAACCTGCTGCTCGACACGCCGCTCAACGGTGAACAGCGTGATTTTGCCCACACCATCAAGCTCAGCGCCGACTCGCTCCTGAACATCATCAACGACATCCTTGACTTCTCGAAGATTGAGGCGGGCAAGATGACCTTCGAGAAGGTGAACTTTGATGTCCGCGAGGCCGTGATGAACGCCGTGGCGGTGGTGATGCCGCGCGCCCAGACCAAGCGGCTGGCGTTGACCTATTCGGTGGACAAAGACATCCCGGCAATGATTGCGGGTGATCCCTCGCGGCTCCGGCAAATCCTGCTCAACCTGCTCAGCAACGCCGTGAAATTCACCGAGCAGGGCGAGGTCACGTTGGAGGTCACCCCGGCCGGCGTGATGAACGGGGAAGTCGGCCTGCATTTTGCCGTGCGCGACTCCGGCATCGGCATCCCGGAAGAGCTTCAGAAAAAATTGTTCCAATCGTTCACCCAGGCCGACAACTCCACCACGCGGCGGTTCGGCGGGACGGGATTGGGACTGGCAATCAGCCGCAAGCTGGTCGAACTGATGAACGGCGCCATCGGCGTTCAAAGCACGCCGGGCCAGGGCTCGACGTTCTGGTTCGATCTCCGGTTTGCCGCCCCCGCCATAAAAGAAACCCATACCACCACCGTGCCGCCGACCAACAGCAACTCTTCACCCCTGTTTCACACGACGTTGATTGGCGTTCATGTTCTGCTGGCCGAGGACAACAAGATCAACCAGATGGTGGGCGTCAAACAGCTCAAAAAAATGGGCTGCGTCGTGGAGGTGGCCGGCAATGGCCTTGAGGTGGTGGAGTCCTGGCTGCACAACCGGCAGCCCATCATCCTGATGGATTGTCAGATGCCGGAGATGGATGGTTACGACGCCACGAAAAAAATCCGCGCACTGGAAAAAGAACTGCATCTGCCGCACACGCAAATCATCGCCCTGACCGCTGCGGCCATGCAGGGCGACCGCGAGTTTTGCCTGGCCTCGGGCATGGATTATTATCTTTCCAAGCCCGTGGAGGAAGCGGCGCTGCGGAGCACGCTGGAAAAGGCCGTTTCCAGTATCCCGGCGAAACCGCCCAGCCCGCCGCCGGCACATCCAGAAAATATCCCCCATTGAAACCAGTGCGCCTTGCATCCATGTCACCCTGAACCAAAACTGCGGCGGCAGTTGAAATTGCCGCCGTGATAAGAAGAAAGGCAGCGTATGAGTCATTTGGCAGACCTGGCAAGTGTCACGGCCAGTTTTTTGGGAGATGGCAAACCACAACGAGCCAGAACACGTCTCCGGCGGGCGGAAGGACTGCACCGGATGCAAACTGGCGGAAGAGGCTTGCAGGACAGCGAGGAATATAAGATGCTTGCGGGACAGTGAGGAATATAATGGTCCCATGAAATCTCACCCCACCACTGATCCCGCTGCATTGCGCCGTGCGGCGGAGGCCCGGCTGAAAGCCAGACCCGTGTTCCCGCCGCCGCCGGGGGAAGCCGACCAGCGACGCCTCCAGCAGGAATTGGAAATCCACCAGATCGAACTGGAGCTGCAAAACGAGGAACTCATCGCCGCCCTGGCGGAGGCCACCGTGGCGCAGGAACGCTACGCCGACCACTTCGACTTCGCGCCGGTGGGCTACTTCAATCTGACCGCCGACGGCACGATTCTGGCGGTGAACCTCAAGGGTGCCAGTCTGCTGGGCCTTGAGCGCTCCCGCTTGTCGGACCGGCGTTTCGGATTGTATGTGGCCGAGACCAGCCGGAGTGACTTCGCAGATTTTCTCGCCCGGGTTTTTGCGACCGGGACCGTCCAGGCTTGTGAGCTGGAACTGGAGCGAACCAGCCAGCCGCCGCTGACCGGCCTCTTGGAAGCCACCCTCTCTCCCGATGGCAAGGAATGCCGCGCCGTGTTGATTGACATCACCGAGCGCAAACAGTTGGAGAACACATTGTCGCAGGAAGAACACCTGCTCCACAGCTTCATGGACAGCATTCCCGACTCGGTCTATTTCAAGGACGCCCAAGGCCATTATATCCGGGTCAATCAGGCCATGTCCAATCGCTTTGGCCAGTCCAATCCCGCCGCGCTGCTCGGCAAGACGGATTTTGATTTTTTCTCGGAAGAACACGCCCGGGCAGCCTATGAGGATGAACAGGAAATCATGCAGACCGGCCAGCCCGTTATACGCAAAGAGGAGAAAGAAACGTGGCCGGGACGGGCGGACACCTGGGTGTTGACCAGCAAGACGCCGTTGCGCGACGCCGGGGGAAAGATCATCGGCATCAGCGGCATCTCTGTGGACATCACCAAGCGTAAACAGGCCGAAGAACAAGTCCATGAGCAGGCCCGGTTGCTGGATCTGGCCCATGACGCCATCATTGTCCTGGATTTGGCAGACCACATTCTTTATTGGAACAAAGGGGCCGAGTGCATTTATGGCTGGACAGCGCAGGAGGCGACGCAAAAAAAAGTGACCGAACTGCTGCCGTTGGATGCCATTGCTTATGGCCGGGCCAGACAGATCGTCTTTGAAAAAGCCCATGCGCGGGAGGAGGCAAGCGTTCGCACCAAGAGCGGGCAGGAAGTGCTGGTCGAGACGGATTGGACCTTGGTCCACGACGAGCATGGAATGCCAAAATCCATCATGATCGTCAGTGCGGACATCACCGAAAAGCGGCGGCTCGAAACCCAGACGCTTCGCACGCAGCGCATGGAAAGCGTGGGCACGCTGGCGGGCGGCATCGCCCATGACCTCAACAATGTGCTGGCCCCGCTGCTCATCTGCGTCCAGTTGTTAAAGGCCAAAGTCACGGATGCCGCCGGCCAAAAACTGCTGGATACTTTGGAGGCGAACGTGCTGCGCGGCGCAAAACTGGTCAAACAAGTGCTGGCTTTCGGGCGCGGCATCAAAGGTGACCGCATCCCGATCCAGCCGAAGCAAGTTCTTCAGGAAATCGAGCAGATGATCCACGAAACTTTTCCGAAGGCGGTGGAACTGCAAACCGATTCCGCCGCCGACCTCTGGCCGGTGACCGGCGATGCCACACAGCTTTACCAAGTGCTGTTGAACCTCTGCGTCAATGCGCGCGACGCCATGCCCGGTGGCGGCACATTGTCCATCCACCTCGAAAACGTGGTGCTGGACGAAATTTACGCCGCCAGAAATTCCGAGGCCAAACCCGGCCCGTATGTGGTCATCAATGTAATGGACACCGGGACGGGCATCCCCAAGGAAATACAGGACAAAATATTCGATCCGTTCTTCACCACCAAGGCACCGGGCAAAGGCACCGGGCTGGGCTTGTCCACCTGTTATAGCATCGTCAAGAACCACGGGGGCTTCATCAATTGTTATAGTGAGGTCGGGCGCGGCAGCAAGTTCGAGGTTTATCTCCCGGCCAACACCAGCCCAGCGATGGCGGCGAGTCTGGCAAAAGCCGGGGCCGAACTGTCGCCGGGCCACGGTGAACTGGTGCTGGTCGTGGATGACGAGGAAGCCATCCTTAAAGTCGCCAGGAATACGCTGGAGTTTTTTGGCTACCGTGTCCTGACCGCCTTCAACGGGGCCGAGGCGGTGGCTCTTTATCGGCAACACCAGCCGGACATTGCCGTGGTCCTCACCGATATGGCCATGCCCGTCATGGAGGGTTCGGAGGCCATCATTGCCTTGCAAGCCATCAATCCCGAAATCAGGATCATTGGGATGAGCGGCCTGGACAGCCAAAGCAGTCAGTCCAAGGCAAAAGGGGCCCGCCGCAGCCTCAAGTATTTCATCGAGAAACCCTTCACCACTGAAACCCTGCTCCATACGCTGCATCAAGTGCTGCATCAGCAAGTTGCGACTGAAACAATCGCCTTACGAGACGATGCGGGTGTTTAACCCTTCGAGGTGAGCTTCAAAACTTCAGCGCGCATTACCATTGCCAATCTCCTGACCATCACCGCCAATCATCGTGAAGTTTGGAAAGAACTTTTCACCTCCCCGGAACTGGTCCGTGTGATTGATCCAGCGGTGAATTTGGCAGAAAATCCGGTCACACCTGCTGAAAAGTATTTCGTGAGCATGATTATTTCCCACACCAGCAGTGTCTATGAGGCACTCAAGGATGAATTGGTGACGGAACAAGAGGGGTTGCGCCGTGATGTGAAGGTGTTCTTCTCGCTGCCGATTCCGAAAGCAGTTTGGAACAATACCAAACTGCTGCAAAATCAAGATTTTGCAGCATTCATTGAATCTTCTTTGAAGAATTGATTTCGACAAAATTCCAAGCTTTTGACCTTGCCATCAAGCCGGACGCAGGCCAATTATCAAGGCGTCGTCTATGACTCTGACCAAACGCGATCTTGTGGTGCGCATCAGCGAAGAAACCGGGCTGACCCAAAACCAGGTGTTCGATATTGTGCAGAAAACTTTGGATAACATCACCGAATCGCTGGCCAATGGCGGCAAGGTGGAAATCCGCAACTTCGGCGTCTTCGAGGTGAAGATTCGCAAGGCGCGCGTGGGACGCAATCCCAACCGGCCGGAAGTTGACGTGCCGATTCCCGCCCGCTCAATGGTAAAATTCAAAGCCGGCAAAGAAATGAGGGCGCAGGTTTTGAAACTAAAACCGAAGCCGGCAAAGAAAGCATCCTGAAGTAAAGCGCGTCCAAAGCTGCGCAAATTGAGGGTCGCCCTAGCGGCATAAGAGTGTTTGACGGGCTGCCGTGCTTGTGCTTGATTCGACTTATGCAAATTGAAAGTCTCAAGATGTTTTGTGATTTGGTTGAAACGCAGAGTTTTTCCAAAGCCGCCCGGATCAGCGGCATCACCCAATCGGCCGTTAGCCAGCAGATTGGTTCGCTGGAACGCATCTTTAAGTCGCTGCTCGTCGAGCGCAGCAAAAAGCAATTCCGGCTCACCCGCGAGGGTCAGGTGCTTTACGATTACAGCAAGCAAATCATCCAATCCTGCGATTCGTTGCATAATCAATTGCAGGAGCTAAAAGACATCGTCTCCGGCAATATCCGCCTTTCGACGATTTATAGCATCGGCCTGCATGAACTGCCCGCGCATGTCAAAAAATTCATGCAGAGCTATCCGACGGTCAACGTAAACGTCCAATACCGCCACGCCAACCAGGTGTATGACGATGTGTTGAGCAATGTCGTTGATTTTGGCCTCATTGCGTATCCGGTCAAAGATCCAAAACTTGAAATTGTTGCGCTCCACAAAGAACCGCTCGTGCTCGTCTGCAACCCCCAACATCCGTTCGCCAAGCTGAAATCGGTGAAATTGAAGGAGCTTCAGGAACAGAAAGTTGTCGGATTCGAGCCGGACATTCCGACGCGCAAAGCATTGGACAAAATATTGAGGGATCACGGCGTCGAGGTGAAATACGCCATGGAATTCGACAATGTGGATACGGTGAAGCGCGCTGTGGAAATTGATGCAGGCGTTGCCATCGTTCCGGAGATGACCATTGTGCAGGAAATTGCCAAACAGACGCTGGTGGCCGTGCCGATTGCCGACGGAGAGTTTTACCGCCCAATCGCCGTCATTTACAAGAAGAACAAAATCCTTTCGCCGGCAATGAAGCAGTTTCTGATTGTCTTAAAAGACACGGCGTGATTTTTGGTTTTTCTTGGACACCGCTTTGATGTCGCCAGCATGGATTCCATTGGCTTACCCCCTTCGCTGTTATCCAAGATGCAGATTTAATTTATTTTGAACATTGAAACGCAAACGGACTGAAAGTTCCGGCACGATGATTGCTGGGAATCATCCGCAGTCCGGCGGCAAAATGACAGGGTGGTTTGGGGGCAGTTGACTCCTGTTGCTCTAAATATCCTTCGTCGCCGGGCTGCTCTTTTCTCCATTTATTTTTTCCGGCTCACTGCCTATTGAAAAGAAAAATTCTCTTTCGCCGCTGGTCGCGCTCCAGGCGTGGAAACAATAATTTGCCGATGTGCTTCACCATTAAAAGGCAGTTTTCCTTCGAATCGAGAAGTGTTCGTAGCTGAGAAGCTGTTTCGGCGTTCAATTTTCTTTGGCACCTCGCGTGCTATGGTTGGCGTGTCGAGTTCAACACTTCAATCGAAGTCGGCATGCGCCGACATTGTCTCCCGCGCGTCGGCTTTTCCGATGCCGGTCATGGGGCAACCGGATCCGTCACGGCGGGTTCGGGGATGGATGGTATTGCGCGATGCCGGCGAGTTCGTTGACGGCGCGTGTCCGCAAATCGCCTTCGGGAAAACGTCCGACCCATTCCTTGGCCGCGGAGAAATCGCTCAAGGCCCATTGATGCAGCACGGACATGACGGCTTCCGTTTGGGCGTTGCCTGGCGGAATTTTGTCCACCGCCAGCGTGGCGGCTTCGACGGGCGACGTTTGTGATTCAACGTATGCAAGACGGGCAATGAGTTCGTTGCGCTGCGTGCCGTCCGGGCGGGACAACGCCCAGTCGAGCGCGGATGGAAAATCCTTTTCGGCCCATCGTTGCGCGAGCGCTTCCAGGCCGGCGTTTGGCTGGTCATCGGCAATATATTGGCTGCGCGTGCGCACTGCTTCCGCCGGGTCGCTCTCGGCGATTTGCAGGCAAACGCCGGTCAATGTGGCGTTGCGGTCGTTGGTGCTGGTCAGCGTTGAAGCCCAATTGAGCGCGGACGGAGCATCCTGCGCGCCCCAAAGTTGGGCGACGCGATTCAGGATGAGATCGTGGGTGTCGCCCAGTTGATTCGTTTCGGCAAAACGCGCGGCTGCCAGGGGATCGGCGCGAACCAGCGCCGGGAGAAGATTGTTGAGGACGATTTCTTGAGCGTCGGAATTGGTTGAAGCGAGCGTTTCACTAATCCGGGCAAGGAGCGCGGCCGGGACGTTTTCTAAATCCGGCTGAACCTCACGCGGAATGACGGAGAAAGGAGTTCGCTCAACGGTTTCGCTGTCCGGCGGTTCCTGCTTGTTTGCGGCAGAGGAGGAGACCGGGACGTTCGCGGGAGCCGATGCGGGCGCCGGGGGGACGGGTTTCCACTGGGCCAGGAGAACACAAACTAAAATCATTCCGATTGAGGCGAGAACAATCTTTGCTTTCATACGGATAGTTTCAACGGCAGTGTTGATTTCAAAAAGCAGGCGTTGGTATTTCTGAAAGCCAGCGCTGTCTTGTTTCCTCCGGGAAGTCTGTGGCTGCGAGCCAGCGCTTGGCGGAATTCGGATCCCAAGCCAGCCACAACCGGAAACACGACTCGACTCGCTGTTCCCGCGCTTCAAGGTCTGCGGTCTTGAAAGCCATCTGGGTGGCAGCCTCGGGATTCCAAAGGCAGGCGGTTTGGGCGTAGCTTCCGATTGCACTTTCACGAACCGGATCGGGAGGGAGTTGGTCCACTGCGACGCCGGCAGCCACGGGGGATACTTCCGCGTAAACATTCAAGACGCGCGCAATGCCTTGGTCTTGCAGCGTTCTGTCGGGGCATTTGGCGGCCCACCGAAATGCTTGCTGCGGATCTTGGGTGGCCCAGCGGTCGAGCGCCGCCAGAACCGCGTGCTGTCTCAGTTCGGGCGGCGAGAGTTGCAGCGCAAACTCAGCTGCTGCCAGCGGTTCCGCATCCGCCCACGATTCGGCCACAATCGGCAGAGTGAGTTCCTTGTCGGATTGCAGCGGCAGCGATTCAGCCCATTTAATCGCGTTGGAAGGATTCAGCGCGGCCCAGTCGCCGGCGACATTCATCAGCAACGCGTTCCTCGTGTCGCCGTGAGGAAGATTCTGAACGGTCGAAGAAATGCCGGCGGGATCCAAATGCACCCAGATGAAATAGATGTCATGCAGGGCCATGTCCCTGGGAAATCCGTCGGGCAGGCTGTTCACCCATTTGATCGCCGCCTGCGCGTCATCCTTCGCCCAGGTTTCGGCGATGAGTTGAACGGCTTCATTTCGGGCGCGACCGGGTTTCATGTTGACGGCGGCAGCGGTTGCGGCGTGGATGTCTTTTTTGGCGAACACAGGTGCCGCGACGCGGATGGATTCCACTTTCAACATGCCCTCCGGCAAATCGGCAATTCCCGCGAACGCTTCGGCGGGCGCGAGTTCACCCCAACGTTTCAGCGTGGATTCCTTGAAGACAACTCGTTCGCGCAGTTGTTTCAAATCATCGGCGGTTCGAATTGCGCCGGGAATTTCTGATAACGAAAGAGTCTTCGCGACGTTTGCCAAGGCACTGAGGCGATCATCAATTTTCTTTTCTGCGCACGCCTTTTGGACGCGCCCCGGCAGGCTCAGGGGGGGGCTGTTGGTCTCCGCGCAGGCGGGAAACGTCGCCAGCAATAGGGCTGGCAGTAAGGCCAGACAGATTAAGGGGTGCATGAGTCCAAGTGTATTTCATTTGAGAATCGGACTCAAGATTGTTCGTTCCGCCGAATCGGGGCTGTTTAATGGCACAATACAAACGTGCGGCAACGAGTGGCTTTGTTGGCAGTCGGCGATAAATCGCTGGCTTCAGGTGATGCTTGTGGACATACTGGGGCGATCACAATTGAAGGCGACAGCCTAAACTGTCACTCCGCCAGTTGAACTTAATAAATCTGTCATGAATGTTTTCACTGTTGGAAAAAGATGCACGGCAATGCAAATGACCGCCGCTATTATAGCCATCGGTTTTATCGGAGCGAGTTGCGTCGAGGCTCAAACACCAGCTCAGCCAGAAATAGTGACCCGCGATGCGGAAGCGGTGTTGCCGGACCGCGATGCCGCGCTATCTTGGCAGAAACTGATGTTCAGTGCGGGTGCGGCACTGAATGAAAGAAAGTATAGCTTGGCCGAATCCAATTGCGCCGAAGCCCTGAAGATTGCCGCCAAATTGGGTCCGGCCGATCTGCACGCGACGTCCAACCTGGTATTTCAGGCCGGTATCTATCTGCAGCAGCAAAAGCTCGATTTGGCGGAACAATCGTTCAAAGCAGCCGTCGCCAGTTGCGAAAAAGCGGTTGGAACAAATGACCCCAGCCTGGTGATGCCCTTGGAGGGGCTGGGGAATTTCTATGCCATGGTTCAACAACGGTTCGACCTGACCACGCCGGTGTTTTTGAGAATTCTGGACTTGGTTAAGAAGGCTTCGCCGCAGGACGAGATGCAACTCCGGAAATGGTCGCAAGCCGTAGGGGATGTCTATCGCGCGCAAGGCCAGTTCGCACAGGCGGAGCCATACTACCAACAGGTCATGGACCACGCGGGAACAAATCCCTCCGATATATCCGCTATCATGCTGGCCACGGCTGGCTTTTACCACGATTGGGGAAAATACGATCAGGCCGAGGCCCTGTGCCAGCGCGTGTTGACCATGCGGGAAAAGGCCGCCGAAACCAACTCCGCCGTGGAGGAGCAAATGCTCCTGGCCAAATCGCTTTTTGGCCTGGCGGAGAATTACCGCGAATGGGGCAAGCGCGATCAGGCGGAAGCGTTTTATCGGCGGTCCATAACCATCACCGAGAAAAGCGTTGGCGAGGATTATTCGGACCTGGGGTGGCCGCGCGCCGGTCTGGCGGCTCTGCTGGCGGAAGGGGGCAAAACCAACGAGGCCGCCGCGCTTTATGAGCGGGCTTTCGCCGTGGCCGAGAAGAACCTCCCACCAAACAATCCCATGCTGCAGTCCATCTGCAAAGCCTACGTTGCCCTGCTCAACACAATGAACCGGCCGAGCGAAGCGGAAACCATACAGCGGAGCTTTGAATGGAAGTCACTGATATACGACTCGGTGCGGGCCGCGCGAGGAGGCCATCTGGGAGATGCCAGGCAACTCGCCACCGAAGCCTTGAATCTCTCCGCCGCCTTTGGCCCCGCCGACAAACGCCGCTCCCAAAGCCAGATGTTATTGGCCGACATTTACCGGCAGCAGTCAAAGAATGACCTGGCCGAACAGAATTATAAGGAGGCTGTCGCCAGTTGTGAAAAGGCTGTTGGAACGAACCATTCGGACCTGATTATGCCGCTGGCAAGCCTCGCGAGCTTCTACTACAACATTACGACCCAATATAACAAGGTGGCGCCCATTTATCAGCGGATTCTGGACATTCTTCAGGGGGCCCCCTCGGTTGACCCGGCCGAAGTTGCCCAATGGAAACGAAACCTCGCCGACGTCTATCATTTGCTGAAAAAAGACGCCCAGGCGGAAGCCCTCTACCAACAGGCTTTGGCAACCGTCGAAACCGCTATGAATCCACCGGCATTTGAAATCGTCCAGCAACTTCAGTCATTGGCGGAGTTTTACCGGACCACCGGCAAGTATCAGGAAGCTGAAGCCCCGGCCAAACGCGCGCTGGCCATCCAGGAACAGGTCGCCCAAACCAACGCGGTGCCGGATGCGCTTGGCAATGTGGCCATTTGCGATGATGAGCTGGCGCAAATCTATCTGGCCTGGAACAAGCCCAATCAGGCGGAATCATACTACAACCAGTCCGTGGCGTTGGTTGAGAAGATTGGCGGGGCCGAAAATCCTGATCTGCCTCCCCGATTAATGGGCCTGGCCGCGGCCCTGCGCGCACAGAAGAATTACGCGGCGGCAAAAACGCAATACAAACGGGCCATGGCAATTATAGAGAAATACGTCGGTCCCGAGACGCGGGAAATGGCAGCTGCCCTTGATCAGTATGCCACGCTGCTGGCGGACATGCAGAAACCGGAAGAGGCCAAAGCCGCGCGGGATCGGGCCGGTTCCATCCACAAACAAATCAACGCACTGGCCAAACAGGCCAACGCACTGGCCAACTGAGTCGGTCCCAACGTGAATTTCTCGGACAGCAAATAAAACCACGCCTCATCTCAGGATTGCTTCCGGATGAAAGCGTTCCGTCAATCGACATAAAAAAGTGCGGCAACAGTCGCCTGTTGCCGCACGTGATCAAAACGATGTTGTTCTCAGCCTACGGGGCCCAGATCCCCCACTGCTGATTGTTGCCGCCGTTATAGGTCCACAAATCGACCAGCGCGCCGTCGGCGGTCGAAGCGCCGCTCACGTCCAAGCATGAACCCGTCGCGTTTTGCGGGGTGATCCGATAATACCCGCCGCTGGTTCCCGAGAAGGTGAACTTCTGGTTGCTGCTGCCTGAATAATCCCAGAGCTGAACCTTCGTGCCATTGGAGGTGCTGAAACCGTTTATGTCAAGGCTCTTGCCGGTTTGGATACCGATGATCGAGTATTGATTGTTGCCACGATTCCACACAGACCAAAGTTGGTTGTTGCCTTCGCCGTAGGTCCACTGATCGATCTGTGTGCCGTTGGCGCTTCCGTTGCCGTAGGCGTCCAAGGCCTTGCCACTGTGCCGGGCGATGATTTTATAGACTCCAGTTCCAACCTGCCCGTTGGCGCCCCAGTTCACGAAAAGGGAATTCATCCCGAATGTCTGGTATCCGCTCGTGTAGGTCACTTCGAATCCAAAGTTGAATCCCCCGAGGGTGCTGTTGTGCAGCAATCCCCGGCTTTGGCACCAAAGAAAATACGCCATGAGATCCTCGGAACCGCTCGAACGCGAGGTTTGACCGTTGAAGATGATCACGTTATTGGCGCCATTGTTCGCCTGGCTGACAGAGGGCCAGTATCTCCCGCCGATCGTGACGCCGGTGGCGATCGTCGTGCCCCAGCCGCCGCCATTAACATTATTCCACCCCTGGCCAATCATCAGTTCGTCCGTGGCCGGACTACTGCCAGTCCACATGTCGAAGAAGGCGAACCACCATGGGTTATTGGGGGCGTAATAATTGAAACTACAATTGCAGAAATTGCCGCTGCTGATCCCAATGTTCACGTTCTGCTGCATGTGAGCAAAGTTCTTCGTGCCGCTGCCGGTGTAGTTCACAGTGGATTGCCACTGGCCGGGATTTTGGATTTGAATCTCTTGAGTCTGGTCGTTTTGCGATCCCCACCCGTTCTCGTGAACGAGCCAGCCGTCGGCAAAGAGATAGTTGGCCCACGGGCCCGTGCCGGTATATATCCACGCTTGCGCGCTGCTGACAAAGCCAGCCACGACGACCGCGAACACTGGTAGTTTCAGACTTGTTGGTATTAGTTTCATACTTTCATCTTTCGATTGGTGTGTTGGTTGTTTGGTTGTTTGGTTAAAGCAGTGCGGCGACGAATGGGTCGTCGCCGCACTGTTGACATTGCACTCAGGGCGCTTGAGGCGACCATTGTTGATTGTTACCGCCACCATAAGTCCACAACTGGACCAGCGCGCCGTCGGCGGTCGAGGCGGCGTTCACGTCGAGGCATGAACCCGTCGCGTTTTGCGGGGTGATTCGATAATACCCGCTGTCGGTTGCCGAGAAGGCGAACTGCTGGTTGCTGCCGCCCGAGTAATCCCAGAGTTGAACCTTGGTGCCATTGGCGGTGGCGAAACCATTGATGTCAAGACTCCTGCCAGCGTTCACATTAATGACCTTGTAAACATTGTTGCCCAAACTGGTCACAGTCCACTTCTGGTTGTTGCCGCTGCCGTAGGTCCATTGATCAATCTGGGTTCCGTTGGCGGTGCCCCAGCCGTTGGCTTCCATCGCCTGGCCACTGTGGCGGGCAATGAGTTTGTAAGTGCCGTTCGCAACTGACCCGCTGCTGCCCGCAGCCACGTCAACCACGCTCAAGCTATAAGGCGGAACCGTAATCGAGAACGAAGAGGCGCCGATGCCTGAAATCGTGGATTGGGAAATCGACGTCCCATTGCAATCATAACGGGTGCCGCTGCTGGCTAGGGTTGCGCCGGTGGTGTTCACGGTAACCGTGTAGCTGTTGTTCGGATCCTTGTTGAGCAACATCACGGCATAATGGCCGTTCGATTTCTTCACCGCGTGAACTGCGACCAAGGTGGTGCCAGAGGAGGCGCTGACAAATGTGTCTCCTGACCCCGCCAAATTGGCGGCCATCTTCGATCCATAGGCCGGTCCCAGCAGCGCGTTGGCGCTGGAGAGGAAGCCATTGTGCAATTCCTCATAGTCCACGTTCGCGGTTCCGTTTTCAAACCAGGACAGCAAAGTATCCGCAGCGTAGATCGAACCAGCTCCTCCGGTGAGGCTCGAGCCGGTCTCGGTTACCGCGATCCCAACCTGGCTGGCGCGTGAACCTACATACTGGCTGATTTGCGAACGGCAGGATGAAACCGTGCCGGCAATCTGGGAGGGCGACTGTAATATTTGCGCATCGGTCCCGCCCGGATACCAGTGGATGATGACAAAGTCCACCACGTTGGCGACCGGGGGCAATGCAGCGGCATTGTATGAGGATTTGCCGGTGTCAAATCCAATACCGCATTTGATGGTGGAGTCCTGGGCTTTCATGGCGTTGATGAACAAGAGCGCGTTTTGGCCGTAAGTGGCGGGAGACAGCGCAGATTGTCCGGTCCGGTTTCCGTTATACGGATAGTGCAGGTCATATTCCCAGCCGGGGTCGCCGTAGTAGCCATTGCCGCCGACTTCGTTGCCGATTTCCCAGTATGTAATTCCCCAACCCTTGGTCTTGTTGGCGTATTTGACCCAGGCAGCCGCTTCGTTCGGGTCGCCACCACCGTTACAGGAGGAATTGGAGCCGTAGTTGACGGTGATGATCGCCTTGGCACCGGCAGGATTGACAAGGTTGTTCATGAAGCTGTCGAAGTCATCACCCGGGGCAAGATAACTACCATCGCAGGCGGTATAAGTCTGCCAGTGGAAAGTGTCTGAATAAGATCCACCCGGATACCGGATAGTTTGAACTCCGACATTGGCCAGTGCGCTGGCGGCTCCAGAGCTGGTCATATAGCCGTCATAAACCGCGCTGCAGACTCCCCGTCCCTGTGAACCCATGGACGACATGTTGGAACCGAAGTTGACGCTGATGGTGGTGCTGGCTGCGGGTGCCTGAATTGAGGCGAACAATAATAATGACGCGGCGATTCCCGAGACGGGAACTGCCCGAAACACGTCTATTCGTGGCAAAGTGTGGTTTGTTTTCAAAGTTGGTATTTGGTCTGTTGGTTGGTTGTTGGTTTGCGCGCGCGCATATGTATGCATGCGGGTATGGAAAGCGCATTTCGGCCTCGCCAGTCATTGGGATTAATCGATCTTTATACAGGAGCTGGATTGGTGTGTCAACTGTTTTTATTCTCCCTATTGCAAAACATTATCAATGAAGGTGAGATATCGAAGGCAAGATGTCCGCGTTCGGCCTGCCCGGTGGATGATTCGCCAACCAACAGGCTTTCGTTGCGCTTTAGACTGTGTAAAAGCCAACAGGTCATTCTGACGTTGGGTTTCAGTCTGTGGGAGGCGTAGAATCCAAGCGCAGAACGCTCACTAACGTCTGCCAATGCCCCTCGGTGGGGTACCCGTTCACCGAACCGCAGGCCGAAGCCATGAGCTGATGAATTGACGTTCAATTAAGCTGACTCGGTTCAGCACCGGGCTTGATTTCCGTGACCACAATTTCCCGAATCCGGGGCTGGCCTTCGGCAACCAGCATATGATATTTCGCCGGCAACGTGGTGATAAATGACAATTCCAGCCGAAGCAGTGCGGTTTCAATCCGCCGCAGCGTGTTGCCACGAACCATGATTTCATGGGTGGCGAACGACAGATGGAGCAGTTGCTCCTTGCCGTCGGTGTCCATTTGGACATACGCCAATTGATCAAGGGGCAGCAGATAGATGCGGCCCGTTGACATTTCAACGCGGAGGCAGCTTGCGTGAGGTTCAGTGGTGTAACATTCGGGTGATTTTGCGCTCATGTTTATTTTGGTGTTTGTGGTGACGTGACTTTTTCAGACGGCAAAACGTATCGGCAGCCCGCTGGCCGAACCGAAGCAGATAACCATGCAGCCGGTCCCAAAGCCGGTTGGCATGGCGCGGACTTATTCCATGCCCCAGTTCCATGGCCAGGGGCCGGTGGCCAGAACGAACGAGGTTCTCACGCAGTTGAATTTTATCCGGCGTGAAAATGCGGATGCCGCGCCGACCTCGCGAAATGGTGACATACCATTGCTGGGCATTCGTTGCCGCCTTGATGGTGGAGTCGGAAAATAAAACGTGATCCACGGTCTTGCCCTGGGAACCATACGACGTGACCGCGTAGCCAGGGAGGAATTCGCGGAAGTTTTTCCCCAGAACCCTGCCGTCAGCCAATTCAATGCCGCCATCCGGACGGACAGTTTTAACCGTGACCAGTTCCCCGTTCGTGATGCGCGCACCGGCAGCCAGATTGCGATTGGCCTTGAGATGGAGCCGCTCGCCCGCCGCAATCTGGATTTCGCGCGGGAGACAGACGGTGATTTTGTCGAGCTGCTTGTTGGCAACGGTAACGCATTTGCCATCCACCTCGACCAGCACACCAATCTTTACAATGCCCAATAATTTTCCGCTCGCTCCGGGAGCGGCTTGACGCACCTTTTGATTGAAAACAATCACCCCGTCTTTCGGATAAAATCGCCGGTCACGTTTTTGGGCATTCGTCAGGTCGGATTTTTCCAGCACTTGAACGGTGACATCATTGGCACCGAGCAATCCTTTGGATTTCAGGGCGTCCCGAACACGCGAGTTCACACGATGAACTTCCGCCCAGGTTTGCGACACGACGATGGCGGACGATTTCTGTTCTGCCAGACGGATATATTCTTCAGCCAGTTTGTCAGCCTGCTCACCCAAACCGCAGGCAACAATCGCACCCATCTGGTCGAGCCGTTTGAATGATTCCACCAACTTGCCATCCGCCGCCGCTTCGACGGCTTTGCGATACTGCTTGATG
>Ga0182030_10012045_pt1 | contig 17386 bp, 18 predicted proteins | sample 812S3MmetaG_FD_121299 | JGI IMG/M metagenome (GOLD analysis project Ga0182030, IMG submission 121299) | Permafrost microbial communities from Stordalen Mire, Sweden - 812S3M metaG (Illumina Assembly) | ecosystem: Environmental > Terrestrial > Soil > Wetlands > Permafrost | place: Sweden...
GAATCCCACTTCGCCGGTTTCCAGTGACTCGCGGGCGACGGGCTTCGGGGTGAACCGCCCCAGCTTGTCGATCTGATGGCTCCGGCCGGTGGACATGACCCGGATCTTCGCCCCCAAACGCAACGCACCATTCATGACACGCACCAGGGAAACGACGCCCACGTAGTTGTCGAACCAGGAGTCGATGATGAGCGCCTGCAGCGGGCCGTCCGGATCGCCCTTCGGTGCCGGAATGCGTTTGACCAGCTGTTCCAGCAGTTCCTGGACTCCCAAACCGGTTTTGGCGCTCACCAGCGCCGCGTCGTCCGCCGGAATTCCGATGATTTCCTCGATCTCGTGAATGACCTTCGGCACGTCGGCCGACGGCAGATCGATCTTGTTGATGACCGGCAGGACCTCGAGTCCCTGCTCGAGGGCCGTATAACAATTGGCCACGCTCTGGGCTTCGACGCCCTGGGCGGCATCCACCACGAGCAGCGCACCCTCACACGCCGCCAGCGATCGCGACACTTCGTACGAGAAGTCGACGTGGCCCGGCGTATCGATGAAATTGAGCTGGTAGACCTCGCCGGTGACCGACTTGTACGACAGGGTGACGCTCTGGGCCTTGATCGTGATGCCCCGTTCCCGCTCCAAATCCATCGAATCGAGGACCTGAGCCTGCATTTCGCGGGCGTCGAGGCCGCCGCACTCTTGTATGAATCGATCAGCCAGGGTTGATTTACCGTGATCAACGTGGGCAATGATCGAAAAGTTGCGGATATTCTTCATTCAGGACCGGGCTGCCAAACTCCTCATTATACCGGTCGGCGATGGTGTGCGAGCGCCTTATGCACTTCCTCCGCGTCCAAATGTCCGTGACACACCAACTCGCCTTCCAGGAGCAGGACCGGGATCTTGTGGCCGTAACGGGTCCGGGTCGCGGGCTCCGCGTCGACATCGACCACATCCAGCGGCAGCCCGGCAGCCGCCGGGAGTGCCCGCAGTGCATCGATCAACTCATCGCACAGGCCGCAGCCGGGTCGCGAATAGACCCGGAATCTCAACGGGAACCGATGCCCGCACCGCCCACCGATTTCACCGAATGGGCGATGAATTCGACGGTCTGTGCCGGAACTTCGCCCACCGCAGTTACTTGATGCCCCTGCACGACCGTCGAAAACGCAAAGCCCGAGCCGACGCGCGCCAACCCTTCCATGGGCGCCTCCGCGGGGGCGCTGAGCGCGGCGGCGCCCGGTTTGACGTCGGTGCCCGTCGCTGTTTCGCGCTGCGCCTCGACGAAGACGGATACCGTGGCCAAACCGTCGGAATAGACCAGATGGGTCGCCGGGACGCTGGCGCCGCCCAGGGTTTGGGCGCCGGACACCGTAAGACGGAAACCCGGAGGCAGCTCGCTCGCCCGGTAGGCCGACAGGGCCGGCGATGCGGAATCATGCGACGGACCCTGACGCACCCAATGCATTCCCTCGGTCCGTACGGCCGGGGTCAGGTCGCTGTCCGGTATGTTGTCCGGCATTTCGAGCCGGGCAAACAGGATCTGCTCGATCACCTGACCGCGCGAATCGCACAATTGAGTCTTCAATGGCATGGCCGTGGTTTCATCGAGCCACAATCGGTAGCCGAAACGGTATTGATCCTTGGGACTGACCAAGATGACCCGCGCCGGCCGGCCGAGCACGTGCGAGCTGGGCAGTTGTTCGATTTGGTAGAACTCGTTGACGTCGGTGCCGAACTGCGGCAGCGTGCCCAGGAACGGTCCCCGGTCCTGCCGCGGCTCGACCAGCACCGTATGCTGATCCGGCAGATAGCACGTGAGCTCATCGTTGTTCCTGACGAATTCCCGCCCCGAGCCGTCCAAGGACATCAGCCGCTCAGTCACCCGGCCCGCGCGCACCCGGTGCACGATGCGCATCGTCTCGACGCGGCCATCGCTCAGGTGGAAGAACGTGCCGTCGTAGTTACGGGAAGCAAGCGCATGGTTCATCCTGTCCAACCACTCGTGGGCGTCGTCCGCGGCCCGCGAGAGCTGCGGCATCACGCTCAGCATCACGCCCACCACGGCACAGGGAAACAGGCAGAACGACCGGCCCAGAAGCGGCAGCATCATGGAGAGACGCGCGCGTCCTGAGCCTCGGCGCGTTGCCGCTGCCCAACATCCCCGCCTCCCGTGGACGAGGCGCCGGCGTCCGTCGCGGCATCCGCGTCCTCGTCGCCGACGAGCAGATCCGTCAGAACGTCGCGTTGCCCCAATGCGGAGGAATACTTGCTGTGCGCGAACACGTAATTTGTCAGCCGGGCGGCCGGCATGCCGGCACCCGTGGCACCCTGCACCGACGCGGGAACGGTATATGAAATCGCCTCGGTGGGTCCGGCCGGCACGGCATTGCGCACGATCAGCGTCGGCGCGGCGGCAGGCGCCGCCGGATCGGCCGTCCGCTGATGGAACGATACCACCGCGACGGTCGCAACGCCGGCGGCGACCGCGGCACCGGCGAAAGGCCGCCACCAATGAGGCGCTCGGGTCCTCGCCGGCGCCGGGACGCCCGCCGGCACGCCGTCGATGGCCAGGTTGACGCGGGCCGCAAAGGTGCGCGACGCCCTGGCATGGCCGCCGCCCCGCATGGATTCGCCGATGAGCGCGTAGCGGCCGAAACTCTCCCGCAACTCGACGTCGCGCGTGAGCCGCTTCAGCAGAAGTTCGGCCTCCGCACCGGGAAGTTCACCGTCGAGAAACGCCGAGACCTGTTCACGAATTTGTTCGCTCATGTGTCCTCAGGCCGGCCAAGGCCGCCATCAAATATGGGTCGCAATTTTTTGTCAATCGCCTCACGCGCGCGAAAGATGCGCGAGCGCACCGTCCCCACCGGACAATCCATCGTCTGGGCGATGTCCTCGTAGCTCAATCCTTCGAGTTCGCGCAGCACGATGGCCGTGCGCAGATCTTCCGGGAGATTCTCGATGGCCCGGTTCACGGTGTCGCGAATCTCGTCCGTCAGGAGAAGCGCCTCGGGCGTCTCCGATTCGGACAGCCGCGCCTGCATTTCATATTGTTCCGGATCCTGCAGGTCGAGATCGTAGTCCATCGGCCGGCGTTTCGTGGCCACGAGGGCGTTCTTCGCGGTGTTGATGGCGATGCGATACAGCCAGGTATAGAACGCGCTGTCGCCACGGAACGACTGCAACGCACGATAAGCCTTCACAAAAGCCTCCTGTGCAATATCCTCAGCCTCGCTTGCATCGTGGACGTACCGCATGATCAGCTTCAGCACCTTGTGCTGGTAGCGCAGGACCAACAAGTCGAACGCCGCGCGCTCACCCCGCTGGACCTTTTCGACCAGTTTGAGGTCACTCTCTTCAACACTCATGCGTGAACCCAAACCGGCATGGCTCAAAACCAGCCTGTCGCGATAGACCGACTCGCCGGCAAAAAGTTCGACGTTCACGGAGGGATTTGACGATAAACGAGAGATGGCGCACAGGCGCGATTCTATCAGCCGCACGCCCCCTCATTCCCGCTCGATCCCGGTGCCGGCAATGATCCGCTGGATCAGGGCGGACAGGACGTCGCCGGGGGGCCGCTCCCGTCCCATGCAATAGGCGTGGATGAGCGGATCCTGGCATTCGAGCAATTCGCGAAACGCCGCCTGGGCTTCGGGCGCCGCCGACGCGTACTGGCCGTCCAGATACCGGGTGAGGAGGAAGTCCAGCTCCTTCATCCCGCGGCGGCAACGCCAACGCAGCCTGCCCGGCGGTTCGGCCGCGGAAGGGCCGGGCACGGTCGCCGGAGGCTCCTCCGGCGGCGGGCCGGCGAGACCCGGCGCAGCCGTCGCCTCGGGCGCGTCGGAAACGGTCAATCAGTGCTGCCGGTGGACCATCATCTGCTTGATCTCCGCGATCGCCTTGGCAGGATTGAGATCCTTGGGGCACGCCTCCGTACAGTTCATGATCGTATGGCAGCGATAAAGCCGGAACGGATCCTCGAGGTTGTCCAGACGCTCCCCGGTGGACTCGTCCCGGCTGTCGACGATCCAGCGGTAGGCGGCCAGGAGCGCCGCCGGTCCAAGATAGCGATCGCTGTTCCACCAATAGCTGGGACAGCTGGTCGAGCAGCAGGCGCACAGAATGCAGGCCGACGGGCGGTCCACTTTTTCCTGATCCTCCTTCGACTGCAGCCGCTCGCCGTCCGGCGGTGCCGGTGTACGGGTCTGGAGCCACGGCTTGATCGAGGCATACTGTGCATAGAAGTCGGTCAGATCGGGCACCAGATCCTTGATCACCGGCATGTGGGGAAGGGGGTAAATTCTGACCTCCCTCTTGATGTCGGCGCAGGCGCTGATGCAGGCGAGCCCGTTCCTGCCGTCGATGTTCATGGCGCACGAGCCGCAAATCCCCTCGCGGCACGAGCGGCGGAAGCTCAACGTCGGATCGATTTCATTCTTGATCTTGATGAGGGCGTCCAGCACCATGGGACCGCAGTCGTCCATGTCGATTTCATAGGTGTCGATGCGCGGATTCTCGCTCGAGTCCGGATCGAATCGGTAAATCTTGAAGACGCGCACGTTCTTTGCACCGGGAGGCGCCTTGAAGACCCGGCCGTCCTTGCGGATCTTCGAATTGGCGGGAAGCGAGAACTCAGCCATCGATCATGCTCCTGTTGCGCATCAGTAGGTCCTCGCCTTGGGCGGGACTGACTCGACATCGCCGGTCAACGTGTTCAAATGCACGGCGCGATACTCGAACGTCGACGCTCCCTTCGCATCCACCCGGCAAAGCGTGTGCCTCAGCCAATTGACGTCGTCGCGATTCGGGTAATCCTCGCGCGCCTGCGCGCCTCGGCTCTCCTTGCGGTTTTCGGCCGAATGCATGGTGGCGACGGCCTGACCCAGCAGATTGTCGAGCTCCAACGTCTCGATCAGGTCCGTGTTCCACACCATCGAACGGTCCGTCACCTGCACGTCGCTGAACGAGTCGAACACCGCGGCCAATTTTCGCTTTCCGTCATTCAGCGTCTCGCCCGTGCGGAACACCGCGGCATCCCGCTGCATCACGCGCTGCATGTCGAGACGGATGTCGGCGGTGCGTCGCGTTCCCTTGGCATGGCGCAACCGGTCGAGCCGGGCAAGTGTGGCATCGCAGGCGTCGGCCTTGAACGCGCGATGCGGCGCACCCGGAGTGACCACCCGGGCGCAATGCCGGGCCGCTTCGCGGCCGAACACCACCAGATCGAGCAGCGAATTGGAGCCCAGCCGGTTCGCGCCATGCACCGATACGCAGGCCGCCTCGCCGACCGCCATCAAACCCGGCACGACTCGGTCGGAGCCGCCGTCGTCGCACGTGACGACTTCGCCGTGGAAATTGCAGGGAATGCCACCCATGTTGTAATGGACCGTGGGTAGCACCGGAATCGGCTCCTTGTTCACGTCGACGTTCGCGAAGATCCGCGCAGTCTCAGCAATCCCGGGCAACCGCTCCTTGATCACGGCCTCGCCGAGATGCTCGAGATGCAGATGAATGTGATCCTTGTCCCTGCCGACACCGCGGCCTTCGCGTATTTCTATGGTCATCGAACGCGACACGACGTCCCGGGACGCCAGATCCTTCGCGTTCGGCGCATAACGCTCCATGAAGCGCTCGCCCGTCGAGTTCGTGAGGTATCCACCCTCGCCGCGCGACCCCTCCGTGATGAGGCAGCCGGCGCCGTAGATGCCCGTGGGGTGAAACTGCACGAATTCCATGTCCTGGAGCGGCAACCCGGCGCGCAGCGCCATGCCGCCGCCGTCGCCGGTGCAGGTGTGCGCCGAGGTGCAGGAAAACCAAGCCCGCCCGTAGCCGCCGGTGGCCAGAATGACCCGCTGGGCGCGGAACCGGTGCAGCGTGCCGTCCGACATGTCGAGCGCGACGACACCGCGGCATTCACCGTTGTCCATGATCAAATCGAGGGCGAAGTACTCGATGAAGAATGTCGCCTCGTGCTTGAGGGACTGTTGATACAACGTGTGCAACATCGCATGTCCGGTGCGATCCGCCGCGGCGCACGTCCGCTGGGCAGTGCCCTTGCCGAAATTGGTGGTCATTCCGCCGAAGGGCCGCTGGTAGATCTTCCCGTCCTCGGTGCGGGAGAACGGAACCCCGTAATGTTCGAGTTCGATCACCGCCGCCGGGGCCTCCTTGCACATGAACTCGATGGCGTCCTGGTCGCCCAGCCAGTCCGACCCCTTCACCGTGTCGTACATATGCCAGCGCCAATCATCCGCGCCCATGTTTCCGAGAGCCGCCGAAATGCCCCCCTGGGCCGCGACGGTGTGGCTGCGCGTGGGAAACACCTTCGTGAGGCAGGCCGTCGACAACCCCGCCTCCGCCAGGCCGAACGTGGCCCGCAAGCCGGCCCCGCCGGCGCCGACGACGACCACGTCGTAGGAATGATCGATGAATTTGTAGTCGCTCATAGTCCCTGGGATCCGAATGCGACGCGCAGGATGGCAAACAGGCTCGCGCCGCCGACCAGCACGTGCAGGAATCGCAGCAGCAGCAGCGAGACCACCTTCGTCCCTGTGCCGTGCACGTAGTCCTCGACGACGACGGACGTGCCGAGAAAGGAGTGGTAGACCATCACCGTGATCGTGAGCAGTGCGAGAAAGCTGCTGATCGGCAGCGCGAGCCACGTTCGCACGGTCTCGTAGTCGAGAGCCGGCAGCGTGAGCAGCGAGAACAGCAGCCAGAGGGTGAGCGGAATCAGCGCCACCGACGACACGCGCTCCGCCCACCAATGTGCCGTTCCGTCCTTCGCCGAGCCAGCGCCGAGCACACGCCCGAGAGGACTGCGCAGGCTCATGAATGCGCCCCCCGCCACAACACCCAGCCGACACAGAGCGTGAGCACCATCGAGCCGCCCACAACGAACCAGCCGCTCGCGACCCGCTGCGCCCGCTCGAAGCCCCGGCCGGAATCCCAGAACAAGTGCCGCACCCCGCTCATCAGGTGGTAGAAGAAGGAGAACGTCCAGCCCAGGAGGACCAGCAACCCCGGCGGACTCGCAATGACGCGCATGACCATGTCATAGCTCTGTTCGCCGCCGGCGATGGCCATCAACCAGGTGCAAAAGGCCAGCAGCCCGAGCGCCAGGCCCACACCGGTGATGCGATGCAGAATGGACAGCGCCATGCTGATCGGCCAGCGATAGACTTGCAGGTGAGGAGACAGGGGCCGGGGGCGTGCGGGCATGAGCGGTTCAATCCTTCAACTTAAAAATCGATGCAGCGACCCTTGAGTTCCCAATCGCCGTAGCGCGTCGGATCAGGCCCCGGGCGCCCGCCGATCTCTCGCGGGGGGGACGGTGGCGTGCCGGCTGCCGCCTTGGGCGTTGCAGCATCGTGGAACGTGGTTTCGGCGGGCTGCGAAGCCGGCGGCGTCGAGGGCGTCGGGATGGCAGCGGGAGTCGCTGGAGGGGTCATTAACGTCAGATCTTCACGATTCGGGTCACGCTGCAAAGTTTGCCAGAAAACGGGGGTCCATAACCACGCAACGGGGGTTGAATTTGCGACATGCTCCGGTTCCCTGAGGGGTTGACAGCAAGGCGTCCACTCCGTCTGAATGCGGCCATGAACGCCACCGCCCCCCTCGTACCCCCGGCTACCGGCCGGCTATCGCACCTCGGCCTGCTGCGATTCTCCGGGCCCGACACACCGGGCTTTCTGCAGGGCCAGCTGTCGAATGACACCCGCCGCCTGAGTGCGGGAGAACCGCTTCTGGCGGCTCTTTCCAGTCCGCAGGGACGCGTCCTCGCGGTCCTGCACCTGGCACCGCACTCCACCGGCATCATCGCGATGCTGCCACGTACGTTGGTGGCTCCCGTGCAGGAGCGCCTGCGCAGGTACGTACTGCGTTCCAAGGTGCAGATTACGGATCTCAGCGACCAATTTGCGGCCGTCGGCCTGTATGACGGGGGCGCGATGGACCTCGAATTTACCGGGGCGGACCCCGGCTACCGGGAGCGGGACGGGGTCGGGATCGCCCGCCTCGGCCGCGGCCCGCGGCGGTGGGCAATCGGCAGCGAGGAAGATCTTGCACGACAGGGCGTCGCCGCGAATGAGGCAACGGCAGACCTCGTCGAACGCGACTGGCGCCTGGCCGACATCCGCGCCGGACTGCCGCAGATTTATCCCGCGACATCCGAACTGTTCGTCGCTCAGATGCTCAACCTGGATCTGCTCGACGGCATCAGCTTCACGAAGGGATGTTTCACGGGCCAGGAAATCATTGCCCGAACGCAACACCTGGGCCGGATCAAGCGGCGGCTCTTCAGGCTGCAGTTGCCGCGCGGATCCTGGTCAATTGGTCAGACGTTGCAGCTGCCCGACGGCCGCAGCGGGCGGCTCACGGAAGTCGCCACCGTCGGTGACGGCCACGAAGCGCTGGCCGTTCTCCCCCTCGCCAATGCCGGTGGCGCCGAGCCGGCCGCAGCGGGCGGACCACCGGAGGCGTCGCCCGGCACGCCCGTGGACGCCCGGGAGCTATCGCTGCCCTATCCCGCCTAATTTCAGAGACTGCGGCGCTTGGCAACCTCTTCGGGAGTCACCGTTCCCTGTTTTCCGCCGAAGTGTCCGACCACGTAGTTCGCCAGCGCCGCCACCTCGCTGTCTGAATACGCACCGCCGAACGCCGGCATGTAGACGTCGCTGCTGCCCACGCGCAGGCTCGCACCGTGCAAAATTGCCTGAGTGACATTGACCGCGGTCGAGTCGTTCACACCGCGGGTACCGACCAGCGACGCGTAGGGTGACTGTTGTCCTCTGCCGTCCCATTGGTGACAGCTGGCACAGGCCCCCTCGAACAATTGCAGACCGCGCGGGTGCGCCGACCGGTCGCCCGATCCGGGCGACGCGGACGTCGATGCGAGCACCGGCGCGGGTTTTGGGTCGATGTCGACCGGCTGAGCGCCCTCCCGGGGAGGAACGCTGCGCAGATACGCGATCAGCGCGGCGACGTCGGCCGGATCCAGGTACTGGAGGCTGTAGGCCACGGCCTCTCCCATGGGACCGGACGCCGACGCGTGTCCATCCGCGTGCCCGGTCTTGAGGTACTGAGCGAGTTCGGCATCCGTCCACGAACCGATGCCGTGTCTCGCATCGGAGGTGATGTTGTAGGCGCGCCAGCCCTGCAGTTCGGCCCCCGCCAACGCCTTGCCCTGTTCCAGGGCGAATGCGACATTGCGCGGTGTGTGGCATTCGGCACAGTGCCCGAGCGCGGTCGCCAGATACGCCCCCGTGTTCCATTCGGCCGGCCGGGAGGGATCGGCCGCAAACCTCCGGTCTTTGAAGAACGCGGCGTTCCAGAATCCCATGGCCCAGCGCTGATTGAACGGAAAGCTCAAGTCGTTGGTCCGGTTCGCCTGCGCAACCGCCGGCACGCTCGCCAGAAACGCCTTGATGGCGAGTACGTCGCTGCGGCTCATCTGCGTGTACGAGGTGTAGGGGAAGGCCGGATACAGGTGCTCGCCGTGGCGGCCGATGCCGTCGCGCACCGCGGTCACGAACTCATCGTCGCTCCAGCCGCCGATGCCGTGGACGGGATCGGGCGTGATGTTCGAGGAATAGATCGTTCCGAAGGGCAATTTGAAGGCGACTCCGCCGGCGAACGGGCGGCCGGATTCGGGCACGGTGTGGCAGGCCGCACAATCCGCGGCTCTCGTGAGGTATTCGCCCCGGGCGAGCATGTCCGCCGCGGCCGGCGCTCCGGCGAGGGCCGGCGCGGTACCGGCGGCGGGATCCCGGCGATTCGCGAGGACCAATGCCGCCGCTCCGAGCACGACGATCAGTCCCAGGATAGTGAACAGTCGTTTCACGCGTCTCCTCCCGGTGCCAATTGGCGGCCGGCGGAATTGCCGGCCATCACGCTGTGGGTAGCCGCGGCGTCCTGCACCAACCGGGCGGGATCAACCGGCAGGCTGCGCAGGCGCACGCCGGTGGCCGCGAAGATTGCATTGCCGAGCGCCGGTGCAGCGATCGCGGTGCCGACTTCGCCGAGTCCGCCCGGCGCCTGATCGCTGTCGATCCGATACAGCTCGACCCGCGGGCATTCGTTGATGCGCAGGGTGCGGTAGTCGTGGAAATTGCTCTGTTCGATCGCGCCGTGCTTGACGGTGATGCCGCTGTAGAGCGCGGCACTGAGCCCGAACAGCAGTCCGCCCTGCACCTGCGCTTCGATCGAACTCGGGTTGATCGCGACACCGCAGTCGAGCGCCACCACCGCCCTGCGCAGGCGAACCTCTCCCTGCGCGGTGACCTCGGCCTCGACGATCGCGCAGACGCGGCTGCCGAACGGCTCGCCGAGCGCGATGCCCCGTCCCACGCGGGCCGGCAGTACGCCCGCGCCCCAGCCGATCTTTTCCGCCGCCAGATCGAGCAGCGCCAGCGAGCGCGGATTCTTGTGCAGCAATGCACGGCGATACTCGAGGGGATCACGCCCCGCGGCATGCGCGAGCTCATCCATGAAGCTCTCGACGACGAACAGGTTGTGAGTGGGACCGACGCCGCGCCACCAACCGACGATCAAGCCCTCCGGCATGTCGTGACGCACCCACTCGACCTTGCGGTCGGGAATGTCGTAGGGCACGTCCGCAACACACTCGACCAGATCGTCGTCCAGACCGTCCTTGCCCATCGCCATCGGTGCCCAGCGCCCGAGGACAGTGCCGCCGGCGACCCGATCGCCGTACCAGATGGGCTTGCCGGAGGAATCGAGCACCGCGGAGATATGATCGTGATACATCGGTCGCACGATGTCGTGGCGGATGTCCTCCTCGCGCGTCCAGATCACTTTCAAGGGATATTTCACCATCTTGGCCAGATGCACGGCCTGTTCGACGGAGTCGGACTCGAGACGGCGGCCGAAGCCGCCGCCCAGGTATTGGTTGTGCAGTTCGATCTTGCTTTCCGGCAGTCCCGTGATGAGGGCCGCCGAGGCGACGCAGCGCGTCGGCACCTGCGTACCCACCCAGATCTGGCATTTATCCGCGGTCACCCACACGGTGGTGTTGAGCGGCTCCATGGTCGCATGCGCGAGCATGGGCAGATCATAAACCGCCGCGATCAGCCTGCCGTCCTTGGGTTGCCTGCCGACCTCACGCGCGACGATGGACTTTCCGCTCTGCGCCTTGTCGGCCAGCCCCTCCTTGAGCTTCGCGGTGGACAGGGTGGCGTTGTCGCCCAGATCCCAGCTGACCTCGAGCGCGTCGAGACCCTGCTTCGCCGCCCAAAAATGCTCTCCCACCACGGCGACCGCTCCGTCGAGCATGAGCACGTCGATCACCCCTGGGATGGCGCGCGCCCGTTTGTCGTTGACGCCGGCGACCTTCCCGCCGAAGGTGGGACACGCCTTCACCGTCGCGATTTTCATTCCCGGCACCTTCACGTCGATGCCGAACTGGGTCGCGCCCGTCACCTTGTCGGCGGAGTCCACCCGCCGCAGCGGCTTGCCGATCAGCACGAAATCCTTCGGCTGTTTCAGCGTGACCGACGCCGGAACCGGCAGCGCCCCGGCCGCCGCCGCAAGACTGCCGAAGCCGGCACTGCGGCGGCTGGCGGCATGGCTGACCACGCCTCGCGCCACGGTGCAGGTCGACGCATCGACGCGCCAGCGCTCCGCGGCCGCGGTGACCAGCAGCGTGCGGGCCACGGCGCCGGCCTCGCGCAGGACCTGCCAGTGGCCCCGGGTGCTCGTCGACCCACCGGTGATCTGACCGCCCAGGAGGGGCATCGAATACAACTCGTCGTTGGGAGGCGCGTGCTCGACGCGAATCTGGTCCATGCCGACACCGAGCTCCTCCGCCAGCATCATGCACGCCCCGGTGTAGATTCCCTGTCCCATCTCGACGTTCGGCATCACCAGCCGCACGGCGCCGTCCGCATCGACGCGTATGAAGGCATTGGGGGCGAACGCAGGATTGCCGTCCGCCAGGGCCGCTGCGGCGTCGGCAGGCTGTCGCCGCGCGTTGATGGCGGCGCCGGCCGTACCCCGCGTCCCGACCCACAGAAAGGCCAGCGTCAGGCCGCCGAGTTGCAAGGCCTCGCGTCGCCGGCGGTCGATTGGCGGCGCCTGCGCGGCGCTGTCAGCGCGCCGCGTCATTGCGCGACCGCGGGGGCAATTGTTTGCAACGATTCCGACCTGCCGGTGGCCGCCTGTTTGATCGCAGCCCGGATGCGCACATAGGTCGCACAGCGGCAGATGTTGCCGGCCATCGCACCGTCGATGTCCTCATCCGAGGGGCTGGCATTGCGCGCCAGCAGCGCCGCTGCCGACATGATCTGACCGGATTGGCAGTAACCGCATTGAACCACGTCGACGTCCAGCCACGCTTGCTGGACCTTGCGCCCCACGGGGGTGGCGCCCACGGCTTCGATCGTCGTGATGGCGCGGCTGCCGACTGCGCTCACGGGCAATACGCAAGACCGCACCGCCTGGCCATCCAGATGGACCGTGCACGCCCCGCATTGCGCGATGCCGCAACCGAACTTGGTGCCGGTGAGGCCCAGGATATCCCGAAGCACCCACAAGAGCGGCATTTCGTCGGGTGCATCCACCGTGCGCTGCTGCCCGTTGAGGTTGAGTACGACCATCCACCGCTCCCGTTCAACTCGACGAACGCACAGTGTAGCCGCAAACGAGGCGGTTGGGCTTGGAGGAGAGCCGCCTAGGAGACGCGGCGCACGAGACGCACCGCCGGCGTATCCACCGGCAGCGCGGCGACCAGCGCCTTGAGCGCGGGTTCACGGGGGATGTCGTCGACCGGGAGAGGGATCACCTTGACGCCGGCCGCGCGCAGCAATTGGTCACGGCGCAGGTCGACGCGGGATGCGGCAGCCTGGCCGGGCGGCTGCGCGGCGAGGGGGCTCACAAATCCAAACGCCGCGAGCGGCGTGAAATCCGCACGGCACAGGACGAGGTCCACGACCGCATGTCGGGCGAAGTCCGCCGCCTCGACGGTCAGCAGACGCGACAGGGCGACATGGGCCAGGACGAGATGTCCGGGAAACCCGCGCATCAACCGCCCATAGAGCACCTGTTCCGGCTTGCTCAGCAGGGCCTTTTCGGGCGCCCTCTCGTCCATGAATCATCCCGCGCGACTTCGAAGTGCCGCAGTATGGGCAGCCCGCCTGGCGCAAACCGCGAGCCGTGTCGCGAAACCGGACACCCATGCCTTCCAGGACATTCCGGTCGACCGACCTTGTTAAGGTTTTCTTAACACCCCATCAGACATTGCGTTGGTTCCCATCGCGGATCCCGCGCACGCTTGCCTGGCCACCACTCACTCGAGTCACCAGGAGACTGTCCCATGAACACCTTCCACCACGCCTTGCGGCGCCTCATCGGATCGATCCACGACTCACGGGCCTGCCGTGCGCTGCTTTTCGCCTGTGATGCCTACGTGACGGGCGCCCGGCTCATACCGTTGGGCGACAACGGTGCGCTGTTGCGGACTCTGGCGGCCCGCTCGCCACGCGCGCCGGCCGCACCGCACCGACGCCTGCGAGGCCCCGTCTCACAGATCGATGATCTCGATTTCGTCCGGACTCAGAGCCTCACCCAGGAAGGTGGCACCCACCCGCGCGAAACGGGCGGCGCCGTCGGTGGCAAACCATTTGACGCTGCCGCGGGCCGGGCGGCCCGACGCCGTGGGCTGGCTCTGGAGCCGCATCTGTCCCAGCACCGCGGCCGCGGTGCTGGCGGCTGAATCGACGATGGCCACCTCGGAGGGCAGCACTCGGCGGATCGCGCCCGCCAGCACCGGAAAGTGCGTGCACCCGAGAACCAGCGTGTCGGCCGACTCGGCCCCCGGGGCGAACAAGGGCTCGAGATATCGCCGTGCCACCGCCTCGACAATGCGTCCTTCGGTCCAACCCTCCTCAGCCAGCGACACGAACAGTGAACAGGCCCGGGAGCTGACGCGGCACTCCGCACGCAGGCGCGAAATCTCCGTCTGATAGGCTCCGCCCGCGACCGTGCCCTCCGTGCCGATCACGGCGATGTGCCCCGACTTGGACGCGGCGACCGCGGCGGCGGCACCGGGCTCGATCACACCGATGACGGGGATGGACGGGTAGCGCAGCCGAAGCGTCCCCAGAGCCGACGCGGAGGCGGTGTTGCACGCCACCACGAGGCAACGGATCCCGCGTCGAACCAGCGCGTCCGCGCATTGCAGCGAATAGCGCACCACCGACTCCGGGCTCTTGGTGCCGTACGGCAGGCGGGCCGTATCCCCGAGATAGACGAAATCGTCCGCCGGCAGGGCCGCACGCAGCGCGCGCAGCACCGTCAGGCCGCCCACCCCCGAATCGAAGACGCCGATCGGGCCGCCGCCCACTGAGCCTGTCTGGATCAAAACTCGGGGCGCATGTGCGGGAACAGGAGCACGTCACGGATCGACGGGGCGTTGGTGAACAGCATCACCATCCTGTCGACGCCGAGCCCGAGGCCGGCGGTGGGCGGCATCCCGTACTCCAGTGCGCGAATGTAGTCGGCATCGTAGTACATGGCCTCTTCGTCCCCCGCGTCCTTGCGCGCGACCTGGTCCTTGAAACGCTGCGCCTGATCCTCGGCATCGTTGAGCTCCGAGAAGCCGTTGGCCAGTTCGCGTCCGCCGATGAAGAACTCCCAGCGATCGGTGATGAAGGGGTCCCGATCATTGCGCCGCGACAGCGGCGACACCTCCGCGGGATAGCCATAGGCAAAGGTCGGCTGCACGAGCGTGTGCTCCCCCGTTTTCTCGAAGATCTCGATCTGCAGCTTGCCGGGACCGTCGCCCGGCTTGTAGGCGATCTTCATCTGATCGCAGACGCGTCGCAGGTAAGCCATATCGCGAAGTGACGACGGATCCAGATCCGGATTGTTCGCCAGGATGATCTCCTCGATGCTCCGCCGGGCGAATGCCTTCGACAGATCGAATTCGGCGCCCTGATAGGCGAGCCTGCGCGTTCCGAGCACGGTGTCGGCGAGGCCTTGAAACAGGGATTCGATCATCTCCATGAGGTCGCGGTAGTCGGCATACGCCTGGTACAGCTCCAGCATCGTGAACTCAGGATTGTGCTGGGTCGAGACGCCCTCGTTGCGAAAATTGCGGTTGATCTCGTAGACCCGTTCGAATCCGCCGACCGTCAGACGCTTCAGATACAGTTCGGGTGCGATGCGCAGGTACATGTCGATGTCCAGCGCGTTGTGGTGCGTCCTGAACGGCCGGGCCGCGGCACCCCCGGGGATGGGATGCAGCATCGGCGTTTCCACCTCGAGAAATCCCCGCGAGTCGAGGAAGGCCCGAAGGTAGCGCACGATTGCGGAACGTGTTTCGAAGACTCGGCGCGTCTCCCCGTTCACGATGAGATCGACGTAGCGGCGGCGGTAGCGCATCTCGGTGTCCGCGATGCCGTGCCACTTGTCGGGCAGCGGCCTCAAGGACTTCGTGAGCAGCAGCAGACGCTCCACCCGGATCGAGAGTTCGCCGGTCTTGGTCTTGAACAGCGCGCCCTCCGCTCCGATGATGTCGCCCACGTCCCAGGTCTTGAAGTCCTCGTACGCCTCGCCGAGGGTCTGGCTCTGCAGGAACACCTGTATTGGGCCGCTCGAATCCTCCAACCGCGCGAAGCTCGCCCTGCCCATGACGCGCTTGGCGCGCATCCGGCCGGCGACGCTCACACGAATGGGATCGGACTCGAGCGCCTCGGCGGTCCTCTCGCCGTACGCGGTCAGGAGGTCCGCGGCCAGCGCGTTGCGGCGGAAGTCGTTGGGAAAGGGATTGCCGCGGTCGCGCAGTTTCGCGAGCTTGGCGCGACGCTCCGCAATCAGGTGGTTTTCATCGGTGTCGGTCATCGGGAAGCTCCGCGGAGAATTCAAAGTCCCTGTTTCAAACTGGCCTGCATGAACTGATCGAGGGCGCCGTCCAGGACCGACGTGGTGTTGCCCACTTCGACGCCGGTGCGCAGATCCTTGATGCGGGATTGGTCGAGCACGTAGCTGCGGATTTGGTTGCCCCAGCTGACGTCCGACTTCGAATCCTCGAGCACCTTGGCGGCGGCATTGCGCTTGTTGAATTCGAGTTCGTAGAGCTTGGCCTTCAACATCTTCATTGCCGTGGAGCGATTCTTGTGCTGGCTGCGCTCGCTCTGACACGCCACCACGATGTTGGTGGGTACGTGCGTGATGCGCACGGCCGACTCGGTCTTGTTGACATGCTGTCCGCCGGCTCCGCTCGAGCGGTAGACATCGGTGCGCAGGTCCGCCGGATTGATCTCGATGTCGATGTCGTCGTCCACCTCCGGCGACACGAACACCGAGGCGAAGGAAGTGTGCCGCCGGTTGCCGGAATCGAACGGCGACTTGCGCACCAGCCGGTGCACGCCGGTTTCGGTGCGCAGCCAGCCGTAGGCGTACTCGCCGGTCATCTGCACCGTCACGCCCTTGATGCCGGCGACCTCGCCGTCGCTCTGATCGATGATCTCGGTCTTGATTCCGTGGCTGTCCGCCCATTTCAGGTACATGCGCAGCAGCATCGACGCCCAGTCCTGCGCCTCGGTGCCCCCGGCTCCGGCCTGGATGTCGATGAAGGCGCTGTGCGAGTCCATTTTTCCCGGAAACATGCGCTGGAACTCGAGCCGTTCGACTTCCGTGGACAGCTGGGTCACATCGGATTCGATTTCGGTCGCGGCCTGAAGATCGGACTCCTCGGCGGCGAGTTCGAGAAGCTCCCCGGCATCCTTGAGGCCGCCGGTCAGCTTGTCCAGGGTGCCGACGACCTGTTCCAGTTTGGCGCGTTCCCGCCCCAGCTCCTGGGCGCGCTCGGCGTTGTCCCAGATGCCCGGCTGTTCGAGTTCCCGGTTTACTTCCTGGAGGCGTTCGTGTTTGTTGTCGTAATCAAAGATACCTCCTCAAGGAATCGGTGCGTTCCTCGAGATCTTTGATGAATCGTTTGATTTGGTTGATTTCCATGGCGTCGCACTCTAACACACCGCCGGGCCGCGCAGCCCGCGCGCGCGGCCCGAGGAGCAATCGATCAGGTCCGACTCGATTACGCGCCCGGTTCCGAGTCCGCGCCCTGAAGGTGCTGGCAGTTGAGCTGCGCGGTCTCCGCGCCGCGGTACTCGTTCACCTCGAGCCGGTAGGCCAGCCGCACGCTGTACCCGGAACGCAGCGCCGCATCCTCTGCAGGGCTGCCGACGTAGCCGAAGGCGATGGCGTCGACGACGTCCGACGCGGCGCCTCCGGCGCGCGGTCGAAGCTTCAACTTCAGGTGTTTCCCGCCGACGATCCGCACGTCGCACACCCCGAACTCCCCATCGAACACCGGCTCCGGGAAACCCTGACCCCAGGGACCGCCGCCGCGCAGGATGCGGGCCGTGTC
>Ga0182030_10012050_pt1 | contig 17380 bp, 15 predicted proteins | sample 812S3MmetaG_FD_121299 | JGI IMG/M metagenome (GOLD analysis project Ga0182030, IMG submission 121299) | Permafrost microbial communities from Stordalen Mire, Sweden - 812S3M metaG (Illumina Assembly) | ecosystem: Environmental > Terrestrial > Soil > Wetlands > Permafrost | place: Sweden...
CTCGACCACCTTGCGGTCCACCTCGTCACGGGTCGGCGCGCGGAGCGGGTCGCTGGCGGGCAGGGGCGCGCCGTAGGGCGATTTGTGCGCCTGGAAATCCGTGTCCACAAACTCCGTTGCATCATAATCAGAAGCCATGTGGCGACTTTAGTCCCGCCACGCGGAACTGTAAAGTGGGGATTACACTTGTCACTGCGCCGTTCGGGACTTAAAGTGTGCTGGTTACTGACGCGAGGAACATTTGACATGATTGAGCTGATTCAGTTTCCGTGGAGCCCGTTCTGCCTTGTTCAACGGCGCATTCTGGAATTTTCCGGCGTTCGTTTCAAAATCACCAACATCCCGGCCCAGGACCTTTCACTGGTCTGGAAGCTCACGAAGCAGCGTTATTACGGCGTGCCCGTCATCAAGGACGGCAAGAACGTGGTTTTCGAACTCGCCGACGATTCCCAGGTCATCGCCAAATATCTCAACGAGGAGCTGGATCTCGGGCTGTTTCCCTCCCAGTGGCGCGGCGTCCAATCCGTCCTCTGGCGGTTCATCGAAAACGAAATTGAGGGCATAACGTTCCGGTTGAATGACATCTACTGGCAGGAAAACGTGCCGTTGCGCGATCAACTGCAATATTTGCGGTTCAAAGAGCGCAAGTTCGGCCGCGGCTGCATTGACCAGTGGCGGAAACAGCAGAAGTCCCTGCACAAACAGTTGGAAGAACGGCTGGTTCCGTTCGAAATCATTTTGACGCATCAACCATATTTGTTGGATGACCGGCCGCGGTTTGTGGATTTTGACCTGTTCGGCATGCTCGAAAACTACCTGTATTCCGGCCATTACCATCTCCCCCAACGGCACCGGCAGATCCGCGAATGGCACCGCCGGATGAAGACCGTCAAGCACACCGATTTCAGCACGTGAAAAATTACATCATTGACACCAACGTCCTCCTTCACGACCCCAATTCCCTGCTGAGCTTTGCGGACAACCACGTCCTGATTCCAATCGAAGTCATCGAGGAGATTGACCATTTCAAACGCGAGTCCACCGAACTGGGCCGGAATGCGCGCAGCGTGTCGCGGATGCTCGACGGCTTTCGCGGCGAAGGCAGCCTGAGCGAAGGCGTAAAACTGCCCAATGGCGGCAAATTGAAAATCGCCTTTCAAAAGAACGGGCAACACGCCAACGGCGAGGTTCAAATCAACGGCAACAGCGTGGACAACCGGATTTTATCGCTCGCCGCGACGATCCAAAAGGCGCAGCCGAAAAACGCGACGATTCTGGTCAGCAAGGACATCAATCTGCGCATCAAGGCCGATGCGTTGGGTTTGCAGGCCGAGGATTACGAAACTGACCGTGTGTTCGTCACCGACCTCTACACCGGCACGATGGAAATGGCGGTGCCCACGGACAAAATGGCCGCATTGCGCGCCAAGGGCGAACTTGAGCTGGCCGCCGGCCGGGAATATTTTCCGAACGAATACTGCACGCTTACCGACGAGGCGAATCCCAAGCGCACCGCGCTGACCAAGGTGGACGCCACCGGGAAAAAATTGATTCCCATCGTGGATTGCCGGGAGGGCGTCTGGGGCATCAAGCCGCGCAACCGCGAGCAGCACTTCGCCTTCGACGCGCTGCTCGACGACCGCATCAAGCTCGTCACGCTCATGGGCAAGGCGGGCACTGGAAAAACCTTGATCGCCATGGCCGCCGGTTTGAAACGCACCGTGCTCGACCGCGAATTCCGGCGGCTGGTCGTCGCCCGCCCGACGATTTCGATGGGCAAGGAACTCGGATTTCTGCCCGGCTCGCTCGAAGAGAAGCTGGCGCCCTGGATGCAGCCAATCCACGACGCGCTGGAAATGTTGAGCGACTTGAACATGGGCCACGACCATCGCCGCAGTGGCGACCTGATGCGTTCGGGCAGCATCGTCGTCGAGGCGCTGAGCTACATTCGCGGACGCAGCATCGCCAACCAGTTCATGATCATTGACGAGGCGCAAAACTTGACGCCGCTCGAGGCCAAGACCATCATCACGCGCGTCGGCAGCGGCACAAAGATCATTTTCACCGGCGACCCGTACCAGATTGACAACCCCTACGTGGACTCGTCGTCGAACGGATTTAACTACATCGTCAGCCGGTTCCGGTCCGAAGCCATCGCCGCGCACATCGAACTGCAAAAGGGCGAGCGCTCGGAACTGGCCGAGCTGGCGGCGAACATCCTGTAAATTTTGCGAGTTGACAAATGACGGTGACGGCGGAAATTTCTTTGTAATGTAAGTTGGATAGGGCGTCAGCTTGACGCGCCGAAGTTTTGGCGCGCCGGCAAAGTCGCCTGACAGCAGAAAACGAATATGATCTCAAACGAGCGACCATCGCCTTATGGCAGCCATTCGTACGGGCAGCCCAAACCGCCCGTCAACGAAGACACGCTGAAATCCGAGCGGATTCAGATTGAACGCAAAACCTTCGTCCTCACGCTCAAGGAAAATCCGCGAGGCCGCTTCCTCCGCATCACCGAGGATGTCGGCGGCCGCCGTGACACGATCATCATTCCTTCCACCGGGCTGGAAGACTTTAGAAAGCTCCTCGATGAAATGGTGAAAGCGTCGAACGAGATCCCGGTGAAATCCACCTGACGGGAAAAGCCCACGGGGCAACTTTCAGCGTTTTCGTGTCCGAGCGGATGGCTTGGATGCTTTGCCCGCGCTTTTCCTGGATTTTACCCGGGCCGCGTCGCCCCACAGGCTTTCCAGGTCATATCGCTCGCGCACATCCTGCCGCATGACGTGGACAATCACGTCGAAAAAATCCAGCACCACCCACGCGCCCTGCACCGTGCCGTCCACCGCCCGCGGACGCTCGCCGTGCTCCTCGCGCAACCGGTCGGTGATTTCGTCCACGATGGCGCGCAGGTGCGGCTCGCTCGTGCCGGACGCGATGACAAAATAATCCGTCACCGACGACAGATCATGCACGTCGAGAACGATGATATTATCCGCCTTTTTGTTGTCCGCGAATTCGCGGCACAACTGGGCGAGCTTTTTGGAATCCATAGTTGCCAGGAGATTTAACCACGAACCGATGCGGATGGGCACGAATAAAATTCAAGGCGGACACAAATTTCACAGATTATCACTGATAACAGATGGGGTAAATTCGCGATATCAAATTCATGTCAATTTGTGAAATCTGCATCGAATCTTTCAGGAATAAAGTTGAGCAGATCGAATCGCCTCCGCCACCGGCGACGGTACAAGGTGTTCAACCGGCAACCCGGCCTTCACCCGCGCGCGGATTTCCGACGAGGATACGCCCAGCGGAAAACCTTTCAGCATCCGGCCGCGAAACGGCGGCGGAAAATTCGCCACGGCTTCACCCGGTCTCGGGATTGCGACAAATTCCGCGAGCTGCGCCAGTTCGCCGGCCTCGCGCCAGGCATTGAGCTTCGCCGCGTTGTCGGCACCGATGAGATAAAACAACCCGGCCCAGGGAAAACGCCGGGCGTAATCCCGCACGGTGTCAATGGTGTAGGAGATGCCGCTGCGCCGGATCTCCTGCTCGTCAATTTCGCAGTTCGTCCGGCCCGCGAGCGCCAGCCGCAGCATTTGCAGGCGGGCGGCAGCAGGCGCGGGCTTGCTTTCCGGCTTGAATGGCGATTGCGCCGCCGGAATGAAGAACAGCCGTTCCAGGCCCAGTTCCTCGATCGCCGCCTGCGCGACCAGCAGGTGCCCCAAGTGTACCGGGTCAAACGAGCCGCCAAATAAACCAATTTTCATTTTTCGTAGCTGTGTTCGTGAGAACGCGGCCATATTTTTGCCGCGAACTCACGTTCACGGCCACAAAATTAACAACATCTTCTCACACCGTTAAACCGTTGTTCCGTGACTTCGATGTAAATCTTCTGCGCCGTCGCAGGATGACATTGGCAGGCTGTCTGCACCTGTTGCTGTGCGCGTTCCAAGTGTGATTCGCCGGACAATTCCTTCGCCACACCAAATGCGAGCGCCGCCGCGCCGGCGACCGTGCGCAAATTTGGTCCGAATTCCTTGAGCGCATAATCCGGCAGCCAGACCGGTTCCGTCTCGTGCAACACCGCCGGCTTGCGCCGGGCCAGCAGCAAAAACCATTCGCGCAAACTTAGCAAAATAATGGCGGCAACGAGAACCAGAAAAATCCCGGCAACGGCGGCATCGAGCCGGTTGTTGAATTGCAACGTCCGGCTGGCTTGTAACGCTTTTTGGGCGGCGTTCATTGCCGCCGCATCGCCGGCCGTTCTGGCGGGATCGAGTTGGTTTTGCAAACCCGGCACTTTTCCGGCCAGAGCCTGCGCCTGCGCCAGAAACCCGATGCGCGGGTCGGAACTCCAGATTTTTTCCGCACCAGCAGTGAACGTCACCGCCACGAGCCACAGCAGCGGAACCAGTGCGATAAGCGCCAGCGCCGGCCGGCCTCCCTTGGACTTTGGACCTTGGACTTTGGACTTTTCCGCCAATTGCATTTTCAAAATGACGGTGGTGGCCAGGCACAGCGCGATGGCAGCCAGCATCTGGTTGGCGATGCCGAACAGCGGCCAGAGCGAATTGACCCCGCCCAGCGGATCGCGCACGCCTTGAATCAGAAAATAGCCCCAGGCACCGACCAGCAATGCGCTGGCCACCGGCGTGACGCGGAAATTTTTGGCGTCACCCAGCGGCTTCCAGACATGGCCGAGCACGCCCTGCAACAGGTAACGTCCCACGCGCGTGCCGGCGTCGAGCGTCGTCAGGATGAACAACGCCTCGAACATGATGGCGAAGTGATACCACAGGTCGAGCCAGCGGCCGTTGACGACCTTGGAAAAAATGTGCGCCATGCCGACCGCCAGCGTCGCCGCGCCGCCGGTGCGGCCGAACAGGGTTTTTTCCCCGAGCTGGGCGGCCAGCGCCTGCATCTGATCCGTCGTCACGGGAAAGCCGAGCGCGGTGACGGTGGCCACGGTCGTGGCCGGATCACCCTTGACGTTCATGCTGAAATAAACGCCCGGGTCCAGGGTGCAGGCGGCGATGAGTGCCATGATGGCCACCAGCGATTCAAAGCACATCGCGCCGTAACCGATGGGCCGGGCATAACCCTCGCGCGTGATGATTTTCGGCGTCGTGCCGCTGGCGATCAATGAATGAAAACCGGAAATCGCACCGCACGCGATGGTGATGAAACAGAACGGAAATATTTTCCCGGCCACCACCAGCCCGGAACCGTCCACGAACCGCGTCAGCGCGGGCATTTGCAGGTTGGGCAGCACCAGCAGGATGCCGCAGGCCAGCGCGAAAATGGTGCCGAGCTTCATGAACGTGCTCAGGTAATCGCGCGGCGCGAGCAGCATCCACACCGGCAGGCTGCTGGAAATGACGCCGTAACCGATGATGATCCAGGCAATCGAGATGTCGCGCAGGCCGAAGACCTGCGACCAATACGCATCCTCGTAAACCAGCTTGCCGCCCCAGACCGCCAGCAGCAGCAGTGCGACGCCAAACGCCGAGGCTTCCAGCACCTTGCCGATCCGCACGAACCGCATATAACCGCCCATCAACAACGCAATGGGAATCGTTGCGCCCACGGTAAAAATGCCCCACGGGCTTTCCGCCAGCGCCTTCACGACCACCAACGCGAGGACCGCGAGCAAAATCACAAGAATGGCCAGGATCGCCGCCACCGCGATGAATCCGGCCGGCGAATTCAATTCCTCGCGGACCATCTGGCCGAGCGACTTTCCATCACGCCGGATTGAACAAAACAGGACAACGAAGTCCTGCACCGCACCGCCGAGCACGACCCCAATCAGCAGCCACAACGCTCCGGGCAGATAGCCGAACTGCGCCGCTAGCACCGGCCCAACCAGCGGTCCCGGCCCGGCAATCGCCGCGAAGTGATGGCCGAAGACGATCCATTTGTTCGTTTTGACGAAATCCCGACCGTCATCATGGACTACGCATGGTGTGGCACGACGATCATTGAGCAACAGTACCCGCGTCGCAATCCATCTGGAATAAAACCGGTAGCCGATGGCATAGGTACACACCGCCGCGATGAGAATGCAGGCGGAGTTGACCGGCTCGGGCCGCCGAAACGCCAGCGTGGCATAAGCCGCGGCACCGCCCAGTGCGAGCAGAAGCCAGAACAGTGGCACCAGAACCTTTTTCAATTCCATTCGGTTGGTGGAATTTACGATTTACGATTTACGATTTACGAGGTTAAAATTCAACCGCGTGCTGATCGTAAACCAAATATCGCAAGTCCGATGACCCGTCATTGCCACAATTGCGGCGAAGCCTGGACTCTGACCGGCCAGCCGGGTCGCAGCGAGACTTGCATGCGCTGCGGTGCCGATCTGCGCGTGTGCCTGAATTGCGCGCATTACGATCCGCGGGCGGCCCAGCAATGCCGCGAACGCCGGGCCGAGCCGGTGATGGAAAAGCACGTCGGCAACTTCTGCGAATATTTTGAATTCATCCGGCGCACCTGGACCCCGAAAGCGGCCGGCAATTCCCGGGAAGCCGCCGCCCGTGACCAGTTGAAGAAGCTGCTCGGTGACTGACACGCGACCGGCGATTTTCGCTCAGGACTGCGCGCGCTCCCGGTGGGATTTTTCCAACGCCTCCAAAATGATGGCAGCCGTCCGGTCCCAGGACAATTCGCGGGTGAGGTTTTGACCTTTGCCGGCCAGCTCACGGCGAAACACAGGATCAAGGAGACGTTCAATGGCCCGGGCCAGTTCAGCGGCGTCTTTGGGATCCTCCAGCACGATGGCCTCGTTGTTTTTTATCAATTCCGCGGCGCCGGTGTAACGCCGGCCGCTCACCACCGCCGCGCAGCCGTGCGCCATGGCTTCCAGCGGTGCCAGGGGTGACGGATCGGAAAGCGTGGGCAAAACAAAAATATCGGCCAGGGCGTAGTAATCATTGACGTTGCTCACCCGGCCCGCCCAGATGATGCGGTCGTTGATCTGCAATTCCCGCGCGCGGGCTTCGTACGCAGTGCGGTCCTGGCCGCCGACAATCACCAGCCGCGGCGCCCGCTGGCCGAGAACTCCCATGGCTTCAATCAGCGCATCCAGGCCCTTGCGTTTGAATTCCGAACCGACGAAGAGCGCCACGACTTCATCCGGCTTCAAATCGAGTTTACGGCGCCATTCGTCCCGGGCCAGGGCTACGCCGGGTTGCGGTTGGTCCACACCCGAATGAGCGATGAAAAACCGTTCTTCGGGATTGGGATAATGTTTCTGAACCTCCTGTTTCACCATTTCAGAATCCGCCACCCAAAACCTTCCCGGTGCCGGACGGTTGTTCATAATTTCGAGGAGCCAGTTTCCCCATACGCTGGGACCGGTCAGAATTTTCAACCAAGTCCGCACCGGCCGGCGGCGTTCGCCCCGTTCCGAACCCCACAACCCGCCGACAAAAGTTCCGCAATGGATGTTCATCACATCAAAACGGGACACCCGTTCGTGCGCATAAACCACGTCGAAGCCACGGGTCATCCGGGCCGTCTGCCAGGCGAACCACCAGCGATTGAGGAAAGCCGGCTTGTCAAACGGTCGCCAGACGCGGTGCAGGGTCATCCCCGCCGGCTCATGGTCCCACTGTTGCGCAAAGATATGCACCTCCTGGGTCCGGGCCAGCCGGCGCGCCACCTCCACGGCATAGCGCTCGGCCCCGCCCGTGGTGATGTAACGGCGAATGAGGACGGCAATTTTCATCCGCGCGCGGACTCGAAAAACTGGTTCATGGTGGCGATGACCTCGGACTGTTCGTCTTCGGTCAATGCCGGATAAATCGGCAGCCGCAACAGCCGGCCGCTGACGGATTCGGTCACCGGAAAATCGCCGGCGCGGCAGCCGAGGGATTGACCAACGGGAGACAGATGCAACGGCAGATAATGGAAGGAGGTCCCGATGTCGTGCGCGCGGAAAAATGCCACCGACCGGTTGCGCAGGGCTTCATCCGCCAGCAACACGTGGAAGATGTGGTGGTTCGATTTCACGCCGGGCGGAATCACGGGCAAGGTGAGCAATCCCTTTTTTTGCAGGGGCACCAGCTCCTCCAGGTAACGCCGATATACTGCCTCCCGCTTCTGCTGGATCCATTCCCTCTTTTCCAACTGACTCAGCAGCAAAGCACCGGTGAAATCGGGGGGCAGATAGCTGCTGCCCACGTCCACCCAGGTGTATTTGTCCACCAATCCCTGCATGAACTGCTTCCGGTTGGTGCCCTTTTCGCGGATGACCTCGGCCAGGGCCATGTATTTCGCATTGGTGGTGACGAAGGCGCCGCCTTCGCCGGTGGAATAATTCTTGGTCTCGTGAAAACTGTAGCAGCCCATCACTCCCGTCGTTCCCGCCGCCCGACCGCGATAGAGCGCCCCAATCCCCTGCGCGGCATCTTCGACGATTTCGACGGAGTGTTTTTGCGCCAGCGTGCCGAGGGCGTCTAGGTCCGGGGACACGCCGGCATACACGACCGGCATGATGGCACGGGTGCGCGGGCCGATCTGTTGCGCCACCGACGCCGGATCCATCGTAAGCGTGTCCGGGAGGATGTCCGCGAACACGACGCGGCCTCCGGCCCGCAACACGCAATTGGTGGAGGAAACAAACGTGAAACTGGGAACGATGACCTCGTCGCCCGGCTGCAGGCGCAACGTCAGCATGGCCAGTTCCAGCGCGTGCGTACACGAGGGCGTGAGCAGGACGTGCGGCACCTTCAACACGGCGGCGAGTTTTTCGGAGGCGCGCCGGGTCAGTTCACCGTCACCGACGATTTTTCCGCTGCGCAGGGAATCAACCAGGGCGCATTCGTCACGCTGGTCGTAAACCGGGCGGTGAAAGGGAATTTTCATTTGGCGTGGTCGTTTTGAGCGCGGAACACCGGATCAGCTTATGCGGACGGCGGACGAACGGCAAAAAGTTTTTGCTCCGCCTTGATTTCACCGGGTTCGCCTCGTAGCCTCCTTTCAATGAAAGTCAGCGGATTCACCTTTTTGCGCAACGGACGAAAGCTGGGCTATCCGTTCGTCGAATCCATCCGTTCGATTCTGCCCATTGTGGACGAATTTGTCATCGCCCTGGGCGCGAGCGATGACGGCACCGGCGAGGAGATCCTGAAAATCGGCGACCCCAAGATCCGCATCATTCATACGACCTGGAACGAGCGCATCCGCAACGACCGCAAGGTAAAGGGCTTCGTTTATGGCCAGCAAAAATCCATCGCCCTGTTCAATTGCACGGGCGACTGGGCGTTTTATCTCGAAGGCGATGAAGTGGTGCACGAGGATGACCTGCCGAAAATCCAGGAGGCGATGCGCCGACATCTCGACAATCAGGAGGTCGAAGCGCTCTTTTTCAATTACATCCATTTTCAGGGAAACAAAAACACCTACGTGTGGGATCCCGGGACCTACCGCACGGCGCCGCGGATTTTGCGGAACACCATTCCGGCCTGGGGGCCGAAAGGGCTTTTTTTTACCGTGCTGGAAACGGTCAAACGGGCGCGTTATCCCAAGGCGGCATCGGCCAACGCCCGCATTTTTCACTACGGCTACCTGCGCGGCGCCGAGCAGATGGAATTGAAGAATGCCGCCGTTTACAAATACTGGGGCAACACGCCGCCGCCGCCCTGCGATTATTCGGACATTGACCCGTACACCCTGAAGCTGTTTACCGGCACGCACCCCAAGGCGATGGAAAAATGGCTGGCACCGGCGGAAGGAATCTTCCAGGCCAACCCGAACCACAAGCTCACCTGGGATGAATTCCGCCACCGCATCATGCTCAAGGTCGAGGATTGGACCGGCGCGGAGTTCAGCCACAAACATTACAAGCGCGTGGTGTGAAATCTGGCTGCGGCCGCTTCAAATAAAATTCCGCCGGAAGATTTTCGGGCCGAGGGACGGAACTGCGCCCATGGTCACAACCGGCCCAGTTCTCGATCCGTGGGCAGCTTCAGATAAGACACGTCAAATTTCCCAAGCTCCAGGCGGTCGTTGCTGCCCCAAAGTTGAAAGAGCGGCTTTCCACCGTAAAACGAGGCCCACTGCGTAAACGTGCTGGCCGGGCCAAAGATATAATCACACCGGGCCAGCGCGAAGAGGTCGCCCGCCGGAAATCCCGGACCGAAACCAACGGTCAACCCGGTGAATTCGTCCGGCGTGCGTGACTCATCGCTGCAAACGCAGAACGCCACTTTTTTCCCGGGGAACTGCCCGGCAAATTCGCGCATCCAGGCTGCATACTGCGCGACGGGAAAGAAAAACTTGCCGCCCCGCCAGCCGCGATAATCTCCCTGGCGGACATGGACGCCCACCACCACATCGGCATTCTGCCTTAACAGGTCCACCGCGCGCCGACTGGCCTGCTCAACCTCCGGGACCGGACGAAAATACTCCCGGATTTTTGGGGCATGACGCTGCACCAGTTGCGGGGCGCACAAACGCCAGCCATGCACGAAAACAATCCGCGCATCGCGGATCTGGTCCTGCACTGCTGTTCCATCCAGCAGGGTCATCTCGCCGGGGGTTTCCCGCAATATCACTGCGGTTTTCCCGAAAATTGGAAATCGTTCAGTCATCGCGCTGACCGCCCGAACGATGTGGTAGCAAAGCCTGGTTTTGCGCAAGGCCGGGGCCAGACCGGGAATCAGGTCCAGCCAGCTTCGCCGCTGCGCAGCGGGATATCGGCAATAAATATCCCGACGCGTGGTTTCAAAAAGATGAGCGTAGGAATGAAACGTGAAATTAACCACGCGATCTCCCTGCTCTTCAGCCAAGGCGGCAAAATGAGCGAACAAAACCAGCCGGTTGGCCAGCCGGCCGCAGCGTTGCGCAATGAAGAACTGTTTTTGATGGCGGAAATGACCGCTTCCTGCTTCCGGGGCGTCCTTCATCAAGAGTTCAATTGTCTTGGTATCTTTCATGAAGGTCAAAGATGTGATTTTGGAGGATTAAAAATTCCCACAAATCGAATGGCCAGTGGGCCATGCAAACGAAACATCTGTGATGGCTTTGAACCGGATGCGCAAAGTGGGGAAGGCGGTCGCCATAAGCTTAAAGTTTTCCGGCCGGCGCCTGCTGTTGCTCCCAAAGTTTGGCATATTTCAAAAAGGTGTAATAGGCGTAAAGCACGGCGAGGACGAACCCGTGACGGCCATCGCGCCAGCCACGCTTAAGAAAATAAACTTTCAGGAACATCCCCATCGGACTGAACAGCAGACGGGTTGGCGTGGCGCGGCGCTTTTTTTCGGCATAGCGTTGCGCCATGAGTGTGGAATAACGATGCAATTTGGCGATGGCGACCTCGAGCGTGGGCCAGGGAAATTGCAGGGCGTGTTCGCACAGATAACCAAGCCGGCCCTGAAGTTCGTAGCTCTCATGCACCAGATCGTTGGCGTAACGCATTTTCTTGCAGTTAAAAAATTGCGGCTGGCGGTAATCGGGATACCAGCCGGAGTGTTGCATCCAGCGCCCCAGAAAATAACTTTTACGCGGGACGTGATAGGCATCGAATTGCGGACCAGCCGCCAGTTCCCGACGAATTTCGGCGGCCAGTTCGGGAGTGCAGCGTTCGTCGGAATCAATGCTCACTACCCAGTCATGCTTCAGCAGTGCCAGCGCCTCGTTGCGCAACCGGCCGAAGCCATGGAAGGGCAGGTTGACGTGACGCACGTTGAATTGCGCACACACCTGCGCCGTGTCGTCGGTGCTGAAGGAATCCACGACCACGACTTCATCCGCCCACAACACCGTCGGCAGCACCTCCCGCAGGTTGGCGGCCTCCTGATAGGCAATGATATAAAGGCTGACGGGTTCCGGCATAGTGTTGAAATTCTGTGTGGTCCGGCGCGTTCGCGTGGCGCATAAACCGGGCGCAGTGTATCCCACCCTTCACGCCACCCGCAAAAGAATTGTGAAACGTTCCAGGAATGCATCTCCGGCAACCAGGCCGGAATCGGCACTGGAAAAGTTCTCGCCCTGGACGCGGCCAGAGACCACAATCCCGGTTTCAATGGTTGCTTTTTTGCGCAGTCTGTGGACGTTCATCCGGCCCTATCGCGGACGGTTTTTTCTCGGCCTGCTCTGCGGGATCCTGTTCGCGCTGGTGAACGGCCTGTTGCTCGGCGCGGTCAAGGTGGTCGTCCAACTGGTGTTTGAAGGCGAAACGAACCTGCACCAGCAGCTCGAGAACGCCCCGCGCTGGATTCATCCGATCTCCGAACCGCTGGCGGCGCTGGTGCCCGAATTTCATGCGCCCGCGCCGAACGACACCGTCCGCTGGCTGCTGGTCATCGGCACCATCCCGGCCATCATGCTGCTGCGGAACACGCTGCAATACCTGAGCCTCTACCTGACGAACTGGTCGGCCATGCACGCCATCGCCGATATCCGCACCAGGCTGTTCAGCCATCTGCAGAACCTCTCGCTCGGCTTTTTCAACCGCGCCAGCACCGGCGACCTGATTGCGCGCATCACCAACGATACGCAGGTGCTTTACGGCATCATCGGCAATTCGTTCGCCTCCGCGGTCAAGGACCCCATCACGGTGGTCTGCCTGCTGGGCTATCAACTCGCGACCAACGCCACGCTGACCCTGATTTCGATGGTCGTGTTCCCGGTGTGCATCGTGCCGATTGTGATTTTTGGCCGCAAGGTCCGCAAATCCGCCCGCGCCGTCCAGCAGTACAACGCCGAGCTTACGAACCTGATGCACGAATCCTTCACCAGCAACCGCGTCATCAAGGCTTACAACCTCGAGGAAACCGTCAGCGCGGAATTCCGCGCCACCACTCAAAAATATGTCGGCCAGTTGATGCGGGTCATCCGCGCCAATGAAATCCCCAGCCAGCTCATGGAGTTCTTTGGTGCCACCGGCATCGCGCTCGTATTCTTCTACATCCAGCACAGCCTCCAGTTCCTGCCTCCCGGCCAGCAGCCGAAATCGTCCGATTTCCTCACCTTCGTCTTGACCATCGTGATGATTTATCCGCCTATCAAGTCGCTGACCCGGCTGCACAACCAACTGCACCAGGCTCGCGCGGCCAGCGAACGCGTCTTTGAACTGCTCGCCATCAAAAATTCCGTGCCCGAACCCGACCAGCCGAAGATGCTGCACGCCGCCAACGCCGACATTGAATTCCAAAACCTCGATTTCAACTACGGCGAAAAACCGGTGCTGCACAACATCAACCTTGCCGTGAAATCCGGCCAGTTGGTGGCGCTGGTCGGCGCCAGCGGCTCCGGCAAAACCACCCTCGTCAACCTGCTGCTGCGCTTTTACGATCCCACACGCGGCACTGTCAAAATTGGCGGTGTGGATCTGCGGGAAGTTTCCACGCGTGATTTGCGAAACCAGATTGCCGTCGTCGCGCAGGAAAACATCCTGTTCAACGACACCCTCCGCCGAAACATCGAGCTGGGCCGCCTCGGCGCGACGAACGATGAAATCATCGCCGCCGCCCGGCACGCCTACGCCTACGAGTTCATCACGCAAAAGCCCGAAGGTTTTGAGGCCGTGATCGGTGAAAAGGGCGTCGCACTTTCCGGCGGCCAGCGCCAGCGGATCGCCATCGCCCGCGCGGTCCTGAAAAACGCCCCGATCCTCATCCTCGACGAAGCCCTGAGCGCGCTCGATTCCGAATCCGAACGCATCGTGCAAAACGCGCTGGACGAACTGATGAAAGGCCGCACGACCTTCTGCATCGCCCACCGGCTTTCCACCATTCTCCACGCGGACCTGATTGTTGTCCTGGACCAGGGCCGCATCGTCGAAACCGGCACGCACGACGAACTTGTCAAGCGCGGCGGCGTTTACCAAAAACTGTACGAACTTCAGTTCCGTAGCTGAACTGCCGCTCCGTCCCGGCCTTGATCCGCCGCACGGTTTTTAATTGTTAAGCCCGGCGGACTGGCATAAATTTTCCCCGCAGGCAGCAAAACCAAACAGAACTCATGCCCGAAAAAATTCCTTATCTCGACCTGGCGGCACAATTGCGCCCCTTGCGCAAGGAACTCGATGCCGTCATTGCGCGCACCCTGGACAACTGCTCCTTTTGCCTCGGCCCCGACGTGGCCCAGTTTGAAAAGGACTTTGCGAAGTTCGTCGGCGTGGAACACTGCTCCGGGTTCAACAGTGGCACCTCGGCATTGCACGTGGCCATGCTGCTGCTCGGCGTCGGCCCCGGCGACGAGGTCGTCACCACGCCGTTCACGTTTGTCGCCACGAGCTGGGCGATTTCCTACGTCGGCGCCAAGCCGGTCTTCGTGGACGTGGACGATGCGACCTTCAATCTTGATCCGAAGCTGCTCGAACGCGCCATCACGCCGCGCACCAAGGCGGTCATGCCGGTGCATCTTTACGGCCATCCCTTTGACCTCGATCCCATCCTGGCAATCTGCAAAAAACATAAATTGCCGCTCGTCGAGGATACCGCGCAAGCACACGGCGCAAAATACAAGGGCAAAACGGTCGGCACGTTCGGCGAAATTTCCTGCTTCAGTTTTTATCCCGGCAAAAACCTCGGGGCCTGCGGCGAAGGCGGCGCGCTCGTGACCAACAACGCCGCCTATGACAAGCGTGCCCGTTCCCTGCGCGAACACGGTTCCACCGTGCGGTATTATCATGACGAAGTCGGGTACAATTACCGCATGGAAGGCATCCAGGGCGCGGTGCTCGGCGTGAAGCTGAAACATCTGGCGAAGTGGACCACCGAACGCCGCCGCGTGGCGCATCGCTATCATGAACTGCTGGCCGACACGCCGTTGCAACTGCCGCGCGAGGCCGCCTGGGGCGAAAGCGCGTATCATCTCTACGTGGTGCGTCATCCGCGACGTGACGATTTGAAGAAACATCTCGAAACCAATGGCGTTGGGTGTGCGCTGCATTACCCACTACCGCTGCATCTGCAAAAGTGCTACGCGAACCTCGGCCACAAGGCGGGTGATTTTCCTTTTGCCGAAAAGGCGGCGCGGGAATGTCTCAGCCTGCCGATTTTCCCGGAATTGACCGACACCCAGATTCAGCGCGTGGTCGAGGTCATCAAGGATTTCTTCAGGAAATAGAAAATCCGAGAAATCCGGTTCCGCAGCGGCGCGTCAAATATCCGGGTATTCGCCTTTGAGGATCTGGACCCGGTGTTTTTGATAAAGGGCCAGCGCCGAACGGATGGCGCGATAGGCATCAATGCGTCCCTGGAACTCCTCCACTTCGGGCAGCTCGGCCTTTTCCAGTTCCTTGTAAATCTCGAAAAAATGGCGGATCTCCAGCAACACGTGCGGCGGCAACTGGGAGATGTCGTTGTAGTTTGAAAACATCGGGTCGTCGGCGTGCGCGGCGATGATTTTTATGTCCTCCAAATGCTGGTCAATCATGCGCAACATGCCGATGGGGCGTGCCTTCATCACGCACCCGGGAATCACCGGCTCCTGGGACAGCACCAGGATGTCGAGCGGGTCGCGGTCCTGGCAGTAGGTCTGGGGAATAAAACCGTAATTGCTCGGGTAATGCACCGCGCTGTGCAGCATGCGGCTGATCTGCAGGAAGCCCGACTTCTTCTCGAGCTCGTACTTGATCTTGCTCCGCATCGGACACTCGATGTACGCATTGCACATCTCCGGAACCGAATCGCCCGGCGGCAGCACGTGGTACGGGTTGTTCGTGGTATTGACTGCCAAAACCTTTTTTGCGGGTTTGGTTTTGGCCTTCGTTTTTACGATCCTCAGTTTACTTCCCATAATCCGGGACAGTAGTGAGTTTTCCTGGCCGGCACAATGACAAACCCGGCACCCAGTTGCCGTTACCGCTAAATATTTCAGTTCAATGAATCGCGGTGAAATGAATTGACCGGAAACCAGGCCGCTCATCATGCCTTGGCCTGCCGGCGAATGACGACGGCACCCACATGAGCGTCAACCTCAACCCATCTGCTGGAATCAGTTGTTTTCGACTTTTTCGTCCATAAACGCTCTGGTACCAGGCACAATTTTCAAATGCGCATCCCTTTCTTGCGCGAAGTTCACAGGGCGGGGTAACTTACCCGCATGTCGCACGCGGATTTTGTCCATCTTCACCTGCACACCGAGTATTCGTTGCTCGATGGCGCGTGCCGGCTGGACCGGCTCATGGACAAGGCGCATGCGCTGAAATTTCCGGCACTCGCCATCACCGACCACGGCGCCATGCACGGCGTCATCGAATTTTACCAGGCCGCGCGGGCGAAGGGCATCAAGCCCATCATTGGCTGCGAAGTTTACGTTGCGCCCGGCTCGCGGCTTGAACGAAAAAAAGTCGAGGGCGACAAATACCATCACCTCGGCCTGCTCGCGAAGGATGAGGCCGGCTACAAAAACCTCATCCAGCTCACGACGGCGGCGCATCTGGAGGGCTATTATTACAAGCCGCGGATTGACAAGGAAATTTTGGCGAAGCACAGCGAAGGCCTGATCGCCATGTCCGGCTGCCTGGCGAGCGAAATTCCCGATTTGATCATGAAGGATCAAATTGCAAAGGCGCGAGACGCCGTGGACTGGTTCAAGCAGACGCTCGGCGCGGACAATTTTTTCCTCGAACTGCAAAACCACGGCATTCCCGAACAGGCCAAGGTCAACCAGCAGTTGATCCAGTTCGCGAAAGAATTTGGCTTGAAGCTGGTCGCGACGAACGACGTCCACTACATCGAGAAAAGCCACTCGCACGCACACGACTGCCTGGTCTGCATCGGCACGCAGGATTTGCTGAGCAATCCCAAGCGCATGGGCGCGGGCTATGTGCCGGAGCAGTTTTTCCTGCGCAGCGCCGAGGAGATGAAGGCGCGCTTCGCCGAAATTCCCGAGGCGGTTTTGAACACCCGCGAAGTGGCGGAGATGTGCAATCTGGAGATCAAATTCCCGAAGGCCACCAAGGATTTGCACTACCCGGTGTTTCATCCGCCGGAACATTTCACGCGCGAAGGCTATTTGCGGCAATGGCTCGCGGAAGGGCTGTTCGCCCGCTACACGATTCACGCGCAGGCGGAAGGCAAAGAATTTGTCGTCACGGGCATTGACGACCCGACGCGGCTGCCGACTTACCAGAAGCCAGAAGCCAGAAGTCAGAAGTCAGAAGAAAATTTGTTGAACGATCCTGAAATTGCCGCCGCCATCAAGACAGTCATTGACCGCCTGCAACTCGAACTCACGGTCATTGAGAAAACCGGTTTCATTTCCTATTTTCTCATCGTCGGTGATTTCATCCGTTACGGCCGCAGCCAGGGCATCGCCTGCGTCGCGCGCGGCAGCGCCGCCGGCTCGATTGTCACCTACCTGCTCGAAATCGCGAACGTGGATCCGATCCGCTACGGCCTGCTGTTCGAGCGGTTCC
>Ga0182030_10012055_pt1 | contig 17377 bp, 22 predicted proteins | sample 812S3MmetaG_FD_121299 | JGI IMG/M metagenome (GOLD analysis project Ga0182030, IMG submission 121299) | Permafrost microbial communities from Stordalen Mire, Sweden - 812S3M metaG (Illumina Assembly) | ecosystem: Environmental > Terrestrial > Soil > Wetlands > Permafrost | place: Sweden...
GCCAGGTCCGCTTCGGCGAAGGATTGCTCGGAGGCTCGGTCAATCTCAACCTTCGCAAGCAGTGGTGAGCGAAGCCGCTCTCAGTCCGATCTTGCCAGATTTAGTTCTATCAGCTTTCCGGATTTGTCTCGTTCAAGATGACGCGGCAGGCCGGGCCGAGCCCAGGCGAAGTTCCTGATACCGAAGCCATACGACGAGGATCTCGGTATGTTATCGGCCGGAATAATTTCACAGGGGGGCGAACCTCTGCGACGGACGGACTGACAAACGGTCAAGCCACTCTGGAAGGCCCGGTCATTGCGGTGGTGGGCGGGAACACGGGCTAGCAGGAGAGACCCATGTCACCCTTGTCGCGCAAATCCAGCCGGATGCACACTTCCCTGACCGCATGTACCCTGTCACTCTTGCTGTCATCGTCAGCTTGGGCGGAGACCATCCACGTGCATGTTCCGACCGTCCGGATCAAACCGGTAGTTGTCCCGGTCAAGCCAACGGTTCATTTGCCGGTATCCGCCGGCCTCGGCAGACAACGTCTGTCGAATGGCGGCACCGCGCCGGGCCGCTGGCACGGCCCCAACAAGGGCAACACGACTAACGGCAGCACGGCGCCAGCCTCGCCCGGCGCCGCCGCCTATTCAGCGACCGTGAATGCGCCGGCGGGATCCGCAGTGGGAGTCGTTGCGGGGCAAAAGGGCACGACCAAAGGCGGCACCAACGCGTCGTCGCCCGGCGCCGCCGCCTACGGTGTCACGATCGGCAAGCCACCGGCGGGGACGACGGCCGGCGAAAAGGGCACGCCGGTCGTGGGAGTGCCCGTCCTGCAAACCCTGGGCTTGGGTCCCGACTGGTTCGCCAATACGCGAAACGGTATCGGAGGCGATCCGTTGTCGGGTGGGTGCGATACTTGTTTAGACAAGCAAAAATTGGCTTTGGCTGGAGCGGGAGTGGTTGCTTTCGCATCAGGGGCCTTTCTAGGCTACGTTGGAGCTGCATCTGCATATGGGGCCACAGTTGCCTCGCCATTCGCGGTGGCAGGCGCCAGCGCAGCCGGAATAGCCGCCGGCGCTTTCTTGGCCACAGCTGCGATCATTGACGCGGTCAACAGCCCGTCGCCGAGTGATCCGAGTGCGGGCGCAAATAATTACGGTCCCGGGGCTTCGGCGCCGGGCGGCGCGGCCACCCCCAGCTCAAGCACGGGGGGCAACGGCAGCACGCCACAAACCGGCACGGCAACGACCGTCGAAGCCACGCAGCCCGACGCCGGCGCCACGCTTGGCGACGATAAAGGCAGCGGCGCCAAAACGCCGATCCCGACGAACGGCGGCGCCGATCCAGCCAGCACGGGCGACGCCGGCACCAGTGGCGGCGGAGGCGGCGGCGCGTCGCAATCCGGCACGACGACGACAAGCACCACTGAAGCCGCGCAACAGTCGGGCGGGAGCACGCAGCCTGGGGATGACACAAGCAAGACCGGCAACAAAAGCACCTCTGGCGGCTCGAACGGCGGCGGCCCAAACGGAGCGAGCGGCGGTGGGCCCGTCGGCGGCAACGGCTCCACGGCCCAATCCGCCGAAACCCCAACCGGTACCTCAAGTGGGGACCAGCCCGCGAGCACCAGCAACACCGTCTCTAATACCGACGACCACGGGCCGTCCGACGCGGGTCCGGACATTCGGAAAAGATGAGGCAACACCCGACTCTGCCGTGGCGGACGCGGCATCCTTGTTGAGTATCAGGCCAGACGTTTAGCCAAAAGTCTTTGGCATCGCGCGCATCCGAACAGGATTTACTCATGGCACATAAATCGAACCGGGCGCATCCCGCTCTCGCCTCACGCGCCCTGCCTGTATTGATTTGCTCGACATTGTTGTCGCCGGCAGCCTGGGCGGAGAGCGTCCATGTGAATGCCGTCCACGTAAATGTGCCGGCCGTCCGGGTTAAGCCGGTAATCGTCCGAGTGAAGCCAACGGTCCATTTGCCGGCGTCGGCCGGCCTCGGCCAACAACATCTGTCGAATGGCGGCACAGCGCCGGGCCGTTGGCACGGTCCCAATAAAGGCGAGACGACCAACGGCAGCACGACACCAGCCTCTCCCGGCGCCGCCGCCTACAGCGTCACGATTGGCAAGCCGCCCGCGGGAACGACGGCCGGTACCGAAGGCGCGCCGGCCGGCGGAAAAGTCACGTACCCCGGTACAGCGTCGTCGACCATCCTGGAGGCGGTGCCGGGGCCGCCCTCCGTCATCCTCGATCCTAGCCCGCCGAATTCGCCGGTTTCCATCCTTGGGGGGACGTTGCCGTCCTCCGGCTCCTCCGTCGTCCTCGATCCTGTTTCGTCGGGGGTCGGTTCGACACAGCCCTCCCTGCCCGTCGTCATGCTCTGGTCAATAAACATCGATGTAGGTGTTGTCGGTCGGTTGGTAGCTGCGGAAACCGTTTTTCCGGGGCTTCCGTTTGTAATAATAGGCAGCGCGGCAATCCCTTACATAATTGGCTCCTCCGGCGGCGGCAGCGGCCCGAGCACCGTGAACATAACGGTCCAACAGGCGCAGCAGGAATCCGGCGCGCCGCCGGCGACTAATAATGACCCTAACAAACCGGCCAACAACAGCTCAGATAATTCGAACGGCGGCGGCCCAAACGGAACCCAAGGCGCTGCGATCGTCGGCTCCGGCAGCGTGGCCCAATCCGCCGAAACCCCGACCGGGAGCCCAAGTGGAGTTGCAAGTCCGCCCTCGGGAACCGACGGCCCGAGCACTACCACCCCAGACCCGGGGACCAGTCCTGATACCGACGCTGGTAAATAAGCCACGGCTATTCCCAACCGAACCGTGGATTGGAATGGCGGGTCTCTCCAGACACGACGTTAAATGCCGCGCAGGCAGCGCAGACGTCGGGGCCTCTGCCCTCCCGCCAGATCTTGGGGCAGCAGACCCTGGCTTGCAGATGGCGGGGGACTATTCAAAATTCCAATAATAACAAGAATGCCTCCGGCACTCTCATTTTTGCCGGTAAGGCGACATCGGAAGCGAGATCGCCCGACCTTCAATTTCAAATAAGTGGCACCTGGTTGGGTAATAATGGTTGAATCGTGCTGGCGGTATAACAGCTCATCTCGCCTGTGTTCACTTCAAATACCCATGTTCGCGAAGCACCGCGGCAAACGCCTCGCGGGAATGCTGCTGCAATTCCGGCAGCCGCGGCAGCGTGAGAGCGGCGAATTCGCTCGTCACTTGCGGCATCTCGCGCAGCACCTTGGCGCCTATCGGCGTGCGATAAAACGCGGTCAGTTGCCGAAGTTCGGCGACGGTGAAATGGCGGGCGTAGATGGCCGGAGCATCCTTCAGGGCATCGGCCGCAAAGGCAAGCTGAAGGCGCTCGAACTCACCGCGGAGTTTGGCGACCGTGGCGTCATCGATCTTGCCGGCGCTGGCCTGCTGCTGGACCAATGGCCAAAATGCCGTCGTCAATCCCGCGGTGAGCTGCTGCATCATGTCGGGCGAGGTGATCGCGACCAGCTCGCTTGCCGCTTTCAGAGATTCTGGGGAGGAAGCATCCTCGGCGCGCGCCTGTTCGCAAGCGTAACCAAGCAGCAACAGAATGGTCAGGATGCGCAAAGTCCGCATGATCGCCCCCTCATATCCGCCGACGGACCGTAACCGGATCGTTTGCGCGTGTCTATTCGTATTGCCGACAGCGAAGCTCGCGCTGCCCGCAATTACAATTGAGCCTGGGCGCGGCGCAGCAGACGGCAGCTTTTGCGGGCATCGCCCAGGCTTATGCGGTGGCCGAAAGAACGCCCGAGCCCCGCGAAGGCGTCGTTCACGACGAAGTAAGGCCGAAATGCCGGCTCGCGCTCGCTGAGATGGGCGAGCATCTCGAAGATCAGATCCTCTTTGAGATAATAGCTCTTGCCGTCATAAATTCCGCTCAGGATACCATCGAAAAGCGCCCATGAGCCCGGCTCGAGCGCCATCGACCAGTCCGACCGATCTGCATTTGCCCGCTTGGCCACCCGGTCGATCTCTGCAATCTCGCGCGCGAAGGCGAGTTCCTGCATGTCGTCACGGCTGAGCCTCGGATCCTGCGCGCGCAGCCCGAGCCGCTCCCGGCGCTCGCTATTCTGGCGATCGAGCTGCTGTTCGATCAGTCGTACCGCGTTGGGGTCGGGACCAGCACTGTGTTTGCATCCCAAGAGTTCGGCCAATAGCTCCGTCTCGCCGGCTGCAAAATCCGGCCCCGCGGCGAGCTTGCGGTAGATTCGCTTTCGGTTGAGCTCAGTCAGGGCCATACCCAAGCGGGTGTTTGGCTCGAACGAAAGAATCTTGGCGTCGATTTCGATCGAAGTTTCGCGGAAATGCCGCGGATTGAGGTAGGGGCTCACTGGACTGCCCGGTGGAAAGATCAGGCCTTGATAGACCCCGGTCTTTGCCGCTCCGGCTAAAAACTGCCTGTAGCGCTGCTGTTCCTCCGACCCGATCCTGTCACGGGGGAACGTGTCGAGCACAGAACCGTAAAAACCGGGCCAGTGCGGATAGGAGTCGAAGACCGGTCGTGGATCGGCGCCATGACAACGCCCGCAGTTCATGGCATCGGGAGGAATTTGAGTGCCCCGACGTTCGGCCGCCGGCAGCAGATAGGATTTTAACGTAAAGGTCGCGGTCTGATCGTCGAATGAAATGCTCTCGAGCAGATCTGCGCCGGCCTTCTGTTCGTCGCCGATGAATGTCAGCACCAGGCGGGCGTCACTCGTGAACAGGATAACGCGCGGATAGCCGGGAGAAATGCTGGAACGGAAGGGGCTGCGGCTATCATAGACGAAAGTGAAATTCTCGCGCAGCTCCGTCGGCAGCAGCGGCACGAGCTCGCGGATGGAGTCGACGGGAAGTCCCGTCGCCGGATTCATCCGCAGCAATTCCTGAAGCCTTGTCTCGCTGAAGGGTGCGTCACCGGCCCGTGCGGAGCATGGAGCGAGCGCCAACGGCAAGCAAAGCAGAAAGAAAAGCGAGTGATGGAGACGTCGATTCATCGGTCTTCGCCTGCTTCCCCAATGCCGATCGGGCCACGCGACGCCAGGAACAGACGCGGGCGCTTGTTTCAAGATAACGGTCGTCTGCCGGATTGTTCTGGGGAACAGCACGGCGACCTCACCACACAGACATCGCCACCCCGCTGGAGCCGCATGCGATTTGTTTGTTCGCAGCCGTCCAGCCCGCTTTCCCTTCCCGGCGCCTGACCGCGGTCGCCGCTCCGTCGGCTCTATATGCCGAGCGAAAAACCCTCGGCAGCGGCGACTGAATCTGGGCTTGCGCTATTTCGTTTACTGTACCGGAGGCTTAGGCTTGGTGCCCCGCACCTTCGTCCCCAGTACGCCATGAGGAGGCATTGTCGACCCTCCGGAGCCCCTGGATACGCTATGGTGATTTTGACTTTTTGCGACGGGCGCAATTCCCCTTACACCGGGCGTCACGTGGACTGTCGTTGGCGTCACCTTGACTGCGACCTGCAGCGCGTCAGGATGCGCGACCGCGCGCGGCTGTTGCGGCTCGCTTTGCATGGCATCGGCGCTCGTGACACCCGCGATTACCAAGCAGCCAATCGCCAAAGCTGTCGTTAGCCGGGAAGACATGAGGATTCTCCTTCAGTTGAATTGTCTTGGGTTGAAGTGTCTTGGGTTGAAGTGTCTTGGGTTGAAGTGTCTTGGGTTGAAGTGTCTTGGGTTGAAGTGTCTTGGGTGAACTGTCTTGAGTCTAAGTATCTTGAGTCTAAGTATCTTGAATCGAAGTATCTTGAATCGAAGTATCCTGAATCGAAGTATCCTGGATCTAATTGTCTTCTGAAATCGCTCGCGCTTAGCCTTGGATGCTTGTCTAAGATTTTGGATCAAATTCTTGTTTGTCATTCCTGTCAACTGGTCTGGTCCAGTTCAACTTGCTGCGGCCCCCACGCGATATTGCCGCAAGTCCGCTAGGCAGCATTCGCGCCGAATTCCTGTGGTATCGGACGAACGTCCGATGCGGGCGCCGCACAGGTCGGCTAAATTGGACCGACGTCAACGTCGGCCGATGCGGTCGGCGCCCTCACTGAAATCCGATGCCATCCGGATTATTATTCGGATTCGTACTGGGAGAGGCAGGAGCCGGAGGAGGCGTAGGAGCTTTGACAACTTTTTGCATGGTCTGCTGCTGCTGCGTGTAAACCTTGTCAAAATGGTCGGGACCCGGCTGGCCTGGCCGGGCAGTGCCCGCGGAGGGATTAGGAACAGAGACTCTTGCGGTCGGTCCGACATTGATCGTGTTGTGGGGAGGCGTGAAGGCCATGGCGGGAGCGAGTGCTGCGGCGCAGATAAGACCGCCCAAGGCAAATGCGGTCATGTTTTTCCAATTGGACATTTTTATCTCCTTGTTTTGCCGCCGACACGCAAGCTGACGGTTGGCTGCCCTTGAGCGCGTCACTCTCGTTGGTCGGCGCGGTTGCACTGCGAGTTCAAGGAGACGACCAGAATAAAGTGGAAATAATCTTGTAAAGGGCCGCAGAGGTATCCGCGCCAACAGGGTCACCGCTCGAAAGCGTCCCGAGTGTTCGACGTCTGGCACATTGTGCGAACTCGGGCCGCGAGCAGGAATTGCCGCTGCCGCGGTCGGTCTGAGCTTACCCACCATTCCCAGATGATCTCGCCAACCATTCCGGGAAGATGCCGCCCGGGGTGGCGAGGCCTCCTCTGCTCCGATACGGTCCCGCCTTTCGGCTTTTGCGAAGGCGGACCTGGATGCCGACGGAGGGGTTTGGGATGCACCATGTGCGCGATGCGATCAGGAGAACATCCGGGGGCGGCGTCCACTCCGTCGCCGTTACGCCCGGATGATGCGCGTGCTCCATTGCCCTTTCGCTCGTCATCGGATTTGATCGCCCTATCGGCGTTCCGGGGCGATGCGACCACGCGTAGCCTGTCGCGCCCTAACCAATGCCTGCGAGCCCCCGGAGATATCGGGACGGCGCCGCCGGTCGGAGGTACCGGCCGTGAGATCGAAATTCGCCTTGCTTTGTCTCGCCGCTCTCGGTTTCGCGACGCTTTCCTCGGCGGGCGCGCGCGCCGAAGTCAGGAAGACAGCTTTCATCGTCGCCAATTGGGCGGCCCCCGCCTTCGCGAACGAAGCGCGGGCCGTTTCGATACAGCTGCAGAAAATGGGCTGGGAAGTTCATTTGTTCGACAATGTGGCGGCGTCGGACGGCCTGACCATTTCGCAAAAGGTTAATGGAACCGCGGTCACTTACACGTGCGCAAAAGCCAAGATGTGCGGATGGCAAAAGATCATCACTGCATTCCTGCCGCAGGACTCGGTGCGAGCCGGGGATCAAGTGCTCATCGATATTCAAGGCGACGGAACCGTCGACAAGCCCAACGGCCTCAAACTCGCCGACGGGGTTTCAACCAGTTTCTCCCGTCTGTCGATCGACATGGACTCGGTGCTCGCCTACGAGGAATTCGCGGACACGTTTGATTACAAGGCCAATTCGCCGGACACTTGGGCGTCGCATTCGGTTGAAGCCTATTTCATGAACATGGTGGCTGCCACCACCGGCAGCGACTATCTCCAAGCCACCTATGGACACACGTCTCGGAATATGATTTCGGCGGGCGATGTGTTCGCGCTTTCGAAACTCTACGCCGGTAGAGGCGCGAAAATGACGGTGATCGATCATTCCTGCAATGGGGGATCGACGGTCAGACTGCTGGAGACGCTGAAAGATCCCAATATTTGCGCCATCTCGACGACCGGCATCGACTCTCCTTCGATACAAGGCTCGCCGCCGTTGAGTGGCTTATTGTCGTCGGCCCCGACCCGAGCTCGCGTCAGCATGAACGATTTCACCCGCTTTGTTTCGGATCACTTCTACCATCAACATGGACTGCATGATATCGGGAACAGAATTCATCAAGTTGGATTTGAGGCTTCATGCTCTTCGACCATGCCGGTTCGCGAGACCTCTGACAACGCGGCCGGCGCTTACGGGACCTGGTGGGATTGGAATCGGCATCGCATCTCGCACGTGCTGCGCACGCCCAAGCGTTACGTCGTCGTCGGCTCCGCTTCGAATGAGCAGCCGTGGACGCCCGCGGATCTCAACGCATCGTTCACAAACGATTGCAAGCTGGCGAAGAAGAATTGCGACTCGACTTCCAATCCGAGGCTTCGAATCGCGGCGGGTTGGGTTCGTTGGTTTTCCGAGAATTTGAAGCAGTTCAAAACGAGCCATTCCCCGTCAGCCGATTTGGATCGTGTCATGACCGACGGGAGTATGCTCCTCAAAGCCATCGACGACTATAAAAACGCAATCGACGCGTTGGAGGCCACGATCGCCTTTCCGCAAAATGCTGTGACGGTGAATGGGTCTCCCGCCATGCCCGTCGATCAATATTTCCGCGCGCTCCTTGTCCAGCGCTGTCTGTGTGGGGTGAGTTCCGAAGTGACGCGATTGCATCTCACCTGTCCGGCGGCCAACGACTATCTTGCACTTCCCAAAACTTGGTCAGCAAGTCGGGTTTGCGCCGATCCGCAAAAGGTCATTGAGGAGGTGCTGAGGACGATTCCCGAACGTAAACCGGACGGTGACCACAACGTTCACATCAAAAGCGGACTCGAGGCTTTGCTCGACGTGCAAGCCTTCGAGGCGCAGGCCGGCTCGCCGGGTTTCGCCAATTCCATCACGGCCAAGCTGATCAAATTCAGCCGAGATCTCGAGCCGTTCGAGGTCGGTTGCAACGCCGCGAGCTGCGTGAGCCAACATTTTTGATCGCGGCTTCGCCGCGGCCATATCGACAGCCGGTTACATTGGTGCGGGCACCAGGGGCTCGCCACCGAGCCCGCGATTGCCATCCAGTGCCGTCGGCCGTGCAATCCGACTTCTCGTCACTTGGTTGTAGACTTTGGAGAAGTTACAGTGCGGGTGGCGTCCGGCCGCAAGCGGCTCAGGCATCACTATTTGCAGCCCTCCGCCGGCCGGAAGGGACGTGGGCGTGCATGCCGTCGCTGCAGTGACCGTCGCGGCGCAGATGCAGCCCAACACGGCAATTGCGGTTATTTGCTTGGACATGGCTCCCTGCTGTCGGGCTTGCGCGGCTGCCGACCGAAATGGTTCTCCAACCGCGCGGGCCCGCTGGTTGGTCGTGAAGGTCGCGTCGCTGGTTCGTTGCGAGGGCGCGAATTCTAAAACGGGGCAAACGCGATTTGAGGGATCTTCTAAGCGCTTTTAATCGGTTTGATTTCCAGCTTCTTTGCCAACAGATCGACCCAGCCCGACGGGCCGGCGACTTCAATGCCGCTTGCGGTCTTGGTCGCCACGAGTCGCACTCCGCGAGCCCGAAAGGTGAAGGAATGGCCAATCTGCGAATTTGGCTCGGTCGTAAAGCCGATCATTGCCATGGCCTGCGCCAGGCGGTCTTCGATATCGTCCGATTCAATGGCGAACGTGGCGCGCACGAGCTTCAATTGAGGTAAATTCCAGAACAAGCAGATACAGCAAGCAATACCGCTCAATGGTGCCAACAGTGCAGTGGCCGAGAGGCCTTCGTAGAAAATAGACATCAGCGTCAAAATCGAGGCGAGCACGCAAAGGATCAATGCGAATTGGACACCTCGCTGTACGACCGCCATCGGTAACATTTTTCTGCCTGCGTAAATTCGATCGCGTCGGGTGTCCACGGTTGGGATAATTGCTCCCAAACCGTAGACACCGGCCTTCTTGAGACGCAACCCATGAAACGGGCTGGCGTCACCAACATTGCCACGGATCGTCCTCACCGATGAAACGCGACCACGTGAATCACGGGCGGCCGTATCGTGACATGCCTCACACTCGAACACGTCGGGCACGTGCCACCCCATTGCGCCGGAGCTGCCTGCCCCTGCACGATCGTCGTTGACGGCTGGGGTCCGAAGGTGTCGCCAGAAGTATATCCGACCCCGGTGTTATACCCGGTGACGTAATTTCCGGTCGTCTTGACCTGAGGGGCGGTTGATGACGACGGCGGAGGCCCGTAATATCCACCTGGTCCACAGTTGGAAAAACACAGCTGGCTTCCACCCGCCATGGCCGTTGCCGCACCACCGGCAGTAATTGATAACGCAAGTACCAGCTTAATGATGTTCTTTTTCATGACCGTCTCCTATCGATTCCATCCACGTAAGCCGACCGGATTGGCTGCTTCTGCCGTGTCAGTACTCGATAGACGCGATCTCCACCGTTTCGGTTCGAGGCAAGGGAGACTTCTATTTTTGTCTTTTCAATAGCGGCGACTTGAACCTTGGACCTGGTCAGCCCGACCACGATGACCTCTTGCCGCACAGAAATGAGCGACCTGACTGGGCATGACGTTCGTCAGCGTTAACAGCCGGAGCAAGCAATGGACAAGCAGAAATTGGGACAGTGGCTGATACCGTTTTTGTTTGGCCTCAGCATCGGATTTGGAATTGCATGGTGGTTGCCAAACCAGCTTTTGCTGCTCGCTGCCCCGATCATTTTACTTATTATGATCGTCCTGAAATATCATTTGAAATACGCTTGGCCTTGGGATCGCGGCGAGCGGACCACCAGTTAGGATCGGTCTTCCCGAACTCACTGCGCCCTTGTTGTCCACGGCCGCTTTCCTCGTTGCCTGCAGCGCAGACGCTTTTCTGGCACCTTCGAGACCAGCCCGGTCGCGCCCAGAGCGATGAAGGAGATCGATCTCAACCGGATCGGTCGCCGGCGGCAGCGGGGCGGCTGTCTGCTACCGGGCATCCGGCGGAGGCGGCGGCGGCAGCGGCGCTCCGCCGACGGAAATGGGGCCGGTGGTTTTTGGCGCCGGCGGTTTCTTTCGGGCGGCGATCACGGGCGGCCGGGCGGGAACAGCCGGCTGTTGCGGCGCCGGCGCAGCTGCGCTCTGCAAGGCGTCGAGCTTAGTGCTCAAAGCCGACAACTGATCGGACAGGCTTTTCAGATCGGCCCTTTGGGCGGCGATGTCCTGGGCTGCCGATTGCAGCGACTCGGCGGTCTGCCGCTGGAATGACTGAAACTCCTCCTGGGTAATGGTTCTTGCCGCACTATCGGCCACGGGGGATTCGGCCGGCCGCACGATCGAGAAGGCTGCCTGGGCCAGACGATCATAGTTCAGCCAAAGGAAGGCGGCCGCGGCGGCGATCACGGCCAACAAGACAACGAGTATAAGGAGGGTCGAGCCCCTGCCCCGGCTTGGCTGCAGTCCAGGCCGCTGGTCTCGTTGAAGTTGGTGATCAAGCTCGTCGGTCACGGGAACTCTCGGTTTTAGTTCTGGTCTTGCTGCACGATCGCCGCGCGGTAAGCAATACCGCCGCATCGGACGGCGGCCCGTACAGGTTCCGGCGTTCAAGAACTCGCCAATCGCGATTCGAAGGCTAGCGAGTTGTCCGCAGCAAATCCACAGCCTCACGAACCGGATTCGCGCTTGTCGAACAATGGCTTGCTGCGCACGAATTCACAGGCTCCCCACGACCCGTAACTTGGCCCTGATGCGGACCTTTCGGCGACCATGCGAGTTGTAGCCCTGAGCGGGGCGATCACGAGCCGGGAACTTGGCCATGAGCGCGATTCCTATTCACCTTCAACGGCGTTTCGAACAGAGATGGGCGTCGCGTTTCACGCTCTCGGCGGCGCCAAATCCGCCGAAGAGCGTCGCGACCAAAGCCACGCCAGCAACGTCGACGGGGCGCCGCAACGCAAAGCGAAGACCAAAGAAAAATCCGCCGGCATGAGCCGGACGCCGCGTCGGTCCGACGCAAAATTTTGCGGAGTGTTGCTGAAATACGGCAAAATCCCCCAAGCAACGGTGATATCCATCATCGGCAGTTCGCGCACGTGGGGTTCCTTTGAACAGACTTCTGACAGCAACCGCCGCGTTGATGGCCTTCGGGACCATGAGCGCTGCCGCGAGCGATCTGCCGCTGAAGGCCCGGCCGAAACCGGCGGCACAGCCTGCCTGGTGGGTGAGCGGCGGGCCACTGTTGTGGGCGGTGAAGTCCGCGCCGCTGCCACCGACCCTGACGACCTTCGCCCCAGGCAGTCCATCGGCAACCACCGGCTTCGGCGGCGCGCTCGGTGTCCCCGGCACCACGGTGCTGTCGCCCGATCATCTGGGATACGGCGCGTTCCCCGGCGGCCAGGTCAGCATCGGCCACTGGCTGGACTCCGACCCAAGGTTCGGACTGGAAGCCAGCGGCTTCCTGCTCGGCAGCCGCAGCGCGGGCTTTTCGGAAACTTCCGGCGGCACGCCTTCCCTGCGGATTCCCTTTACCAATGTGCCGCCCGGGGCCGGTTTCCCGCTCGGTGCTTCCGCTTTTGTTCTCGCCGACCCCGGCTTCGCCGCCGGCGGCCAGCTGATCACTTCATCGCTGCAGTTCTGGGGCCTCGAAGGCAACGGCATCTACCGCGGCTTCAGCACGGCAGGGCTTGATATATCGCTGCTGGCCGGCGTTCGTTATCTCGATCTGCGGGAGGGCCTTTCGATCATCAGCACCGAGAGCCTGCTGCCAGGCGGTACCGGCAATTTTATCGGCACCGACAGCTTTTCGACCCGAAATCAGTTCTTCGGCGGCGAATTCGGCGTCAAGGTCCAGAAGCAGTTCGACAAATTCGATGCCTCGCTGCTCGCCAAGGTGGCACTCGGCGACAACTATCAGACCGTCGTGATCAACGGCAATTCCTCGGTATCGGGTTTCGGCCTGCCCACCGGCATCACCCCGGGAGGCATTTTCAGCCAGGCCACCAATATCGGCCAGCAAAGCCGCAACGAATTGGCCGTCGTCCCCGAGGCGCAAGTGCAACTTGGGTATCGGGTGAGCAGCGCCGTCCGCGTCTTCGCTGACTACGACTTCCTGTACGTGAGCAATGTCGTTCGTCCCGGCAATCAGATCGATACCACGATCAATTTCACCGGCAATCCCGCGATTTCCGGCGTGTTGCCTGCGACGCTGACAGGCGCGGCGCGGCCGCAGGCGCTGTTCAACGGCGCGTCGTTCTGGGCGCAGGGCATCAAACTTGGCGCCAGCTACGCCTTCTAGGTCGTCGTAAACTCCGCACCGCGCGACAGCGCAAGAGTCCGCTGGCGGACATTTCGCCGGGGGCGGCCTGCTGCACAGCGCCGGATATCCACGCGCGCGGCCTTCGATCGCCATTGGCGGATGACCCAATGCCGCGGCAGAGGTTGCGCTACGCGGGATCAGATCGCTCGATTGTGATCGAGCCGTTCTGCGAATGTCGAGCCCGACGCACATGATCAATGATAGGTAACCGCAAAACACTTCCCGACGGGCAACGATAATAGAAACGTAGTATCAAGGCGTGACGTCCCAACTCGAAAATTCGATGACGCTGACGTTTCGATGTCCGATGGAATTGGACGGTCTGCTGCCGCCACCGGTTCCGGCAGCGCAGGGCCTGCCAGACTGGCTCAAGGCGATGCCGCCGCAGGCATTCAACGCAGTCAATTCCCGGGTTGGCGATACGGTCAAGCGCTGTCCGCCGTTTGTCGACGCCATGACGTCGGGCTTTTTGATCCCGCTGATCTGCGACCTCAAGGTCGAGAACGGTGAATTCAGCTGGGATAACGATCTGCCGCCGGGCGGAGAAACCAATTTCGTGCGCTCACCGCTCGGATTTCATGACGCCAGCCAGGTCATCGACACGCCGCTGTTCGAACCCGACCGGTTCCTGATCAAGTTCCATAATCTCTGGACCATCGAGGCGCCCGAGGGCTACGCGCTCCTGTTCACGCATCCGGCCAATCGTTTCGACCTGCCGTTCACCACGCTGACCGGTCTTGTCGATTGCGACCGCTACCATGACAACTGGATTCATTTCCCGGCCCACTGGCACGACGCAAATTTCAGCGGCGTGCTGCCGAAGGGCACGCCGGTGGCGCAATGCATGCCGGTCAAGCGGGAAAGCTGGGTGGCGCGCACGACGAGCTTCACCAAGAAAGATACGCAGCGGACGCATGAACTCATGACGGCGATCTATCGCGAGACCGGCGTTTACCGGCGCCAGTTCCGGGCTTGAACGCGTCAGGGCCTTTCAACGCCCAGGAATTTGGCGGCGGCGCTCGGCCGCAGGAAGAAACGACCGTGCGAGGAGGCGGCGAGCGCGGTGACGACCTGCCCTTGCAGCTGCGGCGCGCCACGTAGCGCCGCGCGCAGGCTGGCTTCGCCGGCGTCGCGTTCCCCCATTTCCAGCAGGCATATCCCGAGACTGTTCCGCGTCGCGGCATCGTCGGGCCGCAGCCGCAGCGCCCGCCGATAGAGATCGGCGGCGGCGGCATATTCGCCGTCGAGGGCCGTCGCCCGCGCAAGCGCCACCAGGGCATCGTGCCGTTCCGGCGCGGTCGCGAGCACCTCGACAAACATGGCGCGAGCCTTGGCCCGGTCGTTGGACTTGACGTAAAGCAGCCCCAGCGCCATCAGCAGGTCGATTGCGTCGGGCGTGACCGCAAGTCCGCTTTCGAGCACCGCAATGGCCTCGCCGACGCGTCCGATTTTGCCGAGCTGGGCGGCGTGTTCGAGAAACGCCGGTGGAAACGGCGGCCGCCGCGCCGTGGTCCGGCGCAGCTGTTCAAGCGCCTCCTCGCTTCGCCCGGCGCCAGCCAGCGCCGCGGCAAGCAGGGTTTCGATCACCGGATGATCGCCATGGCGCGCGGCCCGCTGCAAGGGAACGATCGCCTCGGCGGCGCGGTTCTGCATCAATAACGCGCGTCCGAGAATTTGCGCGGCGAGGACGTTGCCGCGGTTCGACTTCAGCACGCCCAAAGCGAGACGCTCGGCTGTAATCGGCCGCTGCATGCGCAACGCCAGATCTGCGCTTTCGAGCGCGGGATCAGGCGAACCTGGTCTGGCGGTGGACGGAGGCGGCGAACGCTTCGACATGAACGCCGAGCATAGACAGTGTTTTATTCGGCATGAACCGACCTGCGATCAATCGTGTCATGCGGCCGGGCCGCTTGACATTCACACTTTGCCGTCAGCGACGCGGGTCTTGACCCCGCCGACGACAAAGGCGCCATCGCCGTCGCCCGCAGCACCGTCACAGATGCACGAACATATGCAGCTGGGTCTCCTTGGGCACGAATCTTTTCGCGACCGCCAGTGCACCCCGCTCGTCGTTCTCCAGGGCGATCTTCTGTGCCAGCATGACATCGCCGGGGACGAGATAGGTGTTGGGCACAAAACACCATCCGACGCGCGGGTGGCCGGCGGCGTCGATCTCATGGACGTTCATCGAGGCGCCATGATGGATCCGGTATCGCTTTCCGCTGACGCAGCCGATGACGTCGAAATACCGGCAGGCGTCGTATTGCGCGCGCTGCTCGGCCGAGAGCCATTCCCGCAACAGCCTGAGGCCGCGCGCCTCGCAATCATGTTCGCAGCAATTTTCCTGAAACCAGTCGCGCAGCGTGAGCTCCCTGCGACCGATATCCGCCAGCAACGGACGCAGAAAATCCTTCGCGCTGCGCAGCAGCCGCCCGAACATCAGCTCGAGGCTAGCCGGCGACCAGCCGCGGATAAAACAAGGTCTCTTCGGCCGTCGGATCAAAGGTCCGGGTCACCGACGCCTCGCCGGAAGCGGTGCGGACCGCCGCCGTAAAGCCGACCAGGGTCAGTTCCCTGAAACGCTCTTCCGCCTTCAACAGCGCCTTGGCATCTTTCGCGTCGAAATAATGCCGCGTATCGCCGGTGTGATCCATCACGATCTGGGTTGCCATCGCTTAGCACTCCTGAGTTTGCAGCCAGGTCTATTAAAGCAATGTTCGTGCCGCGCCCGGCGATCGGCCTGTGCCCAAAAATGCATCAACCAAAGCGGAGCGATCGGTTCGAACTCACAAGTCGTTGTCTAACGTGGTCTTCGCCGCAGCGGCAGAACGGACGCGACCTCAATCCCTCAACGTGAACTTCTTTCGTAAGTCCGCGGCAATCTTGTCGGCAAGCTCCTGTGCGTTCCTGGTATGCTTGGGCGCGGTCACTACCGTCGGTCGCCAGCCGAGGATCGGATCTCGACGTACCGATACGAACACGCCGCCGATCACCAAGCGCTGAAGAATCATGTCTTCAAGTTCGGCGTCGGTTTTTGCTTCCTTTTCCACCGGGTCCTGTTCTGTCGCTGGCCGCATCGTGAGACTGAATTCTGTCGATTCTGCGGAAGCCGACCGGATCCGGGATCTTGTGGCGCCGGCGCCTGGAGGCCCGCGAGCAGCGGTCAGTTTACGGAACCTTCGAACACTGCCGTCCTCCGATACCGGCGCTGCCTGACGCCGGCGTCGCCTCCGGGCCTGGAAGGCGCATTTTTCCGCCTGGCCGCGGGCGCGGCGATTGCGCGACAGGCAACGCCGACCGCCGCCGTCACCGCGCCGCGGCGGTCATTTTTGCGTGACACAATCGTCCCCGGCCGCCGCACCCCGGCCCCATTGTTAGATGCGAGAGAATCACGAATGATCTTCCGGCGTTGCGGCGTCTATCTTGATGGGCCGAAGGGATGACAGAGCTGGAAGCTCTCGATCGCGAAATCAGCGGGCTGAAGGAATTGCTGAGGGTGGCTTGGAAGGACCTTGCAAACCCTTCGCTCACACCGTTCGAGCGCCGCGAGGTGCGCAATCAGATCAACCAGTACACGACCGAGCTGCGGCGTTACCTCAAGGCTCTGGAAGACAAACTCCACGGCTCCCGAAAACCGTCGCCGGAGCAACTCGGCGGTCGCAGCAAACCAAAACTTCGGCTGCTGTCCGATGGCGCCTAACAAGGGAGCGAAGACCAGAATGGCGCGTAAATCGACAGTTGGCCGCTGGTCAATGAAGAGCGACCGCGAGTTGATAGAGCTGGCACCTTCGCGGACTCTGGAGGCCATCGCTGTTCGTTTCAAACGCTCGCCGGCCACCATTCTCAAGAAGGCGGCCCGGCTGGGTCTGTCGATCAAGCGCAAGAAGACCAAGACGAAATAATGCCGCCTCGGGTTCAAACCCCGTGATGGCCGGGCTTGCCCAGCGCGGTCGCGTGGGCGACCGCGCTGCTCACGGCGTCGGGCGTCTCCTGATGGGCGACCTGTCCGCTGGTCAAAACGGCATCCGAGTAGATCTCGCCGGCGATGGTCAGCAGCGCCAGAAGGAAAATGACGATCACGGTTCTCATGACCTGTTGATGGCGCGCAATTGCGGCCAAATCGGTCAGACATCGCGTCGAAAGGCGGAAGGGTTAATACTCCGTCACGCGGTAAACCCGTCAGCAACCCGGTTGCAGTCAGCAACCGGGTTCCGAACCGCAACCCGCCACCGTCGGCCGCAGCCCTGACGCGCCGGGTCTTGCGGATGCAGGCGCTACGGC